>Ga0079996_112672_pt1 | contig 41471 bp, 35 predicted proteins | sample PerSpoAPS_AMetaG_FD_69199 | JGI IMG/M metagenome (GOLD analysis project Ga0079996, IMG submission 69199) | Thermal spring microbial communities from Yellowstone National Park, Wyoming, USA - Perpetual Spouter A (PS_A) MetaG (SPADES assembly)... | ecosystem: Environmental > Aquatic > Thermal... | reverse complement strand
CACTCCTCGCAAAGTGTTTGTAATGGATAATGATTACATGATAACAAACCCTGAAGGTCTTAAGGAAATGCTAGATTACATGGAGCGTGAGAAACGAACTGCCGCTGTTCAGGGGGTCAACCTTGCTCCCAAATGGTAGGGTTAGTGATGCTGGCGTACTGCTAACAACGTTCTTCAATGGCAGATTTAGATGTGGTGGTTTCTCCGTTGGCGAGTGCCCAGAGAGACATTCATATGTAAGCTATACCGTGAGCTGCATGGCCTTATATAACTTAAGAATCGTGCTAAGTAAGAGAGATTTCTTATTTAATAGACATAATGTCATACGCCATGATGATGTGGATTTATCTCTAGAAACGTGGAGCCACTGGTTCACATCACCAGTCATCTTAGCTACTGTAGGTGTGCACTTCGTAAGCTCTACAAGGACGAGAATAAGTAAAGACTTCATAGAATATGAGAGTAAGAGAGGTATAACACTTCTATACAGGAGAGCCTCCAGCTACTTGAAAGCTTCAAGCCTGCTAATCCCTTATATCAGAGAGATCCCATACATGGTAACTCGCCTAGCTATATACGATTATGACATAGCTTGAATTAGAACGAGGGCATTCCTAGACGCTTTAACAATGAAAATAAAGCCTTTCAACGGATCTTACGAACCACTCTTAATTAAACCTAGGATGGACTCGATCTTCAACCTCCACAGGCAATTAGACAAGTTAAGTTCACTTATAGTTGATAAAAGCACGTTGATGAGTAGCAATAAACCGTTCATTATAAATCCACGTCTTTAAACTATTTACTCTCTAGGGTCTTAGAGTAACTTCTCTATTAAAGTTTTCTCCTCCAATGCAACATCATAGTTTGTCCTAACAGGTGGAATTTCAACCTCCACTTTCCTCTTACCTAGAATCTCTATAACTTTCGTAGCTAAGGCTTCTATATTACCCTCCTCGACGAGATAGAGCCCCTCAACATCCCCGTAATTTAGCCTCAGGGCTGGTATGTTGTATGCGACCACGGGGACTCCTAGGAGTAGTGATTCGAGAACTGTATAAGAGAAAGAGTCTTCATGACTAGGGTAAATAGTTAGCTTAGCCTTCCTCCTTAGATACCAGTAATCCCCATCTCTTCTCATGTATCCTAGAAGTACCACGTTATCTTTAAGACCGAGCCTGTGGACGAGCCTTTCAATCTGTCTTCTTATGAGCTTATTGCTAGAACCTACCATGAAGAGCTTGAAGCTGGGTATAGATCGTTTAACTAAGAGTGATGCTAGGATTAAATCTGCTAATCCTTTCGTGACAGCCCACCTAGCAGGGAATACTGAGTAGGGTTTAGAAAACTCTGTTTGAAGGCTCCTGAGCTTTAGTAGATGCTCTATCTCACCTTGATCTAAGCCGTAGCCTTGAAACGATATTACTCTACTAGCCCACTCGTCTCCCATTTCTAGCGGGATTGAGGATGATGTTGCTAGTAGTAGATCAAAACTTCTTAAGAAGTTCCTACTTACATTCCACATGAACCTCCTGGCTACTGGGACTACATGTCTCATGTAAGAATAGTACATCAAATCCTGTAATGTAACCCTATCTAGTGATGAGACAGTTAAAGCCAAGTAGATGTCTATAGATTGCTGTATCTTGCTAAACCTTGATTTATCCCCGTAGAACTGTGGTAGCTGGAGTATGGCAACGCTCTTTGAACCTAAGCTTCTACTGATATGGCTTGCTATCTTAAGGCTCTCCAGAGTATCGTGATGAGATATTACAACATCTGGGTTATAGCTCCTGTTAAAAAGCTTGTACATGCTCTTGTCAGAAGCTATTAAAAGCTTCCACCTCTCCGGTAGCGGTGTCCTCTGGATTAATGCAGGGAGAAACGCTAAACCTATGGGAGGACAGGATTCTAGCACGTTGGCCGGTATCCTTATGTCGTCTAGTTGTGGAATTATTGGTATAGTTCTACAATCCTCAACTCCCGTTAGCCTTCTCAAAGCTATTATTTTCGAAGCCCTAATAGCCCCTCCCCCCGCCTTAGGGTCTAAAAATGCTATCTCCAACGTCTTCATCTCATATCCCTCACTACTTCATACAGATCCTCCCTTACATAATAACTACAATGCTCCTTATCCATAAGCAGTTGGTGCATTATTCTAGGATGTTCCTCTACAGGCTCCCTTTCCAGGCTAGGTGGGTATAGCGGTACTTGATGACCTCTTAACCTCATCCCCTTTCTAGCATCCTCCAAGATCTCTAGCATGACAGCCTCAATTGAATTGCATCTCTCTAGGATAGCTTTCCTCTTAGCCTCCAGGTTTTCCACACTATGACCCCATGTCAATGCTCTTCCCAAAACCTTATTTATAGGATCTAATGGGAATACTGCGTGATACCTATATATGGGCTTTGGTAGTATTACTGGGACAGTGTACTTTGGTATCCCCCCTGTATCAGCATATATCCTGTGTAGCCCCTTATACAGTATCCTAGCCATGTACATGGGGTTGACCATAGCCTTAAGTAACTCTTTCACCATGAATGTCTTCTTAAGCCCTAGTGCCCAAGCATCGTATATAGCCTCTATGAATGGTAGCCTCCTAGCCATCCTCAACCTGTACTGCTCGTGGAACCTTAGTGTCCTGTAGAGTAGTAGGAATGGTAGGCTGAATGTGAGGGCCTCAGGCCATATTTCTGGTATGCTTCTCAGGTAGTCCCAGCTTTTCTCGTGTATTATCTCGTTTGCCTGTATGTATAGTATGTATTCTCCCTTGCACTTCTGCATCAACGTGTTTGTCGCCCATCTTAGGTCGTGTGCGAAGCTCTTCCCAGGCCATGGGTCTACGTACACCTTTATCTTTGGGTTTAACTGTTCTAGCTTCTTTAGAACCTCTAGTGTTCCGTCTGTTGAGCCCCCGTCTCCTACTAGCATTTCATCGCATACTGGTAGTGCTTGCACTATAGCCTCTACGAACGGGTAGCCTTGGCTTAGGGTGTTCCTAACAATCATGAAGCACGATATCCTAGGCTTCACCAGCACAAACCCTCGTATACCTTCGCTGTACGCCTAGCCCCTTCTACCCTCCTCCCGTCTACCACTATTTTATCCTTGTAGCTTAGGTTTTCGTATTCGCTCCACTCTGTTGCTATTACCACTGCTTCAACAGTGTCTATGAGCTCTTGTGGGTTCTCCACGAGTTTAACCTTGTCTCCTAGTAGCCTTCTAGCGTTATCCAATGCCTTCGGGTCGTTTGCGTATACCTCAGCCTCCTTCTCCAACAGTAGTCTTATAACGTCTAGTGCTCTCGACTCCCTCACATCGTCTGTCCCAGGTTTGAATGCAAGCCCTAGGACTCCAATCCTCCTACCCTTCAGGCTCCCCATGTGCTTCTCTAGTAGCTCTACGGCCCTCTTAGGCTGCTCCTCGTTAACCTCTAGTGCTGCCCTAGCTATCCTAGCTTGCACCCCTAGGCTTTCAGCTACCTTTATGAAGGCTCTTACATCCTTTGGTAGGCATGAGCCTCCGAAGCCTAGGCCTGCTCTTAGGTAGTACTTCCCTATCCTATGGTCTAAGCCTACTATGCCTAGAACCTCGTAGCAGTCTACCCCGAGTGCTTTGCAGAGGTTTCCAACCTCGTTAGCAAGGCTTACCCTGACTGCTAGGAATAGGTTTGAAGCGTACTTAGCCAGCTCCGCGACCTTAGGTGTTGTCACGATCTTGGGGGCGTCTATGGGCTCGTAGAGTTTGAGTAGTGTATCCCTACTCCTCTCATCCCTAACACCTAAGACCACCCTATCTGGTTTGAAGAAGTCCCTGAGGGCACTACCCTCCCTTAGGAACTCGGGGTTTGATGCTACACCGAAGTCCCTGAAGGCCTTCATCCCAGACTCCTCCTCAAGGATCCCTGCAACCAACCCCTCCGTCGTCCCAGGTGGTACTGTGCTCTTAACAGCTACAAGGTGCCAGCCCCTCTTAAGCCTTAGGGCTCTCCCCACACTCCTAGCCGCTGATGTGACCTGGCTTAGGTCCACGCTCCCATCTGGTAAGCTTGGTGTACCAACTGTTATGAATGTCACATCGCTTCCAAGAACAGCATCCTCAATGGTGTCTGTGAACTCGAGTGTCCCGCTGGCTAGAGCTCTACCAAGGTGCTCCTCCAACCCAGGCTCGTATATGATTGGGCTGCCCCCCCTAAGCTTCTCAACCTTAACCCTATCCACATCGTAGCCTAACACCCTGTAGCCTAGGCTTGCGAAGCCGACAGCGTGGATTAAGCCTACGTAGCCTAAACCAACTATTGATATCCTGTAGCTCATCCCACCCTCCACCTCATCCACTCGATTGTCATCCTCAAACCCTCCGTTAAAGCCACCCTAGGCCTCCAGCCCGTGTATGAGGTTATCTTAGTTATATCAGGCCTCCTCCTCCTAGGATCATCTGGTCTAGGCTTCACGTAGACTATCGATGACCTCGACCCCGCTAGCTTTACTACTAGCTCCGCTAGCTCAGCTACGCTAATCTCCTCATCGGACCCCACGTTGAAAACCTCCCCATCGCATTTACTGCAGGAGGCTAGTGTTAGGAGTGCTGCCACAGTATCGCTTACATATGTGAAAGTCCTAGTCTGACTACCATCACCGTGTACCTCTAGCGGTTCCCCTCTAAGAGCTCTCTCAACGAACCTTGTTACAACCCTAGCGTATGGAGCTCCTGGCTCAAGGCGTGGACCGTAGGTGTTAAATATCCTCGCTATGGTAACCCTAACACCGTACTCCCTGTGGAACGCCATCGCTAGTGCTTCTGCAAACCTCTTACTCTCATCATAAGGGCTCCTGGGGCCCACGGGGTTCACTCTACCCCAGTAGCTTTCAGGTGTTGGAACCACCTCCGGGTCACCGTAGACCTCTGAGGAGCTCATCAGGACTACCTTAGAGCCACTCCTCTCAGCAACCCTTAGGACCCTGTAGAGGCCTATGCTATCCGGTAGCATTGCCTCAACAGGCTTAACCATATAATAGTCTGGTGCTGGGAGGGCTGCACCGTGGAATACGAGATCGTAGCCCTCCCCAAGATCGACCTCCACAACATCGCCTACAACAAGTTTAAACCTACTACTACCAACAAGCCCCCTTATGTTATCATACCTACCCGTTGAAAGGTTATCAATACAAGTTACCCTAGAACCCAGGCTATGTAATGCCTCAGAGAGCCAGCTTCCAATGAACCCAGCACACCCTGTTACAAGCATGTTAAGCCCGTAGAAGTAGCCTTGATCAGCTATGGATTCGATAACAAGCTTTAGAGTGGTATCCTCTACAAGCTTAGCCCTGCTCAACTGCATACCTATAGCTCACCTCAAGAGCTCTAAGGTAACCCTCAGGTGTACCTACATCAGCGAAATCCCCACTCTCCATCACCACAGCTTTAAACTTAAACCCCTTCTCTACGAGCTCCTCAATGGCATCTGTTAGCTGAATCTCACCACCAACACCAGGCTTTAGACCCGCTAGTATGCCCATTATATCAGGTGGTAGTATGTAGTAAGGCATTATAGCAAGGTTGGAGGGAGGCTCCCTAGGCTTCTCAACAACCCTTACAACCAAACTGTTATCAACAACAGCTACACCATAAGCTTTAGGGTCTGGGACATGTCTTAAGAGCAATACCCCATCAGCACCACTAGAGTACTTCCCTAGGAGATCCTCAAGGTAACCCTTAGGGTAGACTATAGTGTCAGCTGCAACTAACACGAAGGGGTCATCGCCCACAAAAAACCTAGCCATGTAAACTGCATGGCCGAAACCCAGGGGTTTAGGCTGTCTAACCCATATTATTGTGGAGCTCTCAACCATCCCATAGAACTCCTCTAAATCCCTAGCTATAGACTCCTTCCCTCTCTCCCTGAGCACGTTAAGAAAGCTATAGTCTGGGGTGAAGTGATCCTCAAGAGCCCTCTTACCCCTACCAGTTACAATACAAAAACTCCTAATACCAAGGTTGTAGAGGATCTCGAATAAAACCTGTATGACAGGCTTCAACACAATATCACCATTAGAGCTCCTAGCATAAACAGGGAGCATCTCCTTAGGAATCTCCTTAGTAGCAGGTAAAAGCCTAGTACCAAGACCACCAGCAGTTATAACAGCCTTACTAACCTTAACCATCCAAGAACCCACCGGTTTGTAAGCTAAGCTAGGGTCTATAAAAGCTATAATGTTTAGTAGCATTGAAGTTACCCTAAGAGAGGAGAGCCTCTGAGTGTTGAGGATGTAGATCTCAATAGATGTAATCCGAGGAGCTCCCTATCATTGTAAGCTAGAGAGTTACCACATTAGTGGTATTGGATATCCTGTTGATCTTCCTATGTAGTGTCCTTTTATGTTTAGTTTGTATCCGCATCTCGGGCATCTGTTGTCCTCCTTCAACCTATACTCTGTTACTGTGAACCCGTACCTTTCTATCACCTTGTATCCGCAGTTTGGGCAGTATGTGTGTTCTAGTGGGTGTCCTGGTACGTTTCCTATGTATACGTGTTTTAACCCCTCATCGATGGCTGTTTTTGCTAGTTTTTCTAGCGTCTGCACCGGGGTCCATGGTATGTCTGTTAGCTTGTAGTCTGGGTGGAATCTTAGTAGGTGGAATGGTGTTTCCGGGCCTAGGTTGTCTGCTATCCATCTCGCCATCCTCCTTATGTTTTCTGGGTTGTCTCCGTATTTTGGTATTACTAGGTTTGTTACTTCAACCCACCATCCTTTATCCCTCATTGCTATTAACGTCTCGTATATGAGCTCTGGGTCTCTTACGTTCATTATCTTGTTGTAGAACTCTCTGTCGCCTCCCCCTTTGAAGTCTACTGTTGCTGCGTCCATTAGGTTTCCTAGTTGGTCTACAGCTTCTGGTGTCATGTAGCCGTTTGTTACCATTGTGTTGAATAAACCTTTCCTGTGTGCTAGTTTTGCTGTATCCTCTAGGAATTCGTAGAATATTGTTGGCTCGTTGTAGGTATAGGTTATACCCTGTGCTTCGTATGCTAGGGCTAGCTCTACTATCCTCTCATCTGTGAACTGAACACCTGCAAGCCCCCTCTCAAGCCTACTCTGGCTTATCTCCCAGTTCTGGCAGAATTTGCAGAAGAAGTTGCAACCTACAGTTGCTATGCTTACAACGCTACTAGCTGGGTAGAAGTGCATTAAAGGCTTCTTCTCAATAGGGTCGAGGTTTACAGCTGTTAGTAGGCCGTAGACTAGAGTGTACAGCTTACCATCAACGTTAAGCCTAACACCGCAAACCCCATACTTACCAGGGGCTATGAGGCAACGTCTATGGCATAGATAGCATTCAACCCACCCATCCCTACCGCTAACAGACCTCCAAAGCCTAGCCTCCCTAACATTAGGTCTTTCAACTAGGTTAAGCCTTAAACTCATACCCTATACCGTTATAAAAGGGGATGTCCGAAGTTTAAAACCCTAAACATATAATCTCCACATGTTAAAAACGTTCTTATAGGGGTTGGATACACTTTTAAGGTTGCGTGTTTATAAGACTACTGGGGCTTGATATGTCTTCAACCACCACCTTCAAGTTTGGGGTTGAAGGTCTCGATGAATACTACCCCGGGGTTCTAATCCCGGGGACGCTTCTCGTCATAGCAGGTCATCCTGGTTCAGGTAAAACATCTATGGCAGCCCAGCTCTGCCACGCTAATGCTTTGAATGGTAGGAGGTGTCTCTACGTTAGCACACAGGAGACTGAGGAGAAGTTTTTAAAGTTCATGGCCAGGTTCGGCTTTAACTTCGAGCTCCTAACAGCCTCAGGCTATTTTAGGTTCTTAAGACTCCCACTTATTAGTAGTGAGGATGCCCTCGACGGAGTCCTTGAATCCATTACAAGTGCGATCCTAGAGTTCAACCCTAGCATAGTAGTGGTTGATAGTATAAACCCCATGACCAAGGTTGTAGTAAGTGATGCTAGGAGGAGAGCTCTCCTACAAAACTACTTCTACAACATAGCATTCGATATAAAGGGCTTAGTAGTCCTCATAGCCGAGGTTCCACTAGGTAGAACCACCATAGAGGAGTCGGGTGATGTGGAGTTTGTCGCAGACGGGATAATAATATTGAGGCACGAGCTTAGAAACGGGCTCGTAGCTAGGAGGATGGAGATTAGAAAGCTTAGAGGTGCACCCCTAGAGCTATCAGAGCTACCATTCACAATAACAGCTTACAACGGTATAGTAGCCCTAGTACCTCCAAGAACTAAGAGCTCTAGGAGGGGGGAGGAGCTTAGGAGGTATAGGGTTGAATGCAAACCTCTAGAGGAGGCTGTAGGGGAGTTTATAGGAGGAGATGTGATCCTTATAGCAGGAGCTCCACATGAGCTAACATGGGGAAGTGTGTTAAAATGGATTTCAAGGATAGCGTTTGAATCTAAAACAAACATGACCATAGTATCCTACAGAGGCTCCGAAGAGGATGTTAGGAGAGTTCTAAAAGAAATTAAACTAGGAGAGCCCACCCTAGGGGATGTACTGGAGAAAACCTCTGTAACAACATTAAACCCAACGCTCCTAAGCCCTGAAGCCCTCTTCAGCCTAGAACTAGAGCATTTAAACAAAGTTAAACCAGGTGTAGCAGTGGTTTTAGGTGTTGACACCCTAAAACACTTATACAAGTTAAACCCACTCCTAGTGGAGAGACACCTTGACATAGAGAGGGGGACTGTGAAAGACCTGGGAATACTATTATTTAAAGTAGCTCACATAACATCAATAGAGGATATAAACTGGGAGCTACCGAGATCAGATGTGGTTATAATAGTTGGAGATACTGTAACAGGGATAGCTGGGGGGAGGGTGGTAGCTTATAGGATGAGTGGTTCTGGGAAGCTTGTAACCTCTAGGGATCAGTTGAAGGAGTGCTTCTAAGACAACCTCAACCCCTCGCAGGCCAGGCTGGAGGTAAATTACCATAATATACGTAAATTACGGTTGTAAACGGTAGTTTATATATAGTTGCTGATTTAAACTCCCTATAGGCTGGTATCAAGTGGAGTTGAGGGAGACTTTGATTAGCGATGCATACGGGAGACCTCTGGAGAGCCTTAGAGTGCTTGTAACAGCGGAGTGTAATTATAGATGTTTCTTCTGCCACCTTGAGGGAGACCCCCTAGGGGCTCCTGCAAGACCTGGTTCTAAACCTCCTCTTATGACCCCAGAGGATTACAGTATTGTTGCTGAAGCTGCATGGATTATTGGGATTAGGGGTTTCAAGGTTACAGGTGGGGAGCCCCTTATCAGGAGGGATATTGTAGATATTATCAGGGCTCTAGCGTCCAGCGCTCCTGGTAGCGATATATCTATGACGACTAACGGTATGCTCCTTGAAGCTCTGGCATCGCGCCTAGCAGGTGCTGGGCTTAGGAGGGTTAATGTTTCTATTCACAGTCTTAGGAGGGAGAGGTATAAGTTCATAACTGGTGTTGACGGCCTCGATAGAGCCGTTAGAGGTGTTAGAGCAGCTGTAAACTCAGGGCTTAAGGTTAAGGTTAACGCTCTACTACTACGCGGTGTTAACGAGGACGAGGTTTTCGATTTAATAGAGTTCTCCAGAGGTGTTGGGGCAACACTACAGTTGATAGAGTTAATACCAGTTGGTATGGGGGCTAAGCTACTTAAAACCCATAGATTCTCCCTTAGCTTTGTAGAGGAGAAGCTCAGGGAGATGGGGGCTGTAGTTGAGGTTAGAAGCCTCCATAACAGGCCTGTTTACAGGCTACCAAATGGGGCTGTGGTTGAGATTGTTAAACCATACTCAAACCCCGTATTCTGCTCCGGCTGTAACAGGCTAAGGCTAGACTCCTCGGGTAAGCTAAGCCCATGTATAAACTGGAGGGGTGAGAGGGTTGATTTGCTATCGAGGATTAGAAGTGCTAGGAGTAGGGAGGAGGCTGTAGTGGAGGCTGTGAAAGCATTATTAGAGGCTAACTGGCTTAGAAGACCATTCTACCTATACAATATACACCATGATGGAGCTCCAAGTGCTATCAATAGCTCTAGGATAGATATTCCGAGGAAATCTGATAGCCTAAGAGTTTTACAGTTGATAAGTGAGCGCAAACTCTCCGGTAAAGGTTAAGATTTAATCTCATGAGCTTACATTTGGAGACGGGGTTCTCATAGGGACTAAAACCCCTGAGGTTACTAGGAGGAACCCTAGTATCCATAGCCCTGCTGTTAGGCTACTCCAACCCCACAGTGCTAAAGCTACCACCCCTACACTCGCCACCAGGCTCCCTGAGAATACAACCTTTGAATCCACCTTAAACGGGCACCCCACCCTATATATGAGCCCCCCAGCTGATACCACTAGGATTGATGCTAGGAGGGATGCCATTATAGCTGGTGTCAGCCCGAAGGGTATTGCCGCTAGGGCTGCTAGGAGTGTGATGCTATGTAGCTTCCTAGACATTAAAACCGCTAGGGTTGACTGTAGCACTATGTAGGGTGCTAGTATTAGAGTCTCCTCTACGAGGAGGAGTGTTGATGCTAGTGTAACGCTAAGCCCTGAGATTAAGATCTCGGGTCTTGGGGGGGTGAGTGCACGGAGGGTTACTGGGATTAGGGGTGCTATGATGACTAGGGGTAGGGGTGCTCCTAGAAGCTCCACTAAGGCTAGTGATAGGAGTAGGAGGGCTGTATAGATTAAAAGTAGAGCTAGAGAGTCGAGTAGGAGGGCTAGGGTTGAGAGGGATAATGTTATGAGAGATAGCCTTAGGAATACAGGGGCGTGGCTGTGGTCTAAGAGGGTTACCATAGCTCCTAAACCTGCTAAAGCCACCCCAATACAGGCTAAAGCCCTATGACCTCTACAACCGTACATAGAGCTTTCACCATGATGGTAATGGTATCTCCGAGGCTAGAACCTCTAACGGTACTAGCACGAAGACTATGGCTAGCGTTGGGGTTGCGAACTTGAATATCCTTAAAGCCTCAGCCTTCGAAGGGCTTCCCACGAAGTATGCTACCCTTATGGATGCTAGTAGTATGAATAACGTTGATATCAAAGCTGCCACATAGCCTCTCGATGTGATGTATGCGAAGAGCCATACAGATAAAGCCATTATCGCAAGGTGCGCTATGGTTAGAGCTGAGAACACTCTAGCATTGTAGTTGAAGGGGGCCATCGGCACGTTAGCCCTCCTATAATCCTCCTCTAGGAAGTACGCTAGAAACCATACATGTAGAGGTTGCCATGCGTAGACCACTAGAGCTAGGAGAATCCCAGGTAAAGTTATAGCCCCAGCACCTGCAGCCCAACCCCCCAGAGCTGGCATGGACCCCGCTATGCTACCAACAACTATGTTGAGAGCTGTAAACCTCTTAGTGAGCTCCGTATAACCTATTATGTCGAAGTAGAGACCGGCTAGGATGGCGAATAGAACGTACTCGTTAACCGTGGAGGCTACAAACACAGCTAGGACTAGCATTAAGGTAACCCCGAAGAGGCTCTCCCCGAGGCTAAGCCTACCAGAGGGTAGGGGTCTCCTACTAGTTCTTCTCATCATAGAGTCTAGGTCGTAGTCAAAGTACATGTTCAACGCTGTCACACCACCTATAGCAGTGAACCCTAGTATCGCTAGCTTAGCGAGCATTAGCAGGTCGAGGGGGGCTCCTGTTGCAATGTAAGCACCGTACATGGTAAGCATGAGTAGAGCGGCCTGCCTAGGTTTTGTAAGCTCTATAAAGGCTAGGGTTTTAGATGTTAGAGCGGCCACGAGATCCACCCCTCAATGTAACCTTTATATTGTATAGTATGAGGGTTTAAATGCCTTATTTATATGAGTTTCTAGTGGTGTCCAGTTACCTTGGGTATCCCTATTGGCGATGAGAGGCTGGCTGTTAGGGAGGCTCCTCTAGTCAACCTAACATTGATAGCCTTGAATTCCACCTTGTTCATTGTAGGCGTGCTCGCCCCCTGGCTTTTAGTCCCTGGTGCTAGGAGCTACTATGATGTCTTGCTCTCACTCGGTGTTATCCCAGCCTATGTTGTTAAGGGTGAGAGGGTTTACACTTTAATTACATCAATGTTCCTACATGGGAGCTTAGTGCACCTCCTCGGTAACATGCTCTACCTCTACATATTCGGTGATAACATAGAGTTTGTATTGGGGAGGGCTAGGTATATACTCTTCTACATAGCATCCGGGGTTTTAGCGGCCTTAACACATATAGCCATAGCTGTTATGTGGAGCCCTGACTCCCTCTACATACCAGCTGTGGGGGCTTCAGGGGCTATCTCAGGCGTTCTCGGAGCATACCTCCTCTTATTCCCCCATGGGAGGGTTAGGTTTATAGCGTTATGGGGGTGGATCCCGGTCATCCTAAACCTCCCAGCTACAATCTACATAGGCTTCTGGTTCCTATACCAGCTTTTCATGGGTATTGTAACTGTTGGAGCTCAGGTTAGCGTTGGAGTAGCATTCTGGGCCCACATAGGTGGTTTCATAGCAGGCCTCCTACTAGCACCCATACTCGTTAACAGGAGGAGGCTTGCGATAGCCAGGATTGAGTACTATGGATACCATGAATACTACGTGTGAATATCAGTCTTCCATTACAACCCCGAACCTAGCTCTCTCAAAAGCCCCCATAAGGATGCTAGCCATTTTAACCATATCAGGTGAGCTGAGGCTCTCAAGTTCAACGAAGGAAACCCCTTCGAAGCCTAGGACCTCGCCTACAGGTCTAGACATCTGGATGTAAACCTTAACTAGAACCCTATCACCACAACTAGCTAAAACCCAGGGAGGCCTCTCCAAGGTGATACAACCTGAAGCTCTGAGAGTCTCAGATACAACCTTTATAACACTAGGTAACTCCATAGGAGTCTGAGTTACCACCCTAAACCTAACCTTATGCAAGTAGAACACCACATTTAATAAAGCCTAACCACAGTTTTAAAATAGGGTTAGCCGGTTGTTAAAGGAAACACTCCCACTTAAAGCCCTAACGTTTATAACACTATCAGCCCCGGTTAAACCAGGTACAGTGAATAGGATATCCCTAGACTCTGAGTTTGAGGCTAGGCTATTAGAAGCTCTCACACTCGTAGAATTCATAGATAAAGCTTACACTCGGGGGAGGGAGCTGGCTGAAGGTAGAATAGCTGCTCATAACATGAGCTTAGGTGATTTAATGGCATCAGCTTTGAGAAGTTCAATGCAGCTAACAGGGTTAAAGCCCATACTAGGTTTAACAGTAGCATCGATAACCCTCTCAACCCTCAAGGGCTTATCGGACTCTCAGGGTAGGAGTTTGAGGGGCTCCCTTAGGCATCTTATAACATCAACTCTGTACAGGAGCTCCCCAGAGGATAGTGTTAAACTAGTGGAGAGCTTAGAGGCAACTGGTATGTCTAATGCTTTAACACATCTTAGAAACCAAGGTGTTACGAGGAGTAGGATATCCCTTGAAGCTCTAACCCTAGGCCATCTATATGAGATCCTAAGCTATGTCGATACGGGGTTTATGTTGAATTTAAAGGACCTAGATATCGTCTTGGAGCTCTCGAAGAAAGTTGTTGAGGAGAAGAGTGTTATAGCAGCCGTCTCGAAGGCGTATGTGGAGCTAGCTTCTAGTAGGAGGATTATTGATGCTAGAGGTTTTAGCTTGAAGAGTTTAAGCGATCTCCTCAGGCTTGATGTAAGTCTAAGGGCTAGGAGGGAGGAGCTGGACTCCCTCCTCGGAGGTGTCTACGCTGTTGTAGCATTAGCCTCTACGGAGAGGTGGCCTTGGATTTAAAGATTGAATGTACATGTTTAGATATAAATTTATAAATTTAAAACTAGTATAGTATTAATGGTGTCCCCTTTGAGCCTAGATATTGAGGGTAAGCTTTTAGAAGCTACCGTTAAACTTATAGAGGCTGCAGCTGTGTGGCTTCCTGAGGATGTTGAGAAGGCTCTTAGGAGAGCTTACGATATTGAAGATAACCCTACTACCAGGAGTTTCCTTAAGGCTATGATTGATAATGTTGAGATTGCTAGGAGTAAGAGGCTCCCAGTATGCCAGGATACGGGGATTGTAATGTTCTATGTTAGGGTTGGCGATAGATTCCCTTACACAGGCCTTCTACCATCAATACTTAAGAAGGCTACTGTAGAGGCTACCCGCAGGGTCCCCCTAAGGCCTAACACCATAGATGTTATTACAGGTAGGAATCCTGGTGATAATACTGGGAGGTACATGCCGTGGATTGATTGGGAGCTCGTTGAAGGCATTGACTACGCTGAGGTAACAGTCTTACTTAAGGGAGGTGGGAGTGAGATTGTTGCTAGAGCTCGCAACCTAGTACCAGCTGAGGGGCTTAAGGGTGTTATGAAGTACGTTATAGAAGCTGTATACGAGGCTGGACCCCAGCCGTGCCCGCCTATCATAGTTAGCGTTGGTATTGGAGCTAACGTATCTATAGCTATGAAGCTTGCTGCGAAAGGGCTTCTTAGACCTGTAGGTGTTAGACATGAGGATCCGGAGGTTGCTAAGCTTGAGGAGACACTACTCCAGGCTATAAACGGTATCGGCTACGGAGCTCACGGTATGGGTGGTAAGGTTACAGCATTGGATGTCCACGTAGACTACGCTCCAAGACACCCTGCAACTCTTAGCGTAGCAGTTGTTATGAACTGCTGGGCTGCACGTAGAGCTACGATGAGGGTCTACGCTGATGGTAGGATTGAATACATAACACATCCCCATTTGAATAAGGAGGTGGTGTGAGGTGGCTGAGTATAAGCTTAGAACCCCCTTATCAGAGGATGTTGTTAGGGAGCTTAACGTAGGTGACATAGTCTACCTCACAGGCATAGTTGTGACAATGAGGGATACAGGGCATAAGAGAGCTGTGGAGCTCCTATCAAGAGGTGAGAAGCTACCGGTAGACATGAGAGGCCTAGCTCTATACCACGCAGGCCCCGTGGTTAGAAGGGTGGGCGATAGATGGGAGGTAGTAGTCATAGGGCCTACAACAAGCACTAGGATGGAGGTCTACGAGTACGATGTCATAGAGAAGATGGGAGTGAGAATGGTTATAGGCAAAGGAGGCATGGGGCCTAGGACGGCTGAAGCGTGCAAGAAGTTTGGAGCGGTATACACAGTATATCCTGGGGGGGCAGCAGCACTGCAGGCGGAGCAGGTTAAGAGGGTTGTAGATGTGCACTGGCTAGACCTAGGAGTACCAGATGCAATGTGGGTATTAGAGGTTGAAAACCTAGGACCACTAACAGTAGTGATAGACTCTAAGGGTAGGAACCTCTACGAGGAGATGTATAGAAGAGCTAGGAGGAAGATAGATGAGGAGATATACCCAGCACTTGGTATAAGGTAACCTTCAAGGTCTAAGGACTACGGCTCCCGTAACACCCCCAACCTTAACCCTCTTTAAAGCCTCATTAGCATCCTCAAGCTTGTAAACGTTAACTGTAACCCTTACACGGGCCCTCCCAGCTACCTCAAGATACTCTATTACATCCCTTCTCGTAACGTTAGCTACACTCTTAACCTCCCTCTCCATCCACAGGTGTTCTGCGTAGTCGAGCGCTATTGGGCCCCTCTTCCTTATAACATTTACCACCAACCTCCCCCCGGGTTTTAATAGGCTGAGAGCTCTAGCTGTCACCTCTCCTACGGGCGTGAAGTCTACGGCCCTATCAAGCTTCTCAGGAGGCTCAGCTGTTGGAGGTCCAGCCCAGTCCGCTCCAAGGCTCTCAGCAAGGGTAGCGTGCTCCCTGCTCCTAGTGAACACTAGTATCCTAGATGATGGGTAGAGCTTCCTAGCAACCTGTATTATCTGGTGTGCTGATGCTCCGAAGCCGAAGAGCCCTAGTGTCAGCCCATCCTTCATACCTAGTAGCCTTAAAGCCCTATAGCCTATGGCCCCAGCGCATAGTAGTGGTGCCGCCTCGAAATCATCGTAGACCCCGGGTAACCTGTAGACGTAAGCCTCTCCAGCCACCATGTACTCAGCATAGCAGCCGTTGAAATCACAACCAGTAGCCTTAAAGGAACCGCATAGGTTCTCCTCACCCCTAACACAGTAGTTGCAGGAGCCGCAACTCCACCCAATCCAAGCAACACCAACCCTATCACCAACCCCTACCCTAGACACACCACCACCAACCCTAGCGACAACCCCAACAGCCTGATGCCCTAGTATAACGGGGAGTTTGCAAACCCTCCTACCCTCAACGATATCAACATCAGTCTGGCAAACACCACAAGCAGAGACCCTGATCAAAACCTCACCGAAACCAGGCTCGGGCACATCCAAATCCATTAACTCCAAAGGATCATCCTTCAAAGGCAGGCTAGGATACCTCCTAGGCTCACCCTCAACTTTAATCTCAGCACACTCCCTTAAAACCATAGCCTTCACTGAGCTCCCCACATCAAAGTTCCTAGAACCCGTGGTTAAAATAATAGCACTGGCAACCGCCGTTAACCGGGGGGTTAATGAAAGTTGGAATCCAGCTAATAAGCTAAAGCAACCCCTACTACCATTATGCTAGTTGAAGAGCTCCGCGTAGAGGCTCGCTCATCCATGGAAATCCGGTGAAGCTACATGGCTTAAGGGGGTTACCTTAGGTTAAAGGTAGATCGTGCTCTACGCTAGTCGCATCTAGTAACCTTAGTTCTAAGAGTCTCTAGCCTCGTAGGCTATAACCTGGTTATCCTTGTGATTTTAAGCTATCCAACTATCAGTTTCTGTAGGGTGTGGAGGGTGGCTAGTCTTAGGGTATTGGCTGGTATTGTGGTTCTCGTGATTGTACTAGCAGGTTTACTTGTAGGTTTCAGGTTGCTACAGGCTCCTGGCGAGCGGGAGAAGGTTACCGGGGCTCCTACCGTTACAGAGTCCCCTACTCTTGCTCCTGTTAAGTTGACTGTTGTTACTAGGCTTGCTCCTGAGGAGGGCGAGGCTCTTAGGTCTAGGTTTCTAGCGAGTGGTATTGCTAGGGAGTATGGTGTTGTTGATATTGTGTTTCTTAAGGAGGATGTTTCTAAGTGGCCTATCTACGCTAGTGAGGGTAGGGCTGATGTGTTCCTAATTGGCGGTTATGCTGTTTACAAGGATCTATATGATAAGGGTTACCTAAAGCCTATAAGGGACCCTGAGGTTCTCGGGGTTGCTGAGAGTATAGGTGCTCAGGTTTATAGGGGGGCTGATGGGTCTGTATGCTTCATAGCTGTCTCTAGGACTATCTTCAGCTATACTGTTAACACAGAGTTTCTATCTAAATACAACCTCCCAGAGCCTACGTCTTGGGGTGATCTGTTAAACCCTGTGTACTCGAAACCCCTCCTAGTTGGGGAGAGCTTCGCGTCATTCCCTAAGCCTAGTAAGAGTACGACTGCTGCTAGAACAGTACAGTTGATATTACAAAAGTATGGTTGGGATGAGGGGTGGGCTCTACTAACTGTTATAGGGGCGCTCTCATACATTGTTGAGAGCTCCGAGAAAGCTAGAGATGATGTTGCTCTGGGAGTCTCAGGCCTAGCCCCTACAGTCCTAGTCTACGGGGTTAGAGCTGAGGAGGCTAGTGGTGGTAAAGCTAGGTTTGTGGCTGCGAGAGGGGAGGTTCTACCGGATGTAAGCCCTGTAGCTTTAGCTAAGAACACGCCTAATGAGAGAGCTGCACTAGCTTTCATAAAATGGCTTCTAAGCCCTGAGGGTCAGAGGGCGTTAGCAGAGCTCTTCTACTACCTACCATACGTTAAACCTGAGGGTACAAGGCTTGAGGAGGTCTACGAGAAGGTTAAAGGTAACATATTCAACTACGACCCGGAGGATGCTGCTATGTGGGAGAGGGCTGCAATATACTACTTTGAATCTGCCATAGGGGATCCTGATGCTAACACCCTTCTTAAGAAGGTTTGGGTTAAGGCTGTGGAGTTGTATAACAAAGGTGTTATTAGAGGGGATGAGCTTAGATCGATAGCTATAAAGCTAGGCTCACCGCTAACCATAACATTGGAGGGTAGAACTGTGAAGTTAACAAAGGACTACGCTGTGGAGATTAACAAGAGGGTGGCTGAAGATGCCGGCTTTAGATCTGAATTCATAAGTGCTGTTAAGAAGGCCGCCCTTGAGAGATATAAGGTCATCCTTAGGGAGCTGGAGGCTAGAGGTTAGAGTGTCTAGTTCGACGCTAGCGTTAATCCCCATCGCTTTCACCACAATACTCCTCGTAATCCCCGTGGCTTACATACTAGCATCTCTTATAACGAGTCTAGGCGATGGCTTATCTTATGTCTACGTGAAGCTACCACCTGATGGGGAGCTCTACAGAGTCTATAATATGGGGAGCTCCACTCTCTTAGCTCTAACAGGCTACGATTTCGGACCCATAGCTAACACTCTGATCCTCGCATCCACAGTGTCTATCACCTCTACATGCTTAGCCTTGGTAACAGCAGTTACATGCCTTAGCTTCAGGGGGGCTCTCAGGCTCCTACTAGGATATGTAGTACCGCTTATAGCCTCGCTCCCAGCACCTCTTATATCCGCTTATGCTATCATACACCTATTCCATAGGGATTTCGGCCTACTAAACATGGTAATCGGGCCGCTTCTAGGCGTTAGGATTGCCCTTGAGGGTATAGCCGGTGTAGCTGTATACCAGATTCTAAGCTTCTACCCCATAGCATACCTCATAATACTATCCTACATGGAGTTGATTGATAGGAGTGTTATCGAGGCAGCTTACAGCCTAGGGGATAGGGGTTTAGGTGTTACATCGAAGATACTAGTACCCCTAGCTAGGCCGGCAATCCTCGTGTCAATCTCACTAATCTTCATCCTATCAGCCGAAGACCTATCAGGCCCGATAGCCTTCAGTAGGTATAACTCTGCGAGGAACACCATGTCTTATATAGCATACTATGACTTCGTATCAGAGCTAGGCTACACTATTAGTGTTAGAGCTTTAACCTACATAGCACTCCTAACAATAATAGCCGTGGCAGTCTTCACATCAACGTGGAGGTATCTAAAGTCGTACTCCTACCCTGTAGCCTCACCTGCAAGGATAATCCTGGATTTAGGCTTACTTAGAGTACCCCTAGCTATTACAACTCTACTTCTCATGGCCCTGGCTACCCTACCGACAATGCTTGTTCTAGGCTACTCTATAACAGAGGGGTGGTTTGGATCCTCCACCCCCACCGGTGTAACCATTGGTAACTACGTCAAGGTCGTCTTAAACCCGTACTATGCTAGAGCTCTAATCAATACTGTAACCTACACTGTCGTAGCTGTAATGCTAGCGGTTACTGTAGCTTACATAGCATCTTATTCAAGCCTAAGAACTAAGAGTAGGCTATCACCTCTCGTTGAGATCTCAACAGTAATACCTATTGTTATCCCCGGTATAGCTGTTGGCATAGGGTACTTCTACCTCTTCCACAATACTTTCAAGCAAATCCCAATACTAGATCCCATGGTTAACCCCCCATTATACCTAGTCTTAGCATATGCATCCAGAAGGTTAACCTACGCCTCAAGACCTTTAGCTGCCTCACTACAGAAAATCCCCCTAAGCTTTGAGGAGCAAGCGTTAAACCTTGGAGCTAAGGTGGTTGGAACAATTAGAACTATAATACTACCCCTAACATTAAACCCTATGATGGTAGGAGCTCTCCTCACAGCAATACACGTCTCCACGGAGTTTAGCGTATCAATAGTGCTAGCTGGAGCCCACGGGGTTACAGCAAACCACCCAGCACCTGTAACACCAGTAGTGCTAGGAGCTCTAACATACAACCCACTATCAATACATGTAATGTCAGCCTTGCTGGTGGCAACACTACTAACATCAACTATAACCTCGATCATAGCAATGCTATTAGTAACAGCGCTAACCTCAGAGCTAGGTTTAAGGAAAACCATGATCCTAGCTCGTGGTGTTAGAGCCTAGATGTTAAACTCCACCTTCAACAACCCTATGGGCTATGATTTTAACAGCCTCTCTAAGCCTCTCAGAGCTCTCTACGGCAAAGCTGAGTCTCAACCAGCTCTCACCTTCGGGACCGAAGAGGGTTCCCGGTACTGCTAGAACTCTATCCTCTAATGCTAGAATTTCCACGAGCTTATCAGACGTTATTTTAATATAGTCACCGAGATCCACGTACACGAATATACCAGCTTTAGGCTTGTAGTATGTCGCTTTCGGGAGCTCCTCCTCTATAGCTTCGATGAGCGCATCCCTCCTCCTCACATACTCCCCTATCACGTGCGGGAGGAACCTAGCCCTATACCCTCCCCTAAGATACTCTAGGATTAGGAGTTGTGATGGTACAGGTGTATTGTAGCTAGAAGCCTCCCTCACATGGACTACAGCTTCAGCTACATCAGCTGGAGCTACAACAAAACCAACCCTCCAGCCTGGAACACCGGGATCTTTACTGTACGTCCCAACAGTTACAATGTAGTCTCGACAGTAGTTCTCAGGCCAAGCCATCCCAGCCTCGTAGCGTAGGGTGTAGTAAGCTATATCGTGTACAACGTAAACCCCCCTATCGCAAGCTAGATCAGCTATGAGCCTAGCCACCCCCTCATCGAGAACCCTCCCCGTCGGGTTATCAGGGTTAGCTATAACAACAGCTTTAACCCTAGAGAATAGGCCGGCGATGGGATCAGCCGGGAGCTCCAGATCAGGGTACACTGGGAGCTCCACAACCCTCAAGCCTAGAAGCCTAGCTATGGAGTAGAAGTGGAAGTAAGCTGGAACAATGAAACCCACAGGATCCCCAGGGTCGAGGATTGATGCTAGTGTTGAGAGAAGACCCTCAATACCACCACTAGTAACAACAACCTCACCCACAGGATCAGCCCTAACCCTACCATGCTGAGCGAGATCCAAGGCTATAGCCTCACGGAGCTCAAGCAAACCCCAAGGTGATGTGTAAGAGTACAAGCTAAGATCTGATATCCTACTAGAGACGACCTCCAAAAACCTAACCATAAGATCCCTAGGTGGAGTGAAACCAGGCTGGCCAACGTGGAGAGAGTAGTAATCCAAACCCCTAGACTTGAGGACACCAACTAGCCTATAAAGCCACAAAGTAGGGCTAGGCTTGAGACCCAAAGCTCTCCTCGAAACCCCCAATAGAAACACCTCATATGATGGAGAGTAGGAGAGCCTAGGCTTTAAAATAACATATTAAGGTCAACATAGCTACGCTTTTCAGCTAAAGGCAAACAGCTAATCAAATGTTTTAACCATAACAGGTTTTCCAAACTCTTAACATAAGTAATCTTATGAATACTCAGAACCCCTATAATCACCGTTACTTAGCCAACCCCCCATGTACCTAAGTAATCTAGAGTGTAGGTGTATTAGAATCAAGCCCTTCTATCCCTCATTTCCCTAACAGCTCTTCCAGCATCAGTTTCAATTAGAGGCTTCACATGCTCTAACATTTCAGACGCTTTAGTTTCACCTAGTAACTTGGATATAGCGATTATTACAAGTGAATCAGAGAAGTTCTCCTCTATAAGCTCTCCTATCAAACTACCGATATCCTTGAATCCCTCCTCTTTGCTCACCTTGAACTCCTCCAAAAGCCTGCTACTAATTACAGGCAGGGTTTTAAATGCTATTGCTCAGGAGGTTGGAAGTCTACTGTACTAGTGATGGAGGGAAGGGAGTTTTTGAGAGTGAAAGAAAGTAGTGGGAGAACTTCCTCCTAGTAAGCTAGAGGTTACCTTCTTAGTATGAATACCGCTACTGCTCCTACGAGGAATGCTATTACTGCTATGAGTGCTGTTATTGGTGTGCTTACTCCTACTTGTACTGTTGACGTCTTCTCCTCTGTTATTGTTGCTGTTCTAGTCTCTGTTTTCACCTCTGTCTTGGTTTCTGTTACTACTTTGGTTTCAGTCACCTTTATGGGTTGGCCTACTAGTGATATCATGTATGTTATTAGGTTTGTTATGAACTGTGGGCCGTCTAAGGGTACATTGTAGTACTCTGTTACGGTCATTGGCGTGTAGCCTCCGTACATTGTCTCGCTCGACGCTATTACTACTCTGTTGTCTGGGAATGCCTCTATTAGCATTAGTGGGAATGGGCCTGTGTTAACCTTGTCGTTTAACGGGTCGTAGAACATTGGGCCTAGCCCTCCCTTCTCTGGCGGCTGGTTCTCTACTGCTTTGGAGTTCTCGCTTGTTCTCACCACTACGTAGACGTTCTTTGGTTTGAGCTCCGGCTGTTTAACTGGGTTTACTGGCTTCCCCTGTACTAGTACGAATAGCCCTCCGGGCCCGTGGAATAGAACCTTGTTGTTCTTGAGGTTGTTCTTTAGAAATGCTACCTCAGGGCTTGGATCAACTATGCCTGTAACCCTGTACGCTGCTCCTCCAGCGTTCTCCTTGTAGTCCTCAACACTTATATAATCTATCCTTATAACACTACCTATAGCCTCTAACACAGCGTTCATAGACTGCTGAGCCTTCTCACTACCCTGAGCTGGGTAATCGCTATCCGCTGCAATCCACAAGGCCCTGTTAGGCTTGGAGAACCATGCTTTCACAGCTTCAACCTCCTCACTTTTAATCAAAGCCTCAGGCTGCCCTATGATCAGCACATCTACATCCCTAAGGTTGAGGGCTGTGAGACCACCTACTCTAACCTCGTTAAAAGCTTTCAACACGTCTGGAGGGACCCTTTCGAGATCCGCCTGCTCTGATACTATTAGAACCTTGTAGTACGGTCTCGCTATCTCAACTAGAACCTCAAGCCCTTTAGGAGCTTGTCTATGGCTTAGGTCGAAGGCTACAACTGTAATACCGCTATAGCTTGGGATGGAGCTCAAAGCTAGAACAGCCACCAGCAGGGTTACGAGAGCCAGCCCTAGAAACTTCGCCTTCAACCACACCACCTCCTTCGATTAGAGGGATTACACGTAGGGGGGTTATTAAATGTTAATTGCATAGTCTCTATAGACCTATATTGATGTATGGAGGGAATACATTTAAAATAAGCCTGCTAGGCATAATTATGAATGGTGAGGGGAGGTGGGGTATAGCACCTCTAGACCCCTAGTTGTAGGTGTAGCCATAGCTCTCGTACTCCTAGTCCTAGCGACCTACATGCTATTCATGAGAGGCGGGGAGGCTCCAACGGTAACACAACCTAAAACCCAGACCCCCACTTGGACTCCTGTTGAAACAACACCATCGGAAGTTACTACCACAACGCCAGCTCAGACAACTCCAATGGAGACTCGTACACCTCCGGGGCAACCTGTAGTTCTCAATATTATCACAAGGCATCCGGGCGAGATACAGGTTGCCGCTAAGGAGGCTTTTCTCAAATCAGAGTTTGCTAGAAGGTATAATATTGTAGATGTTAAATTCTACCTTCAAGACCCGGTTGTCTGGGTATCAGCTATTAAGAGGAGAGGTGATTTTGATGTAGCTTGGGGCGGTGGCCCCACACTCTTCGACACGTTATACCTTGAAGGCTTCCTAGCGCCTCTAGAAGGCTCTATAGTTGATATGGCTTTAAGGCAGATCCCAGATGTGTTTGCAGGGGCTTCCATGAAGAGGGTTGGGCCTGATGGGAGGGTGTACTGGGTTGCAGCTGCTGTATCGAGTTTCGGTTTCACTGTTAACCATGATATTCTTAGGAGGTACAATCTCCCTATTCCTAGGAGCTGGGCTGACCTAGCATCACCTATCCTAGGTAGACCTCTTGTAACAGAGTTTAAGCCTATGGTGTCTATAGCTGATCCTCTTAGGTCTACAAGCCATACTAGGATGTACGAGATAATTCTTCAAGCCTACGGGTGGGATAGGGGGTGGGTTACCCTCACCTTAATGGCTGCAAACTCCTTGATAGAGGGTGGGAGTGCCGAGGCTAGGGATAATGTTATACTAGGTAGGGTTGCCGTAGCTATAACTATAGACTTCTACGGCTACACAGCTATGAAAGCCAACCCCTCAACAGAGTATGTGGCTCCAGCAGGTGAGACCATTGTTAACGGTGACCCGATAGCCCTGCTCAAGACTAGTAGGAATCCCGAGGCTGCACTTGCATTCATAGCCTGGGTTTTAACGGAAGGCCAGAAGATATGGTTGAGAGAGGATATAAACAGGCTACCGGCAAACCCCAGTGTCTTCGAGACACCTGAGGGGGCTTCTAGACCTGATCTCAGGAGGGCTTATGAGAGCCTTATTGGAGCTAGGGGTATAGAATTCAATGATGATAGGGCTTTAGCGATAGAGAGGGCTATGCAGATATACTTTAAGGCAACCCTAGTGGATATGGACAGCCTCCTAAAGGAGGTTTGGAGAACACTACTAAAACTATACTTTGACGGTAGAATAGGGGAGGATAGGCTTAGAGAGTACATGGAGAGGATGGGGAGACCTCTAGCATACAAAGACCCCATGACAGGGGCTACTGTAACGTTCACCGAGGAGGATGCAAGGAGGGTGACGGAGATAATATTGAAAGATCCCACTAGGGAGGATGCTTTCATAAGAGCTTGGAGGGATGCTGCGTCTAAGAGGTATAATGATATACTCTCAGAGCTCCAGAGGATAAGGTAGTCTACGTTGGTTCCACCGTCTATCCGTAGGATTACAGGTGCTCTGGTATTCCAGCTAGATACACCTCTCACCTTACTCCTACTACTCTCTCTAACAATCTTCTCCGCAATACTGGTGATACCCCTGGCATCGTTGCTAGCAAAGCCTGCTACGGGGATCTCAATGGATGTTGTGAGGGGGCTTCTTGAATACCCCTATGTGGCCTGGCCTCCTCTAGGTGAGTGGGTTATAAGCGTTGATAGGGGCGATCATAAACTTGTAATACTCAGGTTCAAGGATATGGGCATTATACCCAACACGCTTATCATAGCATTTAGTGTGACAGTCCTAGCAACTCTCATAGGAGTTCTAGTTGCCTATGTATCCGCTAGGTATGAGTTCCCCGGTAGGGCTTTACTGAGGATCCTATCACTCGTACCCCTACTATACACGCCTTTTGTTAACGCTTTCGTAGCATACAAGATATTCGGTGATAATGGGATCCTGTATAATGCTATGATATGGTTTAACTTAGGCTACGCTTTGGAGATAACCTACATAGCCGGTGTTATCCTAGCTCAGACTATGATGTTCTGGCCTATAGTATACCTTAACACCTTAGCTGCACTCCTACAAGTAGATCCGAGCCTCGAAGAGCAGGCTGAGAACATGGGGGCTAGGGGGTTTAGGTTGTTTAGGAGCGTAACGCTACCCCTAAGCCTACCGGGGGTTGCTGCAGGTGCGGGGCTCGTATTCATATTCTCAATGGAGGATCTAGCCGCCCCCATAGCTTTTAAGGTTGATAGGGTTGTATCGAGGGAGATTGTTAGAGCTATCGTGGGTTCAAGGGATATAGAGGCTTTAAGTGTTGAGGTCGTTATACTAGCAGGCCTACTACTCGTATCCGCCCTACTCTGGTTCATAGCTGTCAAACAATATGTTAGCTTAAGACAGTATGCTATGATCGTTAGGGGTGGTAGGTGGAAGCCTAGGGTTACGAGACCTGGGCTCCCAATGTACATTGTGATATACCTAGCTGTGTTCCCCCTCGTGGTCTTCAGCATGCTACCTCAACTTGGGGTTTTAGTGTACGCGTTCTCCGGATCATGGCTTGGGGTTCTACCATCAGATTTTACATTGGATCATTTCAGGGAGCTCCTAAGAGACCCTAATGTTATTAGTGGTTTAAGGAATAGTGTTATATACTCCACCATAGCTATAACGTTGATAGTTGTTATAAGCACCACTATCGCCTATGTTGTTAGCAGAGTTAGGGTTATCGGTGTGGGGGTTCTGGATTTGCTTGCAACAAGCCCTCTAGCAATACCTGGGCTCTCCATAGCTTTAGGTTTAGTCATACTATACAGTATAGGGCCTTTCAAGGGCAGCTTTTTAGACCCGTTTAGTAACCCTGCTGTCCTAATAGCCTTAGCTTATTCTGTGAGGAAGGGCCCCTTCACCACTAGAGCCGTATATGCTGGGTTGCAACAGGTCCACCAAGCGTTGGAGGAGGCGGGCATGAACATGGGGGCTAGCAGGTCTAGGGTTCTCTTCACCATAGTGTTACCGTTAATAGGGTTAAACGTCATGGCGGGGGCTATAGTGAGTTTCGTCTACTGCATGACAGAGGTTAGCACTAGTATAGTCTTGGGGGCTCTAAACCCAACCCAAGCTCCAATAACATATGTTATATACGAGTATGTAACAGCTGGTTATGGTGGTGGAGCTTTCATACACCTAGCTGCAGCCATAGTAACTCTAATTATGGTGCTCCAGGTAATAGCTATAACCATATCAAACTATATACTTAGGTTTAGATATGCATTCCTGGGGGTTTGAGGTTGGCTGAGGTTAGATTAGAGGGTGTTAGCAAGTACTTTGGGAGGTTCAAAGCCCTGGATAGAGTGTCGTTCACCGTTAAACCCGGGGAGATATTCACGTTACTAGGGCCTAGTGGTTGTGGTAAGACTACAACACTTAGGGTTATAGCAGGGTTTGAGATACCGGAGGAGGGCAGGGTTTACATTGACGGTGTAGATGTGACGTTCAAGAAGCCATATGAGAGGAATACAGCTATGGTGTTCCAGAACTACGCCCTATGGCCCCACATGACCGTCTTCGATAACATAGCCTATGGGCTTAAGGTTAGAGGTTACAGTAGAGAGGAGATTAGGAAGAGGGTTAGCTGGGCTTTGGAGCTCCTAGGCTTAAAGGGCTTGGAGAACAGGTACCCTCTACAGCTTAGCGGTGGACAGCAGCAGAGGGTGGCCCTAGCTAGAGCTATAGTTGTTGAGCCCAAGGTGCTTCTCTTCGACGAGCCTCTAAGCAACCTAGATGCAAGGCTTAGGATTAGGGTTAGAGAGGAGATAGTATTGTTGCAGAGGAAGCTTAGGATAACAACGATATATGTTACACACGACCAGGAGGAGGCTATGAGTATTAGCGATAGGATAGCTGTGATGGATAGAGGGCGTATAGTACAGATAGGGACACCGTGGGAGGTCTACAGCAACCCAGCTAACGTATTCATAGCAACGTTCATGGGGAGGAGTAATGTACTAGAAGGGGTTGTCGTGGGGAGGGAGGCTAACGGCCTGTACATAGTGGATATTAACGGCTTAAGAGTATACGGTACATCTAGGGAGAGCTTAGGAGAAGGTGATAGAGTTAAAGTAGTCATAAGAAACGAGGATGCAGAGCTTCTAGAAGAGGATAGGACATCTCCTAATGTAGTAGAGGGGAAGGTCGTCAGAGCAAGCCTAATAGGGTTCGCCATCCAAGCAAGGCTCCTCCTAGATAATGGTGAAATCATAGCAATATACCTTAAAAACAAAACCACTATAAACGAGGGGGAGAAGCTAAGGATATACATAAGCCCTGAAGATGTGAAGATATACAAATCCCTTGAAACCGTGGAAGTTTAAAAGCAAGTTCTAGGAGCTCATACCACTACATTGTTTTACAGCAGTCAATTAGAGGTATTTAGATCTATGTAGGAAACAGTTAATAGCCTAAGCTATGTTATAGCGGGTGTGTGGTGTTAGAGGTGTGGGTGGCGTGATTCTTTCAAGGCTTACCGTGGCCTCTATAGTACTCCTCCTAGCCATACTTACCTCTTATAGTGTCATAGCTTACAGCCCCGGTGTGGCTACTCTAGGAGAGCCTTACATAGTCCTCCCCTCATACCTCCTACCAGCTGTTGTTAAGCCTGGTGATGTCTTAGAGGTTAGTGTTAGAGGTGTTAGTTCTGTTGATGTTAGAGATGCCTACTTGTATGGTGTTAACGGGCGTTATAAGCTAGCCTTCGAGGGGTTTAAGGGGGATACTATTAGGGTTGACCCTGCATACTCCTTTGAAGTTGTTAAGCTATCGTTTAGAGCTCCCTTAGATGTACGTAACGGTCTCTACACTATAGTTATTGAAAGCGATAAGGGTCTACTGTGGATGCCTAATAGCGTTATAGTTGATAGTGGTGGAGGGCCTCGAAGCTTCATTAGAGTTGCACAGCTAACTGATATACACTTCGGAGCTGAACAGGGAGGTTACCCTAATAACTTCAAGCACACCCGCTACGTAGCATTGCTCAACACCCTGGTTGAGAGATTTGGCGTTAACCTCGTTGTCTACACAGGGGATTTGATAGATGTTGGTACGGATATTAGATCCTATAGGGATTTCTTTAGGATTGTGAGTCAAGTTCAGGCACCTCAGCTAGCCGTTACGGGCAACCATGACTGGGCTCAGGTTGATAGCACTAGATTGCTAGTGGAGAGGTTCTACGGTAGGTATGTTGTACCACTTAGGGTTTGGAGTTTCGCTTACGGAGACTTCCTATTCGTAGGTATTGATACTAGGATGGATGGCTACCCTGAGATGTGGCAGCTGGACTACCTTGAGGATGTTATAGCTAGGAATACTGATAAAACGGTGGTCATTCTAATGCACCACCCCTTGTTCACAAACGCTGGTGAGTATAGGGGGAAGCCTGAGGATCTAAGAAGGAGTATCTACAGTAGTTGGCGTGATGCAGGCTGGGAGCAGGCTGTAAGACTACTTGGGATCGTGGAAAGGTATAAGAATGTTGTTGCAATCCTAGCCGGGCACGTCCACAGAGATGCTGATGCTATCTATGTGAGATCAGATGGGTCCAAGGTGTACTTTATAACAACAACCACTGCGAACCACGGCTACCCGGAAGGCTACTACTGGGGTATGAAGGTTGTAGAGATATCGAGGGGTGAGGTGAAGGTTTTAACCCCCATGGCTAGGGAGTATACGCCTACAAGTGGTAGTATGAACACTGAGAGATTCCTAGTCTTCGAGGTCGCTGATCCAAGCAACACCGCAGTATCATGGTTCTTCAACACGACTGGTTTCAAAGAGTTTAATGTAGGTAATGTCACCCTAGTATTCTACCTCAACAAGACCTCGCCCCTAGAATCTTATAAGATCTATGGTGATCAGGGGAGGATCCATGGGGTTAAAAGCTACGATGTAGGGTTATACTACTTGTTCAAAGTATACGCTAACATAACGGGCTATGGTAGGATTACTGTAGCTTCATATGATGACGTGGAACCCCCACGTCTAAGGATAATGTCCATGAGCCCTAGAGAGCCTGCATTAAATAGAACCCTCGTTATAAACGTTGAGGCAACAGACATAGGATGGGGTTTGGAACGCGTAGTGGCAATCGTAATGGTTAACGGAGCTCCTAGAGGTTTTGTGGAAGCTCAGAGGACCATGGATCCCACTCAGTTCAGGATCATAATGAGGGTAGCGGAGCCTGGTAGCTACGATGTCCTAGTACGAGCTATAGATCTTAGAGGTAACATTAGAGAGGAGAGGCTAACATTCCAGGTAGCACCACCTCTAACTGAAACACCTGGAGTGGGGACTCCAACACCGACACAAACACAACCTACAGTGGAAACTAAAACTGAGGCTGCTGAGAAACCCACGACACCTCCGGAGACACCGTTAACAACGCCTATGATTGAGACGAAAGCCCCAGAGGAGGCTGGTTGGGCTAGTGCTTGGATGCTGGTAGCTGTGTTAGCCTTGGTGTTGGTGGTTGTAGTTGTACTCCTACTAATTAGGAGGAGGCCGGCCCCATAATAAAAGCTTTTATAGCCCTAACTACCTCTATAATTTTTGAGTGTTTACCTATTTAACCTGAGGGCTTAACGATGATAGGTTTAGTTGAGTCTATCTCAGGTTACGCTAGCTTGGTGGTGGAGAGGTCTAATGCCTCGTTCTTAGCTCTAGCTATTCTAGTCTACATTTTATCCCTCCTAGTCTCAGCCTTTAGATGGCTTACAGCCTCAAGGCTCTCCTACAGCACTTTCAACATTGTTGGTGCATCCGAGTCCCTCCTCGTAGGTATATTTGTTAATAACCTACTCACATTCTACAATGTTACAGGAGAGCTTGCTAGGATAGGGTGGGCTAGTTTAAGGCTTAGAGTTGAGTCTGCTAGGCTGCTCGTAGGGGCTCTTGCTGAGAGGGCTTCGGAGCTCCCAGTAGCACTACTCTACCTTAGCCTATCCACAGGCTCCCTGTTTAAACTCTCCCTTCTAAGTCTAGCTGTTATACCTAGTTTGAAGAGCTACGCATCAGGTATGTTTAAAGCTGTCAGGGACCTGGCCTCAAGCCCCTCTCGCCTAGCTCTTGTTCTACTACTCTCCCTAACAATATGGGTTCTAGATACTACCAGAATACTCCTCGTAGCCTCAGCTTTTAATGTAAGCTTAGCGTTCACCGCCGCTCTAGGCTTAACTGTTATCCACGTAGCATCGAGGTTCTCCCCTACACCTGCAGGCGTGGGCGTCCTTGAGGGCGGTTTTATAGGTTACCTAAGACTACTGGGAGTTCCGCTAGGTGATGCCACCCTGATTGTTTTAGGTGAAAGGTTTGTATCAACACTTATACCCACAGTTGCTGGAGCCCTCCTAGTACTCCATAGGGGTGGTATTAGCGTTCTAAGAGCATCTATTAGAGGTGTCTCCGTTGAGGGTGGTAATGGTAACTGATAGTTTTAAACCGAAGATTGGTGGTATTGAGAGTGTCCTATGCGATCTAGCTAAGGTTATGTCGAGGTCTCATGAGGTTTACATTGTTACATCCTCTAAGACCGCTCATAGCACCTATGTCTACGAGGACGGCCTAGGGTATGTGACCGTTAGGTTGAAGTCTAGGAGGTTTAACTATAACGGTGTAACCCTTAGCCCTTCCACCGGTGTTGCTCTATACAAGCTGGTTAAGAGCCTAGACCCCGATGTAATCCACGGCCACGGGACTTTCTCAACCCTATCAATAGCAGGGGCTTTAATGGGGTCTAAGGTGGTTAAAACACCCTCTTTGGTAACAGCACACTCCTTCATAGGTAGGGATACGCCTCAGTATGTTGTTAAAGGGTTGGAGCTCGCCCTTAGAAGGGTTGATATGGTAACAGCTGTTAGCAAGGCTGTAGCTGAGGATGTTATGAGGAGGCTTAAGGTTAGTAGGGTTACTGTTACCTACAACTGCCTTCTAGCAGATGAATGGGTTAGGAGGGAGGGTGAAGCCATGGATCTTGAAGGAGATCCTGTGGTATCATCTGTTATAAGGCTAGCTCATAGGAAGAACCCACTGGTGCTGGTTAAGATAGCAGAAGCTCTAGCTAGGGAGGCCCCTAAAGCCAAGCTGTACATTGCAGGAGACGGGCCTCTTAGGAAGCCTCTTGAGTCTAGGGTTAAAGCTAGGGGTTTAAGGAACATAGTATTCCTAGGAGCCCTCCGTAGAAATGATGTTAAGAAACTTCTATGGTCCACAGATATATTCGTGCTCCCAAGTAGAGTAGAGGCTTTCGGCATCTCAGCCCTGGAGGCCATGGCATCCAGGGTCCCGGTAGTAGCTTTTAGGAGTGGTGGGATACCGGAGGTTGTAGTTGACGGAGTCACAGGTCTCCTAGCCAGTGGAGACGATGATCTTGCTAGGTTAACGGTAAACCTTGCATTAGACAGGGAGCTCTCCAAAAACCTAGGTCTTAACGCTGAGCTTAGAGCTAGGATGTTCGACTGCAACATAGTAGTAGGTAGGTATCTGCAACTCTACAGGTTAGTAGAGAGGATGCGTGATGAGAGAGGGTTGGGCTAGAGATCGCATACCAAGCTACAACCTCAACCCCGGCAGGGAGACTCCGTGGGCTATAGTAACCTTCGATGTCGAGATGGACGCTCCCCCCTACATGAGCGGATGGAGGGGGGTTGATGAGGGCCTCTCAGCTATACTGGAGGTGCTGGATGAGAAGGGTGTTAAAGCCACATTCTTCACCTTAGGCTTACTAGCTGTTAGAAAACCCAGAGCTATTAAAGCTATCCTAGATCCAGGTCATGAGATTGGAAGCCACGGGTTTGATCATAAAAGGCTTGATAGACTACCGTTAAGGGAAGCTACCCACAATATAGGGTTGAGCTTGAAGCTTCTAAGGGACTACTATGACGTTGTTAGCTTTAGAGCTCCCAACCTGAAGCTACCTCCAAGCCTCATACCAGCTCTTAGACTTCAAGGTGTAAAGGTTGATTCGAGCATCTCATGGTATAAGCCGCCCTTCAAAATAGCCCCCCTCATAGAGTATGGTATCCTAAGGGTACCTGCAAGCTATCCTAGTAGTGTTCTAAGACTCCCCTGGAGGATTCTCAAAACCCTGTTCAAGCCCGGGCTAGACTACGTCATACTACTACATCCATGGGAGGTTGTAGATTTAAAATGCGGTTCCAGGCCGGATCTAACCGTTGGGGTTGGAGGGAGGGTTCTAGGTAACCTTAGTGCTCTCATAGACCATCTTAGATCCCATGGTTACATGTTTAAAACTATGAGGGAGCTCCTAGCAAGCTCCTAGATCTCTCGTAGAGGTGTACTGCTATAGCTAGATCTAATAATGAGTAGCCAACACTCTTATAAACTCTAATATCACCCCAATCGCATCGAGCTCCCTTCAACGCCTCTGAGAGCTCCACAATGCTCTCTGCTCCTATCCAATCGTCACTCTCACTAGTAACCCCCTCTCTTGTATCTACAAGTAGGCATTTACCCCTCCTAACAAGCTCTGGTTCAAGCTCTCTTACAGGTCTTGGAGCCCCAATACTCGCTACTAAAGCACCACTTCTAACATAGGAGTTTATAACAACAGGCTCTCTACTAGTGGTAGCTGCTATAATGGTGTCGGAGGCTTCAAGTAACTCCCTAAGACTACCGGCCACCCTACCATCATAGCTTTTAGCTAGAGCTTCAGCCCTAGCCTTAGTTAAACTATACACTAGAAGCTTATCGTAACCGAAAGCCCTCCTAACAACCTCTAGGTGGTAGCGTGCCTGGACACCAGCACCTATAATGCCTAGAGCCCCACCACCATAACCCATAAGCTTTAATGCAACCAAGGTGGTGGTAGCAGTTCTCCAACCAGTAGCGGGGCCTGCATCAGCCTCTAACAGTATATCACCACTCCTAGGATCGAAGAGGAGAAGAGTACCCCTAACAAGAGGTAAACCCCTACCAGGATTCTCAGGATAGACACCTACAATCTTAACAACATAGTAGCCTAGACCGGAGGCTGGCATGACACCAAACCATGAGCCTAGGTACTCTATAGCAGTTCTAGGAGGAGGCCTAGGGGATCCCGTTAGAGCTCTCTCTATTAAATCCATAAGACTCTTAACATCAACAAGCTTATCAACATCCAACCCGGAGAGCTTGAAAGTCATAGCTAGAAACCCTAACTTCTAGGCGTCTCGTAGAGAATATAAATGTTTACGTGGAGTAGGGTTGAACATTGTTTATAACGATGTATAACTATACATACCATAAGAATTTAAGTGTGATGCGCGATACTGAGTGTAAGGTGTTAGGTGTTGAGTGAAATAGCTATAAAGCATTATTTTATGGTTGAGGATGTTAAGCTGGTCGTATACATAGCTGCTCTTATATCAGCTTCAATCCTTCTATACAGTCTGGTCGTAGCTTACCGTAGGTGGACTGCTTATGGTGAGAGGCTTGGTTTCAACCTAGGTGGTTCTACTAGAAACCTCGTCTTATATAGTTTACTCCAGTGGAGGGTTTTAAGGCATAGGTTTCCTGGTTTTATGCACCTAGCTATATTCCTTGGTATCCTATGGCTTTTCACAATGACTGTTCTTAGAGCTCTAGACTACTATATAGGCCCTTTCCTTGTGGGCTGGGTTTGGATTGCCTACAAGTTCCTGGGCAACATTGCAGGGCTCCTGGTTGTGGTAGGTTGTAGTGTTGCCATTATAAGAAGGTATTATGGGCTTACACCAGGGCTTCCCAGGGATCCAGGTTACTATGTCGTCCACGGGCTCCTCATAGCCATAGTTGTTTCCGGCTTCGCCCTAAACGGTATGAGTGCTGCAGCCTACAGGGCTACCTTTGAATCGCCCTTCTTCGACCCCATAGGCTACCTCTTCTACATACCCGCATCTCAACTTTCATTTGACGAGCTTAGATTCTACTATAGGATACTCTGGGTTGCCCACATGCTGTTAGCCCAGCTAGCTATAGCATTGATCCCCTTCACAAACCTCTGGCATATAATTGCTTCCAACATGAACATAGCCTTAGCTAGACCCAGCCCCCCCGTTGGAGCTCTAAGAGGGTACCCCGATGTAGATGAGAGGCTTTCAAGTGGTACACCGCTGGGGTTGGCTGAGTTAAGGTATTCTACGTGGAAGCAGAGGCTTGACTGGGATGCTTGTACGAGTTGCATGAGATGTACTAATGTCTGCCCGGCATACGCCTCAGGTAAACCCCTTGACCCTAGGCTCGTCATTGTAACATTAAGGGATTTAATGTATAGGGGTGCTTGGAGTGAAAGGCCTTGGGGTGGTAGTGGTGTTGGAAGCGACGCTATATGGAGTTGTGTTACCTGCGGTGCATGCGTCTACGAATGCCCCGTGCTAATACACCATGTTGACTCTATAGTAGACGTTAGAAGGGGTATGATGAGTGTTGGTGATGAGAGTATACCAGAAGGGGTTCTAAACAGCCTCCAGAGCATGCAACAGTTGGGCAACCCAATGGGGGTCTCACCTGTATCGAGGGATGAGTGGGTTGAAGAGCTTAAGTCTAAGTTTGGGGATGAGGTGATAGCTAGTCCTGGTGTTAGCTACGAGTACCTATACTGGCCTGGTTGCGCTACAAGCCTAGACCCTAGGGTTAGGAGTGTAGCTGAATCACTACTAGAGCTCCTTAGAGAAGCCGGGGTTAGAGTAGCGGTTATCCCAGAAAACCTATGTACAGGAGATCCAGCTCTAAGGATGGGGGAGGAGGCTTTATTCCTAGAGCTAGCTTCAACAACACTAGAGGCCCTCTCAAAGTATAGCTTCGAGAAACTCCTGGTAAACTGCCCCCACTGCTACACAGCATTCAAATGGGAGTATAGAAGGTACAGGGGTTACCTCGAGAAAAGGCTTGGGGGTAACGCTTGGATAATGGATAGGGTGGCTAACAACGTGGAACACCACACACTACTACTAGCTAGGCTTATTAAAGAAGGTAAAATCAAGCCAGGACCCTACAAGGCTACAGTAACATACCACGACCCCTGCTACCTTGGGAGGTGGAATAACGTGTACGATGAGCCCAGAGCAATACTGGGGAGTGTGCGTAGGCTAACACTAGTGGAGATGCCTAGGAGTAGGGAGAAGAGCTTCTGCTGCGGAGGTGGCGGGGGGCAGCTGTTCTACGAGGTTAGGGTTGGAGAGAGGATTAGCAAGGTTAGAGCTGAGGAGGCTTCTAAGGCCCTTGAGGCCGGTGAGGGTGAGAGGGTTGTTGCAGTAGCATGCCCATACTGTAACATAATGTTTAGAGGTGAAGCTGAGAGCTACGGCTTCAAGGTTATGGATGTAGTGGAGATCCTGGCAAAAACGAGAGCTCAAGGCGTCAAATAAAAGTTTGGGTTACTCTAGCCTATGCTTGAGCCCCCTTCAAACCTCCTCTTTATCGGTATCCAGCACGCTGCGTAGTGCTCCCTCTCAACCTCAACTAATCCCGGCTCCTCCCTTTCACAGAACCCTCTAACCCACTCGTTCTCATCGTAAGCTACACATCTAGGTCTAAACCTGCACCCTGCTGGTATCCTTATAGCACTTGGAACCTCACCTTTTATTGGGACATGTCTAAGCTTCAACCTATTCTCTGGAACTACGTCTGGGACAGCGCTTATCAAAGCTCTGGTGTACGGGTGTAGTGGTTTCTCCACTATCTCATCTGCTCTAGCTACCTCAACTATCTTCCCAAGGTACATTACAGCTATCCTATCGCATATGTACCTTGCGAGAGCTATATCGTGTGTAATGAATATCAATGATAATCCCCTCTTAGCCTTAAGCTCGTTGAAAACATCTAGAACCTCAGCTCTAATAGAGACATCTAGCATTGATACAGGCTCATCTGCTAAGAGCATGCTTGGGTTTAGAACAAGAGCTCTGGCAATTGCAACTCTCTGCCTCTGACCACCACTAAGCTGGTGCGGGTACCTAGCCATGAAATCCTCTGGGGGGGTTAGCTTAACAGCTTCAAGCGCCCTGGCTACAGCCTCAATCCTCTCCTCCCTAGTACCAATACCGTGGACTACTAGGGGCTCTTCCACGACATCGTATATCTTCATTCTAGGATTAATACTGCCGAAGGGGTCTTGGAATATTATCTGAACCTCCCTCCTAACAAGCTTCTCAGCTCTACCCCGGGTCTTGTATACATCAACATACTCTCCGTCGACAACAACGTTAGGTTGCACCCTCGATATCTCCTCTAAAACCTCCTCATGGGGTCTGAAGAGTATCCTACCGCTCTTAACATCACTTCTATCAACTAAGATCATTATAGCCCTGGCAGTTGTAGTCTTACCGCAACCACTCTCGCCAACGAGGCAGAAGGTCTCGCCCTTCTCTACATCAAATGATATGCCATCAACTGCCCTCACATAATCCATTCTACCGAGTAGTGAGTCTATGATACCCTTTCTAACAGGAAACCAAACCCTTAGATCCTCAACCTTCATGATATGAGGTATTCTAGCTCACCTCCTCCTAAGCCTAGGCTCAACTATGGTCTCAAGGGTGAAGCCGAGGGCTACGAAGGCGAAGCTGAAGAGGCCTAGCATTAGCCCTGGTGGTAGAACCCACCACCACATCTTATAAGCTACACCTCTCTCAGCCTGAGCATCAGCTAGAATCCTACCCCACGTTGGCAGGCCATGATCTATGCCTAGTACGCTTAAACCAGCTTCAGCTATTATAGCTCCAGGCACGCTGAAGACTAGGACTGCTGTTGCATACGGTATAATCTGTGGTATTATATGTCTAAACACTATCCTCCACGTGGAGGCACCTAGAGCTTTAGCGGCTTCAACGTAAGGCTCCGCTTTAATGCTTAGAGTCATACTTCTAACTATGATAGTGGTTCCTCCCCAGCTGAACGCTACTAGAACAGCCATTATAATGGTTAATGCAGGCCACCCCACCCAACCTCCAGTCTGTATGGCTACACCTACCAGTATGAGTAGGGGTAGTAGTGGTATATTAACTATAACGTCGACAAGCCTCTGTATAACCTCGTCAACCCTACCACCAAAATACCCGCTAATAACACCTAGTACAAGGCCTATGGCTACAATGGCGAAGGCCACCGAGAACCCTATTATCAAGGCTACTGGGAACCCGAAGAGTAGCCCTTGGAACAAATCCCTACCCTTGGTATCTGTGCCTAGGAGCCCGTAGCTGTTCCCGATAACCCTAATACTGGTTGAAACACTCACATAGCCATTGCTTATAAGCCTCTCCACAACCCTAGGATCTGCTCCAGTATACCAGAGAGCTAGGGTGATCTGGTACTCTCCGGTAACAGGTTTGAAATCAGATGCTTTGACATCGAGTGGCTCCCCGAATACAGGCCTGTTTAGAAGTGTACAGACACTATCAACAGTCGCGTTTAACCCATAATGTCTTATGTAGCTTGTAGCAAACAGATCACATCTCATCTTAACCTCAACACCTGCAACCAGCCTCTCCAGTGTGTACTTACCCTCGAAGGTGTAGAGGACTAGCCCATCAGGCCTTGTCACGAACACCATTGGTACAACACTTATACTTGTTAAGTTAACCCCTTCACTAGCCTTAGCCCTTAGTATAACCACCACATCCTGTGGAAACACGTTGCTGGTTAAAGTATAGCTAACCCTGTAAACCTCAATGTAACCTATTGGTGTTAGTGTTTTAATGCCAAGTGACCTATTATACTCTGGGAGGATCCTATCAAGATCTCTAGGTGGGAAATCCCCTGGACCCCTAGGTGTCACAATTCGAGCCTCCTGGAGCCTAACATTATCATATGAAACAGTTTCTGAAACCGGGATCCCCAGGTATTTAACCCATACAGGGTAGCCTTGCTTAGGGTTTAAGGTCCAAGGCGGTCTATCGGATGCTTTCCACATTTGCGGGAAATCCGGTGGTAGGCTTACAAGGGAGTATATTGAGACTAAGACCATAAAGCCTATTATTAGCATGCTCATCTTACCTAGGTTGTAAGCCCATACCTCCTTAAAGTTTGACCGTAGAGATCTCGCTAAGTACCTAATAAGACCCTCCCTAACCTCCCCCCTCCTCTTTGACATTACAGCTTCACCCTCGGATCTAGGATTACGTATAAGATCTCTAGTATAAACCTAGCAGCTATGTAGACTAGGGTAGTAACATAGACAAGGGCTAAGACCATGGGGCTATCGCCCGCTGCTATGGATACATAGTATAGGAGCCCCATGCCAGGCCAGTCGAATACAGTCTCTGTTATTATATAACCCCCAATACTACCAGCTAACCCTAGTATCACGAATGTAAGTATAGGACCTGCTATAACCCTCATTACATACCTCCTAACAACCCTACCCTCAGACAACCCCCTAGCCTTAGCAGCCATAACATAATCCTCGCTTACAACCCTTATGGCTACAGCTCTAGCTGAGTACAGCCACCCACCTAGGGTCGCGAAGGTTACGACAAGTATTGGGAGGTATGAGTAGTAGAGGATGTCCTTAAAGACCACCGCTAGGCCGGCCACATCTAGTGATAGTAGGTTTGACGTGAAATCTGATATGAGCTTAGCTATAGGCCTATAGCTTGTTGGAGCTACCCCTAGGTAGAAGCCTACCAAAGCTATAGCTAGCATTGCAATCCACCATGTGGGGAAGGCGTTTGTTATAGCAGCATATGTTATAATCCCTTTATCCAAGGTACTACCCCTCCTATAAGCTATGAAAGGCCCTAGCGGGATGGCAATCAAAGCTGATACTATGTAGGCAATGGTTATCATCACTATAGTCCTGGGTAGGGCTACTGCAATAGCATCCCCTACTTTAACTGGGGGGGATAAACCGACAACCCCAGCTACCTCAGCTTGACTTACATGAAGATCCAGAACTATAACCTTAGGTATGAGAGAAAGGGATCTCTGATACCAAGGTTTATCAAGACCATAAGCTCTTATAAGATACTCCCTATACTCTGCCACCAACCTCTCAACCTCCTCCCTCGGTAGCTCGGAACCCGGTCTTGTGAGCTCCTCCCTATACTGCCTAACCTCCTCCCTTATGATAGCACTGAGTATCACGCGATCATACCCTGTAGCGCCTACAATAATGGCTGTCATTATCAAGACAAGAATCAGAGTTACGGATAGGGTTATAGCCCTAAAACCTATTATCCTAAGAGATCTCCTATCTAAGGGCATAGAGCCTGCCCCCGCACCTCTAACACAATCTACAGTAGAACCTTAAAAGTTTAGATTAAAAGGAAAGTAGAGTGAAAAAGAGGGTGTTTGAGTGTAGTCTCCCTTCAGGCTACCTCCTAGTGAATATCATTGCTGCTACTCCTAGTAGTACTAGTAGGTTTACAATACTCACTATAAGTGCTAATCTTGCATTGGACTGTGCTGCTTCAGCCGTTTGCCCTACGGTCTGTATGTCTGTTGATAGCTTCCTCTCAACACCAGCAATCTTATCCTCAACACCAGTAATCCTGTCACCAGTACTCTTGAACCCTTTCTCAACCTCAGATCCAATACGTGTAATAGCATCACTCGTAGCCTTACCTATAGCGGAGATACTCTCAGTCAGAGCATCACTTAAAGCCTTAATACTAGAAGCAAGCTCAGCACTAAGAGAACCCCTAAGCTCCTCCATCCTCCTCAACAAATCAGCCTGAACAGCAGCCAAATTCCTACCAAGCTCCTCAACACTCTGACCAATAGCAGTAATCTCTTGCACAAACCCAACTGGGACAGTTTGAATCCTAGCAATAACTTCAGTTGGAAGTGCTATCTCAGTGGAGTATGCTATGACTAGAACCTCGTATACAGCGAAGGGGTTAAGTAGGTTCGTTACCGTCTCAGGAAGCTCTACAACGAAACCTTCAGCTGTCTGCTTAGCAACACCACTAGCGATAACAGCTTTTGTAACAGGATCCCTAATAACATACTTAACAGTTATAACACCTGGAGCTTCAGCTCTTATAACAATCTTAGCTGGACCACCTACAGGTACTAATGGTGCTTCAATCTTTGTTATCGCCACTGGTTTAGCTTCACCGAAAACCCAGTCCCTAGGCCCGAACGGGTAAGTTGGATCTCTGAAAGCCTCTAGTATCAGCTTCTGCTCCTCAGAGCTATAGTATGTTAGCATGTACGGTCCGTTGGAAACCCATAGAGTGCCAGTCTTATCAAACCATGATAGGAGGGCTCTAACCCTAGCATCCCAGTCGCTGGAGGTCATTAGTGCTCCTGCAGGTGTTGTAACATATGATTTGAAGTCATCGAACTTAATCCTACCGTCCCTGAAGTAGCCTGCAACTTTCTCAGCATGAGCTTTCATAACAAGACTAAGCCATGGGAGGTTCTCAGCTCTAGATCTAGCTTGGTCTAATGCAAACTCCTTAGCAATATAACCAGCGTAAGTCTGAGCAACAACAAGCTCAAACGGTACTGTCGTGGAGGTAGCCCATGTAGCCCAATCTGCTATGTAAGCTGGCTCGAAATGCCAGAAGTTTATGTAGACTTCAAGATTGTTACCTACAGGTCTCACGGCTACAACTGTATCAAAACCATCCTTATTTACAGCTACGAATGCCCTCTCGGTCTTAGCCTTCTCAGGGTCGTAGACAGCGTCTAGGTATAGTGCTAGTGTTCCCAGTAGGTCAGCCCATGTTATGGTCTGGCCATTATGCCATTTAGCTCCAAGGAATAGTGACATGTCGAAGACAACCTTGCTGGTAGCCTCAGTCCTACCTAGCTCCCTAGCGTATACCCAGGTCTTCCTATTAACATCAAACCATAACGCATCATCTGGAACCTTAAGCTTACCATCAGGACCGGCAGTTTCAACAGTGAACTTAGTTCTAAACGGTATAGGCATACCTGTAAATGGATGCCCCCAGACTACGAAGTCGTAGGTGCACCTTGCAGGGTCAACGCTGTACACGTCTCTAAATCCTCTAAACGTGTTCCACACTGTTGAAGCTGTCCACACCCATAGATGTCCAACCTTAATATCAGTCCTACCAGTTATGAACCAGCCTCTACAGTTATATGGACTCCTAAGGCCTGCTCCGAGATCTATTGTTAATCCTTGGACTTCAGCTCTGACAGGCCATTTATCTAGTGTTGCGAAACCCCATATTCTAATGGATTCTCTTATGGCTAGATCTGTGCCCCTCCTTAGAGCTTCAAGCCATTCCTCCTTACTCTTAACATTCATGTAGTAGGCATCTCTAGCGTAGTCAGAAGCATTCCTACCATCGATTGTAAGCTCGTGCTTGTAGTTCCAGTATTCAGCCT
>Ga0079996_122295_pt1 | contig 41489 bp, 34 predicted proteins | sample PerSpoAPS_AMetaG_FD_69199 | JGI IMG/M metagenome (GOLD analysis project Ga0079996, IMG submission 69199) | Thermal spring microbial communities from Yellowstone National Park, Wyoming, USA - Perpetual Spouter A (PS_A) MetaG (SPADES assembly)... | ecosystem: Environmental > Aquatic > Thermal... | reverse complement strand
GAGGGGAGGGTCTTGAGGGAGGTGGGGTACATCGTGGCGGTGCTGTCCACCAAGGTGGGGCGGGAGGGGAAGATAGTGTTCGGCGACGGCGGGACCTACCACAAGGCCGTCTTTACCATGTTGGCATACATGCCGCTGGACGGAGAAATCGTTGAGGGCGTCGTGGAAAACGTGAGGGAGATGGGGATGCTTGTGAGGATCGGGCCGCTCCTCGGTTTTATCAACAAGATACACGTAATGGACGAGCCCAACATATTCTTCGACGCCTCCACCAAGAGCTTCGTGGGCGAGAGGACCAAAAAGAGGGTGGGGGTGGGGGACGTGGTGAGGGCACGCATCACCGGCGTCAGCTTCACCACGCCGAGAGAAGGCACCGACCTCCTCCTCCGCGTGACGCTGACCATGCGCATGCTGGGCCTGGGCAAGCTTGAGTGGCTCAGGGAGAGGAAGGCCCCCGCCAAGAAGGCATGAGCGCCAGTAGACGCACCCTCAGCGGCTACAAGGCTTGTAGACGCTGCAAGCTGGTGGTGCCCGAAGACGCCAAGCAGTGCCCCAACTGCGGCTCCGAGGAGTTTGTACACAAGTGGAGAGGCATGATAGCCGTCATAGACCCCGCCAAATCGTGCATCGCCAAGAGGCTCGGCATAGAGAAGCCCGGCATCTACGCCTTGGAGCTCCTGGAGGAGTAGCACTTAAGGACTCGCTCCGCGACGGCGAATAGGTGCCGCCTATACGCCTCCATCTCCTTCAGCAGTAGGTCGTAGTCCACTGGCTGTGCGGCGACGTCCTCGCCGAGCACCTCCCGGACCAAGGCCTTTAAGGCTCCCCGGGAGATCTTGTCGTAAAGCTCAAGTAGCCACCTCACCCGCGCCTCGAAGATGTAGAAGTTGTTAAGCAACTCGGCGGCCTCCCGCTCCGTGATGCAGGACCCGCATTTCACGGCATTAACCAGCTCCTCTATAGCCTCCGCCGTCCTCGCCCCCACGGCCTTCCTGAAGCTCCCGCTCCTGAGCTTGGCTGAAAGCATTTCAGCGGCCTCCTCTATGTGCACGCCCAGAAACAAAAAGCTATTTATAACACAAACAGCTTGGGTCGTGCTGTCGGCTAAGATCCTCCAGAGCTCCGGCTTCGCCCGGAAGCAGTGCCCCCTGTGTAAGTCCTACTTCTGGACCTCCCGAAGCGACCAAGTCTACTGCGGGGACCAGCCCTGTGTGCCGTACGGCTTCATCGGGAATCCTCCGTCGAAAGTCGCCGTTGAGTCGCTGACTGACGTGAGGGAGCGGTTTCTTAGGTTCTTCGAGAGACACGGCCACGCGAGGATCAAGCGCTACCCCGTGGTGGCGAGGTGGCGCGACGACGTCTACCTCGTCGGGGCGTCGATATACGACTTCCAGCCATGGGTCACAAGCGGCGCGGTGCCCCCGCCAGCCAACCCCCTGACTATTTCACAACCCTCCATCAGGCTAACCGACGTGGACAAGGTGGGGCGCAGCGGCAGGCACTTGACAGGCTTCGAGATGATGGCGCACCACGCCTTCAACTACCCAGATAAATTCATCTACTGGATCGACGAGACGACGGAGTACGCCTACCACTTCTTCACCAAGGAGCTGGGCATACCGCCGGAGGAGATAACCTTCAAGGAGTCCATGTGGGAGGGGGGCGGCAACGCGGGGGAGTGCTTCGAGGTGTTGGTGAGGGGGCTCGAGGTGGCGACGCTGGTGTTTATGCACTACGAGGTGAAAGACGGCAAATACGTAGAGCTCCCCCTGAAGATAGTTGACACCGGCTACGGCCTGGAAAGGATCTACTGGCTCCTCAAGGGCACGCCGACTATCTACGACGCGGTATTCGGGCCGTTTCTAGACAAGGCGAGGAGGGCCACCGGCGTGCCGAAGCCGCCGGAAGACGTGATGGGCAAGGCGTCGGTATACTTCGGACAGATGGACCCCGAGGTCATCGCCCTAGAGAAGGCCTACGACATAATCGCCGAGAAGATCGGCGTGGACCCCAAGTGGTTCAGGGAGACGGTGCGGCCCCAGGAGGCGCTGTATGTCCTGGCCGACCACAGCAGGACGGTGTCTTGGATGATAGCAGACGGCGTCATACCTTCCAACTCCGGCGCCGGGTACCTGGCGAGACTGCTGATAAGGAGGACCCTAAGGAACATGGCCATAGCGGGCGTAGACGTCGCTCTGGTTGAGCTCTTCGACATGCACCTAAAGGAGCTTAAGGCGGACTACCCGGAGGTCTGGGAGGCGAGGAGCTTGATACTGGAGCTCGTCGACCTCGAGGAGAAGAAGTACAGGGAGGTGCTGAAGTCCGCCCCCTCCGTCGTAAAGAGGGTCGCGGAGGAGGCGAGGAGGAGGGGCAGGCCCGGCCTGGAGCCGGACGACTTGGTGGCGCTTTACGACAGCTTCGGGCTTCCCCCCGAGATCGTGGCGGATACCGCCAAGTCGCTGGGCGTTGAGGTGAAGACGCCCGACGACTTCTACTCCAGGCTGGCGGCTAGGCACACGAGGAGGGAGAAGCAACCCGAGAAGACCCTGGTGGAGATGGCGAAGGTGATGGACCTCCCCAGGACCCGGGAGCTGTTTTACGAGGACCCCTACATGAGGAGCTTCAAGGCGAAGGTGCTGAGGGTGGTAGACGGCAGATACGTGGTGCTGGACCAGACCGCCTTCTACGCCGAAGGCGGCGGCCAGCCGGCGGACATCGGCGTGTTGAGATACGCCGGCGGCGAAGCCAAGGTGGTGGATGTGCAGAGGGTGGGCCACGTCATCGTCCACGTGGTGGAGGGACAGCCCCCGCCGGAGGGCGCCGAGGTGGCCGGCGAGATTGACTGGGCGAGGAGATACGCCTTGATGAAGATGCACACCGGCACCCACGTCCTCATCCAGAGCATAAGGAGGGTCCTGGGCCCCCACATATGGCAGGCAGGTGCGCAGAAGGACATACCCTCCAGCCGCATAGACGTGACCCACTACAAGTTGCCCACGCCGGAGGAGATCGCCCAGATAGAAAAGCTGGCAAACAGCGTCGTGCAGGCCAACCTTCCGGTACGCGTGAGGATCATGCCGAGGAACGAGGCCGAGGCTAAATACGGCTTCATCCTGTATCAAGGAGGCGTCGTGCCCGCCAGGGAGATCAGAGTGGTGCAGGTGGGCCCAGACGACGCGCCCTTTGACGTCCAGGCATGCGGCGGGACGCACCTGCGGCAGACCGGCGAGATAGGCCTGATAAAGATCCAGAAGGTGGAGCGCATAGCAGACGGCGTGGTGCGCTTCATATTCACCACGGGCATGCACGCCGTCTCCTACCTGCAGGACCTTGAGCGCCAGGCCGCAGAGGCCGCGTCGGTCGCCGGCGGGTCCAGGGAGAACTTGGTCGATGCTGTGAGGAGGCTGGCGCAGAGGGCCGAAGACGCGGAGAGAAAGGCGAGGAGGTACATGGAGCTCTACGCCTCCATCCTCACGGAGACCCTCAGGGGCGAGCCGGCGGGGAGGTATAAACTCGCCGTGGTGGAGCTCGACGACGAGGAGCTTGCGAAGCGCCTCGCGCAGGAAGCCACAAGCCGCGACAAGGACCTCGTCCTCATAGTGGCGGGGGGCGAGAGGGTCAGCATATACACAGGCGGCGTAGACGTCGCCCCGATAGTCAAGGCGCTGAGGGAAATCGGCTTCAGAGGCGGCGGCTCCAAGACCTTCGCACAAGGACAGTACAAAGGCGACCTACAAACATTAAAAGAAGCCGTCAAGAAGGCCCTGTCATGATCCCCACAAACCCCCGCGAACTCGAGAAGATACTTAAGCGGATGGGGATCAAGGTGGAGGAGGTAGACGCCGCCTATGTGGAGATCAAGCTCAAAAACGGCGAGGTGCTGAGGATCAACAACCCCACCGTGGCGCTGATGAAGATGCCCAACAAGACGTTGCTGTATCAGATACAAGCCGCCGAGGGCTCCGTACAGAAGATGACGCCGGCCCCACAGCCGCAGCAGACCGCGGAGTACCAGCCCAGCGAAGAAGACATCGCGCTGGTCATGGAGCAAACCGGCGCCACAAGGGAGGAGGCCGTCAAGGCGCTTGCGGAGGCCAAAGGCGACCTAGTCCAGGCGGCGATGAAACTACTCACACAAAAACGACAATAACAGAAAAGATTCACACCACAAACAATAAAGAACCGCCGCCCAGCCTCAACGTTCAATGTACGCCACAGCCAGACACGTGTTAATGCGCAGGGGTCATTAACTAGAACTGTTAAAGGCCTTGTCGGCTGAAGAAGCCGGGCGCTTTAAACCGCTTAGGTGGTAAAAGTCGTGGAGACATGTCTATCAGCGGGCGCCCATCGCCGACCACAAGCCCCACATGCTAGCGGCCTTCTCAAACAGCTGTGCTAGAGATTCGGCGGCCCTAATCGCAGTGAAATATCCATACGCTGGGCGCAAAAGCGGTTTTATGGGCAACGGCATTTCCGCCGGCGCACAAGCCAAATACGAAGCTTTGCATGCACCTTCCTGCGATGGGTCGAGACGCAAGCCAGACAAGATACCTAGGCTTTGGGGCGGAGAGTCTAGAGGCGACCGCGATGGGCATCTATGCCGTAATGACAGCGCTACTGAAGAGACACATGTCAGTGAGACGCCGCAGGACGCGCGTTCACCGGCCAGTCTCCTCCAGCCACTTCTCTATGGCGTCTGCGAGCTCGGCGAACCGCTTAAAGCTCTCCAGATGTCCTTTGTAGCACTGTATCACTATCACGCCGTTCTTCTTGCGGTACACCCACGGCTTCCTCCCCGTAAGGGCCTTAATCAGCGCCGAGAACCTCTCGGCGTCTGCCTCTCTGCCCCCAGGCGCATCGACGCTGGCATAGGCACGTCCCACTGCCGCGTTTTTGCTGTATCTGCCGAAGGTAATCACGTAGTCGCTCCTTACGCCGTCGACCTCGGCGGTTATCCTAATCCTCAGCAACTTCTTGCCGCGCCGACTCTCCTCAAGTTCGGCACCCCCGTCTATTACCCTCACCACGTGTTTCCTACCATCCACCTCGACCACCCTCTCGAAGCCCTTCAGCGTTAGGGAGCCCCTCGCCTTGCCCTCCTCCACGATCTCTCTGGCTTTTTCGTAAACCTCTTTACCAGCCTCCCAAGCCCTCCGGAGTATATACTCTACAAACTCAGCCGCCAGCCACTGCTGTTCGCCGAAGCCGTAGACGGAAAGCCAGGCGGCGTACGCCAAACCCTCCCTAAGGATCGAGACGTAGCCCTTCCCGCCACCCTTCGGCATCTTAAACGTGAAGTGGCCACCCTCCTCAAGCCCCACCTCCCTAAGCCGCTGCGCCTCCTGCACTATGCTATCGGGGTTGGTAGAGTTGAATCTAACCACCAGCCCGCCGCTACTGGTTAGCATCACTTCATACTTCGGCCAGCCCTCCATCAACACGCGACCCTCCTCCAGTTTCTCCAGCCAGCGCTTCGCCTTCTTCTCATCCACCCAGCCGTTGACGCGTGCCGTCTCGACGATCTTGGCTAGGGCTTTTCTGAGCCCCTCGTGTCCAGCCGCAAGCATGTCGGTAGTTGTCCAGACTTGCCATACGTCTCTGTCGCCTACCTTCCTCACCTCTGCGCTGACTCCGGCAAGTCTCAGAAGGCGGGCCGCGAGCTCCACGCGGCTCCGGTCCGTCGAGCGGAATTGGAGCAGGATGTCGTTCCGCAGATATATGTTGTACTTGACGGCGGCACCGCCCTCCGAGACGGTCAAGTCGGCGGCGATGTTGCCGCCGTCAGTACGCCTCAGCCCCTCCCAGCTGATGTTAAGCCTCTCGGCACCCAGCTTCACGGCTTCAGCCAGCTTGTGGCTCTTAACTTTTTCATCCCCCTCAAGCAAGGGGGGCCCGTAGAGGAAGTATAGGCCGGCCAGCTTGACCGCGCCGCCGCCAGACGTGACCACTTGGGACGCACTCCAGATCCTCCTCACCTCCGCCTTTATGCCGTGCGCCGCGAAGACAGCCCCCCAGAGCAGGGCGACTTCGCGCTTGCCGCTGGTTAAGACGACTTTTCCCTCGGCCGCGGACACAGACCCGTCGCCGCCTATGGCACCGGAGATCACGGCGCCGAAGTACCTCAGCGTCGCCTCGTTCACGCCCAGCCTCTCCGCCTGCATCATCAGAAGAGCTGGCGCTATGATCTCCCTCGCGATTTTGTCGTCGTTGAGTCTACTCCCCAAACCCCTCAGCCCCTCCAACGCATTATCTAAGTCGAAGCCGGAGCCCGCCTCGATGTCTTTAAGCCGCTCCTCCACCGCGCCCATCACTTCGCCCCAGTTGTTGGCAACCCACCGCTTGAAGCTGTCCCAGCTCTCCGCCTCGACGCTAAGCATCTTAAGCCACCCGTCCTCCGCGCTTTTCTTGATCGCCTCGTCGAGCTTCCCGAGGGAGGCCTCAACATCAACTAGTAGCTTCGGCCCCTCAAGAGTTAAGCTCACGCGGAGTCGTACGACTCTAGACCAGCCGAACAAGGCGCGAGTCTCAGCCAACTGCCACAGGTGGGAGGTGGTCATCCGCAACACTCTCTCGCCCTTCTTATTTCTGACTATCGCCACGTCGGAGGCAACCCAGCCCAGCATGTACAGCAGAGGATCCTCGACGGACAGACGCCCTCCAACCTCCTCAGCCGCCCTCTCCGCCGTCTTGAGCTCTTGCTTGAAGAACTCCAGCCACCTCTCCACGTCAAAGATCAAGGTGTAGATTATGCCCTCGCCCTCTCCCACTTTTTCAATGCTTAGCTTTACGCCCAGCTCCTTGAGCCCGCCGCCGTCCTCAACCCTGTAGAGCCTAAACACGTAAGACGACTCGGCCTTCTCAAGCTCCAGCGCCAGCTTACCACTCCCCAGAAGCTTGATGAAGTCGCTGTGGTGATCGGCGCCGGGTTTTAGGAACAGGCGGCGGAAGGCCTCCGCCGCCATCTCCTCCACCGCCGCAGGCCTCTCCACTTTCACCCTTTCGGTCTCGAAGTACGTCGTCCACGGCGAGTAGTAGAAGAGCCAAGCCAACCCGCCCTCCTCAAGCCAGTACCCAGCCGCTATGCCGAAGGCGCCCCTCCTGCCCAACGCATATTCCCTATAGGCGATAAGAGCGGCGTAGGCCTTCGTGCCGAAATTCACGCCGCCGAACTTAGAGAGCTCCGGCGCCTCCGCCTCAGCCAGCCTTCTGGCCACGTCTTCCTTCACGTCTAGGAGCTCCTTCAGATCGTGCTTGACTGCATATTCATTCAGCCGCTTCCTGAGGATCCTCAAGGTGTCCCTGAAAGCAACTTCCTCTTTTTCGGCCAGCTGTTTCAGTTGCCCGAGGTCGGGCACATACACAACCTTCTTAAACGGCTCCTCGCCCACTTCCCCCCTCTGCACCGCCTTCCCACGCTCCTCCACGTACTTTCCCAACGCAGTTCTGTAGACGCCGAAAGCCTCCTCCAAAGCCAGCGCCGCGTAGAAAAGGGCGCGCTTGTAGTTCTCGTCTTTAAGGTATTGAGAATATAGCTCAGCCCCCTTGCCCGACATAAGCCGCCTCTCCTCAGAGGGCTTCGGCGCAATGATCACCCTCAACGACTCCCAAGGCTCAGCCAGTTTCACATTCCCGGCGTTGGCCGCCTTGGCGACTTCCCTAAATTTCTCGTAGGGGTCGGGGGCGCTCCTCAAAATGTTAAACGTCTCCTCTCTTGAGTACTCCTTGACGCTGGCGGTCACAAACGGCGTTAGAAACGCCGCATACGCCAACTTCTCCAGCTCCACAAGACCCCACATATTCAACGCAACGGACAACGCAACTACGCCAGCCGCCACAGCGGCCATCAAGAAGAGGTAGGCTTTGTGCTCGTCGATCCAAGCCAGCACCCGCGTCACCGCCTCCACAAACAGCTCAACTAGGCGCTGAGCCGTAACCTTTACGTGCTCAAAGACGTCTTTGGCCGCCTCGTAAAGCGCCTTGGCGGCCTTCTGGACGTACACAACAGCCTCTCTGAAGCGGCCCACGTCCACAAGCACCACGGCCGAGGCATTAGACGAAACAACGGCCTCTCCGTAGAGTCCGCTGTACACGGAGTACAGCGCCGCCGAGAGCCGGGCTGAGGCGGCTTCTCCACGTCTACGCCACACCCATACACGCCGGTTTAAAAACAACTACACGAGAAAAACAGAAATCTCCAGACACAGAGACGCGGCGGAGATAGAAAGCCGCCTAAGCCGGCTGTGGTTGTTAAGACTGACCAGGCGGAGGAACTTCCGCGGGAGCGGCCTGCGCTGGAGGCATTCGGCGTGGAGTGGGTTTGGGCCTGGGTGCCGTATGCCAGGAAAGGCTGGTGGGAATAGCCAAGGTTATGCGGAGGTTTCTGTGGATGGTGGGGGTGGTGAAGCAGAAGCCAGTAAGCAACCCCCACACCTACGTGGTGGAGGTGTATGCGGCAAAGGACGGGTCGGAGGCGTGTCTCGCGCTAAATCAGCTGAAGGCTTTTTGCGCGCGGGGCAGCGCGGCGAGGGGGTTAAGCTGGAGCTGGAGTTCAGCCGGTACGAAGTATATGAGGGGAAGATAAGAGAGGTATACAGACCAAAGGCCTACTGGCATTTACCGCGGCGGCGAGAGAATACGTAAAACTAATCTAACCGGTTTTTTCTTCATACATACTTTTACATCGAAAATTGGCGTTTTAAACTGCGTATACTTATCAACCGCCGTGGTTTCTGTGCGCACCCGCAACGTATGCGGCGTGTAGGCGGCGCGGACAGGCGGTGTACAGCCTCATTATTAGGCTAGTGGAGGAGGGGCTCGCGAGGCGGCATAAACAAGGCGTATATCTAATCGAGAGGGCGGCGCTGGAGGAGGTCTTATCGGCCCTAAAGAGGTGGACATGACGGCGATTACCCGGAAGATTAAGACTGTAGCCTCAGTTTTTAAACTACCGAAAAATTAGGCATTCTTCAACACGTCGAGTACAGGCCGCCGCCTAAGAAGTGGTGCACGGGGGGATAAGTGCCCCCACGAGGGTATCTTATGAGTGGAAGGATGCTGGAGCGGCGGTTTTACAACGTGTTATGGTGAGCCGGTGGCTGGGCGTAGACAAGTTTATAATGTAGTCATATCTCTGGGGCATGCCCGTTAGACCAGCTCGCTGTTACAAGAGAATAAAGGGGCCGCCGTATACGCGGGAGGAGTACATACACGGCGCGCCGATGATCCAAATCCCGAAGTTCGACATGGGCACCACCAGCGCGGCGGCTAGGGCGGCTTTTTCCATGGTTGCCAAACTCGTGGTGGAGGAGAGGGGCCAGATCAGGATGCAGGCCCTGGAGGCGGCGAGGCAGATGGCGTCTAAATACTTGACGAAATACGTGGGCGACGCCAACTACTACATGAGGCTAGACTCGGTGCCGCACCACGTCTTGAGGGAAAACAGGATGCTGGCCATGGCCGGCGCCGACCGCCTCCAGGAAGGCATGAGGCTGGCCTTCGGCTCGCCGGCCGGCAGGGCGGCTAGAGTCGAGCCGGGCCAGGTCATATTCTACGTCGAGTTTAAGCCGGAGCATTTGGCACATGTAAAAGAGGCGTTGAGACGCGCCGCCTCGAAGTTGCCGTTGCCAACACGGATAATAGTCGAGACAAAGGGCAATGGAGGCGGCGAAGCAACTACACAAAGATAGGATAGAGGCGGCACTCACGTTGCTGGAGCGGGTCCTCACAGGCGCAGTAACCTCCCGCTCAGCCCTAGTGGCTGAGCTCCAGACGCTCTACGGCGAAAGAGGGATCGAGCCCCTCCGCGGCCTATCTAAGGAGGGGGTGTACGACAAAGAAATAGCCACGGTGTATCTAGTGGGGATCCACGGCGTTGCTGTGCTGAGCCCCGGCGACTACGACGACGTATTCTACATAGAAAACAAGGCCATGCAAGCCGTCGAGGTCATTAAGTCCGTCACTGAGGTGGTGCCCCCCGAAGTAAAGGACGTGTTGATGAAAAAGACGGAGGAGATAAAGGGCAAATCCACGGAGGACAAGGTGTTTAGAGTCCTCAGGCTGGTGTTCACCGGCGCCATACTGGGCTACTACCCCGAGATCCTCATGGTTAAGTCCATAAAAACCTACGAGATGGTGCACCCAGACCTCTCCGAACGCCTCGTCAACTACGCCGCGTTCTACAGCGCCTACAAAATCGCCGAGGAGATAGCCCTCGGCAAGATAAGAAACCCAGACGACCTAAAAATACAGAAATACACCTACTGCCTAAAACTCGGCTTCCAGAAGTGCAAACCCTCCGACAAGCTGATAGCGGAAGTCGCAGGCTCGATATACAAAGTCAACAAAACCCTCCTCACCAAGCTCTTCGCCAAAGGAGCCCTCCCCAAGCTGGGCTGACGTATCACCCAAATAAAACAAACCCACTGTTAATAACACGCGCACACCATACAACGTCCCACGTCTCCCCACCGCCCCCAGGCCCAGCCCCAGGGGCCCCACCCCTGCGGGCACGGGGGATAAGCCAGCGGCGCTGGACGGGCCCACCCGCCCGGCGCTGCCGGCCAAATCGGCGCCGACGGTCGGGAGACGTGGGACTTCTATATACAGCTTTTAACAAAGCGGGTAACGGCCTCAGCGATTTTTCTAACCTGCTCCTCCGTCTGCGGCGAGTGGCCCATCCCCGGCACCTCCACAACCTCCAGCGGGAAGTTGAACTTATCCGAGAGCCCCGCCAAGATATCCACATGCGTCCTAGGAACCACGTGGTCCTCCGAACCTCTTATGTAGAGCACAGGAGGCATGTTGCTACCTATGAAGCGGGACGGCGAGGTCAGCTCCAGCTTGCTGCCGAGGGAGGCCAGGTGGTTCGCCAGCTTCCTGAGGTATGGGTCCTCCGACTGGAGGAGGTACTGCAGCTGCAGCCTCCGGTCCACCGGCGCCGCCACCACCACCACGCATTTAACAGAGCCGGGGTTCCTCGCCGCCAGGAGCAACGCCACGGTGCCGCCCATGCTGTGCCCAGCCGCCACCTCCACCGGAAGCTCCCTAAGCCCAGCCTCGTACCCATCCTCAACATCCCTAATTGCGGGAGCCGCCACCCCGAACCCAGCCTCCCAGAGGGGCTGGGTCAGCCACTGTATGTTCGAGGGGGAGCTCCTGTAGCCGTGGAACGCCACAGCCTTCGGCATGGAGGAAGGTGCCTCCCACTTTAAAAATATTGGCGGCGTACAACATTTATATACCCAGGCGCGGCGTTTATACATGCGTTTAGAGGTGAAGATAAGCGGCCTCCCCAGAGACCGAAAAAACATACTAGTCCTCTCATGCCCCGAGCCCTCCCTCGCGGGGGTAGTGGCGGTTGAGTACCTAATCGACGCCCTGTCCATGGAGGAGATAGGAGCCATACGGATCACAGAGATGCCCCCCGTGATAGCAGTTGTAAACGGCGCCGCGAAGCTCCCCCACAGGATATTCTACTCCCGCCAGGCCGGCATCGTGGCAATTAGACAACACGTCCCCATCCCCCCACAGATATACGCCGAATTCATCCACAAAGTCCTAGACTGGGCCGAGGAGAATAAGGTAAAGCTGGTGGCGTGTCTATCCGCCATGCCGGCGGTGGGGGACAAGGAAAGCGACAAAGTCTACTTCGTCACCGAGGAAGGTCTCGTGGAGAAGTTCAAACAATACGGCTTCGAGCCCATAAAAGAGGCCACAGTGGCCGGGCTTGAAGGCGCCTACCTAGATGCGGTACTAGACAGAAGCATAGACGGCGCCCTCCTAATCGCCGAGTCCAAGCTACTCACCGCCATCAAAAGACTCGTAGACAGCAGCAAAGTCACAAGCCACAGAGACGTAATGCTCATACTAAACGACCTCGTCGGCCGCGTAGGCCCCGACGTCGGCGCCGCCCTCAAGCTAGTAGACGCCGTAGCCAAGCTGGCGGTGACCCAAATAGACACTTCAAAACTACAAGAACACGCCTCCAAATACGCATTCCTCGTAGAGAAAAACATAGAGGCACTGTTCAAACCACCCGCCGAAGCAGTCGCCCAGACAAGAAAAGAAATACCACTAGTCTTCTGAACACCAGGTTGCAAAACATGGCCAAACAGAGGAGACCTGCCGGCCCAGCCGCCTTTTACGGCCAAGCCCCTAAGGACGCGCCTAGTTGCTACGACCTCTAGGATGTTGCCGCTCTTTTGACGCTTCGGAGCGTGTAACTTATAAATGCGGCGGCACGTGTTTAATGTTCTTATGGGAGCGGAAGATGTAGATCGTGGTGCCCAACCCATAGGCAGTTATCCACCTGCCTTGTGGCTCCCCTTCAGCTTCCTCCGGGTCCTCAGCAACTACCGTCGAATTCTACACACTCGATGTGGCCGGCAGTAGCTTCGTCACGCTCACAAAGGTTGATAACCTGCTGGTGGAGAAGTGGGAAGCACGAAGGGAGGTCAACAAACTCGGAGATGTTTATTCATTCAGCATCCCATCCACCATCACGCCAACAATAGATTTTTTGAGAGTGCCTAAGTACTCTTCCAAAACATCTGGGTAATTCTGTAGCTGAGAGGGGCAATACAAAAAAACTTCAACTAGTACTCGCTTTTCGTTAGTATAATTCTTAATAATTTGTTCAATATCACTAAATGTTATATTTTTATTATCTGAAGACATGATGTGCTTTGTCTTAGATGACAGATCCTTAAACACGTAATGAAGCGGCATAAATATTGCTCCGCATTTGGCTAACTGGCCAGATCGAACCTGGACCATCTTTGTTTCCAACTCCTTAACGAATTCATTTAATCTACTAGCCATATTGTGAAAGTAAATGTGCATGGCACTTATGACTTGGGACTCATTTAGGTTGCGTGCCTTTATGCCCTTCTTGAGCTCATCTATTAAAATTTCAGCCAAATTTTCATCAAACCGAATTAGAATTAAGTATCTAGTAGAATTTGATATCTGTTGGTAATCTTTACGTGCATCAATTAGCGTCAAAAACTCACGCAGTCTAGTTGCTATATCGCATAATTGTTTAACACCTTCACCATTACTAAGCGAAAGAGCACGGCAAATATTAAATATTAATACATCATCACTCATCAATAGTGTGCCGAGCAACGCACTCTTTAATTCATCTAATTGCGCAGGACGAAGCTGTTGCTTTTGATCATTTACTAAGTCATCGAATGTCTTTAGATATCTATAGAATAGATAAGACACAATTCCGTCGGTAATTGCCCTGTCAGGCCCCTCATATACCTCTATGTATAGTTTCTTTCTGACTTCCCGCACTAAATCCGCTAGATCACCTGCATCACTTACAGCATATATTTCATTATAATTGATTCTAAAAATCTCATTATTGATTAAACCTGAGCTATTTTTATTATTAATTACTATAGATCCGTTCGTTACAGACACAGTCGTACCATTAATGAGAGCGCTGGCTAATTCCCTTAAACGTTCTAGATCGTCTTTTAGTTTTTGATCCATCTTTTGAATATTTGTATAGCCTATAAAATATGAATCCCTTACAAGGTATGATAATCTATCTAAGTCCAACCACAACTTGTTGTGACCAAATACAAGTTGGGCAACTACAAACAGTTTGTCGTTTTTTAACATATCTTTTACTTTAAACCATTCTTTTATGAAGATATATTGGACAATTTCAGGCTTCAGATATTCATAATTGCTCATTAATTCCTTCAGAGTTTTGCATTCATGTATAAATGCCACAGATACTACATCATCTAATTTACCACCGCCTTCTTCATTAGAAAACCTTACTGGATGCTTGAAGTCGCGTTCCCCAAGCTTTTCCGCTATGGACCGATGGACGTGGAGGAAATATCCCGCATATCCGTCAACTGCGTGACTAAAAGCGGATTGCCCCATGTCATGTATTAATCCGAGTACAGCGGCGGCCTCTTGTGCAACGCTATCTGTTGCATTTAATTTTTTCATAATCGTATAAGCCATTTGCGCAACGTCAAGTGAATGCGCAAGCCGGGTATGCGTAGCGGATGGCCATTTGTAATATGTCAATCCCAACTGTCTAATAGCTGAGAGCCGCCATACCACTGGGTGAGATAAGAACAACGCCACCAATCCCGTAAGTGATAGTTTTCCATACAAGGCATCATACAAAACATCTTCAGTAAAAGACCTACGCTGGCTGACATCTGACAACAGCGGCCTTTCGCAATGATATCTCCACCACAACTTAGGTTCCGTCAAGGCAGAGAGAATATATTCCCGCTCAAAAAACTCACCCATATTTATTTAAAAATTGGACATATTTATTGAACCGATTCCTGTTGAAGAAGTTGGATATGTTGCGCTCTTTGTTTTAATTTCTTCAATATGGCTGTTGCATACCTATCATCTTTAAGTAGTTCCTCTTGTTTTTCGACAAATTTTGTCACATTAAGGAAGGCCTCTCTGTTAATTACTATTTTACCGTTGTTAATGGTTAAGAAGGATAATTTTTGTAGTGCTTTTAAGTCTTCATCTAGTCCTGCTTCCGAAGAATATATCGCTATATTATCCTCCTCAAGCAGTTCTTTGAAAATTACATCTCTGAGCGACTTAATGGATATATATACCTCGTTCTGAGTAACCCTCTTTACAGCCTCCCTCAGCAGATAAATGGTTTCAAACACCATATGTACTTTATGCAGTGTACTTAAAAATTAAACGCTTAAACCAAATTATCGACTCGAAATTGATACTTTCAATGACGTGAGGAGAGTGAATAACATTATATAGCCCCCAAGCAATCCTCCCGAGGATGAACATGTGAGACGGTGGCTTACATCCGATGAAAATAAGGCGTCTGAGTTTAGAGAGGGGTTATGGAATCTGATCTACGGTTCTCCAACGGCCGCAGGTTTGCTCTTTATGCGTCTCTGCGAACGAGCAACAAAGGAGTTATACAAAAAAGTCATTAGAACTGACCCGATGGGAATGACGCGGGAGCAAGTCTTCAACGACTTAGAAACACATTACACAAAAAGCAATAACGCAGAGATCCTTAATCTGTACAACATCTCGGGGAGCGGCGCAATAAGCTCGCACACCCAGAGAAACTTCTCACGCAAGAAGAGGCGGAAGATCTTTACATGATGACAATGTATGCGCTTAAAACTGGTATAAAATTGCTATAAACATCATCAGCTAGCTTAAGAACCCAGCTCACCACGCGCCGCCTGCCCATAAGCAACATGCCCACCTCGCCGACTTCGCAGTCGTGGAACTTGACCTCTGCCGTGCCGGTCCCTCTAACGCCCATGACGGTGACGGGAGTTGTCTCTACACACTCCTTCATCCACTGGGCTTTCTCCTCAGGTGGCCCCGTCCTCGCCGCTACGAGGAAGGCGTCTGCATAAATATCTGAGGTTATCCACAACTTCGTCCCGTTAATAACCCAAGAGCCGCCTCTACGCCCTGCCTCCGCCTCAGGCGAAAAGGCGTCGGAGCCGCAACAAGGCTCCCACAAGGCGAAGGCAATAATCTTCTCGCCACTAGCGGCGGGTTGAAGCCACCTCTCTAAACTGTTTGATGTAAAGTAGTCTTCCCGGCGCCGGGCGACCTCACCACGACCATAGGCCCCCCGGGCCTCGGCCCGAAGCAGGTAGAGACGGCCGAAGAACAAGACCATAAAACCGCGCGAAGACGCGGTAAATTACGCCAGTGGCCAGCCCCAGTTGCGGCTCGCCGGAGAGGCGCCTTCAACTGAAGGTAAAACACATGTTCCGTCCTCAGAGACGTCAGGACGATTGACGCGGCCGAACTTCGGCATGGGGGCGGAAGCCTAACCTGCGTAGGACAGCAACGGAAAGCGTGGGCAGAAATTTCGGCGGCCGAGGCTCGACGCTGTACGTGTGCATGCACCAGCTCTCAGCGATGTTCTGCACAGCAACGGCGGTGGTCGTTGTACACGTCAAGACTCTGCCGGAGATAGCTGGCGAAACTGTGGCAACTAAAAGCGCCCTTTGGCCTCGGGCTTGAGGAGACCGAAACACCTGCCTGAAGACGGGGGCACTATTAATAAGCTTTAGAATTTTTATACCTGAACACAACAATTTATACATGGATATTGTATTTGACGCTTATAAGGCTGATCTGATTCGGTATGTACTGCGGCGTGGGCCCATGGCCCGCACCAAGCTCATGAAGCTTCTGTTCCTCATCGACAGAGAGCTGTACCAGAGGTTCGGCGCTACGGTGTTCCACTGGAAGATGTATAAATACGGCCCCTTCTCCCGCGAGGTGCTGGACGTCCTCGACGACATGGAAGTATATGGCTCAGTGGTGGCTAAGGTGACCGACGACGCCATAATCTACGAACTCGCCTCAACCGCCCCCGCCGAACTTCCGCAGGAGGTGAAGGAGATAGCAGACCAGATCCTCGAGACGTGGGCGCACAAAAGCCTCGACGATCTCCTCACATATGTTTACAACCTAGAGGAGGTGAAGAAGACATGGCCGGGGAAGCCGCTGTTGCGGTAGGACTCGGCGCCCTCGCCGAGGAGGAGTACTCGACGCAACGCGTCAACGAGCTCATCCAGCTGTACCGAAGGTTGCAAGAGCTCAGGCGGAGGATACTGCAGGAGGTTGAGGAGGAGGCGGGGGAGGACGTTGCGGAAATCGTTTCCAACATCGCTACAGCGATACGGCGGTACGCGATGGAGATAGAGGAGGCCCTGGCGGAGCTCAGGCGGCTAGGCGCAGACCCCGTGAAGGCCGGTCTCGAAAGCGCCGTGGAGGAGTACGCCGAGGTTCTGCGGCTAGACATACCGGTCGGCGGCGGCAAAACTCTAGAGGATCTCCTCTACGAAAGCCGAGACGAGGTCTTGGACAAGCTCCACGAGATAATGATGGCGCTGTACATGGAATACGTAGAGATAAACGAGACGTGCGACCACGGGTGTCCGCCGGAGGCGGCACAGAAGCTGGAGAAACTTGCGACGCTGGAGCTAGCCACATATATCATCTACAAGCTGTTCCAAAGACAGAAAATCGACAAGAAAACCGCTGTTGTAGCACTTAACGAAATAGTGGACGAGATACTCTCTGGATGATCAAATTTCTGGAGAATACCATATAAACCGCACTTAATCACTTTAAAAAACTATAGACGCCAAGCCACCTGCTGTCCATTGCATATAAGTCGGCAGAGGCTCATCGTGAGAAGCCGCAGTGATACGCAGAAAGTTAAGGCTTAAATGCTGTACCAAGAGGCCGGGGCTAGAGAAGTGGCTACACCCATATCTGGCACTGAGATCAAACAGTTTTGAGACTCATAGCCTCGGGGAAGACCCAGCCGCGGGAGGCGCCGCTAATAGTGGAGGTAGTACAGCTTTAACAGAGCCAGCCTGCACCCCTCGCTGTTTAAGTCGCCACAGCTCTCGTAGACGGCACGGAAAAGCGGCTGAAGCACTGTGCCCTTATACGCCGCAGAGCCTAGTAAGCCGTGTAACCTAACAGCGTCGGCTCTGCCCTCTACAGCAGCCAGTAGCACGAAGGCAAGCCGCGCGTGAGAGCATCTGGGGGCCAGGACCTCCAATAGAGTTCTTTCATCCATCTCATCTAGCGATGGACGTTGCTTCTGTATTTCTTTCTTAATACATGATCTTAACAGCTCGATAACTGCTTGAACATCTGCGTCGGATGACATGGCGTCAGCGTCGACTTTCATCTTGAGTAATTGTCTACACTCTTCAAGAACTTTGTCTTTATGAAAGCGACCAGTCGACATCAATAGGATAAACTGAAGCGCCGGATTAATTTCACCTGCGGACGTCTCAAAGACCTCCTTCCACGGGACTCCCTCTCCTACGCCAAACAGTTTTAGTATAAGCTTGGTCGCCACAGAGACTAACGGTAAGTGATTTAGTAACTCTAGCTTTCTCAGTTGTTCCGTTGCCAGTTCTCTCTTGCCAGATGCCGCGAGGTGGACCAAATACTTGCTGAATAGAGGAGGTGCTAGAAGGTGGTATTCGGCACGTGAAATGGGCAGTCTCTCTACCTCCTCCCACAGCTCCCGGAAGCCCTCTGCCGTCATGAGGAGCTCTTCCCAGTTCCCAGCGGCGATGACGCGAACCTGCAGAGCAAGCCTGCGGACGGCAAGGTAACCTATCCACTCTTCTCGCCTTTTGTAGGTCTCAGCTATTTTTTCCAATTCCTCAGCCGCCTCCTTAAGTCTCTTTACGTCTAACTCGCCTCTCTCGTCTACGGCGTGGACCAGCTTGTAGTCGGCTAGGTCACGCGTTAACCAAACCCACAAATCCTCAATGACACCCTTGACGTCTTCGGTTGGGCTTCGTGCCGCTATCCATTTGGCAAAATCCACGTCGTTATTCATGACCTCCTTTAGCTCCTCTGAGCTGGCCGTCGCCACTTTTTCTAGTGTTTTCTTTACAGTATCGCCCTCCCCTACCAAGTCGGCTAAGTTGCAGTGTTCCTGCACATACGGTGCCAAATCGTCACGTTCCAGCGCTACGGCCAACACAGACGCCTCGGCAACTGCGCCAAACAGACCACGTCCTTTAACTTCGCTGTACAGCCGGCACATGTCCGCAACGGCATCTTGCTCGCTCTTCCAGTTGTGCTTTAGTCGCATTCTCAACAAACTCGAATAGGTAATGATAGCCTCTACCAGAGGCCAGCGGCTACCTGCCACAGACAGGCGATTCTTGATCCGTTGCAACTCGGCGTAGATGTAGTCCATAATTTCATCATCAGTCACCACCAGCTCAGAGGCGGCGATGGCCAACACAGTGACGTATCTATGGGGCGCCTTGTCGCCAAGAGGCCGCAACGCCGCCAAAACCGGCAACATAGGAGTGTGACTTGCGACCTGTTGCACCGCGAAAGAGGTCGCGTAGAGCAATAAATCGGCCGTTTCCGTGTCAACCTCACCCCCGGCCGCCAACGCCGCCAACCCCAAGGCGTAATAAGTCTCAGGTGGCGTGAACCCCCTCCTTCTCCAGCTATCTACCAGCGCCTTCAAGGTCTCGATACCAATTATGCCGTCGGCGGAGACAAGCGGCGAGAATATGCTAGTTACTTTTCGCAACCTCTCCGCCGCCTCCGCCGGCGCTCCCTTCAGGTAAAGACGCCCTGCCTCTTCGTACATAGATATCACGAATTCCTCAAAGAGCGGGGCAACTATGCCGTCTGCCGTCATGTAGTCATCCACCACGCAGGGCTCAAGCGCATCGCCCAACACAGCCTCCGCCTCCTCGGGCAGATCCCCCCGCCTTGGCAACCACGGGGGCGCAGCAAACGCGTGACTGAGGACAAGAGCCGCCCTCTTAGCGCACCTACGTTTCTTATCCTCACTAAGTCGCGATATATCGCTAGCGAGACCATTCCTTATCAGATCGATAATTTTATCTAGAGGTGAGTAGATCACCATCTCTTTTCTCACCACTAAACCACGTTTCTCTAATTCGACAAAACCGTTGACTAACGCTTGGTGAAGCTCCTTATGCTCTATTTCGCCCCCAATTGTGGGGAAGAAAGACACGTCACCTATCGCCTCTTCAAGAGTGCTGTGGTGCCGCCTCGCAAACCACCTCACCACTTCGCTATCGCCACTGCTCTTTCCGAGATCTATCAAGATCTCCTCAGCGAGTTTCACAGGTATAGGCCCATAAAGCCCTCTAAGCACGATCAGCGGGGCGTAGACGTTCGCCCTTACCCTACTGCCTCCCAGCACCACGTACCAGATGTAGTCTAGGGCGAAGTCCACAGCCCTGCCCTGTGCCCTCCTCAACGCCTCAGCCACGGCCTCCCGCCGGCAATGCTGCCTCATTAGCCAGTCTCCCGCCAGCGCCGCCGCCAGGGCTCTGTTGTCGTCGTATTTCCCAACTTCTTTAGCCACCTCAGCCGCCACCTCGCCCGGACAACCGCTGTAGCTCTCCACCAGCCTCTGCAGAAAGCGGGCATCGTCACTGCGCACCTCCACAGCCACATGCGCCCCCAGCCTATCTCTCACAAGCGCATACAAGTCGTCGCTAAGCACCACCACGCCGGCCACCTTCTTGTCACGCGCAACGTCCCTCACAGCCTCCAGGAGGGCGAGCTCCTCCACACCGATATGCGGCATATGCCGAGCCTCCTCCCAAGGCCTCTGCGGGTAGTGCCCCGGCTGGGAGGGGTCGAAGTAGAGGATGGGCTCCCTACCCGCCCCTCTAATCTCATCTATCGCCTGCTTCAACTTAGCCACATTTCTTTCTGTTACCTCTACCACCACGGCGCGGTCGCCTACGATCTTCTTCGCCAGGGCCACTTTCGTGAGTACCGACTTCCCCTCTCCCTTGGGGCCGCGCACCACCACCAGCCGACGCATGCTTAGCCTTTCTGCCAGCGCCTCCTCGGCGGGGTGCTCCACGTAGACCGCGCGGTCTCTAGCCAAGACGTTCCCCACGTATATCTCGCCGTCGCCGAAATACACGCCCAGTTGCTCCGGCACGTGATACACGCCAGCCGCAACCCCCAGAGGCGCCAGCCTCCCCTCAAGCTCTCTGTAGACCTCCTTAAGCCTTTCTGCGAGCTCCTTCTTGAACCTCTCCAAGTCGTCTTCGGTTGCTATGCGTCCACTTTTGAGGCGGGCCAGGTTCTCCACGAAGACGGTGAAGGATTCGGCGTCCATCCCCCACTCCAGCGCCAGCTGGTCGACAAAAGCCTCGAGGACGTCGGCCACCTCGCCGTCTTCCAGAACCTCAGCCGCCCTCTCCGCCCTCCTCAGCAACTCGGCGATGCCCGCCGCCACCTTATCCTTAACCTCGTCCCGCCCCCAGCCCTCCAGCACCGAGTCGGCCAGCTTCTCTATGAACTCCAGGCCGGTTTTCTCCGCCAGCCTCTCAGCCAGCCTCCACAGCCCTTCGGCGGCAAGACCACCGAACGCGTAGCCCAGGACGTCGCCTAGGGCAAGGACCACGGCGGCTCCCGGCACCGCCTTAAGGGCCTTCCCGAAGGCTCCTGCAAGCACGTCCTTAAGCCCCAGCTTGCCTGGGCTCAGCTCCTCCAGCGTCTTCTTGGCCTCTAGAAGTCTTCTCAGTTTCTCCTTATCCCAGCTCCTCAGCGGCTTGGGCGAGATGCCGCGGTATTCGCCTCTTGCCACAGCCTTAAGTCTGCTGTGCTCCACCTCGGCGAGGGCCCGCAACTCCTCTTCCAGCTTTCCCGCCGTCTCAGCGTAGTACTTAGGCAGGTATAGAATCTTTACCTGTAGCTCCTCCCTTTTCGCCTCCTTAAGCCTCTCAGCCAGCAGGTAGGCCTCTAGGGTGCTTCGGGGCACCACGGCCACGCGGTAGACCGGCTTATCCTCAGCCCCCCTGAGCGCCTCAGCAACGGCCTCCGCAAGTTGCCCAACGTCTTGGTACTTAGAGACGCCGGCCTCCTCTTTGTAGGCATAGACCACGTCTATGAGCTCCCGCAGGCGCTTCACTACCTCGAAGCGGGAGGAGCCCGGCGGGACGAAGATGATGACGCCGCGGCGCAGACCTTCCACTCCCCGGGAGACGGCGTGAATAAAACTCTCTACATCCACACTCCCCGCTTTAAGTTACTTTAAAAACCTTGGCATCACTCTACAGCGCCTCTCTTGACTAGCCCCATTATCCTTTTAGCGATTGCTCCTTCACATTTTCATACGTATGGCCGCCTCCGCCTCGCCGCTGCTGGGCATCCTCCGCATCACATTGGTGGCGAGGGCGACCTCCCACAGATCCGGCCAAGACAACCCCCCAGTAGTATGCAGAGCCGTCACCAGCAACCTCCAGAGAGGCCCACCTCGGGCGTGAGGCCCGCGGTCTCATAGCTACCTCCGCGCCGCGTGTTTCAGAAAATGTGTGATGAAGGTGGTCTTCCCGGCGCCGGGCGGCCCCACCACGACCACAAGCCCCCCAGCCACCCCTTCTCAGCCCTAAGCGCATAGAGGCGGCGGAGGAGCAAGACCATAAAACTGCGTTGAGACGCGATAAAAAGTTTGTGCACATTAGCTCACTTCTCCGTTCTTCTCCAATCTCTGTGAAATATGTCGACGCAAGATGTTAAGCTCCTGGAGCCCGTTCGGTTCCGGATTGTAGGGGCTGTAAGACGTTCCGTTTAAAAATTAAAAAGATATAAACATCGACCCACATGACGCCTGGGACGGAAAAAACTATAAGTATGAGGGTTGAGGAATATTAATAAATGCTAAAAGCAGAGCTACCAAGAAGTGATAAATGGAGAGGTTTAAAGTCACGCTGGACTATTCTTGACTACTTTATCGAACGTCTAGCTGAGAAAGGAGATGAAATATGTAATGAAAGTGAAATAAGAAACAAATACTACGAAAAGCTACAAAGCTTAGTCTGCAACGGCAATACAGAGGTCTTGGAAACTATCGAACTGGGACCATACTATCATTTTATTCTTATTTCATATTACGCTCTTTTTCATAAAAAAGATTTTGATCTGGCATATAGGATTTTCCAAAAAATACATGAAATATATGAAGAAGATAAAACATTATTTGACGACGATGAGGAACGAAGCTTAAACTATCTTAGGCCGATATTTGAGGGGCTCGGAACAATGAGAAATGACTGCAATTGGTATAAACCTGGTAGTGGCCATCTTATGAAAAAGCTGAAAGATATTGCAGAAGGTCTGAGACAGACTAAAAATACAATAAAGGACGCATGGAGCAGTCTTTTCAAAGATCTTTTAACTATCCATCTAAATCCGGATCCGACAAATGAAAACGAAATTAGAACAAAGATCTCACAGATTAAAGATACTATACAAACTCTTAGTGATGAAAGAAGTTTATTAACTGAGGAGATAATAGATGGATACAACATTTTTTCAGGAGGACTTTCTATGGCCCCTTATTATTTCATATATCATGTGGTTCAAAAAACAGAAACTGTGTTAATTAAAAAGTTCAACGAATATAAAAAATATATAAGATTTTATGAACTTTTGAAAAAATTGAAAACCTACCTTGAGAAAATTTCTGGTAAGTTTACTAGTGTCAATGATATTATAGCTAAGGATAATGTGGTCCGGTATATCATTTTTATTATCTTACCTATTATTCTTCCTGCTTTACCTATTAATCTTTTGAGCTGGCTAAATGAAACTCTTATGTTGCTTCGCATAATACTACCATCAGCATGGGGCGTTATTATGATTTTTAATAAAGTAGTAATAAACGGTATTATTAGATATATTGCGCGACGAATCAATTTATCTATTGAAAAAGACATACTGAAAGATATATATTTTTCTATTTGTCGAACTAGATAAACCACATTCGGGTGCGAAAGGTCTCGATTTCCGAGATTGATTTTGCCGCTCGCACACGCAGAGTTAGCCATGCGATTTCTCGTGAGTATCTTGTTGTGATAGGTTCTGTAGAAACGGGGTTTTGGACACTTGTATAGTTTAACCTACATAAACCAAATACAGAAGCTAACAGTGATTCATCGTTTATCTCCGTTATGTCTTCATTTATTTTTTCCATTTCTCTATGTCTAGAAATTATCAAACTACTTGGTAGTCCCCGCCAAATGTTGCTCTTCACTTCTCCATTCACTTTGAAGTAGCCAGTAGTAACCAGGAGATAGACATCTGGTTTTAGTTTGAATACTGTACCTATTTCTGGATAACCAGTTTCACTATCGTTGATCTTAAACGGGCTTTCTAGATCATATATCGCAATATCGGACTTTTTAATCTTCAGTACATAAACCGCCAATATCTTCCGACTTAACTTAAGTTCTTGGAGGGCCTTTGCTATAGCATTTTCCTCTCTGCTTGAGATCTCTTTCCCACTATAGTGTATGATGAGTATGGCGCGTCCGGCTTGTATTTTGTTTGCAAGCTTAGCAATTGCAGTGTTTAGTAAACCTGCTATTTTCTCGGCGAGCGTATCTATATCCTCGCCGCTTTCCACATCTTCACTCGTTATGCCCCCTGCCTCTAGGAATTGCCAATGACCAGATTGGTCAAATATCAGTACATAACCAACTCTTTGTTCTTTATATAGAGGATGATAAGAAATGCCGAGACCCATGATAAAAACTTGGATGTCAGGAGAGTCTATAATTCCTCGTTCGAGAATGTAAGGTACCCCGCCCATTTTTGTAAATATTTGAATTGAAGTAGGGAGTAAAGACCATCGATAGTTCTTTTGATCGTTCAAGAGATCTATAGTAAAGACTTGTGTAGTTATGCCGTGTTTTAAAAACTCTGCCTTAGTACGGTAATAGACGCTGTCGTAAAGGCTCCTGTGAACCCTCGGGAGGATAATTACAGGGAAACATTTCGTAACATCTGAACAAGATGACTTGAAGGCCTCATAGATCTTTTCTGGGTTGTCATAACCGGAGTGATCAAACGCAACATGTTCAATATCAATATCTGTCCTGTATATAGCGTTAAAACCAGTAAAAATTCGTCTTTCTTCTAATCCATTTTTCAAATGTTCCACGAACATTTCGACCTTCTTCTTAGTCGCCGCGTCCAGGTTGTTATTAAAGAGAACTACGATATTCTTGTAAGACTTCGCGACTTGATTGTCGCGGGGACCATACCGAATGATGTAATACGGATGGACATTTGTGCCGCTTCCAAATCTTAGTCTAAAATTTTTTATATTAAATATAAGTGGATGCTTCATATTTGTGAGAATTCTTGACTAATTTGATATTTAACATTGTTAAGAGTAATACTACTTGGTATGATATTCCCTAAGATCAACTTTACATCGTTAGTTAGTTGTTCGAAATAAACACGTGAATTACTTTTAATTTTAGTAATTAGATCTTTATGTTTATCCATATCTTCACATATATATTTTTCTATAAAATCACGTGAATGTTTATAGGTTGGATTAATAATATAGCGACCGCCTAGTGACATCAGCGTATCAATATCGACAACTTCTTCTTCACTGGATAAACAACTAAGCCGGACTTTATTCTCTCTCGCTTCAACTACTTTGCAGAGGTCAGTTCCCCTTTTTAGTCTTTTATTAACACGAACACCGTTGAGAAGAGCTATGTCTTTGCCTGTTGTTCTCAAGAAATCGATTACATCATATAGAGTTAAGTTACTTATTCTTCTGTATGTTGACGACACTATAACGTAGATTCTTTCATCATTTTTCCCGCGATATTTTTCTGTGACAACATGTTGGAATCTTAGGGTGATTTCTTTCACCACCTTAAAGAATCTACTACAGCCTTCCTTTCCTTTAATTTCATTGCCGCATAGCCAGCTATTGTTGCGGCAGAACGTTAGAAGAGGTTCTGCACGTTGTTTTTCTTGTGATATTAAAGATTCCAAGCGTTTCTTTTCTAGATGCAAGCAGAGTTCTGCTCCTATCTTAAGACATAATATATTTTTATTCTCGTTATTTTTTATTATTTTTTCTAAAGCATTTTTTAATAAATTAGCAACAACATATCCAGTAGAAGGTATTTGTGTATTTTGCACTTGGCTAATATTATTATCAAGTTCAGAGATGCATTTTTCTCCGCTTGGCGTCTTTCCTCGTTCTTCTCTGGACTTAAAGTATGTGGTCAACGCCTCCTTCAACTCAGCACTTACATATTCTTCGCTTATCGTCTCCGCTAAAGAAGCAATATAAATACCTTCTTTGAGATGTTGATATTGTTGTGGAAGTAGTGAAGCCACAATACTCCTTGCATATTGATTTATCGCACTCACCACCCACGGCGATGGACATTCCCTCCGCAACGGTAACCAATAAACACCAAGGTACGCACTATCAAAGCTCACAGGCAAGAAGTTGACAAGATACCTTCCAGTAGTTAATGATGCCACATTATATTCTTCTTGCTAACTTTTAAAATTTATAGCATAAAAGCGACGGCATAATCAGAGATAAAGGGCGACGGGCAAGGCCAAGGATAGAACTGCGAGGCACGGCTACGGGTAGGGCGCCTAAAGCTCTGCTAGGGGTGAACCGGCCTTTCGCTCCCTTTTTCTGCCGTTGTTTGCCCGGAAGCATTTGCCGCCATGGCAACGTTACCTCGGCATGTATGCAATCGCCGACTGGCCCAACGGCGTCCAGTCGGAGCTCTAGGGCAATGTCGTTTTCATTAGAACACATCACTTCTGAGAGCATAGTGGTAGCCAACATCGCAGATCCGTCAAGTTATATTTTAGTATTTCCTTTCCTATATCTCCTCTGCGGAAAAGATCTTCTCTATAACAACGGCGGTGAGAAAAAACGTAAATCTAGGCATAGAGATAGAGGCTTTTAGCAACCGTCACGTTTTTTATATAGATGAAGAGGCGTGTTGTGTTGTCGCCTTTGTCTCTGCTGGCGCTCCGGGTGTATCTACACGGCAGATACACGCCATGTGTAAATCCGTCGCATAGCAGGATAAACGCCCTTTCCTACCAGCTGGACTTCGTAAACTACGCCCTTAGTAAGCTGTACGACGAAGGCGCTCTGCGGCTCCTCTTGGCGGACGACGTCGGCTTGGGCAAAACCATCATGACCGGCCTCTTGATAAAGGAGCTTATGCTCCGCGGCCTCGCCAAGAGGGTTCTCATCGTTACGCCCAGGTTTCTTACATTCCAGTGGAGGAGAGAGTTGGCGGAGAAATTCGACATACATTGCATAGAGAAAGACCCCGGGGCAGACTGCGTAGTAGTAAGCGTGGACTACCTAAAAAGACATCATAAACAATACCTAGAGGAGGAGTGGGATCTGGCTGTTTTCGACGAGGCCCACAACCTCACCGTAGGCGCAAGGGGGCCTACTCAGAGATACTCCGCGGCGGAGGCCGCGGCCTCCAAGGCAAGAAACGTACTCCTCCTCTCCGCCACCCCCCACCACGGCAAACGCCACGACTTCGTGGCGCGGCTCAGACTACTAGATCCATCAGTAGACGAGAGCACCCTCCGCCCCGCCGTCAAGAGACTCGTGGTGCGGAGGCTGAGAGAAGACGTAAAGGAGGAGGCCGGTATTCCGGAGAGATACGTAAGCCCGCCTGTGGTTGTGGAGCCCACAGAGGAAGAGCGCCGGCTCTACGCCGAGGTTATACGCTACGTTAAATACTATTACGACGCGGCTAGGCAGGCAAAGGGCAGAAGGAGGAGGGCCCTCGGCTTAGTCGCGGTGGTTTTCCAGAAGAGGGCATCCTCCAGCATCGCCGCGATAAAGAAAACCGTGGAGAAGAGGATACAAGCCCTCCAGCAGATGAAGGCGGGTCTTCTGAAGCCTACATACGAAGTGAAGACCGAAGCAGAGGCCTTGAGGCACGTCGTCGCCGACATAAACGCGATCGATAGGGAGCTGGAGCAACTCCACAGACTTAAACAGCTGGCTGAGGCGGTGAAGATAGACAGCAAATACCAGAAGCTACTGGAACTACTGGAGCGACATAAAGACTCCGAGGTCATCATCTTCACCCAGTACCGCGACACCATGTACTACCTCGCCGAGAGACTGGCGGCGTTGAGAGAAGTGGTGACGCTCCACGGCGGCATGGCCGAGGAGGAACGCAAAGCCGCCGAGGACAAGTTTCGACGCACTGGCAAGATACTTGTGGCCACAGACGCAGCCTCCGAAGGCCTCAACCTCCAGGTGGCCAACGTACTCATAAACTACGACCTCCCCTGGAACCCCAGCAGACTAGACCAGAGGATCGGGAGGATACACCGCTACGGCCAGACCAAGCCCGTCTTCGTATACAACATGTTGGTGGCAGACACCATAGACGGCCGCATCTACCAGATACTCCTCCAGAAGATCGAAGAGATCAAGAAAACCCTAGGCAAAGTCTTTGACTACCTAGGCAACGCCGCTGCTGAGAAGGAGTTCCTCAAGATAGTGGAGGCAGCCCTAGCCGGCAGAAGCCCAGAGGAGGAGGTAGACAAGCTACTGCAGCAGAGGGCCGTCGCCCTTAAAGATCTTGAAGAGCTGTTGACAAGCGACCGGATAAAGATAGAGGCAGACCCACGGTGCACAGACGTGGTCACAGACGACGAGTTGAAAACCCTAATCCTAAACACGCTAGCCGCGCTGGACCCCCGAAGCTACGAAGAAAGAGGCGGATGCATAAAGGTGAAGTATCCACCCCGCGAATTGGGGAGGTTCTGCCGGGGCAGATGCCTAACCGAGGCGGCCGGCTTCGGCGGCCAATGCCCAGAGAGAATCACAGTGGAGCACCCCCTGGCCAAGGCGGTGGTGGAATACCACATATCACAACTGCCGACCGCCGTGGAGGTGGAGGTGGAGAAACCTTGCTTCGCAGACGGCACCCTCTGGATACTCAAAGGCGAGGCCAAGCTCGCCCTACCCACGCCGGCTGGGGAGAGGGAATACAGCTTGGCAAAAGTCGCGGCGTATTTCAAGCCGGGCAACACCCCCTGCGGCGCCGAGGGGGAGGTGCCTCTCTCCATATTGAACATAGCCATGGAGGTAAACAAGACAAACCAAGCGCCTCAACCCCCCAGCGACGTGTTGGAGGAGATACGAGAGGAGCTAGAGAAAAAGGCGAGACGGATATGCCAGAAGTTGCTCGACACCATATACACAGAGACCTCAAGAAAGCTACAAGAGCTGGAGAAAAAACGCGGGCTATCCCCCACCGAGAGGGAGGAGCTGAAAAGGAGGATAGTGGCGGAGCAGAACTTCTGGACGCAACAGATAGACAGGGCCTGCCAGCCCCACATAGCCGTGGCGCCCGTGTTAACAGCCTTCTACAGGCCTCTGGGCTACTTGGCGCTGGGCGTCGAGTGGGCCACCAACATCATAAATCAAGGCAAGGAGGGCGAGGAGATCGTAATACGGCAAGAGGAGGCGGAGAAATGCCGCGTCTTAGACCTAAGAGACAAGCCGCTGGCTGGGATAGACCTAATATCCATATGCCCCGACGAGGTGAGACTGATAGAAGTCAAGACAGTCACGTCGCTAAACAGCCAGATACACATCCAGCCCATAGAGTGGGAAACCATGTGCGCCAAACGGCTGGAGCAACTCCGCAAAATACCAGACCGACGCGTAATCGACGCAGTCGCCCTAGCCAAAGCCCTGAAGCACCATACATACCTCTACGTGGTAGACCTCCACCACGGCTTACTCAGAAAATACAAAAACCCATGCGACGCCCTAGCCCCCCACATACAGCAGTACATAAGAACCCAGACAAAATACGTAATACCATATATTGACTTCATCAAGCTAATCACCCCAACCACAGAAGTTAAATTAAAACCATAGAAAATACGTGGCTATCGAGAAGCCCTTGACAGGAGAATGGAAAGACATAAAACGCAAAATAGACGAAGAAGCCGCAAAGGAGCGCCACGCAAGGCCTCCACACTTCGAAATGTACACTTCACTTGCCCGCCTACCCCTCATCATCTCGCGGTTTGTCCTTCTCACCACCCTCCTACCCGACCTGGACCCCCACCTGGCGAAGAAGGCGCTTGGACTCGACGGGGATAAGCAACCATACTGGCATAACCCACCGGCTGAGGTGAGGGAGAGGCTGAAGGGCGTCGTCGTCTTGGATCCCTTCGCAGGGGGCGGCTCCATCCCGCTGGAAGCGGCGAGACTGGGAGCGCACGCCGTCGCGCTTGAGTACAACCCGGTGCAGTGGCTGGCGCTCAAGACAATACAACTGGCGAGGGAGCACGGAAAGGAGCTGATAGACCCCAGGGCTTGGGAGACGCTTAAGAAGAGGTATAGGAGAGGCTTCGGGGCAGACATGGAGGCGATCTGCAAAAGCGGAGAAGCCGAGAAGGCGGGCCCCCTGGCGCGCGAGGGCTGCCGCATTGCGCTGGAGCTCGAGAAGGAGCTCTCGTGGTACTACCCGCCTAGAAACGGCAAGAGGATCGCCCACTACATATGGGCAAAGCAGGTGAGGTGCCCCAAGTGCGGCGCCTGGGTCCCCCTAGTGCTGGACTCCGGCCTAGATGCAGACGAGAAGGTTTACTGGAAGCCTGTATACAACGGCGACGACTACGACGTGGTGGTAGAAAAGGGAGGAGAGGGGGTAAAGACAATTAGTGAGGGCATGGCGAGATGCCCTAAGTGCGGCGCCCCGATCTCAGACGAATACATCAGGAAAAACATCGGCCACAACGACAAGATGGTGGTGGTTGTGACAGAGGATAAGAAATTCCACCCAGCCGCAGAGGCCGATAGAAAGGCATATGAAGAGGTCCCCGAGCCGGAGAGGTTGACTGAGTTAATAGCGCCTAACGACCCCCGTGCTATTACGCCGCCGCTCTACGGCTACAAGACATTCGGAGAACTCTTCAACAAGCGTCAACACTACTACCTAAACAAGCTCGTAGAAAAGCTTAGGCAAATAGAGCCGAACATCCGCACAGTTCTCGCTTGGCTGGTGGCGAAACAGGCGGATTTCAACTCACGGCTGACGTCGTGGAATAAGCAAAAACTTCATGTTAGGGATACATATGCTCTTAAGGTTATCACCATGTCGTGGGATTACGTTGAGGTTAATCCGTTTGCTAAGGGTTCTGGGTCTTTGTGGGGGGCTTTGTTTGACGTCTTGGATGGGTTTGCGTTTCTTGTCCATGCGTTGGAGGGGGCTGGGCCGTTTGAGCCGGTGTTTGGGTCTGCGTTGAATCTGCCTTTTGCGGACAAGAGCATTAAATACGTCGTCACCGACCCGCCGTATTTTGACAATATTCCGTATCCGGAGAGTTACGACTACGTGTACGTCTGGCTTAAGCGGGTGGTTGGGGATCTGTACCCGGAGGCGTTTAGCTTCTGGACGCTTTGGCGCGACCGCTCCGCCGAGGATATAAGCGTCGGCGGGGGGAGGACTGAGGAACACTTCAAAGCACTCCTCAAGAGGGCGTTTAAAGAGGTTAGGAGGGTCATCACAGACGACGGGGTTTTCGTTGTCTATTTTGCTCATTCCCGGAGGGAGGCGTGGGCGGCTACGTTAGAGGCGCTTATGGAGGCAGGGTTTGCCGTGTCTAACATAATCCCGGTCAAGGCCCAGTCGGCCACCGACGTGCAGGCCCGGGGCAAGGTCTCCATGGTGTCTGCCCTCGTCCTCGTGCTTAGGCCGCGGCTGCGTGACGAGGTGGAGTACGTGGAGCGGCTTAAGCCCCGTCTCGAGGCTGAGGTTAGGGGGGCCGTGGAGGGGCTGTGGAGGGAGGGGTATAGGGGCGTTGACCTCATGATGGCTGCCTACGCCACGGCGCTTAAACACGCCACGCAGGTAGGCGTGTTGAAGTCCATGAGAGGCAACGCGGTTGAGAACGTGGTGGAGTTCGCCGAGCGGGTGGCGGTCTCCGCCGCCGTGGAGGCGGCTTTCGGAGGCTCTGTGCCGGATAAGTTGACCGGCTTCTACATATACGCCGCAAACAACTCGGGAAATGGCTTGGACTCCGACACGTACCTCCTCTTGACTAAGCTCTTTGTCTCTAGAGAGGAGCTGGTTAGGCGTAGGGCTGTGCGGGAGACGAAGAGCGGGGACAAGAAGAAGGCTGAGCTTCTAGACTGGAAGGACCGTTGCGACGTGGTGGAGAAGGAGTCGCCTTACCTTGTGGATGTGCTTCACCGGTTGCTTTGCATGTTTAACAAAGATGGGGTTAGAGGCGTCAAGAGGTTGCTGGAGCAGGGATCCTTCACGTATACGCTCTCCGACATATGCAAGGCTCTTCACGCCATCTACGTAGCTAGGGGGGACGAGGTGGTGAAGAGCTTCGACGCGGCGTTTTGCCGGAAGTCTTTAAATGAAGGGCAGTTGTTTAGTTATGGAGCTTAGGCCTGAGATTGCGCAGGGGAGGTTCAGCCGCGAGGACGTCGCGGTCTCTTTCTACAGGGTAATAGAGGGGAGGGCCCCCGCCCCCTACGACTCGCCTGAGAGGTTCTTCGAGGTTACGTACCTCACCGACACCCTCCGCACGGTCCTCGTTAGAGTCCTAGAGAGGGTGAGCGGGAGGGGAGGCGACAAGGTCGTGATCATTAGGTCGGGCTTCGGCGGAGGCAAGACGCACATACTCGCCACTTTGTTCTTCCTCTTCACGGCGAGACAGGCCGCCGGGAGGGGCCAGGTGGGTGAGGTGGCGAGGGGGTACGGCAACCCACAGGCCGCCGTATGTGCGTTAGACGCCTCGGCCGTAAATCCGTTCCGCATGCCTCTGTGGACCTGGCTGGGGGGTTGTCTAGGCGTGGATCTGAGGGGGGACGAGGTGCCCGAGACCAAGGCGCTTGAGGGGGCGTTGCAGAGGTCGTCGCTTCCGGTTGTGATACTCATCGACGAGATAGGGGAATACTTCAGGCAGATGGACCAGAGGCATATACCTATGGAGCAGAAAAACGCGTTTGCGGAGGGCGTCATCTTGTTTTTCCGCAGGCTGTACGACGCGTTGAGAGAACGCGACATGTTGGTCATCACGCTTCCCGACGAATCTGCGCCTTTTAGCGACTGGGTTCACGAAAAGGTGGGGAGACTTAGGGACGTGCTTAGACGCGTGGGCGTGGAGTACATCCCCATCACCAGGCTGGAGGAGATATACGGCATAGTGCGGAGGAGGCTCTTCGCGAAAGTGGACGAGTCCGTGGCGGAGCAGGTGGCGGGTACGTACTCCCAGTACTACTCGCGATGGAGGGAGTGGTTCGTTGAGGAGTGGACCAGGCCTGAGGAGTTGAAGAAGGCCTATCCCTTCCACCCGGCCTTTATGCGTACGCTGTGGGAGAGAGTTTCCTCCATCCCGGACTTCCAGCGGACGCGCGATTTGATATACACCTTGGCTCTAGTCGCCTATCACGTGCCTACTAAGCAGAAGAAATTCGCCGACTTGATACTACCCGGCGACGTAGACCTCGGCCAAGACGACTTCAAGAAGTTCTTCACGGCCGGCGTGGGGAGGCCCCACTTCCTGCCTATCATCGAGCACGATCTGAGGGTGGCCAGAGAGCTGGGCGAGCACCACTACCGCGTGGCGGCGGGCCTCTACCTCTACTCTCTCTTCGGCGGGGATGTCAAGAGAAACGCGGCGGATCTAAAGACGGCCGTTACGCTGGCCGCAAAGCCCAAGGGAGGCGATCCTGAGATATACCAACGGGCGCTTGAAGAGCTTCTGGATAGGCTTTGGTATCTTTCCGAGGAGAACAACAGGTATTGGTTCTCGGCGGAGCCGAATATAAACAAGATACTGGAGGAGAGGAGAGCCACCATATTGGCTGAGGAGGCTTACGAGGTCTTGGAGGAGGAGGCGGAGAGACTTATGAAGGCTATAGATCTTCCATTTGCCAAGGAGTTTGTCCGCGGGGTAAACGACATAAGAGATGAGAGGAGGTTTAGGCTGTACGTCTGGCATCCGCGGGCGCAGCCGCCGGACAAAGAGGAGCTCAAGAAGGCGCTGGAGAGGTTGACTTACCGCAACTCCGCGGTGGTGCTTTTACACAGCGGCATGCCTGTGGAGCAGGCCAAGTACATAAAGGCGTGCGACGCCTTGAGAGAAGAGCTCAAGGAGTCCTCTCAGAGACAGAGACTTGAGTCGCTGTGCGAGAAGAGGACGCTCGAGTTATACTACGCTTTCTATCAGTCGTACAACAAACTCGCCGTGCCTATGCCCCACGGCGTGGACTTTATTGATCTTAGGGTTGAGCTGGCGCGAGGCGAGGCCCCGGGGAGGGCCGCGGCCAGGTTTAGGGAGGCCGTGGCCAAGGCCGTGAGAGATGCGTTGGAAGGAGTCGCGAAATATGTCCCGCTAGATGCCCAGTTTCTACACGATGTCTATCTCTCTAAGAGGCTGCGCCACGTCGGGTCTATCGACATAGCGACCATAAGGGAGGACTTCTATAGGGATCCTGATCTGCCCATGGTGGAGCCCGGGAGGGCGCTTACAGAGACTTTGATGAAGCTGGCCGAGAATGGGGAGATAGTGCTCTCCTGCGGAAATTCGTGGTACTGGCCAGAGGGACTTAGAGAGGTTAGGAGCCTGCAGGAGGGCGAGGAGACAGCCAGGCTTAGGGAACTTCTAAACTGCGATCCCGAGAGAGCGATAAGCGTGGTGAAGGAGGTTCCGGGAGAGGTGAAGTCGCTTCTAGAGGAGGCAAGGAGGAGGGCCAAGCCCGCCGCCATGGCGGAGGCGACGCCTGCGGCTGTTAAGTGTGAAGACGTGGAGAAGCCGTTGGCTGAGGGCGTGGGTGTACAGGCCAGAAGTCTCGTGGCCGCCGGCAGCGACGTGACGGCGGTTTTGCGTTTTCTGCAACAGTTGAGGCTTCTTGGATACTTCCAGCTGGTTGATGCAAAGGCCGAGGCCGTGTTTAAAGACGGGGCTGTGGAGTCGAATTGGACCGCCAGAGGCGTCGGCGAGGTGGAGAAACTTGTGAAATACCTAAATACGTTGACTGCGGAGGGCGGCGAGGCGTCGATCACCGCGACCTTCACCGTGAGGGAGAGGGAGGTGCCCCAAGAGGCGGCTGAGCTCGCCAAGGCTTTTAAGAACCTAGACATAAGGGTGCGGGGCTCCGTCTGCCGAGGGGCATGATCACGCTCCGCATAAGTACAAGAAGGGCAACCCTTATGCAGAGGGGCAGGCGCATAGCCTCATTCTCCGCGGAGGGGCTCACCTGGTGGCGTGAGCTTTTCGGCGACGTGACGCAGATAGACGACTCCTTCGCCAACTTGGAGAAGGTAGCCAAGGCTTATCTATTTGCCAAGCTGTACCCCTACGTCCACGAGAAGTATAGGCTAGTCAAGACCCTGCGCGAAATGGACGACTTCGCCGCCGTATATTGGATGTGGGAAGTGAAGAACAAGGGCCTTAGAGCCATAGTAGCACTAAAAAAACTCTATCAACTAACCTAAAGTTAACATAGCGCGAGAGGATTTCGATACGGCCAAGCATCTTTTTGGTGTGGGCCGATTCCGCTGGAGTCTCATCGCGCTTCAGCAGTCGCTTGAAAAAGCCATTTTAGAGCCGTTGCAATAGATGAGTTATTTTTCAGCACAAAATTTTTATTCCACGTAGAAACCCTTATGGCCGTTAACGTGCCTGTGGAGTTTTGGGATAAGTCTACGTGGGTTAGGTATTTCCGGGAGGAGCTGGGCGCCTTCTACTCCGCGTTGGCTGGCTTTCTGGAGGCGAGGCAGAAGGTCTTAGGCCGGCTCTCCGGCGACTTGGCGCAGGTCCTGAGGGGCGGCGACAGGGAGCTAGCCCTCCAGATGCTCCTCGGCGGCGTGAGGCAGGAATGCGTAGACAGAGGCGTAATCGAACAGAGCTGCTTCCCCGAGAGCTCGGCGGCGAGGTTCTTCAGAGAGAAGCTAGGCTTCGAGGTGAGCCTCGACGCGCTTAATAAGCTGGTCAACGCGCTCAAGGCCGGCAAGATGCCGCAAGAGCTCGGCAAAATCACGGAGCGGGAGACGGACGTGGTCAAAACCCTTAATGAGGTCAAGAGGCTTCTCGACGAGGTGTATAGGCGCATCCCCAAAGAGGTTTCGGTAGAGGTTAAACCGAGGAGGTACGAGGTGAGGGATGCTAGGGATCTCGTGGTTGCGTATGAGGAAGTTCTAAACGCAGGGCTTAGGCTCCTCCCCCTCTACAACCCCTTCACATTCTTCCTAAACTCGCTTAGACTTACGCCGAAGCCATACCTCAGGTTGATGTACGGCGAGAAGCTTTTCGACGGCGGCGTCGCGGCGCTTATGGAGAAATACGGCGTGAAGATAGGCCTAAGAATCGCGCCCGGCCTAGGCAAAGAGCTCGACGAAGAGCTGGGACTCTACGGCCACGAGAAAGACACAGTAGGCGACTTAGTGACCCACGTCATAGACAAGCTCTACAGAATCTACGGGGATGACGAATACAAAGCCTATCTAAATAAATATCAGGTTTACGATATATTAGAGGTTGCGGGCATACCACCTAAGGAGTTGTATGAGCCTAGGATAGAGGCGAAAATTGGAAATGGAGTTGTGCAGATAACTTATTGGGAGACTCGTTATTACTCGTCTGGGGTCTCAGAAGGGCGTAGGTATTCCTATCAACGAACTGTCTCTGTTTCATATTTCGATTTTGTAGAGAAGTTTTCGCCCGTCATGTTTCTCGGCTTGGCTAAGCCCAGCGACGGTAGTTTCACAATCCATTTATAGCATGAGTGTCTATGGTGGCTGTAGCTGAGATCCGCCGCGGCGTCTCTCCAGAGGAGTTTCTATACGTCGTCAAGGTGCTGAGGCGCAGGAAGGCGGCGGTGGAGGTGCCCCGTGCCGCGCCTGTTGACGCGGCTGAGCAGACGGTTGAGGTTAGGCTGAGACTTGTAAAGCCCGTCTTCGAGACGCCGCGGCCGCTCTCTTACCCACAAGACCTTTCCCTGCCACAAATCGCCAAAATCGACTTAAGACTTCAACCCCTCTCCCCCTCGTTCGAAGAGCCTAGGCAGATCCCCCTCCAGCTCGAATACGGAGTCTCCCCGGTGGAGCCCCTCGCCGCATCCCTCAAGCCCATTACAATCTCCTTTAAGGAGGTCCCTCAGATCAGGCTCAACCTTTCCTTTGAGCCGCCTCCCATAGCTCCGCTCCAGCTCAGGACAGCAGGAATCGCCCCGTCCTTCGAGAGGCCGAGGGAGGTCTCTGTCTCCGTAGACTTCTCCGCCCCCTCCCTCGCAACCGCCTCGCCTCAGCCCGGCCCGCCGGATGCGCCTGAGGCCCCTCTGGAGGAGCTTGAGGAGGCCTACTCCGAGCCTCTGCTTAGACTAGGCGTCGTAATCTCCGAGAGACCCGTCGTAATCGTTGCAAGGCCCACAGGCTTCGGCTACATCGAGTTCTTGAAGCGTGTGTTGAGGGAGATCTACAGAGTTAGGTCAGGGAGCCTCCCCGAGCCCAAACACGTCTCAACGCCTGAAGACCTCCGCCTACTGCTTCCCGTGGACGTCGGCGCCGGGAAGCGGCTGTTTGTTTTAGACCTCTGCCGGAGCCGCGCCCAGGAGTCGGATACGGAGGGCCGTTTGGAGGTTAAGGGCCGGGACTTGGAGAGGCTTAGAGATAGGTTTAGGGAGCTCTTCTCGCAAGAGTTCGGCTTTTTCGTGATCTACGGCGACGTGTTAAGCATTTGGGAGCGGGCGCTGACCGAGGCCGCGCGCGGCTACGCCTCCGTCGTCCCGAGCCCCGTGGAGGTGTCTATGAGGCCGGAGCGCCTCCCGTTTTACGTCTTGTTGGCAAACGCCATGTGGGGGCGGATCTCCGACCCAGTCCTCGACTATAAACGCCTCGGGTTCCGCGACTTCGACGAGTTTGTGGTTTGGCTGGAAGACGAGTACTGGCGCAGGCTGGGGGAGGTGAGCTTCGAGGTGCTCTACAAGACGAAGCCAAGCGCCGGCGAGCGGGAATCCGAGCTCCACTACCTGGCGAAGGCCTTCGTGGTGCGCCACCTGGCCGAGAGGGTTGACCCCAACTGTCGTGTCGAGACCGAAAAGAGAGAGGACACCGCCGTGTTTGACGTAGTCGTCACATGCGGCGGCCTCCAGGGGCTTGTGGTAGAGGTGGAGACTCTCTACGGCACAGGCACGGTGGTACACAAACTCGTAGAGACCGTGGAGAGAGCCTGTATGCGGAAGCTTGTGGAGACCGTGGAGAGGGCCGGGAAGCGGAAGATGTGGATCGTGGTGCCCAACCCACAGGCGGTCATCTACTTGCCGCTGTTGCTGAGGACCCGGAGAGAGCTGAGGAAAGAACACGACGTAGAGTTCTACACGCTTGACGTCACAAGCCGCGGCCTCGTCCGGCTCACCGACGTCGCGACTATGCTGGTGAAGAAATGGAAAGAGACGACAGAAGGCGCCGAGGAGGCTAATACGTCGCTCATGGCAGACTAGATAGACTTCGCCTCGCAGTTCCCCATAGTCTGCATCGCCTACACAGACTGCGATGAGGCCGGTCTGTGGCTGTCGTCGGCTTGGTCTCGAAAACTGCGGCAAGCCGCCGAGCTAGCTATCATTGGTCAGTAGTTTTTAATCATCTATTTTAACGTGGATATGCGTCTCGTTCTCAACAACGTCGGGCCGATTAGGGAGGCTGAGTTTAATCTTTCTGGCGTTGTGTTTCTGTATGGTCCACACGGCGCTGGGAAGACTGCTGTGGCTAGGGCTCTCTCTGTGGCTTCTAGGGTTTTGGGGAGGGGTTCTGTGGAGGTGAGAGAGGCGGTCTCGCTTATAAACCACGGCGCGGAGAGGGCCGTAGTTGAGCTGGAGGAACACGCCGTGGAGCTGGCGTGGAGGCACGTAGCTGTGAAGACGGAGCGGCACGAGAGGAGGCTGGAGGGCGATCTCTACACTGGCGTCGGCATCGCCGACATCCCGCTGATATGGGTGAAAGACGGCATGAGGCTCTTCGGCACTGAGACAGACGGCGTCTACAGCTTCTCCCGCTTTGTGGAGGAGGTTCTGCCGGTCTACGACGCGTTGGAGGAGGCCTTAGATTTTGTGAACGATGCTCTAGGGCCGGCGGGCTTCCAGCTAGAGCTCTGGGGCGATTCCTACACGCAACAGACCGCCGCCGTCTTCCGCGGGGAGGACGGCGAGGAGTACGAGGAGGACGCCGTGTCGGAGGCCGTGCTCAAGCTGGCCCAGGCCACAACCGCCGCGGTAGCTGCCAAGCGAATGGACGCGCTTCTGTTCATAGACGGGGTAGACCTACTGCAGGAGGAATACGTCAAACTGCTGTTCGCCGCGTTGGCCAAGCTGGAGGTCCCCGCGTTGGTGGAGATACACCGCGCCGATCTGCTCGGCGGGGGGAGGTGTTATCTGTTGAAAAACGGCGGGGCCGAGCCGTGCTAGGCCTATGAGGACCCGTCGGGAGGTTAATCCCGTGGTGGAGGCCCGGGTCTACGTGGACGACCCCAACGTCGTGTTTATCTTCAACAGGGAGGTTCTGGACGCCCACGAGGCGGGAGGATGTGGAAGACGTGGTGGTGCCCGTGGTGGTCGTGGTGGCGAAGGGGAGGAAGTACATATGCCGCAATGTAACTCTAGAGGAGGCCTTGGCTGGCTACGAGAAATGCTCACCTGTAGGCGATTAGACCGGCCGGGTCGATAGAGGCTGTTCTAACGCTACGGCGCCTCATCCCGGCTCAGATCCAAACCCGCCTTTTACTGACAGCCCAAACCCCGCGGCCGGCCCCACCTAACCTCCAACATAATATAAGTGCATGTCCAACAGTCGTAATGTTGGGCAAAAGATACATACACAGAGCGAGCTCCGTAGAGGGTAAATTATGTACAAGATCTACGCCGGCTTAAACCGCGTTTTTGGGGAGTGACATTTTTTAGTAAGGAAATGCACCATCTTAAACTCTGTAGTATTAGAATCTTAACTTGATTTACTTATAAATAGTGGTTTTTGAGAAAAACTTTTAAAGTTGGTTTTCCCAGGTGCATGGGTCGGGTTGAGGCGTTGGGGATTCCGGGGGTGAGGGCGGCAAGGCGCTGTTTCTTGCTCGTGGGCGGGGCGTGGGAGGACGAAGTCGTTGTGGTGGATGCAGGAGAGTTCTACGCGGTGGGGACTGTGCTCGACGAGTGGTTCATCGTGGGTAAGGATGCTGTAAGGGGCTTCCTGGCGGCGTTGCTGGGCGTGGAGGAGGGAAAAATCGAGTTGAGGTGCTGATAGAGCTCCAGGTGCGGCGCAATTGGAGTAGATGGCGAAGAGGCCCTGGAGGAGGCCGCGCCCACAGCCTAACTTGTGGCGGACAGAGCAGCTTTTGCCTCAGTCGCCGGGGGCGGGTTTCAAAGATCTGCCGGCATCTCTTATACATTCCCTTTTTCAGAATATTAAAAAGCGGCCTGTAGCTAAAGCGGCGTCCGCCGCGTCTTTAAGGGTCTTCTCGGCGTGTTTACGCACGCCGGCACGGGCTATAACTCCCCCGCGTTGAGTATATATCCAACCGCCGAAGTGCCCCCCTCCTCAGAGCCGTCTCTGCCTCAATGGGCTTATGTCGATCTTAAGTCCCTCGCACGTATTGCCGCCTTTGTCTGTGAGTTGAAAGTTTTAAACTCCTCCCCCGCCTCCTCCATGGATTTTGATCTCAGGGGCTTGTTGCGGCGCGTGGTTGAGGAGGTGGGGGCCGAGATTAGGCAGGTTGAAAAAGAGCTGGCTGAGGCTAGGCGCGGCGGCGCGAAGAGGCGGGTGGAGGAGCTGTCTGCCATTAGAGACATCCTGTACGAGGATAAGTGGTTTAGGATTGCAACAGCAGTCTACGCCCAAGTCAAGAGGCAGTTCGTCGAAGATGGAAAGGCAGGCGAAGTCGTCGAGGCGGCTGAGAGGCGCCTATTCGGCCTCAGGCTCGAAGTTGTTGAAGTTCCTCTGCTGAAGATCGAGGCGGCTGTGGATCAAGACGGGAGGGTGGCCGCCGTTAGGTGCAGAGCCGCCCTAGACTTGGGCGTAGAGGCTGTTTATATGGGCGTGGCGCCGGGCTACAGGCTTGAAGAGGCGGCTCAGGCAGGCAAGACAGCAGATGCCGGCGCAACAGAGGACATCAAACGCAGAGGCGGCGGAGAGGAGGCGGCGGACGTTGAGCGTAGAGGTGCCGCGGTGCGCGGCGACGCGGTGGAGCGTCTTTTGGAGGAGGTGAGGAGGGAGTTTTCCGGCCTGCCGGTGTACGTCGGCGTGGAGGACGGTTGCGTCTACGTGAAAAGGACCGCGCCTATGGACCAGAGGCAGTTTAGGAAATACACCGAGGTGTGTAGGAGGCTGGGTTTTAGATTCGACCGGAGGGGGGAGAGGTGGGTTAGGCTGTTGGAGGAGTTGCGGTGGGTTATTTGAGGTTGTTTTTAGCTGTTTTGTTGTGTAGACGTGGGGCGGCTGGCGTATTGCGGCGTGGGTAGAGGTGGTGCTGGGCAGAGGGTGGTTCTGTGTTGAGTTTTTGGTAGGGTTTTTTAGTTCTCGGTTTTATGCTGAGCATGCGGCAGGTGCTTACGTTGATCCTATTGTTGACGGCGTTTCTCTACGCGTCTGTGGTAATCGTGGAGATGCCTGACGACGACGCGAGGCCTGTATTTGTGGCTAACGTGGTGGATGGCGATACGGTGGAGGTGTCGGACTGACGACGCGTGAGACTCGTCGGCTACGACGCGTACGAGCTGTCGGAGCCGCTGGGGGCGCGGGCTAGGCAAGAGCTCAGAAGCCTCTGCCTCGGCGAGGCTTATCTAGACGTGGACGACCTGGAGCCCTTGGACAGATACGGAAGGATCCTCGGCTACATGTGGTGCCGCCGCGGCGCCGGAAACATCACATGGTACGTCAGCGTCCAGAAACACTTTATAGTCGGCGACGGGCGCAGATACGTGAAGCGGCTTCTCTACATCCCTCCCGACGAGCATCCCTACACCCTGTGGACCTACTCAGCCGCACACTCCAGAAGGCGCCTGACGCCGAAGCGGATTTTTCCATCTATGCTCGGCCTCTCTGCGGTGTACAGCTTCACCAGAGACCCGCCTACCCTCGCCACCACGGCCC
>Ga0079996_112941_pt1 | contig 41521 bp, 40 predicted proteins | sample PerSpoAPS_AMetaG_FD_69199 | JGI IMG/M metagenome (GOLD analysis project Ga0079996, IMG submission 69199) | Thermal spring microbial communities from Yellowstone National Park, Wyoming, USA - Perpetual Spouter A (PS_A) MetaG (SPADES assembly)... | ecosystem: Environmental > Aquatic > Thermal... | reverse complement strand
CAGGGGGCGGACCTGCCCACCCGGGTGTGGGGGCACTTCCTGATGGCCCGGGCCTACTTCCTGGCCCACCGCCAGCGGGACGCCCTCCAGCAGCTCGCCGAGGCGGCCCGGCTCAACGGGCCGGACCTCCTCGTCGCCCCCCTGCTCCCGGAGCTCCGGCGGGCCGACCGGCTCTTCCGCCTGGCCGGGCGGCGGGGGGTGGAGTGGCCCCGCATCTGGGACCCCCTGCGCCGGCTCGGGCGGTCCCGCCGGGCCTCCGCCCGGGCCGCCTCGCCCCCTATGGAGATCCGGGCCTTCGGCCCCGGAGAGGTGTGGATCGAGGGCCAGCGCGTGGCCTGGCCCGAGGGCCGCAAGGCCTGGGAGCTGTTCTTCTTCATGCTCTCGGTGGGCTCGGCGACCCGGGAGGAGATCGGGGCGGCCCTCTGGCCCGACGCCGACCCGGCCCGCCTCACCGGCCAGTTCCACTCGGCCAAGTGGCGCCTCAAGCGGATCCTGAAGCGGGAGGTCCTGGTCTTCCGGGAGGGCCGCTACGCCTTCGACCGCCGCCAGCCTCACTGGTATGACGTGGAGGTCTTCGAGGCCCACCTCCGGCAGGCCCGGGCGGCCCGGGGGACCCCCGAGGCCCTCTCCCACCTGCGGGCGGCCGTGGAGCTTTACCGGGGGGACTACCTGAGCGGCTGGAACGCCGAGTGGGCAGTGGAGCGCCGGGAGCGGCTGCGGGCCCAGTATCTGGAGGCCCTCCTCACCCTGGCGGAGGCGACCCTGACGGCGGGGGAGCCGGCGGCGGCCCTGGCCTGGTTCCAGCAGGCCCTGCAGGCCGACCCTTACCTGGAGGCCGCCTGCCTGGGGGCCCTCCGCTGTTACCTCGCCCTGGACCAGCCCGGCGCCGCCCTGGATCTCTACCGGCAGTATGCGGCCCGCCTGGAGCGGGAGCTGGGCCTGCGGCCCTCCCCGGAGGCCCAGGCCCTGTATGAGTCCATCCGCCGCGCCCGGAGCCCGACCGGCCGCCCGTGATCCGCTCTTCCCCCCGGAGGCGGCCCCCGGACGCGGCGAGGGGGATCGACCGGTGCGGGATCGAAGGGCCTGGCCCATCGCGCCGCCCTCTCCTCGCCCGCCGGCGCGGGCGCCCCCCGTTTGAGCCCCGAACCCCCGACAGAATCCCTTAACCGCGCCCTTGATTGGTCAGAAATCCCTGCCCATCCCCGTGAGAGTTCCGTGAGAGGCCCTCGTTACGATGGAGCCAGAATCCTTTCGGGAGGAAGCGCCATGAAGGCCCGTGGGCTCGCGCTGGCGACCTGGCTGATGACCCATCCCCAGGCGTTCCGCCTGGCCCTGCTCGCGGTCTGGCTGGTCGGGGCCGTCTTCCGGCTGGCTAACCCGCCGATGGATGGCGGCAGTCCTACATAAGTTTAGTCTTCAGATTCCTCGGTAAGGAGCGACGACCATGTCGGCGGCGGCGATCGACGAGCTGGTGGGCTGGGCCCTGATCGACGAGCGGATCCGCGAGGAGCTGCTGGGCCCCCGCCGGGCGGAGGTGCTGGCCCGCTACGACCTCACCGAGGAGGAGCGCCAGTGGCTGCTCCGGGTGCGGGCGAAGGACCTGACCGGCTTCGCCGCGGCGGCGGCCCGGTGGCTGGAGCATCGGGCGGCCCGGGACGAGACCCCTTTCCCCGATTACCTGTTCGCGTAGGTGGGCGATGAGACTCCTGATTGTGGAACAAAACCCGGATATGCGGCTGCTCTACCGCATCGGCCTGCGCAACGTGCCGTGGGAGATCCTGGAGGCGGGCACGATGGCGGACGCCCTGGAGCAGGTGACGGCGCGCCATCCGGACATCGTGCTGATCGGCGAGGAGCTGCCGGATGGCGATCCCTTCGAGCTCTGCGCCCGGATCAAGTCGAACCCGGAGACCCGGGACATCGTGGTGGCCATCGCGGTTTACTACATGGACGGCCTGATCCGGCGGCGGAGCCAGGAGGTGGAGGCCGATGCCTGCTGGCTGGGCCCGATCCCGCCCCGGGAGCTGCCCAAGCGGCTGGAGGAGCTCTATCACCAGGTCCGGCAGGCCGTCGCGGGTGGGAACAACGGGTCCTCGAATCGCCCGCCGCAAGGATAAACCCGGGGAACTTCGGCCGGGAGGGGCGGCCCGGAGGCTCGCCTCTCCCGGCCGCGGGGGAGCAGCATGGAAACGCCCCAGGAATTCCTCCGCCTGGAATCCAGAAGGGGGAGTGTAGTGCCTCTGTGGGTGGAGAGCCAGACTGCAACAGGCAAGATCTAGGGGGAAGCGCGGGAGATCCCGCGGGGTGGTCTGTTGCGTTACACCCGTTTCCGTGTGCTCTTCCCGTGAAGCGATCCGCCGGCCTCGGGCATCCATCCTATCGCCTCCGGCGGGCTGAAGTGTGGGAGGATGATCTTCAGCACGTGCAGGGATTTATGAGTCCAGCGGAATGTCTTTTCGCGATGATATCTTTCTTTGATATCTCGGTTGGGGTTCTCCGATTCTCCTAGAAGCGAGGTTGTAAATGCGAAAATGTTTATTCAAGTACTGAAAAGAGGTTGGGTATTGTTAGCTCTCTTGCTCTTAACTGGGCTACTTCGTGTTACTTTCCAGGGTCTAACGAATTCCTCTTTGGTGCCGCTTCCCACCCGAGCTCAGATCTCCCCTCTGGATACACCTACGCAGCAACCGGCCCCAACCCGCTCGCCTCCTCCGATTGTAATTCATACCCCAACTTTTCGTCCTTCCCCATCCATAACTCCGACTCCATTGTTATTGCGAGCTCCAGCGCGTGATGCACAGGGGTGGCTGCTCTTCGGGCGCTGGCCCGATCACGTGGGAGGCATTCGAACTGGTCCGGATGCACATCCCCTGGACAAGCGGTCGGTATTCCTTCGTTGGCCAGATGGCCAACCGGTTCGGATGGCCTTCTCCCGTCTGATCCCTTCTCCGGATGGCAATCTTTTGGCAGCTTTGGAGGAGACCGAGGGTGGGGATGTGGTCTATGTGTTCGATGCCCAAACCGGGCAGGCGCTCTCCTCTGGAGATTCGCCGATCAGTATGGGGCTGTTTATGGGTTGGCATCCGGATAGCGTTCATATCCTCTTCCGTGATGATGCAGCTTATCAGGGACTATGGTGGATCCATGTCTTGAACGGAACCCGCCAGCTGATCCTGCGCTATCCCTTCTTTGATTTCTCAGGAGCGGCGATCTCACCGGATGGGCAACGTCTCGCCTACGGGTTGAACGCGCCTGAGGCACATCAAATCTGGATGGCCTATCCGGATGGAAGCGCCCCGAGGCTCGTTCTGGAGAGCAGATATGTGGTTTATGTATTTGGATGGTCTCCAGATGGACGCTGGTTGCTTTACACGGGGGAGCCTGGGCCCGCGGAGGCCGGCGCGCCCTCCGCAAGGGGAAAGATCCTCTGGCGAATGGATCGCGAGGGAAGGCAGCGTTTGCCTCTGCAAGGACCTTTTGTGTTCGGATGGGGCTTCTGGCCGGTCTGGTCCCCGGATGGGCGCCGAGTGGCCTATGTAGGCTGGGGGAAAGGGCATGACTGCTGGCAAAAAGAGGAATCCTACCGGGCGGATCCCCTCTGTCGGTGGCGAGGTGTGGAGATCTATGTGGAGGAAGTCGAGACAGGGTTTCTCCTCCCATTGGCTTCAAATGCCATTGATCCGGTCTGGTCTCCGGATGGCCGATGGCTCGCATACTCGGCAATGGATGAACATGGGCAGATTGATCTGTGGATCGCACAGTTTGACGGCTCCGAGCGACGACGGCTCACTGATACATCTGAAGTGGAGAAAGGTCTGGCATGGCTTCCTAAACCCTAAACTAGCGAACATCGGAGGGAGATCTTGATGAACTCTATCATGTTATACCGAGTTTTATTTGTCGGAATTTTATCTGCATTGATGTTAATAAACAGGAAACAAATCGCCTTTAAAATCTCTACTTCTACAAATGTATCCCCCATAGAACAGACTTCGGGAACTGTTGTTTCATTAGTTCCACCTTATTTTGGGCCTCGCGAAATTAACTCGTATTTTGATCATGAATATCCAAACTATTCCATCAATGATCGAATTGTTCTTTGGGATGGACGAACAGCACGAAGAGAGTATGGAGAGTGCGGTTGGAGGGCAAATGATGGCAGGGCTATTGCCTATTTTGATCGTCCGGCTGGACAACCAAATCGTAACTGCATATGGTACGAAGGACATCCGGGATACGATTTTGCGCTCATATATGAGCCTGTGTTGGCAGCAACAGATGGCATAGTCATTCGAGCAGGTTGGGAAGATTGGAATCGCCGTGGGGTAGGTCTGGGATTACGAATCTATATTACTCATGCAAATGGCCTTGAAACTCGGTATGGACATTTAAGCGCGCTTGTAGTTCTGACAAACACCTGGGTATATGAAGGGCAGATTATAGGAACGAGTGGTAATACCGGAAACTCGAGCGGACCTCACTTGCATTTTGAGGTTCGTCTGAACAATCTGCCAATTGATCCTTTTGGAGGAAGCGGGAGCTTTTGGCTGTGGAAAGAGGGAAGATGGGATGATCAAGGTCGATGGGTAGGTCGGTCGATCCCAGCTTCCACATCTTATTTGGTTATCGATGATGTCCCTCCGAGTATTTCTGATCCCTTCTTCCGTAAAGGGCATACTGTGGACGGAATTCTTGTATCCTGCCCTCCCGCATCATGTCCACATTGGTATCCAGAGACGGGTATAGGTTGGAATAGTGATATGATATGGACTTATAGCAACGATCAAAACAGGGATTACTGGGCTCTTTGGGAACCTTCAAAACATGGAATTTACGAAATACGAGTCTTTATTCCTCGAAAATATGCTACAACTTGGTGGGCTCGCTATTGGCTCGTCACATCTAGTACTTATCAGCCTGCTATATACATGGTTGTTGATCAATATGGTGTTTCTGATCGATGGATTAGTCTAGGGATCCATCGATTTGGCCCCTATCCAGGTTGGGCAGCATTATGGATTGATGACGCTACTTTGGAACAACCAACTATAGATCAGCATTGTGGGACAGGATGGTGTCAAATCGGCGTAGACGCTGTTAAATTTGTTACAGCGTGGCCTGTTTATATACCAGTGGCATTAAATCAAGGGCAATAAGATTCTTTTCGTCTGATAATCGGATGTTATAATGAAAACTAAAAAGACCTATGAATAGAGCATTAGTTCAAGCAAGGCGACTGCAAGCAGTTGCCCTACCTCATCATCTCCGATCTTTGGAAGGAAAGAGCCCAAGCCAAAATGACTGTGATAAGAGTCAGCTGGTGTCCCGGCTCTTGGAAACATATGGGAGCGCTTTTGGCCCTATGGCGGAGGCCTGTGAAACGCGCTGGCTACAAAGCGAGGAACAGGCGTGTCAACGCTTCTGCGCGGGGAGGGCTCCCGCACTCCCCTCCAGCAGGAGGAGCCATCGCTTGAGGGAGAGCCCCCCGGTGTAGCCCCCCAGGCTCCCGTCTGAGGCGACCACCCGGTGGCAGGGGATGAGGATCGGGAGGGGGTTCGCCCCGAGGGCCTGGCCCACGGCCCGGGTCGCCCCCGGCCGCCCGATGCGCCGCGCCAGCTCCGCATACGAGATCGTCTGCCCATACGGGATGCGCAGCGTCTCCCGCCAGACCGCTTGCTGAAAGGCCGTGCCTTCCGGATCCAGGGGGACGGTGAACGTTTTCCGTTTCCCCCGCAAATACTCCAGGATCTGGGCGATGGCCTGGGCGGCTAAGCCGCCGTCCCATCGGATCAGCTCGGGGTGGACCGCCTGAAGGGCCGCCCACTCCGAAGCGGCGTCCTCCCCGAAGATCACCCGCCGCACGCCCTGCGCCCCCGCCACCACCCACAGCGTCCCCAGCGGCGTCCCCTCCACCATCGACCAGTGCATGGCGCCTCCGTCCATCGAAAGGCTCCCCGCTGCGCAGGCAACGCCGGAATCCTCCATGGATTTTCCCCCCGTTCCGGCTTCTGCTAAAATGCCCCCGCTGCACCCTTTCTTCAGCCCAAGGTGAGGGAAGATCGATGCGTCGAACCGCTGGCTGGCTGCTCGCGGCATGGATCGGGCTCGCCCTGATGGGCCTCACAGTGGCCGGTCTGGCCGGCTCCGGACCCCGGGCCCTGGCCCAGGCGGCGGTCACCGCCACCCCACGCCCCGATGGCTCGATCGTCCACACCGTGCAGGAGGGAGACACCCTCTTCGGCCTCGCCCTGCTCTACGGCACCACCGTAGACGAGATCCGGGCCCTGAACGGGCTGGACTCGGACCTGCTGATCGTCGGCCAGGAGCTCCTGATCCGGCCGCCGCAGGCTGCCCCGGCCGCTCCTTCGCCGACGCCCGCGCCGGTGGCCCACCAGCCGGGGGCGCTGTGCACCGGGGCCTTCGAGGATCGGAACGGGAACGACCAGAAGGAAGAGGGGGAGCCCTGGATCGCGGGGGTGCGCATCGCCCTGGTGAACGGGCGCGGCTTTCAGCAGACTCTGATCTCCCAGGCCGGCCAGCCGGCCTGCGCCCGGGATCTGGAGCCGGGTTACTATCTCCTCGCCCTGGACGATCCGGCCGGCTACCAGGCCTCCGGCTCCCCGCGACGGGAGGTCTGGTTGCCATGGAACGCGGAAGTGACCCTGCTCTTCGGGCTCCGCCCGGCTGCCGCGTCCCCGGCCCCCACCCCTTCGCCGGCCCCTGCCGCGGCGAGCGCCTCCGGCCTCGATCTCACCCGCCTGGGGGAGGCGCTGCTGCTCGCCGCCGGGTTCCTCGCGCTGCTGCTGGCCGGGGGCGCGATCGGCTACTGGGTCGGCCAGCGGCGCGCCCGGCCGCGGTGAGACATCCGGGGAGAACGGACCCGCGCCGGTGCGCCGCAACCGGGAACGCGGTGGCGAGGAGGATGTCCCCCTGAAAGCAAACCGAAAGGATCTGGCGATGACGTGGACGGGAGTGATCCTGGCGGCGGGGTTCAGCACCCGCTTCCGCTCCGAGCGGCCGAAGGTGATCCATCCCCTGGCCGGCCGCCCGATGATCCGGCACAGCATCGAGGCCCTGCGGGCGGCCGGATCGCCCCATCCTCCCGTGGTGGTCATCGGACCGGCTGCGGACCTGGTCCGGGAGGCGGCCGGCCCGGGGGTGCGCTTCGTCCTGCAGCCGGTCCCCCGGGGCACCGGCGACGCCGTCCGGTGGGCCGAGCCGCTCCTGCGGGAGGAGGCCTCCGACCTCCTGATCACCTATGCGGATCTCCCGCTGGTGCGTCCCGAAACCTACCGGCGCCTGATGGAGGCTCACCGGGCGCAGGGAGCCACGCTCACCCTCCTCACCGCCCGGCTCCCGGATCCCACCGGCTACGGCCGGGTGGTCCGGGATGAAGCTGGGCGGGTGGTGCGGGTGGTGGAGCAGGCCGAGGCGAGCCCGGAGGAGCAACACCTCTCGGAGATCAACGTGGGGGTCTACGCGGTGCGGGCGGCCTGGCTCTGGCCCGCCCTGGCCCGGCTGCAGCCCAGCCCGGTGAAGGGCGAGCTCTACCTCACGGATCTCGTCGCCCTGGCCACGGCGGACGGCGAGCCGGTGGAGGCGGTGCTCCTGGAGGATCCGGAGGAGGCCTTAGGGGTCAACACCCGGGTTCAGCTCGCTGAGGCCGAGCGGATCCTGCGCCGGCGGATCAACACCCGCTGGATGCTGGAGGGGGTCACCCTGATCGACCCCGAGCGTGTCTACATCGGGATGGACGCGGTCATCGGCCCGGACACGGTGATCTACCCCGACACCTACATCGAGGGGGAGACGCGGATCGGCCGCCGCTGTCGCATCGGGCCCAACACCATCCTGCGGGACGCGGTGATCGGGGATGATTGCGTGGTGGAGGCGTCGGTCGTGGAGGGCGCCGTGCTGGCGGATCGCGTCCACGTGGGGCCCTTCGCCCATCTCCGCCCGGGGACGCGGCTGGCGGAGGAGGTGCGGGTGGGGAACTTCGCCGAGATCAAGAACAGCGTCGTCGGCCCGCGGACCCGGATGCACCATTTCGGCTACCTGGGGGACGCCACGGTGGGCGCCGATGTGAACATCGGGGCGGGGACGGTGACCTGCAACTACGACGGGGTGCGCAAGCATCCCACAGTGATCGAGGACGGGGCCTTCATCGGCAGCGACACGATGCTGGTGGCCCCGGTGCGGGTGGGACGCGGAGCCAAAACCGGCGCCGGGTCTGTGGTGACCCGCGACGTCCCGCCGGAGACGCTGGTCTACGGGGTGCCGGCGCGCCCTCGCCCGGCCTCGGGATCCGAGTGAGGGGAGTTCTCAGGCAGCCCCCGACGCCGCCCGGCGCGCCCGCAACCGGCTGAGACGCGTCACCGCCTCCCGCAGGGTCTCCTCCCGCTTGCAGAAGGCGAAGCGGACCTGGCTGCGCCCTCGCTCCGGGTGGGCGTAGAAGCTGGAGCCGGGGACCACGGCCACGCCGATCTCCCGGACCAGGTGCATGGCGAAGGCGGTGTCGTCCTCGAAGCCGAAGGCCCGGAAGTCCGTCATCACGTAATAAGCTCCTTGAGGCCGCCAGACCTCGAACCCCAGCTCCTCCAGGGCGTCCACCAGCAGCCGCCGCCGGCGGTCGTAATCCGCCCGCAGCGCCTCGTAATAGGCGGGCGGGAACCGCAGGGCCACCGCGCTCGCCTCCTGGAGGGGGGCCGGCGCGCCCACCGTGAGGAAGTCGTGGACCTTGCGGATCGCGCCGGTGAGGTCCTCCGGGGCGATGCACCAGCCGATGCGCCATCCGGTCACCGCGTAGGACTTCGACATCCCGCTGATGGTGACCGTGCGCTCCCACATCCCGGGCAGGGTGGCGATGGGGATGTGGCGGTGGCCATCGTAGAGGATGTGCTCGTAGATCTCATCCGTGATGGCGTAGGCATCGTAGCGCTGGCACAGCTCGGCGATGAAGCGCAACTCCTCCTCTGAGAACACGTGGCCGGTGGGGTTGTGCGGCGTGTTGAGGATGATGGCCCGGGTGCGGGGGGAGAAGGCCCGCCGCAACGCGTCCGGGTCGAAGGTCCAGTCGGGCGGATGCAGGGGGACGTAGACCGGCTTCGCCCCGCTGATCCAGGTGTCCGGCCCGTAGTTCTCGTAGAAGGGCTCGAAGATGATCACCTCGTCGCCCGGGTTGAGCAGGGCGAGCAGGGTGGCGATCATGCACTCCGTGGCCCCGCAGCACACGGTGATATGCCGCTCCGGGTCCAGCTCCATGCCGTAAAAGCGGCGATACTTTTCGGCGATGGCGGCCCGCAGGCGGGGGCTCCCCCACGTGATGGCATACTGGTTGTGGTCCTCGAGGATGGCCCGGGCGGCCGCCTCCTTCAGAGCCTCCGGGGCCGGGAAATCCGGGAACCCCTGGGCCAGGTTGATGGCTCCGAACTGATGCGCCCACCGGGTCATCTCCCGGATGACGGATTCGGTGAAATGCGTTACGCGATCTGCGGTGCGAGCCTTCACCGTCCACCCTCCGGCCGAGTTTGAACCCACAGGTGGGAAATCCTTCACGCCCTCGCAGCCGGGCGCTTCACGACCGCCGGGCTCCGGGGCACCGCAAGGGATGCCTTCAAACCTCCAGTGGATTATGGGAGCGATGGGCTTTTGTGTCAAAGCGGCTTCCCCGAAATGGCCTGCCGGTTGAACGGGGACCGGGACCCTCTGCCTTTGGCGGTAAAATGGTTCCGGCCTTTGTGAGGGATCCCGGACGGAGCCATGGGGGATGCGGCGTTTCTTCGGTGCCTTCATCCCGATCCGTGTGGCCCTGAGCGGCGCGGATCTGGTCATCCTGCTGCTGCTGGGGGCGCTTCTGGTGCTGGGGATGGCCCTGGCGGTTCAGGCCCCGGCCGCGATCTCCGGGCCAGCGGTGAAGCTGGCCCCGGAGCTCCTGCCGTATTACGCCCTGCGCTCCCTCCTGCGCATGGCAATGGCCTATATCCTCTCCCTCCTGTTCTCCCTGACGGTGGGCTACCTCGCGGCGACCCGGCGCTGGGCCAGCGCGGTCATCCTCCCCATCCTGGACGTCCTCCAGTCGGTGCCGATCCTCTCCTTCCTTCCTGTGGTCGCCCTCTCCCTGACGGCCATCCTCCCCGAGGGCGTGGCGGTGGAGCTGGCCTCCATCGTCCTCATCTTCACCAGCCAGGTCTGGAACATGACCTTCAGCTTCTACCAGTCGTTGATCACCATCCCGGGGGATCTCCGAGAGGCGGCTCGCATCTTCCGGCTGAACCCCTGGCTCCGCTTCCGACATCTGGAGCTGCCTCACGCCGCCATCCCTTTGATCTGGAACAGCATGATGAGCTGGGCCGGGGGCTGGTTCTTCCTGATGGCGGCGGAGACCTTCACGGTCGGCGCCCGGGACTTCCGGCTGCTCGGTCTGGGGACCTACCTGCAGATGGCGGCGGAACAGGGAGATCTGCAGGCCCTGGGGTGGGGGTTGCTCGCCCTGATCGCGGTGATCGTGGGGATGGATCAGCTGATCTGGCGCCCCCTGCTGGCCTGGGCGGACAAGTTCCGCGTGGAGATGGTGGAAAGCGACGAGGCGCCCTCCTCCTGGCTTTATGACCTGTGGCAGCGCGCCGCGCTGTCTGAGTGGTTCCTGCAACGGGTCTGGGAGCCCCTGGTGGAGCGCGTGGATGCGGCGCTGGGCCGCCTGAGCGAGCAGCTGGCCGTCCGGCCGGCGCTGAACCCCATCCCGCCCTGGCTGGTGGGGTTGCCCTTCGCGGCCCTGGCCCTCCTCGGCCTGGGCTATGGCGTCGTGCAGGCCTATCACCTGCTCAGCGCGCTGCCCGCCTCGGCCCTGCTCCTCCTCGGCCTGGCCACCCTGGCCTCCATGGCCCGCGTCCTGTCTGCCCAGATCATCGCCCTGGCCTGGACGGTGCCGGTGGGGGTGTGGATCGGCATGAACCGCCCGCTGGCGGCACGGCTGCAACCCATCGTCCAGGTCGTGGCCTCCATCCCGGCCACCGCCCTCTTCCCGGTGATCCTGCTCTTCGTGCTCCGGCTCCCGCTGGGGATCGAGATCGCCGCCGTGCTGCTGATGTTGATGGGCACGCAGTGGTATCTGCTGTTCAACGTCATCGCCGGGGCCTCCGCCATCCCCCGGGATCTGATCTTCACCACGGAGATCCTGGGGCTCCGGGGCCTGGAGCGCTGGCGGGTGCTGATCCTGCCGGCGATCTTCCCCTACCTGATCACCGGTCTGATCACCGCCAGCGGCGGGGCGTGGAACGCCACCATCGTGGCGGAGTATGTGGAGTTCGCCGGCCGGGCCCACGCCACCCTGGGCCTGGGGGCCCTCATCGCTCAGGCCACCGGCCAGGGGGATTACCCCATGCTGTTCGCCGCCACCCTCACGATGATCCTCACCGTCGCGGCCATCAACCGCCTGGTCTGGCGCCGCCTCTACGCCATGGCCGCCGAACGGTTCCGCATGGAATGAGCCGACAAATTCCGAAGAGAAGCGATCTCCAGAGCGGGGCCGCGGCCGGGGATGGAGTTGTCCTGCGATTTTAGACACACCCCAGCGCCGGTGAAGTCTCCTCTTTGAGCACAACCTGGGGTAACATAAATAAATGGCGTCCTTTCCGGACCCTGGCCGACAGGCCGATCTCAGCGAACCGGAGGCGTGAGCGCTGTGAACGTCCATCCATCCCAGGAGCCCGAGCCCTCGATCCCGGGGATCCCGGAATACGAGGAGGTCCCCCCGGGCCATAAGGCCGGCTTCGTGGCCATCATCGGCAAGCCCAACGTGGGCAAGTCCACCCTGCTCAACGCCTACCTGGGGACCAAGATCGCCATCGTTTCCCCGAAGCCCCAGACCACCCGCCATCGCATCCTGGGCGTGCTGACCCGGCCCGACGCCCAGGTGATCTTCATGGACACCCCGGGGATCCATCAGCCCTTCCACAAGCTGGGGGAGTATATGGTGGAGGTGGCCCGCCGGGCCATCCCGGACGCCGATGTGGTGGTCTTCCTGGTGGACGCCTCCCAGTGGCCGGATGAGGAGGATCGCATGATCGCCGAGCTGCTGAAGGAGCAGGCGGCGGATAAGCCTGTGATCCTCGCCCTGAACAAGATCGATCTTCTGAAATCCGACCGGGAGGCCCACCTGGCCGCCTACCGGGCCCTGGCCCCTACCCCGCCGGACGCCGAACCCCCTTTCCCATGGGAGGAAGTCCAGATCTCCGCCATCCGAGGGGATAACCTGGATCAGCTGCTGGAACGGATCATCGCCCATCTCCCGGAGGGGCCTCGCTATTACGACCCGGAGATGCTGACGGACCAGCCGATGCAGATGATCGTGGCGGAGCTCATCCGGGAGAAAGCCCTGCTCCTGCTGCGGGAGGAAGTCCCCCACGGGATCGCGGTGGAGATCACCGATTGGGTGGATCGCAACCCGAACCTCACCTACATCGCCGCCACGATCTATGTGGAGAAAGAGACCCACAAGCCCATCGTCATCGGCGAGAACGGGCAGATGCTCAAGCGCATCGGGGCGGCGGCCCGTCAGGAGATCGAGGCCCTCCTGGGCCACGCCGTTTACCTCGAGCTCTGGGTGAAGGTCCGCAAGAACTGGCGGCGGGATCCGGAGCAGCTGCGCCGCCTGGGCTACGCCCTCCCCCGGGAGCGCAAAGGACGCCGTTGAGGAGCCCGGCGATGAAAGGGCCCGCAGGCCTGCTGGTGCTGGACAAACCCCAGGGCTGGACCTCCCACGACGTCGTGGAGCGGGTCCGGCGGTTGACCCGCGTCCGGCGTGTGGGCCACGCCGGGACCCTGGATCCCCTGGCGACCGGGGTGCTGGTGGTGCTGATCGGGCCGGCCACCCGGCTGGCGGAGTTCCTGCTCCGGCACGACAAGCGTTACCAGGCCACCCTCCGCCTGGGGATCGCCACCGACACGGGAGACGCGGAAGGACGGGTCCTGTTCGAGCGGCCGGTGGCGATCTCGCGGGAGGCCTTCGAGGAGGTCCTGCAGGCTTTCATCGGGGAGATCGATCAGATCCCCCCTGCCTTCTCCGCCATCCGGATGGGCGGGGAGCGGCTGTATGAGAAGGCCCGCCGGGGCGAGCCGGTGTCTCCCCCGCCGCGCCGGGTGCGCATCGACGCCCTGCGGCTGGTGGAGTGGAACCCTCCATGGGCGGTCCTGGAGGTGGACTGCTCCGCGGGCACGTATATCCGCGCCCTGGCCCGGGACATCGGGGAGCGCCTGGGATGCGGAGCCCATCTGACGGCGCTGCGGCGCCTGGCCAGCGGGCCCTTCACCCTGGCCGACGCGGTCCCCTGGGAGGCCTTCGAGGCCGCCGCCCGGGCGGGATCCTGGACGGCTTACCTGCGCCCGGTGGGGGAGGCATTGCCGGACTGGCCCCCGGTGACCCCGGGCGAGGCGCTCCTCATCCGGCTGCGCCACGGCCAGGCCCTCCCGGCGGCCGCGCTCCCCCATCCCGGCCCCCGCCTCCGGGTCCACGGGCCGGACGGGGAGCTGATCGCCCTGCTGGAGCGGCGGGGGGACCGCTGGCAGCCCGTGCGGGTGTTTCCGGAGGATCCATGAGCAGGGAACCGGTGGGAAAGGAGCCGCGGATGCGTTTCGTCCAGGATCTGGAGGAGGTGGAGCCGTTCCCTTCCGTGGTGACGGTGGGCGCCTTCGACGGCGTGCACCTGGGCCATCAGGCCCTCATCGCCCAGGTCGTGGCCATGGCCCGGGCGACAGGCGGGCGCGCCGTGGTGGTCACTTTCTTCCCGCACCCCGCCGTGGTCCTGCGCGGGGAGACGCCGTTCTATCTCACGTCCCCCGAGGAGAAGCGGCGCTACATCGCCCGCCTGGGGGTGGACCTGCTGGTCCAGCTCCCCTTCACGCCGGAGACGGCCCGCATCCGGGCCGCGGCGTTCGTGGAGCAGCTGGTCCGCATCGGCATGCGGGCCCTCTGGGCCGGCCCGGATTTCGCCCTGGGCTATCGGCGGGAGGGGACCCTGCCCGTCCTGGAGGCGCTGGGCCGCCAGCACGGCTACACGGTTCACATCGCCATGGAGTTCCATCTGGGCGGTCGCCCGGTGCGCAGCAGCCGGATCCGTGAGGCGCTGCGGCAGGGGGACGTGCGCGCCGCTGCGGAGTGCCTGGGGCGTCCCTTCGCGGTCAGCGGGGAGGTCATCGCCGGGGCCGGCCGGGGGCAGCGCCTGGGCTTCCCCACCGCCAACCTCGCCATCTGGCCGGAGCACGCCCTCCCGGCGGACGGGGTGTATGCGTGCTGGGCGGATCTGCCGGAAGGGATCCGCCGCATGGCGGTGGTCAACATCGGGGTCCGGCCCACCTTCGATCAGAGCCAGGAGCGCATCGTCGAGGCCCATCTGCTGGACTGGCACGGCGATCTCTACGGCCGGCGGGTGATGCTGCACTTTATCGAACGCCTGCGGGAGGAGCGCCGGTTCCCGTCGGTCGCGGACCTGGTCGCGCAGATCCATCGGGACGTCGAGCGGGCCCGCGCGTTGCTGGAGGCGATGGCGCCGCCCGTTCCCATCGAGGCGGAGTAGCGCGGCATGACCGCTTCCGGATCTCCCTGCGGAGGCAAGCGATGAACACGCTGAACCGCGTCCTGGTGGTGTTGATGATCCTGCTGGCCATCCCGCTCTGCAGCGTGGTCCTCATCACGCCGGTGGAGCTGGCCCGCCTGCTCCAGGCCGGCCTGGGGAATCTGGCGGAGAGTCTCAGCCAGATCCGCCCTGAGATCCGCTATGGGGTGGGGATCCTGCTGGCCCTGGTGGTGGACGCCCTGCTCCTCCTGTGGCTGGTGCTGGAGGTCCGGCCCCCGCGGCGGATCATCCGGGTCCCGGGGGTGAGCGGGGCGACGGTGGCCGTGGCCGTGGATTCCATCCGGGAGCGGCTGCGGTATCATCTGGATCAGCTGGCCGATGTGATCGAGGTGCGGCCCCGGGTGATCCCGCACCGGGACGGGCTGCAGGTCGAGCTGGACGTCCTCACCGCGCCCGAGGTGGACGTCCCCCGCAAGGCGGAGGAGATCCTGCAGATCGCGCGGGTGGTGGTGGAGGAGAAGATGGGCCTGCGCCTGCGGGGCCAGCCGGTGGTCCGCATCCGCCATGCTCCCTATCCACGGGGGGAGCGGCGCCCGCCGGCCTCGGCCTGATCGGCGGCGTGAGGGTCTTATGGATGGAAATCGGATGGAGTTCGGGAGGTCGGGAGCCGTGACCGAGCCGGAGCGGGAATGGTTCCCCCGGCCGCTGATCCAGCCCAACGGGGAGCTCTCCCTGGAGGCGCGGGTGGAGGCGTTGCTGTTTGTCGCGGAGGAGCCTCCTTCCGTCGCTCAGCTGGCCCGGGCTCTGGAGGCCACCCCGGAAGCGGTGGAGGAGGCGCTGCGGGGGCTGGCGGAGCGCCTGAAGGATCGGGGGCTCCGGCTGCAGCGGAAGGGGGATCGGGTGCAGCTGGTGACCGCGCCGGAGGCGGCGGAGGACGTGCGCCGCTTCCTGGGCCTGACCGCAGGCCCGCGGCTTTCCCCCGCCGCCCTGGAGACGCTGGCCATCATCGCTTACCGCCAGCCCATCACCCGCGCGGAGATCGAGGCCATCCGCGGGGTGAACTGCGATGGGGTGCTGCGCACCCTCCTCGCCCGCGGGCTGATCGAGGAGGTCGGGCGGTCGGAAGGGCCGGGCCGCCCCATCCTTTACGGGACCACCTTCCTCTTCCTCCAGCATTTCGGGCTGCGTTCCCTGGAGGACCTCCCGCCCCTGGATGGGGCGGAGGAGGGCGCCTCCGCTACGTGAAATCGATGCTGGAGGAGTCCCCCACGTTGAAGCGGCGGAACCGTCCGCCCACGTAGGCGTCGCGGCCGATGAGGGATCCTTCCAGGATGGCGTTCACGATGCGCGCCCCGCTGTCGACGATGGAGTCGCGGATGATGGCGTTCTCGATGAAGCAGCCGTCCGCGATGGTGGCGTAGGGGCCGATGACCGCGTGGCGGACGTGGGCGGTGGGGGAGATGAAGACGGGTGGGATGATCACCACCCCCTCGCGCTGGGCCTCCCGGGAGTTGTCGTGGCCGTGGGCGAGCAGGTAGCGGTTGGTCTCCAGCACCGCCTCCGGCGTCCCGCAATCCACCCAGACGTTCACCTCGCGCACCCGCAGCCGCTGGCCGTATTCCAGGAAGATGTTCAGGGCGTCCGTCAGGAAATACTCGCCCCGGGTGCGGATCCCTCGGGCCATCAGCTCCTCGCAGGCTTTCACCAGCAGGGGGCCGTTGCGGATGTAATACATCCCGATCACCGCCAGGCGGTTCTCCAGGCTGGCCGGCTTCTCCACGAAGCGGGTGACATAGCCCCGGGCGTCGAGCTCCACCACCCCGAAGCGGCGGGGATCCTCCACCTCCTTCACGAAGGCGATCCCATCCGCATCTTTCGGATCCAGGTCCCGAAGGTCCGCCTCGAAGAGGGTGTCGGCGAAGATGATCACGATGGGGCCGTCGATGTAGTCCCGGGCCAGCCAGAGGGCGTGGGCCTGGCCGAGGAGCTCCTTCTGCTCCACGTAGCGGGCGGGGAGGCGATAGGTGCTGTCCACATACTGCTGGATCTGCTCGCCCAGGTAGCCCACGATGAAGATGTATTCCTCCGGGTTGAGGGCGGCCAGCTTCTCCAGGATGTAGCCCAGGAAGGGCTTGCCGGCCACGTTGATGAGGGGCTTCGGCTTGCTGTAGGTGTGCGGCCGCAGCCGGGTCCCGAACCCGGCCACCGGGATCACCGCTTTCATCACCGGACCTCCAGCGGAAGGTAGGGGTTTTCATCTTAGCCGAAGCCCGCCGGAAGGGGAAGCCCATCCCTTACCCGGCTATCAGCTCCCGCAGGAGGGCGAGCTCGTCCCGGAGGCCCCGGGTGCAGAGGAAGTGGCGTCGCACATGCTCCCGCCCGCGCGCCCCCATCGCCTGCCCCTCCTCCGGATGGGAGAGGAGATAGAGGGCCTTCTCCGCGCACGCCGCAACGCTGTCCACCAGGAATCCCGTCTCCCCATCGCGGATCTGCAGAGGGATCCCGCCGGTCCGGCCTCCGATGACCGGTTTGCCCTTCCACAGGGCTTCGGTCACCGTCAGCCCGAACCCCTCCCGCAGAGATTTCTGGATCACCACCGCGGCTGCCCGCTGGAAGGCGTTCACCTCCCAAGCCCCCACCCCATGGAAGTTGTGCAGCACGTGGAGGTCCGGATCCTCCCCCGCGTGCCGGAGCGTGCGGTCGTAATACCACCAGCCCTCCGGGTCGTCGTGGGCCATGGAACCCACCAGGGCCAGCTGGACCTCCGGCCGCTCCCGTTTCACCAGGCGATAGGCATCGATCACCCCGATGGGATCCTTCCACGGATCAAAGCGGGAGACCTGGAGGAGGAGGGGCCGCTGGGGGTCCACCCCGAAGCGGGCGACGATGGCGCGAGCTTCATTCTCCTTCATCGGGGCGTTCTTTGGGGAGAGGGGATCGATGGTCGGCGGGATGAAGGCCACCCGGCGGACCGGGAAATCCGGCCCCACGTATTCGGCCATGGTGAAGATCGCCGCGTCGTAGATGGAGAGATAGGGAAGCAGGAAAGACCAGAAGGGCGGATGTGGGGTCCGGGTGTCGATGTGACAGCGCCAGATCCAGAGCCGGGCCCCCCGCCGCTCCCGGAACGCCGGGATGCCGGCCGGCTGGGGGTCGTGGATGAAGATCACATCGTAAGCTCCTTCCAGCTGCGCGGCGTTGCGCCGGTTCCCCTCCCGCCAGATCTCCTGTATCTCGGGAGGGAAGGGGAGCTCCATCCCTTGCAGGCCGTTATGCATGGCCTTGGTGACCCGGAAGAAGGCCTCGTCGCCATGGATCACCCGCCATTCCGCCTCCAGGCCCAGATCACGCAACAAGGGGATGTGGGTGCTCAGGATCTCCGCCACGCCGCCGCCGAAGGCGGTGGCGTTCACATGCAGCACGCGCATGCCGCGCAGCGGCGCGGCCAGCTCCCGCAGCGCTTCGACCTCCTCCTCTCCCACCACCGGACGCAGCGCGTCCAGGGAGCGGGGCGTCACAGACACCGGCTCGTGCATCGCGGGCTCTCCTTGCAGGGGATAAGGCCTGGGAGGCGCCTGCGGGCCCTGCCCCGAGCTCATTTCAGCGTCCATCCGATCAGGCCGCGGATGTAGTAGCGTTGGAGCAGGGCGAAGACCAGGATGGGCACGCTCATGGTCAGGATGGAGGCGGCGGTGAGCACCCCCCAGTCGATGTGATATTGCCCTCGCAACAGCGGGATGCGCTGGGTGGCCACCAGCTTCTCCGGATCGTAGATCAGGATCAGGGCCATGAAGAAGTCGTTCCAGGCCCAGGTCAGTTGCAGGGCGGCCGCCGAGGCCAGGCCGGGGAGGCTCAGGGGCAACACGATTCGGGTGAAGATCTGGAACCGGCTGGCCCCGTCCAGGCTGGCCGCCTCTTCGATCTCCGGAGGCAGGGTGGAGAAATAGTTGCGCAGGAAAAGGGTCACCCAGGGCAGGGCCCACGCGGTGTGCACCAGGATCAATCCCGCGTAATGGTTGATCAGCCCCAGATCCCGCAGGAACCGGAACAGAGGAACAGCCACCATCTGCTGGGGGATGGCCATCAACAACACGATGACCAAAAAGAGCGGATCCCGAAGCGGGAAGGGGAAGCGCAGCATGGCGTAAGCGGCCATGGCCCCGATGAAGAGAGGCAGGATCGTGGAAGGAATCACCACCAGCAGCGAGTTGCGGATCCCCTGGCTCATCGGCGCGGTGGGATGGTTCCAGGCTTTGACGAAGTTGTCCAGAGAGATGGTGAAGGAAGAGAACTGCCACCAGCCGTGGATCAGTTCGCTCTGGGGACGCAGGGCGCTCATCAGGATCCCGAGGAAGGGGACGATCCAGGCCAGCCCGATCCCCCAGGCCAGGGCGTTGATCAACAGCTCCCGTCCCCATCGCCGCATGGCCGCTCACTCCGAGGACCTCAGGGTCCGCACGAACCAGAGGCCGACGATCAGGGTGAAGAGGCTGAGCATGGTCGCCACCGCCGCCGCCCGCGGGAACTCCAGGGCGCGGAAGGCGTAGAAATACATCTGGAGGGCAAGCACCATGGTGGCCCCGCCCGGCCCGCCCAGGGTTGCCGTGTAGACGATGTCGAAGATCTTCAGCTCCCAGAGGATGGTCATGGCCACGATGACCATGGTGACCGGTCGGAGGCTGGGGACCGTGATATACCAGAACTGTTGGAGGGGGCCGGCCCCGTCCACCGCGGCGGCCTCGTAGTAATCCCGGGGGATCGTGGCCAGGCCGGCGCTGTAGAGGATCATGCTGAAGCCGGCCCAGAGCCAGACCGATCCGAGGATGAGGGCGGGGAGCGCGGTCTCCGGATAGGCGGTCCAGCTCCGTCCCAGCGCCGTCAGCCCCACCGCCCGCATGATCGCCGTCACCACCCCCGCGTTCTCATCGAACAGGAAGCGGATGATCACCCCGCCCACGATCATCGGGGTGACCATTCCCAGGAAGATGACCGACTTCAGGAAGGTGGCCCCCCGGGCCCGCTCCAGCAGCACCGCCAGGATCAGGCCCAGCCCCACGGTAAGGGGGAGATGGAGCAGGATCCAGACGGCGTTGTGCACCAGGGAACCCCAGGGCGGCGGCCCGGGGGGGAAACCGGTGAGGTTCAGGGTGTCCGAATCGGAGAGAACCTCGATGAAGTTCCTCAGGCCGACGAAAGCGCCCCGCTTGTCCGTAAAGCTGAGGGCGACCGTCTGCATCGCGGGCAGGACGATCAGCAGGGAGATCAGGGCAAGGGCGGGGGCGGTGAACGCCAGGAACGCCCCCCAGCGCCGTATGCGTTCCCATCGAACGCGATGGAGCCTCATTCGCTCCCCTCTCGGGCAGCCCGCCGGATCCAGGAGGGGAGGGCCCGCTCAGGCCCTCCCCTCGCCTGCTCTCACTTCGTGGGGAACTTGGCGTCCAGCTGCCGGAGCACGCTGTCCAGGGCCTGGGGGCGGACCCAGAGGAGCTTCATCTGATCCCAGAACAGACGCTGCCAGTCACCACCCACGGCGTCATCCAGGTCCGGCACCGTCGGCTGCTCCACTTTGGCCAGCGCCTCCGCCAGGGCGCGGTCCGCCGGCGGGTAGACGTCCGGGGAGATGTCCTTGCGGCCGGCCAGCTTGCCACCCTGTTTGGCCCGGACCTCCATCCCCTCCTTGCTGATCATGAAGGCGATCAGCTGCTTGGCCGCCTCCACGTTCTCGCTGTATTTGGGGATGAAGGCCCAGTCCGTCCCGCCCACCACGCCGCGGGCTCCGGGCAGGGTGAAGACCCCCAGATCGTTGGGATCCTTCACCATGCCGGTCAGCCAGTTCCCCATGAAGAACAGGCCGTATTCCTCATTCCACCAGAGGTCGATGGCCTGGGTCCACTCCACCGGATCGCTGAAGTATTTGCCGAGGAGGGGCACCAGCCGCTCGGCGAAAATGGATCGGACCTGGGGGTCGGTGAAGCGGACCTTGCCGGCGATGAGGTTCTGCTGGAGCTCCGGCCCGCCGAAGGTGATCAGGAAGTGCTCCACGATGTCCCCCACCGGCCAGCCCACGCCGTCGCCGGTGATGATCGCCTTCTTGATCCCAGGGATCGCCGAGATCTTGTCCAGGAGAGCCAGGAACTCCTCCCAGGTGGTCGGCGGCTGCAGGTTGTGCTTCTGGAAGAAGGACTTCTTATACCAGAAGCCCGGCTTCACCCACAGGACATATGGGACGGCGTAAACCCGGCCGTCCACGGTGGTGGGCTGGAGGACAAACTGGTTCGCCTCCTTCTGCCACAGGTCCGTGAGATCCACCGCGTGGTCCTTGTTCTCCCGGACCCACCACTCCCACATGAAGATCACATCGCCCGGGGCCTGCTTCGCCTCGAATTGGGGCGGCAGGACCTGGGAGAGGTCCTCCGCGCGGTAGATCCGATACTGGATCTTCACGCCCAGCTTCTCCTCCGCAGCCTTGAGGACCGGGAGGAACTGGTCCATCTCCGCCCCCGCCCACGGGCCGATGACCGTGAGGGTGGGGATCACCTTGGTGACCTCGACGGTTTTCTCCACCGTCCGCTCCACCACCCGGGTTTCCACGATGCGTTCGGGGGTGGGGGTGGCCGCCGGCACGCATGCGCTCAGCGCGAGCATCAGGACCACGAGGGCCAGACCGATGCGCTTCATGCTCCACCTCCTGCGCCACAGGATTGACGGATGATCAGCCCGGTGGCCAGCCGGATCTCCTGCGTGGGAGGCCTTCCCTCCTCGATCCACCGGAGGAGCAGGTGGCCTGCGTGGAGCCCCAGCTCCTCCGCCGGCAGGTGCACGGTGGTCAACGGGGGATCCACATAAGCGGAGAGGGGAACATCGTCGAAGCCCACGATGGCGATGTCCTGGGGGATGCGCAGGCCGCGGCGCCGGATGGCCTGCAGGGCTCCGAAGGCCACCACGTCGCTGGCCACGAAGACGGCTGTGGGGGGATGCGGGAGCCGGAGCAGCTGCTCCATAGCCGCCGCGCCGCTGGCAGGGGTGAAGGCGCCGAAGGCGACCCATGCCTCCTCGTAAGGCAGACCGGCCTCCTCCAGGGCCTGGCGATAACCCAGCCAGCGCTCGTAACTCGCCGTGTAAGAGAGGGGGGCGTTGGTGATCAGCCCGATGCGCCGGTGGCCCAGGCGGATTAAATGGCGAACCGCCTCCGCCGCGGCCTGAACGTTGTCCACGTCCACGGAGGGGATCGGGGTGTCGCTCAGGCGGCCCAGGAGGACGACGGGGGTCTCCTGGCTCCAGCGCGCCAGCCACTCCCGATCCTCAAAGCGAGGCCCGGAGAGGATCAGCCCATCCACCCGGCGCTCCTGAAGCAACGCCACCGTCTCCTCCGGGGGGTGATCCGGGGAGAGGGGGAAGATCAACAGATGAAAGCCCGCCTTTCGCAGCACGCGGCTCAGGCCGCGGAGGACCTCGGGGAGGAAGGCATCGGCGAAGACCTGATCGGGGGTCTGCCGCAACACCAGGGCGATCACCTCCGCGCGCCCGCGCACCAGATGCCGGGCCGCCGCGTGCGGGCGATAGCCCAATCGCGCCGCCGCCTCCCGCACCCGCCGCCGGGTCTCCTCTGGGATCCGAACGCCCACCACCCCGTTGAGCACCAGCGAGACCGTGGTGCGGGAGACCCCCGCCAGACGGGCCACATCCTCCGCCGTCGGAGCCCGCCGAGGCTTCCCCATCTTATCCCCTCTGCCGCGGGAATCCGATCACTGGTAACACGTGTTAGCATCCTCATGTTAATCCCTTCAACTCAACTTGTCAAGTGATATTTTTCACAATATGGTCGTTTTCGATGATAAAAGGTCCCCGGGGGATCCGGTGGGGGTTGCGAAGGGGAGGCCGGCGCGGGTAAACTGAGTTTCCGAATCGCTCCGGGAGGGGAGAGGATGCTGCGCGTCGAGGGCCTCCGGGTGGCGTATGGGGAGCGAGTGGTGATCCCGGGGCTGAGCTTCACGGTGGCGCCGGGGCAGGCCCTGGGGTTGATCGGCCCCAACGGGGCCGGCAAGACCACGGTGATCCGGGCCTTAAGCGGCGTGCTCCCGCTTCAGGGCGGGACGATCTTCTGGGAGACGGTGCCCCTCCACGCCCTGCCGCCGGAGCAACGCGCCCGCTGGGTGGCGGTGGTCCCCCAGGGGGCGACGTTGCCGGAGGCCTTCACCGGCGAGGAGGTCGTCGCCTTCGGGCGAACCCCCTATCATCCCTGGCGGGGCCCCCTCGCGGATCCGGATCATCTCCCGATCGCCCGGGCGATGATCCGCACCGACACACAGGCCTTCGCGGAGCGCCGGGTGGAGACCCTCTCGGGAGGGGAGCGGCAGCGCCTTCTGCTCGCCCGGGCCTTCGCCCAGACCCCCCGTATCCTGTTGCTGGACGAGGCCTTCGCTCACCTGGACCTGAAGTATCAGGTCCGCCTGCTGCGCATGATCCGCCGCCTGCTGCAGGAAGAAGGGATGGCGGGAGTGCTGGCGATCCACGATCTGCATCTGGCGGCGCGGTTCTGCGACCAGCTGCTTCTGCTCCGGGAGGGCCGGGCCCTCGCCGGGGGTCCGCCCGAGGCGGTGCTCCAGCCCGCGCTGCTGGAAGCCGCCTACGGGATCCCGATGCGGGTGGAACGTCATCCGGAGGCCGGCTGGCTGATCTGGCCGGCGCTATAAACGACGCCGCCACTTCGCCCACGTGGAGAGCAGATGCACCCAGGGAGGGCTGAGGCGGCGGGTGAGGCGCGCGTGCGACAGGGCCTGCCGGAAACCCTCCGCGTCCTCAAAAGGCGGCAGCGCCGTCCACGCCCGCCCGAGCTCCCAGGCGGTGTGGGCGTCGCTCCCGGAGAACCCCGGCTTGCCGAAGCGGGCCGCCAGCGCCGCCGCGCAGGCGTTGTCGCCGGGGAAGAGGCACCGCGCGTTGAAGACCTCCACCGCATCGACCAGGGGAAGGATGGCCTCCGCCGTCCGCCGGCCCACCGCTGAGCCCCGGGCCCGATCGCATGGATGGGGGAGGGCCACCACCCCGCCCTGCTCCCGGATCCGCTCGATGGTCTCCAGCAGGGGGAGGCCCTTAGGGATCTCCCGTTCGATGAAGTAAGCCAGCACCTCGCCTTCCCGGGTCCGGATTTCCTCCCCAATGATGATCCGCTCCGGCGCCTTCTCCTTCAGCCGCAACGCCCCCTCGATGGTGTTGTGATCCGTCACCGCCACCCGATCCAGCCGGCGGCGCCGGCAGATCTCCAGGAACTCCTCCAGCTCCAGCAGGCTGTCCGGGGAGTAACGGGTGTGGGCGTGCAGCTCAACGCGCCACACGGGAGTCCTCCCGGCATCGGGCCTCGATGAGCGCCACCACCTTCCGGAACACCTCCTCGATGTCCAGGGCGGTGGTGTCCAGGACGACCGCGTCGGGGGCCGGACGGAGGGGCGCCACCTCCCGCCCCTGATCCAGCGCGTCCCGCTGCCGCATGGCTTCCAGGACCTCCTCGAAGGAAACCGCCTGCCCCCGTTCCCGGAGCTCCTGATATCGCCGTCGCGCCCGGGTCTCCAGATCCGCGTCCAGGTAGATCTTCAGGTCCGCCTCCGGGAGGACGACGGTGCCGATGTCCCGGCCGACCATCACCACCCGCCCCCGCAACCCCAGCTGGCGTTGCCGCCGGCTCAAGGCCTGGCGGACGCCGGGATGGGCGGAGACCTGGGAGACGGCGGCGTCCACCTCCGGCCGCCGCAGCTCCCACGTGACATCCTCGCCCTCCACGATCACGGTGTAAGGACGGCCATCCGCCACGGTGGGGGGCCGGATGTCCAGCTCCAGGGTCTCCGCCAGACGGGCCAGGGCCTCCGCGTCCTCCGGGGAGATCCCCCGGCGCAGGGCAGCCCAGGTGACCGCCCGATACATCACCCCGGTGTCGATGTAGGTGTAGCCGAGATGGGCCGCCAGCCGCTGGGCCAGGGTGCTCTTCCCCGAAGCGGCCGGCCCATCAATGGCGATCCGCAACGGCGTCCCCATTGCCGAACGTTCCCCGCTTTCCCGGATTTCCCCTCACATCGACGACTGAGGTCACCGCGGGCCTGCGGCCCACCGTCCGCCTCCGCCGAAGCGCACGAGGTGACCTTCCTCCAGGATTCTACTCGAACGCACCTCTTGCCCGGAATCCGGGAGCGCTATCGAGGGCGCCGTCCCCAGCGGTCCAGGGCCAGGGCCCCCAGGATCCCCAGCAACAGAAGGGCCTCGATCAGCCGCCACGGCGAGGGCCAGAAGGGCGGCGCGGAGGGAGAAGGCGCGGGCGCCGGGGGAATCGGCGTCGGGGACGCCACGGGGGTTTCGGAGGGAACGGCCAGGCCGAACAGCGGCGCGGGAGTGGCCTCCTCCGCTTTCGGGGCACGCAGCGCCGGGGCCTCCGCGGGAGCCATGGGGGCCAGGGCCGTGGGGAGCGGAGCGGTGGCCTGCCCCAGCGTCCGCGCGAGATCCAGGCCCAGCACGAGGAGGAACACCGCCGCCATGGCCCACGCGGCCCGGCGGAGCCACCCGACCGGGCGGGGAGCCGGGGCGATGTCTTCCGGCCGCAGCGCGAGAGGACGGGGCGCCGGGACCCGCGGCATGGCCCGGAGGGCCTGCACCGTCCATCGCAGGGTCTCCCATGACCGGGCGCACGCGGCGCATGCGGCCAGGTGGCGCTCCACCCGCGCCCGCGCCTCGGGATCCAGGCGGCCGTCCAGATAGAGCGAGAGCCGCTCCCGGACCCACTGATGTTCATCGAACCGGAATCGAACGGGCATCGAGGTTTTCCCCTTATTTAAGGACGAGCCCGGCCGGGCAAAAGTTCCCGGTGGGCGAGCAGGAAATCCCGCACCCGCATCCGGGCCCGGCTCAGGCGCGATTTGACGGTCCCCAGGGGCACCCTCAGGATCTCTGCGATCTCCTCGTAGGAGTATCCTTCGACGTCGGAGAGCACCAGGACGATGCGTTGATCCTCCGGGAGGGTCTGGATCGCCCGGTGGAGGAGCTCCGCCAGCTCCCGACGCTCCGCGTAGAACTCCGGCCCCTCCACCGGGGGCAGGGTCATCTCCGTCTCCGGGGTCTGGTCCGCTACGAACAGCGCCTCCAGGGAAGCCTGAGGCCGGCGGCGCCGGCGGCGCAGCTCATCGTAGCAGGCGTGGGTGACGATGCGCATCAGCCAGGCGAGGAAGGATCCCCCGCGGAACCCCTGGATCCCCCGGAAGGCCGAGATCAAGGCCTCCTGCACCGCGTCCCAGGCGGAATCGTGATCGCCCATGATCCGGAAGGCCACGTTGTAAAGACGGTCCTGATAGGCCCGGATGAGGGCGTTGAAGGCCTCCAGGTCGCCGGACCGGGCGGCCTCGATTAGCCGGCCTTCTTCGGAAGGAGGGAGGGAGGCGCTCATCGTGCCTGCGTTCGCCTAATCCGTGAACCGGTATTTGATAAGGGTCCACAGGGCCTTCAGGCCGTCGCGCAGGGGGCGGATCTTCTTGCCCTCTTTGAACTCCCGCCCGTAGTAGGAGATGGGGACCTCGAAGATGCGGTAGCCTCGCTTGAGGACCTTGGCGGTGATCTCCGGCTCGAACTCGAACCCCCGGGCCCGCAGGGGGATGTTCCGGATCACGTCGGCGCGGAACACCTTGTAGCCGGTCTCCATATCGCTCAGGATGGCGTCGTAGAGCAGGTTGGTCACCATGGTGAGGAACTTGTTGCCGATCATGTGCCAGAAGAGCATGGCCTTGCGCGGGCCCAGGAAGCGGGAGCCGTAGACCACCGCCGCCCGTCCCTCCTGAATCGGGCGGATCAGCTGGGGGTAGTCTCGCGGATCATACTCCAGATCGGCGTCCTGGATCAGGAGGATGTCCCCGGTGGCGTGGGCGATGCCGGTCCGCACCGCCGCCCCTTTCCCCATGTTCCGCTCGTGGAAGATCACCCGGATGTCCCCGTTGCGGGCTTCCTCCTGGAGGATCTCCCGCGTCCCGTCGGTGGAGCCATCGTCCACCACGATGATCTCGTCCGCCAGGCCCACCGCCCGCACCTGTCTCAGGATCTCCCGGATGGTGGCCCGCTCGTTGTAAACGGGTATGATCACCGAAAGGCGCACCGCCCTTCCCCCTGTTCTGGATTCTTCGCCTCATTTATACCATAGATGCGATCCAGGATGAGCCGGAGAGAAGGGAGGTCTCCTTGCGGCTGGCGCTGATCACCGGCGAATATCCGCCGCTCCCCGGGGGCGTGGGGGACTACACCCGCGAGCTGGCCCGGGCCCTGCAGGCCCGGGGGCACACGGTGGCGGTGTGGACGGACCGGCGGGGCGTGGGGGAGGCCGGCTCCCCGGTGCCGGTCCATCGGGTGGTGCGCCGGTGGGATCTCACCGCCTGGTGGGCGCTGGGGCGCTCCCTGCGGGCCTGGCGGCCGGAGGGGGTGTTGCTGCAGTATCAGGCCGCCGCCTACGGGCTGGGCGGGGCGATGAACCTGTGGCCGGCCCTCGCCCGACGCTGGATCGGCGACGCGCCCCTCGTGGTCACCTTTCACGACCTCCGGGTCCCCTATCTCTTCCCGAAGGCCGGCCCGCTCCGGGAGTGGAGCATGCGCTTCCTGGCCCGCGCCGCCGACGGGGTGATCGTCACCAACCACGAGGACGAGCTCCGGCTGCGCGCCCAGGGCCTCCGGGCCCTCTGGCGGATCCCCATCGGCAGCAACATCCAGCCTCCTCCCGACCTCCCGGATCCCCCGGAGGCCCGGCGGCGGCTGGGGCTTCCCGTTGACCGGCCGCTGGTGGGCTTCTTCGGCTTTCTCCATCCATCGAAAGGTTTCGATGTGTTGCTGGAGGCCATCGCCAGGCTCCGCCAGGAGGGGATGGCGATCGGCCTGGTCCACATCGGGGCCTCTGTGGCGCCCAGCGATCCCAGCCAGCGGGGTTACGCGGCGGCCTGTCGCCAGCGGATCCGGGAGCTGGGGCTGGAGGATGCGGTGTGGGAGACCGGCTACCGTCCGCCCGAGGAGATCTCCCTGGCCTTCGCCGCGGTGGAGGTCTGCGCCCTGCCCTATCGGGATGGGGTCTCCTTCCGCCGCGGCACCCTGATGGCCGCCCTGGCCCACGGGCGGGCGGTGGTGAGCACCTTCCCCCGGGTCCCGATCCCCGAGCTGCGGGAGGGGGAGAACATCCTCCTCATTCCCCCGGAGGATCCGGCGGCCCTGGCGCGGGCCCTGGGCCGGGTGCTGGCGGAGCCGGAGACGCGCGCCCGTTTGGAGGAGGGGGCGCGACGGCTGGCCGAAATCTTCGCCTGGGAGCGCATCGCCGCGCAGGTGGAGGAAGTCTTCCGGGCGCTGCGCGCTCGCTGAGGAGGAGGAGCCGATGCATCGAAACCGATGGATGGCATGGCCCGGAGCCGCGTTGCTCCTGCTCGCGCTGGCCTTCGGGCTGCGGGTCTACCGTCTGGACGGCCCGAGCCTGTGGTATGACGAGGCCTTCAGCATCGCCCTGGCCCGCTCCGGGGTCTGGCAGCCCCTGGAAGCGCATCCTCCCCTCTTCTATCTCATCCTCCGGCTCTGGATGGCTCTCGCGGGCTCCTCCGAGTTCAGCGCCCGCTTCCTTTCGGTGGGCGTGGGGGTGTTGACCGTGGCCCTCTTCGGGGCGGCGGCGGCCCGCCTCGGGCGATCCCCATGGGCAGGGCTCCTCGGGCTGGCCCTGGCGGCCACCCTCCCCTTCTGGATCTGGGAGTCCCGCGAGGTCCGCATGTATTCGGCCCTGGGGATGTGGACGGCCCTGGCGCTGTGGATGGAACTCCGGGGCCGGCTGGGGGGGACCGCCCTCGCGGTCCTGGCCGGGGTCTACACCCATTACGCGATGCTCTGGATGGTGCCCGGGTGGCTGTTCCTCCTCGGGGCGCGCGGGCGGGATCGCTGGCCGTGGGCGCTAATCATCGCCCTGGGGGCGGCTCCAGGGGCCCTCCACGCCCTGTGGGTGGGTCAAACCCAGGGGGCCTTCTGGCCGGGACGGCTGGATCTGATCCGGGCCCTGGGGACCCTCGGGCAGGCCCAGGCGTTGCAGGCCCGGATGGCAGGCCTTCTTCCACCACCGGGCTCCCCGTGGCTTCCGGGCCTGATCGCCGGAGCCCTCCTCCTCGTCGCCGGCCTTCTGATGGGGATCCGCTCGCGGGCGATGCGGGTTCGATGGGTCTGGCTCAGCCTCCTCCCCCTCGCCATCGGGCTGGGCCTGCTCTACCGCAATCCCAAGTTCCACCCGCATTATTTCATCGGCGTGACGGTGGCCTTCTATCTGGCGGTGGCCCTGGGCTGGGCGGAAGGGGCCCGGCGCGCCCGCTGGGCCCTCCTGCCCGGATGGCTGGCCTGGGGCCTCTTCGTCGGGCCGGCGCTCCTCTGGGCGCTGGGCCACGCGGAGCAGACCAAGGACGACTGGCGAGGGGCGGTGCGAACGGTGGAGGCCCGGCGAGGGCCGGGGGAGGCGGTGGTGCTGGTGAGCGGGTTCGCCCTCCCGGCCTATCAGGTCTACGCCCGGTCCACCACCCCGGTCCCGCTCCCCGCGGATCCCGTGGTCGATGTGCGCCACGTGCTGGACTATGAGACGGTCGCCCCGACGCTGAACGCCGTCCTCTCCGGGACCTCGGGAGCGTGGCTGGTGCAGTGGGGGGATGAGATCAACGACCCTGCCCAGGTCGCGGCGGCAGCCCTGGACTGGGTGGGGGATGAGGTGGAGACGTGGACCTTCAGCGGGGGGATCCGGGTGCGACGGTTCCTCTGGGGAAGCTTTCGGCCGCTGCCTGCGGAGCCGGAGGCCCTCTTCGGTCACGCGGGCCAGCCCATCGGGTCGAACCTGCGCTGGCTGGGTTACGGCCTCCCGGGAGGGAAGCTCCCCATCGATCGCCCCCTTCCGGTGATCGTGGGATGGCGAACGACCGGGCCCCTCCCGTCCGGGTTGCGGGCTTCTCTCCGGCTGGAGCGGGAGGACGGCACGGTGTGGGGGCAGTGGGACGGGGCGCTGGGGGGCGAGACGTGGGACACGGCCCGGTGGCCGTATCCGCGCACCATCCTGGCCCGCTATGAGGTGATGGCCCAGGTGGGGACGCCCCCCGGGCGGTATCGGCCGCGCCTGGTGGTCTACCGGGGCGGGGAGGTCTGGCTGGACGCCCGGCTGAACTCGGTGGTCCGAGCGGCCCCGTCGCGTCCCTATGAGGATCCCCGGTGGGCGGAGCCGCCGCGGGCCCGATGGCCGGGCCTGGCCCTGACCCACGTGGATCTCGAAGGAGAGCCCCGCGCGTGCCGGACGCTCACCATCGCCCTCTGGTGGCGGGTGGAGGGGCCGCCTCCGGCGGCCTGGGTGCGGGTTCGCCTCGGGGAGGCCGAGGGGGTCTGGCCGTGGAACCCGGCGCAACCCGAGGCGATCTGGCAACCGGGGGAGCGGTGGCGGGTCCGGTATCCGGTGCCGGTGCCCTGTGCCCCGGGGCGTTATCCCCTGGAGGTCGCCGTCGGGGAGGAGAGCGGGCAGACGGTGGGGATGGTGGAGGTCGTCCCGTAGCGAGCGCGGATGGACGGGCACCCGCATTCAAGATCCGACACAGTCCTCACGGATGTTCTGCCGATGTGGGAGTGGGAGGAGGCGAGCGGAAAGGAGACCCCTCGCGTGTGGGTGTGGCCAGCGGGGAGAGAGGCAAAGTGGGGAGGGGCGTAGGGGTGGGGAACGGTGTGCGCAACCACTCCAGCGGCATTGTCGGCACCAACGCTGGCGTTCCAGAAAAGACGGCAGGCGTGGGATTCACCACGCCACCCTCACGGGTGAGGTAAATGCGAACAGAATCAGAGACGTAAGGCAGGTTTGGTGTATAAGCCCCCGCTATCAGTTCAAACATTCCTTCAGCAGGCAGACGCACCTTGCGCACGATAACTAGAGGTCGATTAGCTGTAATATTGACGTCCATTCGCGTTCCTTCTTTAACCCATTTTCCTTGGTCTTCTATAAAAACCGGTGGATAAGAAGTAAGAGAGATTTGCAAGTTTGAGATATCTTTTTCGGCTGTCACGGTTATAGCGACTCCGATTGGCTCTTGCCAACGAATCGGTTCGACTACTTCGATCTTGACACAAAGGCCCTTGTTGCACCGCCCGCCACCAGGGACAGCACTTCCTCTACATCCCGCTAATACAATCATCAAGGTCGCAAGCATCCATCGCCGTTTCATCTTCGCCTCCTTCGCCCTTATGGGCTGCTTTTCAAGACCAGGGGTAGAAACACCCACGCCCGCACCGGCACCACATTCACCCGGAAAGTGTCATCCACCGTCTTGAGGCTATCACTCACCCGGATGGTCACATCACAACTGCCCAACCACCCCGCCTGCGGATGAATGTCCACATAGTCTCCGGCATCCACCGTCACCCCACATGGCCAGTCGCTGACATAGACAATCTGCCAGTCCAGTTCCCAGTCGCTGCTCTCCTCGTCTGCTGAGTAAGCCCAGAGGTCAATGGCATTCTCCCATCCGAACCCCGCCGACCCAGTGATGGTCGCTTGCAAACGGATGCGCTGGTCATGGGAATTGACCGAGGAACAGCGCAGCGGGCTCACGTCGCGACAATTTGTCCGCTACGGGCTGATGCGTTTGCAGCTCGGGAACAACCTCACGACTTTCACATACGGCGGGATGCCGCGCGGGCTGGCGTTGGTGGAAGAGATGCTAGCGCGTTTTCCTGACCTGGCGGAATCGTCCTGATTCCGTTGCGCCTGAAGCGCAATCGCGCGGCGCAGGCAGGGACACACAATCGCACAGTCGTTTGAGATGAGCCCGTGCAGTGAAAAATAGTGTCCGCGCAGGGAAGGGAATAGTGCGTCCTCCGAACGCTCGTTCAAAAGTGATCCGAGATTTTAAGATGCAGGGTCTTGACACTGCAACTCATCGGTAGCCCGCCTATCACGTGTAATCCGCTTCCCCGAACAGATTGTCACGGATATGCCGCTGGCGTGGGTGTCGAAATAGGTGAAATAAAGGGAGATGGCGGTTGGGTAGGTGTGGGCGTGCGCGCCGGCGGTGGATAAGTCGGGGTTGGGAATGGTGTCGGCCAGGGCGTGACTGTAGGAAATGGGGTGAGAAGCCACTCCGGCGGCATTGTTGGCACCAACTCCGGTGTTCCAGGCAGGACCGCAGGAGTGGGGTTCACTACGCCGCCCTCGCGGGTGAGGTAAATGCGAACGGAATGGCTAACGCGACGACCTTCTCGGGTCGATGCATTGGCCCATAGCTCAACCAGGCTTTCCCTTTCAGGAACGCGAATGTTACGAATGAAAACTGTGGGCTGGTTGGCCTTCGTAGAAACAAGCCAACCTGCGCCACCTTTCCACACCATGCCATCCTTTGAAGTTGGTTCCCAGCCAACGGGGCCTTCCACCACTACATCAGGGGGAAAGGTGTAAACAGAGACGCCAAGGTCTGGAATATCCGCTTCTGTTGTCACGGTGATCCTCACTGTGAGAGGCTTTCCCCATTGCACCGGCTCAACTACCTCGATTTTAACGCAAAGGCCCTGGTTGCACTGCCCGCCACCCGGGGCAGCGCTTCCCCCACACCCTGACAAAATCATTATCAAAATTGCAAGCATCCATCGCCGTTTCACCTTCGCCTCCTTTGCCCTTATGGGCTGTTTCTCAAAACAAGGGGCAGAAACACCCGCGCCCGCACCGGCACGATGTTCACCCGGAAGGTGTCGTCAGTTGTCTTAAGGCTATCACTCACCCGGATGGTCACATCACAACTGCCCAACCACCCAGTTATCGGCGTCAGGTTGACCCAGCGATTCCCTTCCAAGCTCGCCCCACAGCGCCAGTCCGTTACATTCACAATCTGGTAACCCATTTCCCAGTCCGCGCTCTCCTCATCCACCGCATATGCCCACAGATCAATGGCGTGCGGCCAGGAAAAACCCTGCAGCACGGTGCGATCCGGCAACGGCGGCTCAAAGCGCGGCGGTGTGTCATCGTCAATAGTGTTCTGGTAGATCGCCCGTATCGCATGATGTTTATTCTGCCCACTGCCCTTCCAGCTATCCCAAAAGGCGGAGAAACTGTCCTCGTGGGGTGCCTGGAAGACGATGTTGGCGATCGGAGCAAAGCCGAAGGTGGCGCTGTCAAAGCCTTCGTTCGTGCCGTCAAAGAGATCATACAGCGCCCCCGCCACCCGTCCTTCCACAGCATCACCCCAGGGGAAAAGTTGGGGATCATCACTACGGCTGTGGGCTTCAAGGTCGTAATGATCGCGATCAGGTATTCCAGAGCATGGACCTCTCCCAAAGTCATAACACTCGTCCCCATTCACCACCAGGGGCAGGAAATCGGCCCAGCCCTCGCTCCAGGCACAGTTGACATCCTCCTGGCTGAAGAGGTGATGGTCGTAGCAGCCGATGTCCCACCAGAGCCACCATCCAGTCTTATTCCACATGTAGTGATGGCCTGCTTCGTGAACTACCGTATCCCCGGAAAGACGGCTGCTATCCGCGATGAAGATAAACGGTCCCCCTGCTCCCGCGTAAAAGAATGAGGAGCAGAAAGGCCACGAGGGATAGCAATCGCTGCCGCTTTGCCATTTGGCGGTGACGGAACCAGGATCAAGGCCGGTGCTGTTACGAATATATTCCCAAGCCCGGCGCAAATCCTGAAAGATCCACATGGCCGGCAGCTGGGCGTCCCCCGGCGGTATCCAATAGTTAAAATCCACCGTGCCATCCTGGGCGTTCGTTTGCACTCCACTCCACCATCTATAAGCCCAACCTCCCAAGTTGGTCACCCGACGCCGGGCAGAGGCACTATCGTTGACATCCGTCTCCCACACCACATACAAGTCCAGGCGGCGGTTTTCAGGATTGGGATCTGGATCATCCTCATCCCAATTGGCACGCGCCGAAAACTGAAAGAAGCCGTTGGCATCTGTAACCGTGGTGTCCAGCAGGTCATCGCTTCCTCCAGGATCTTGGTCATAGAGATACACCTTGGTGAAACTGGCAGGCGCAGGGTTGTTGCTGCGGTCGGCGTAGAAGAATGAGCCCCGCACCGTTACCGTCCCCGGCACGTATTTGCGGATGAGGATATCATCGACCCACGGCCCCTCATACTGGACGCTGCCATCGCTCTCGAACATCCACCCCACCCACACGCTGGCGTCCCCCGCCAAGTAAGAAGTCAGATCGAACCGTTTCTCCTCCCACCCCGCCGTCCCGTCCCACCACCAGCCGTAAAAGGTCCCCCCGTCATTCGAGAAGGCGAACCACACCTTATCATAGGTGGGCTCGATTTGCCGCCAGAGCCAGAAACGCACCTCCACCGCTCGGGCATCGCGGGCGTCGAAAGGGCCGTAGACCATCCAGCTTCTCATGTGGGGACGATAGAAGGGGGTCACGCAGGGATCGTAGCCGTGGATGCCCCCGTTCGCCGGCCAGGCGGCCCAGCTCCCCCCGTGCGGGCGGCAATCATCGTCGTCCCAGAAATACTCCAGGCCATCGCTGGGATTCCCATCCCACACGTTCCATCCGGCGTTCGGGAAAACCCCCTCGAAGGTCTCGCTCTTGATCTCCTGCCAGCCCCCCGAAGAGGCCGGGTGGAACGTCCCCCCCTCGGATTTGGGGGGATCGCGATCCAGAGTGGGAGAGGAAGGCGGGATCCCCTCAGGCAGTCGGAAAGCCGGGACCGGCGGGGGACCCCTGTAGGAATCCGGAACCGGAATCGGCGCGTAGTCCACCACCACGCCGGCCGACCGCAACCACCCGCTCCCCCCGGGCACCGTGTCCCGGATCCACAGATACCAGATCTCCGAAGTGGGGGTTCCCGCAAAGGCGGTCAACCCGGGAGCTCGACCGAAGGTGGCCCCTTGCGGGCTTCGCCCGTGCTCCCACAGGGGCTGTCGAAGGCCCTCCGGATCCCGGCTCAAGAAGATCTCCAGTGAATCGGGATCCGGATGGTCGATGGAATATTTGACATGGACCCGGGCGACGATGGCCCCCTCCGGAACCGGAGGGGTGAGCAAACAAACCCGAAGCCAGCGGCCGTCATCGGGGATCGGCTGCGCGGCGGACAAAGGGGCGCATGGAGCCGAGGTGAGGGGGGCGGATCGAAACCCTTCTAAAGAAACCAGGAGCACGCTGAAGCCCAGCATCTAGATCCATCTCATGGCTTCCTCCTTCGCGCGGAGGGCTCGGCTTATCCTCCGATCTGGCTCATCACGCGCGCGGTGGGGATGACGCCTTCGGGGAGGCCGTGGCCCCAGGGCTTGCGCCAGATGGCGGCCCGGATCAGGGCCTTCAGCTCCTCATCATCGGCGCCGCTCCCCGATCTGGCTCATCACGCGCGCGGTGGGGATGACGCCTTCGGGGAGGCCGTGGCCCCAGGGCTTGCGCCAGATGGCGGCCCGGATCAGGGCCTTCAGCTCCTCATCATCGGCGCCGCTGCGAAGCGGCGTCCGCAGGTCCACCTCATCATCCCGCAAGAGACACAGGCGGAGCCGTCCCTCCGCCGTCAGGCGGACCCGGTTGCACTGGGCGCAGAAAGGCTCGCTGACCGGGCTGATGAACCCCACCGTCCCCACCGCCCCCCGGATGCGATACACCCGGGCCTCGCCGTCCAGACGGCCGTCGCCGACCGGCTCCAGCGGCCCAAATTCGCCCTCCAGGACGCGGATCATCTCGGCGGTGGAAACCACCGCCTGCTGAGCGAAGGGGGCGACGTCGGCGAAGGGCATCACCTCGATGAAGCGGACCTGCCAGGGGCGGCTCAGGGTGAGGGCGGCCAGGTCAATGACGTCTGAATCGTTATAGCCCCGGACCACCACAGCGTTCAGCTTGATGGGGGTGAGCCCGGCGGCCTCGGCGGCCAGGATGCCTTCCCACACATCCTCCAGCCGGCCCCACCGGGTGATGCGGCGGAACTTCTCGGGGTCCAGGGTGTCCAGGCTGACGTTGACCCGTTTCAGGCCGGCGCGGGCCAGGGGCTCGGCCAGGGCCTTGAGACGCAGGCCGTTGGTGGTCATGGAGATCTCCCGGATCCCGGGGAGGGCAGCCATCCGGGCGACCAGCTCCACCAGATGGGGACGGACGGTGGGCTCCCCGCCGGTGAGGCGGATCTTGTCGAAGCCCAGCTCGGCGAAGAGGCGGGCCAGACGGATCAGCTCGTCATCGGTGAGGAGCTCCTCCCGGGGGAGGAAGACCATCTGCTCCGGCATGCAATAGACGCAGCGGAGGTTGCAGCGGTCGGTCAGGGAGATCCGGAGATATCGGATGTGACGGCCGAATTGATCCAGAACCATACTCCCCCCTTCGGAGGGATCCTCCGCCTGCCCCCGGGCCCTCTCGCTCCTATTCTACCCCGGTGGAGGCAGATCTGTCCATACAGGGAAAGGCCGTCTGCGAACGCGGACATGCGGGGCCTCCGGACCGGATTCATGGACGGTCCCTTCCGGGGCGGGGCAGGCCCTCACCCGGCCGGGCGCCGCAGGGCCGGAGCGGGTTGGGGAGCCAGGGCGCGATCCCGGGGGGCGAAGGCCAGATACTGATGGAGGGTCCCCAGCCCATACAGCGCGGCGGTGCCGAGGAGCATCGCGGTCAGGCCGTAGCGGGCCTGCAGGAGCCCGGAGAGGGCGGCCCCGATCATCCAGCCGGCCTCCCAGGTCAGGTTCAGGATGCTGCTCACCGTCGCCCGCTCGGCCGGAGGGGTCTGCTCCATGCAAAACTCGGTGAAGAGCGGAGAAGCCATGTTCATCAGCGCCCCGCGCAGGATCATGGCCAGGGCGGCCAGCGGGGCCTGATCCGCAAGGGCCATCCCGATCAGGAAGACCACCGACAGCCCCTGGGTGAGGGCCACGGTCGGGATGCGCCCGATCCCACGAGCCAGGGCCGGGGCCAGCAACGTGGCCAGCCCGGTAAGGGCGGAGGCCAGGGCGAAGAGCGCGCCCAGGATCTCATCCGGCAGCCCGTAACGCTCGTGGAAATAGACGTTCAGGAAGGGGATGCTGAGGGCCGCCCCGATCCCCATCAGGAGGTTCGGAACCGCCATGTGGAAAACCGGTGCCCGCAGGGGTCGCCCCTGGCCGCGCATCGGCCTGGCGGTCATCGGAGCGCGAGGGGCCTCCCGGATGGCGAGCAGCGGCCCCAGGGAGGCGAAGTCGATGAGGGCGGTGAACAGGATGGGACCGGCGTAGGGCGTCGGCCCCACCGACCCGAGCACCCGGAAAAGATCCGGCAACGCGCCCCCTGCCAGCTCGCCTGCGAAGCCGGCCCAGAACAGGACCGCCGAGGAGAGGGCGAAGAGGGCCGCCCGTTCCGCCTCAGAGGCGTTCTCCGCCAGGAACGGCGCGTGGGCGATCACGAACAGGTTGTATCCCACCCCGATCAAGCCCACGCCCAGCCCGAGGGGCAAGGGGCCCGTCCCCAGGCCCACCCCGATGGTGCCCAGGCCCATCAGGAGGACGCCCAGGAGCATCGCCGGCCGAGGGCCGATCCGATCGATCCACCGGCCCGCCGGCAGGCCGATCCCCAAAGCCAGCGCGGAGGGCAGGGCGTTCAGCAGACCCAGGAGCTCCCGGGATCCGCCCCCCTCCAGCACATGCAGGTTGAACCAGAGACCATAGATGGCGCTGCTGAACCCATGCAGGGCCAGGGCGATCAGGAAGAGACGAACGTTCCGGTCAAAACGTCGAAGCCCGCGCATCTCCGCTTCCCTCCGGAGGCCCGACCCCCTGGGGGTCGGGCAGGGATGAGGCCGAGAGGACATCCGAGACGCTCACGCCTCCAGCGGTTCGCGGCGCGCAGGACCCAACGGCTCACCCGGAAACGACCAGCCCGCGAAACGAGGAAAAGCCCTGCCGGAGCTTCCCCGAGGCGCTCCAGAGGAGATCCATCCCCATCCTACCACACGCGCCTCAGAATTCCGTAAGAGCCCAGTGGATCCAAGAGGCCAATATTCCCGAATTTTTTTGCATATATATTGCACTATATCGAAATTTTTGCTGAAACATTCGTGAGAAAATACGCCGAATATGAGGGCTTTCGCGCGATATTACAAAGTTCAAACAGAGAAATGGGAGCGGCGGGGGGCGGGGGTGTTGTCCGGTGGGGGGAGGGGATCTGTCGTGGAGGCGGGGATCAGGTTATAATGGAGGGGCTCCGGTCGGGAGCGGGAACCTTTCGAGGGAGGAAAGCGGTGGCTACGGCGTTGAACATCGCGCAGATCCTGCTGGCGATCGCCCTGATCGCCATCATCCTGCTGCAGGCCGGCTCCTCGCAGCTGGGAGGGGTGTTCGGCCTGGGGGATGTGGGAGTGCCCCGGAAACGGCGGGGCCTGGAGCGCACCGTCTTCAACCTCACGATCTTCCTGGCCGTCCTCTTCCTGGTCCTGGCGGTGGTGAACGTGATCGTGACCGGCACCCCCACCGGCTGAAGGAAGGCGATGGCCACCCGTCCACGTGATCCCACCCTGGCGCGCGGGCTCTACTTCCCCCTGATCCTGCTGACTCTCACCGCCCTCGGCCTGGGGACGATGATGCTCTCCCTCATCCTGCGGGCAGGCGTGGAGACGGTCCCGGCCCGCGGGGGACATTACACGGAGGCGATCGTGGGTCCGATCACCACCCTGAATCCCCTCCAGGTCCAGCCCGGGGATCCCGAGGGAGAGCTCGCGCGCCTGATCTTCAACGGCCTGGTTCGGCTGGACGAGCAGGGGCTTCCGGTGGGCGACCTGGCCCAGCGCTGGGAGGTCTCCGAGGACGGCCTGCGCTACACGTTCTACCTGCGCCCGAACGTCCGCTGGCACGACGGGGCTCCTTTCACGGTGGAGGACGTGCTCTTCACGGTGCGCCTGCTCCAGTCCGAGGAGCTGCCCGGTCCGCCGGAACGGGCCCGTCTCTGGCGATCCATCGAGGTCGTCCCGGTCAACAGCCTGACGGTGCAGTTCCGGTTGCCGGAGCCCCTGGCGCTTTTCCCCGATCTGCTGACCTTCGGGATCCTGCCGGCCCATCGCCTCCGCGACGTCCCGCCGGCCCAGCTGAACACCCATCCCTTCCACCTGAACCCCATCGGCACCGGGCCGTATCGGGTGGAGGCCGTCCGCGTCGAGGAGGGGCGGATCCAGCAGATCGTCCTCTCCGCCAACCCGCAGTATTTCCGGGGTCCGCCGCTGCTCGAGCGCCTCGAGTTCCGGATCTTCCCGGACACCCGCACGGCCCTTCAGGCTTACCGGGCGGGGGAGGTGCAGGGCATCGCCCGGATCTTCCCCACGGATTTGGATCAGGTCCGCGCCCTGCCCTCGCTGAACCTGTTCTCCGCCGTGCTCTCCGGTTACGAGGCCATCCTGCTGAACCACGCTTCTCCCCTCTTCCGGGAGGCCGAGGTGCGGCAGGCCCTCTGGCTGGCCCTGGATCGCCAGCGGCTGATCGATCGGTTCCTGGCCGGCCAGGGCGTGGTGGCGGACAGCCCGATCCCGCCGGGGAACTGGGCGCGCCATCCCGCGCTCCCGCCGGTCCCTTATGATCCGACGAAGGCCCGAGCCCTTCTGGAAGCACGGGGATGGGTGATCCCGGAGGGCGGGGCGATCCGGCAGAAGGGGGATCAGGTGCTCCGGTTCCGCCTCGCCGCGAGCGCGGATGGCTTCCATGAGGTGCTGGCCCAGGAGATCGCTCGACAGTGGGAGGAGATCGGGGTGAAGGTGGACGTCGATCCCATCCCCGGGGATCTGGTGGGACAGGTGCTGGCCCCTCGCCAGTTCGACGCGGCCCTGGTGGAGATCATGGTCCCCGGGGATCCGGACCCTTACCCGCTCTGGCACGAGACGCAGGTGGAAACCGGGCAGAACTACGGGGGGTTCCGGGATCGGGACATCAGCGAGGTGATCGAGGAGGCCCGCCGGGTCTTTGACATCGCCCGCCGGCGGGAGCTTTACTGGCGCTTTCAGGAGCTCTTCCAGAAGAAGGCGCCGGCCATCCTGCTCTACTATCCGGTTTACACGTTCGCGGTGGACGAGCGGATCTCCGGGATCCAGGTGGGGGCGTTATTGAACACCCCGGCGGACCGCCTAGATGGGATCATCGGATGGTATACCCTGGTGCGGCGACGGATCATCGTGCGATAGCCTCTCCGGGAGGGGAAGGATGGGGCCTCTGGAGGTGGTGAACCGTTATTCGTTCCTGGTTCTCGGAGGAGCGGCCCTGCTCGGGCTGGCCGTCGTGCTGGGGCTGCGACGCGCGGGCGGGATCGGCTGGGGGATCTGGCTCCTGCTCCTGATCGCTCTAATCGCCTTCGGGCTGTCCCGACGGGCGCAGCCATCCGCGCCCTTCTCCTCGGAGGAGGAGATCGCAGCCGCCTGGCGGAGCGGACGGCCGGTCCTGGTCTACTGGTTCTCGAACTACTGACTGGGGTGCCTCTCCATCCAGCCTGCCGTGCGCAGGCTCGAGCGGGAGTGGCGGGGTGGAAAGGTGCTCTACGTGGAGGCGCTGAGCCCGGCCGGGCGGGCCTTCGGCCAGCGGTGGGGGTTGCGGCTCACCCCCTCCCTCGCTCTGTTCGATGCCCAGGGCCGTCTGGTTCACGTCTGGACGGGCGCGACGACGATCCCGGGGGTGGAGGAGCTGGAGCGGCGGCTGCGGGAGCCCGGCGTCCCGGAGTGAGGGGATCCTCCCCTCCTCCCCTTACCCTTCCGGCCGGAGGCCGGGCCATCCCCGCCGGCCCATCCACCGGGAGAGCTCCGTGGCGACCAGCCAGGCGCTGGCCTCGAAGAAGGCGTAGGTGCGGCGGACGGAATCCGCAGGGGCCGACTCCAGATCGGCGTTCTCCGCTACCCAGACCACGTGCTCCATCTCCTCGATGCGGTCCAGGACCTCCCCGGGCGTGCCCGGCACCGGGATGTCCGCGTAGGTGGGCCGGCGCTGGTGAGGGAAGGTCACCGCGTAATCGGGGAGCCGGGGCAGGATCCCCATGGCGATGTAAGCGTGGTGGAAGAAGAAGACCTGATCTCCGGGCCGGGCCAGCTGGAAGGCCGGCATGAACCGGAACCCGGCGGCCTCCCAGGCGGACCAGTCCATCATCACCCGCTCCACCAGGGCGCGCAGCTCGGCGAAGGAAGGGACCGCGGAGGTCCGCAAGCTGAGGATGAACCCCTCCCGCACTTCGGAGAGGTGGTCCAGGGCGTGGTGCAGGGTGGCCTGGGCGTTTTCAGGGAGCGGCTCCCCCTGGATCCGTCGGGCGAGGGCCGCTTTGGTCTGTTCGGCCAGCCGCCCCAGCGTCTGGAGCGCCTGGAGACCTGCGCGCACATCCCACAGGCGCATCCGCCATCACCTCCTGAGCTCGACGCGCCGATCAACGGTGTCTGGCATGATGATCTTACTCCCCCAGGAGGGCGCGCGCCAGCCGCTCCGGTCCCTCCGGATCGTCCGGCTCGAGCCATCGGAGCATCCCCCGCTGGATCCCGGCCTCCCTTGTCTCACGATCCGGAGGCTCCGCATTGGTGAAGGGATCGAAGCGGAAGAGCTCCGCAAAGCCGAGCTCCTCAGCGGACCGGGCGATCCGCCGCCACCGGGTCCGATTCAGGCCGTTCTGCCCCTCGATCATCCGGGCGATCTCCGGCTTCATCCTTGTGCCTCCTTCGGGCAGGCCGCCGGCTCGCGCCGACGGATCTGGATGGTCCCCCGGCCCCGGCAGCGTCCCCTGGGGCGGCTATCCCGGTCACACCTCTGACGGGAGAGGGGCTTGCGCGTTTGGACGATCCTGACCTAAAATAAAGGTAGCCCGGCCATGTGCGTGCGGCTGTGTGCAGCGGCTGGCGCCAACACCGGAAAGGAAGGGGGCCGGACTCTGGACCGGGGACGCGTTAGACGGCCTGCGCGCGGGGCACGTCAAGGCGGCAACCGGCAGGAGGCCCCCACCTGAGCGAGCGGGTGCATCAGCCCGGCGGC
>Ga0079996_104280_pt1 | contig 41736 bp, 51 predicted proteins | sample PerSpoAPS_AMetaG_FD_69199 | JGI IMG/M metagenome (GOLD analysis project Ga0079996, IMG submission 69199) | Thermal spring microbial communities from Yellowstone National Park, Wyoming, USA - Perpetual Spouter A (PS_A) MetaG (SPADES assembly)... | ecosystem: Environmental > Aquatic > Thermal... | reverse complement strand
AATTAATAAATATCTTGCTATACAAATACTCAAAAATGAACCAGAGAAAGCAAAACAATTATGGTATAACTGCTGGAAGAAGCTTAATAAAAAATAAAAAATGTAGTTATTGTGAAAAGGTAGGATTTAGAAAATAAAAAGTAAAAATCAACATCAATCATTTGACTTTTCTAAAAAGTTTTATAAAATTTATTTTAAGAACACTAAAATAAAAAGGAGGTGAGAAAATGCGGAAGGAAAAAATTATCTCGCAGTTGGCTGCGGAGTTAATCAACCTTGCGGACGAAATTCTTCCTCGAATTCCTCCAACTCCTTTGAAGCAAGCAAAACAAGGAAAGGGGGACGAGGAAGTTTTCGTCCTGCTCTTGAGTGACTTTCAAGTTGGTATTCGGACATCAACTTACAACACCTCCGTATTTGAGGAGAGGTTCTTTAGGCTTACACGTAATGTTCTAAAAGTGCTTGCTCTTCATCGTCATTCCCACCCAGTCAAGAAGTTGGTTGTATTTCTGTTAGGGGATTTGGTTCACAACGAGGAGGTTGCTCGCTTTCTGTCCATCGATGAACTGGAAGTGGTAGTCCACGAGCAGGTTTTTCGATATGCTATCCCAGTTCTTCAAGGCTTCTTCGTAGAAATGCTTCGTAACTTCGAGAAAGTTGAGGTCTACTGCGTTCGTGGAAACCACGGACAGTTCTCGAAACTTCACGCTACTACCACCAACCTTGATGATATCATCTATCACTTCCTCAAGGCCTCTTTCTCTCGAGAAAAGCGCATCAAGTTCTACATCGCAGAAACCTTCTATCAAATCGCAAAGATCTATCGTTGGAAGTTCCTCCTCGTTCACGGAGACACAATCCGTATGCACTACCAAATCCCCTGGTATGGTATCACTACCCGTGTAATGCGTTGGCAGAACTCCATTGAAGACTTCGACTTTGTCTGTATGGGGCACTTCCACTCCTTCGCTGTCCTTGACTGGGGAGGGAAAACTATCATCATCAATGGAACCTTCCTCTCCGACGATGATTGGAGCAAACAACGTCTTGGCTTGACTTCTTCTGTATGTCAAGTCCTTCTTGGAGTACATCCAAAGCGTGGTATCTCGTTCATCAGGAAAATCTTTCTAACAAAATGAAAGGAGGTGTGCTATGTTCTCTCAGACTATCAAGCCTATCTTCCGAATAAATAAGCGTCAGAAGCGCCGAAAGCAGTTTAAAACTTCTCCCCCAATCAAGGCATATCAGTTCATTCCTCATCTTGTCCGTTCCTTCGTCTGCTCCGTTATCGTTGAAACCGAAAAGGAGTATACCGTTGGGGGAGGTTGTCTTACCACCATCGGCCTCCTGACTGCTGCTCACAACTTGGAAGGTAACATCAAGAACATCTATGCTGACTTCTGTATCAATGAGTTCGTTGGCTTCACAGTCCAACTTCGAGAAGCAATCTGCTTCAAAAACCTTGACCTTGCTGTCTTCGAAGCTCCGCAGCTAACCTTCCCAGGTTTCAAGCCAGCAAAGGTTGTCATCGACGACATCAACTTAATCAAGAAAATCATCTCCGAAAATCCCATCTTCTCCTTCGGCTGCCCTCAGGGAATATTTGGTTTGACCTGGGAAGCAACTCCAGTCTATCTCGACAACCAGTGCCTCTACACCATTGGGTTTGGCTGGTTCGGAGTTTCAGGAGGCCCAGTCTTCGCAGTAATCGACAACGAGCCAATCGTCCTGGCAATCAACTCCGAACTTGCCTTTCCCACAATGACGCTCTTGTCTCGCCTTATCAACCTGAAGGCATCGTAGGGGAGGATCTGTCCTCCCCTTTTTCTGTTAATAACTTGTTAATTTGGATTAAAAAAGCCTTTTAAAATTTATGTTTTTTGAAAGGGAAAAATTTTTAAAAATTTTTGAAAAATTTTTCCCAAAATTTAATTAGGTCGGTAATTAACAATTAAAAATGAAAGATGAAAAACATTTGTAAATACTGTAAAAGTGAGTTTTTAACTGACAAACCACAGAAAAATTTTGTCTGTTTTGAATGTTTATCAATGGGAGCAGACAAAGACTTTCTTACATATCTAAAAAATCGGGCAAAAAGGCTAATGATGAAAATTGATTGGAAAATCGACGAAATCAAAGAGGTCGTAGATAACTTATTAAAAAAATGAACGAGAAATACATAAAAGGAAGAAATTTCGAATACCAAATTAGCAAAATATTAAGCAATAAGGGATTTCAAACTGTACGCTCTGCTGGTTCTCACGGACTATTTGACCTTGTTGCTTTTAAAAAACTTGGAGACGAAATGATGACAATCTTTATACAGGCAAAATCATACAAAAAATCATCGAAATCAAATGATAAAAAAATCTTGGAAGATATACTCAAAAAATTAGACATTTTACCACAAGAAAATAACTTTTTCTATTCAAAAATTGGTAGGAAAATAAATGTCTTTTACTATATTTTCAATCCTTACACAATCTTTGCTGTTTTTACCAAATAAACCCCTCTAAAATCTCGTCAGACAAAAGATTTTTATGGGTTATGATAAATTATACCTATCCTGAAAAATCGTTTCTTTGGAGACAAAATTTTGGCACTTTTATGTTAATTAGATTGTAAAAACCATATAAAAATCGTGGTTTTTTTAGGTATAAAAAAACCCCCTGGAAGTTTTCCCTCCAGGGGGGTTTTCTTTTATGATTAGTTAGGGGTTTATCTTGAAGATTTTTTACCCCTTCTTGAGGAACTTCTGGCTCTTCTTGCCATCTTTTTAATTATCCCTTAATTCGACCTAAAACGCCTTTGTAAAAGCTCCTTTTACCTAAATCCCACAAACCACTTGTATAAAGACCAACAAAGACACCAGAAGCAACAGCTAACAAGGGATTTTCAATATATCCGTAAAAATAAACCCAAAAAGCCAATAAAACTCCCCAAAAAACAGAAACTAGTGGCGCATAATCATTAAAAGCCTGTACTCTTTTGCTTAATATTCTTTTGACTACTTCTGTCATTCCCATAACTAAAAGAACAACAAAATGAAAACTTAAAAGTTGATTTGCTGTTAATATCCAACTCTCTTCCATTTTTTTATTTTACTTTTTAATTAACGACCTTTTTAAAATTGGAAATCCATTTCATCAAATTCTTCTCCCTCTTCTTCATCTTTTTCTTCCTCTAATTCTTCCTCTTCTTCTTCAGATTCAAGTGGTTCTTTTTCAAGATTTTCATCTTCCAAGAGGTATTCAGTATCTGCCATTTTTTCTTAATTTTTTTAATTTACGACCCAAAAATTTCGTTGAATTTCTTAATCGTATTTAAATCGGCATTACCAGTAACTAAAAGCCCATAGTTTTTCTGAAAATCTCTAACTGCTTGACGGGTGATGCCTCCATAGTATCCTGTACATTCTTGATTGGCGGGAAAATAACCAAGCCATTGAAGACCAATCTGAAGTTTGACAACCTCTGGACCTCTATCCCCAACCTTTAAAAAATTCGCATTGATGACCATTTTGGGTTTATTAGTTTTTTGCGGTTCATACTTAAAATCAACCAAATAAACTGCTAAAACTACTCCATTTTTAAACTGTTCTTCGGTGATAATTCCCAAACCATTTATTCCCCAATTATCTCTTCCCCAAGAATTTTGAAAAATCAAGGCCTTTTTGCCGTTATAAAGAGTATAGTCGGTAGCCGTAACAGCGTGGCCATATATTCCGTTTTTATCCAAAATAACTTCAGGATTAGAAAATCCTCCTGAGTTAAATCTTGTTCCTAAAAGAATGCCTTTTTTTGTTTGTTCCAAAACACCAGCAATCACGTCAATATCCAAAGGAAGAAAAACATAAGAATTTGCTTTATAGATTTGAGCAACCCACCTTACATTAGGAGTTTCATCGTCTCTTCTTCTCATTGCATTCTCATCAAGTCCCATAGATGGCATCTGTTGTTCCAAACAAGTTCCTTCTTTTCTCGCAATTTCCAAAGCCTGCAAATAATACATTCCTCCTCCAGTTTCTGCTACATAACCACGAGCATAAATAAATCTTGCCGATAAAACCTCAAATCTTTCCTCTTCCAAATAGTTTTCAATTCCGAGAGCAAGAGCAAGTGAGTGAGCTACACAACTCGAAGATGTGGATTGGTTTCTAATAGGCTCAAATCTTCTCCATTCTGATGGTTTTTTCTCAATCCAATTAGGAGAAGGATAAGATTTAAAGATTTCTTCCGTATGATAGTTTCTTTCATCAAAGTATTCTTTTTCATCCCCTAACCACCCATAGCCAAATTGTTCTTTTCTTAAAAACCTTTTAAAAAATCTCCACATTATTTTTATTTTACAAACTCTTCAATCTTTTTCCAATAATCTTTTTAATTTTAGCAAAAATTCGTCTAAGGCAGAAAAGGATTTTTCTTCGTTAGAACTAAAATTAAGATTTTCCAAGTTGAAATATTCTTTGACAAACTCAAATCTTTCAGGAATATTGTTTTTGTAACTTCTGTTTAAAACCATATCCAATTGCCAATGATAACCATTAAAAACAATTTTCTTTGTATTTTCATAAGCATTTTGAAATGCTTCTACTAATGTTTCTCCTGCTCCTGTAACTACTGCCACATTGTAATCGTAATTGGCAGTTTCTAAACCCCTTGAAGTCTTTTTAACATCCCATAGCCAAATGTCTTTATCAAATCCTTTTGGCAAGATAATATCTTCTGATTTAATTATATCTCTTGGTTGTCCAAATTCAACTCTTCGAAATATTCTAAAAGAAGCACCAAATCTTTTACACTCTTTGGGGTCATAAATATCTTCCCCCCTTAAAAGTTTTTCGAAATAGTAACCAGCAGAAGGAAGAGTAGCGAGCTCTTCAAAGATTGCTGAATATCCCCACCTTATGCAATATTCAGTAAAGAAAAATCCCTTTTTCTTTTTATCATAAATAGTTCCAGCATCCCATATAGTTAATTCGTTTTCTCTTAACATTTCCTTTTCTAGTGGTTTTAAGAAGCTATCATAAATTCTTTCTCCTTCTTCTTTGGTTAGCCAAAAAATAACAGATGTTGTATCACCAGTTTGACCTCCATAGCCTCTATTTCCAGGAGCATAATTTTTGATTTCAATGTCAATATTTATTCCTCTTATAATCTTCTGGAAACTAATTGCTTCTGGCACAAATTCCAAGATATCAGTTAGTTTCTCTTGTAAATCAAACCCTTCTGCTTCATAAAGTTTTTTATTTATTTCCAAAGCATTTATAATCTCCATTTTTGCAATTTCAGGCTCATCAGAAATAGGAACAATAGTAGGAGCATCTGGATGATTACCCTTTAAGACCCAACATTTATCAGTAGCTTCTAAAAACTTTTTGGCTTCATCTATAGTTTGAAATTCATAGTGTTCTTTCTTTGAAAAGATTTCATATCTTTCTTCTACTAATTTTTGTGCTTTTTCTCTTTCTTCTTCCAATTCCCAATCTTCTTTGTGAGGTAATAATCCTTTAAAACCTGCTTTTCTTAATTCTTCAGCATATTGCCACATAAAAGGAAAGTCAAAAATTATGAAGTATCTATCTTTATTCTTGACCTTAAGCAAAGCATTTAACAGCTCTTTGCCACTTTTCTTATCTAACAGACCGTCATAAAGAGACATTCTTTGTTCTTTTTCTTTTTCCTCCTCTTTTTTGCCTTCTAAATGATAAAATTGACCTACATAAACCTTATAGCCTTCTTCTTGTAATCTAAAAGCAATTGGAAGACCGTGTCCATCATATGTAAACAAAACAAAAATGGGTCTTGGATTTATCAATCTAAGGTTTATTTGCTGTTTTGTTTGTGTTTCAATTTCCATTATTCTTCCAAATCAGGATGAGTTAATGTCTCATATAAAGAATTCCATCTTTCAATTAAGTATGACCTTTTTGTTTTTTCACTCCTTCTTAAAAGATAATCTTGCATTTTTAACTCATTTATTCTTCTTAAAATTTCTTCTCTTTTCTCTTTATCTTTGATTTGTTTTGCTTTTGCTTCTAAATAGCGTAACTTTGTTGAAGTTCTATCAAGAAATTGTGCTATTCTTGATGGAGTAGTAGGATAATTAGGAGTTGTTTCTGCCTCTTTGATAATTTGTCTAACTGTTTCCCAATCATCTCTTATCATAGCCCTCATAATCTTTTCAAAAATTTCATTTTCTGCTTCTGTTAATTCTCTCGCTTCTCTATAAATAGCAGAATTTAAGAAAACTCCGGGTTCAAGGTATCTTGTTGCCATTAAAGGACCACGAATATCAGTTTGTTCTTTGATAAATGCCTTACCAACTTCTAATAAAGCATTTATCCAACCTTTAGGGTTTGTATATCCGTAATCTTCTAAAATATCTGTCATCATTTCGTAACCTTGAGCTTGCATTAATGGTAAGATAGGAGACAAAAATGTTCTTTCTGCTAAATATCTCATTTGGATTTCGGCTTCATAAGATGTTCCCTTTAGTTGCTCGGGAACTATTTGCTTTCCCGTGAAGAAATCTTTATTGGCTCCTATAGAAATGAAAGCTTGAATAATAGGGTTAAGCATTGATAAAACTTTACCAGTTATATGTGCACCTTCTCCAAAAATAAGCTTTTTTGCTGCTGCTTCAGCATCTAACCTTCCTTGCTTAAATTCATCAAAAACTCTTACCCAATGGCTCCAACCAAGCAAATCAACTGCTGTATGGAAGGGATGAACAATTCTAAAAATTATAGGAGTTCCTTTCTTTTCATCAATTCCAGCAATAATTGTTATTGCTCCATATTTGTAAAATGGAGGTAGGTTTTCATAAATTTGAGAAACTTGTTCATTTCTATGGTTCCAAACATAAGTAGCAGCATACATTCCTCCTAACATTGCTGGTATTATCAGTGCTCCTTCTTTAGTGGTAATATAACGAGCATAACTATCTAATCTGGCAACATACCAATAGCTAAATGGAAAAAGAAATTCTCCAAACCATTTTCTAAATGCCTGAGGTCTTATAGAATAGTCCACGTGTATCCAGTTTCCATAATCAATAATAGCATCTAACCAAAATTCTTTGTCTTGAGCTAGTTTTTTGATATATTCAGGAGCACCCCTAAAAACTGGTATTTCTCCTTTTTCAACTCTCACTAGATTGTCAATTATTGATGCTACTCTTGGAGTTGCTTCTCTAACGGTATTTAGAAATTCGATCCAATCTCTGAAGTTTTTCCATACTTCTCCCCACTGAAATTCTTTTAAACTATCCATAACTTCTTTAAACCTTGTTCCCCTACCTAAATATGGGGAAATTTCTAATTCCGTAGAAATTGTTCCTGTAATTCCACTCTGTCTAATTTTTGAGATAAAAAATTCCCTAAATTGTTCTCTTGTCATACCCATTCTTTCAGCTAATTTGCCTTCTGGAATACCATAAGCTTCTAAAGCTCCTATTTCTCCTCTAATCAAATCACTCATAAATTTCTGTGCTTTTCCCATCTGCTTTGTTGCTTCAGGATGAAATATAGCTATACCTCCTAAAAAGTCACCAATGAAGTTGTTTATCATAAACCTTAGAGGGAAGCCAATAGTAACATAGATTTTCCACCAATGAGTAAGCTTTCTAAGTGGGTTAGCCCAACCTGCTTTATTAAAACCATAGATCTCGTTTTCTAAGAATTTAATAGTTTGAGCCAAATTATGGGGTATCAAATAATATCTTTGCCTTAAAAATGCTCTTGAGTTAGGAGGTAATATTTCTGAAACTATATCTACAATTCTTGATGCTTCTGGGTCTCCTAACTTAGATCTAAGAATTCTATTTGTATCCCATAATTGAACATATTCGGTTTTATAGTTTTCTCTTACATAATCAGCAACTTCTTTGGGCAAATATTCAATACTAATTGGCCTTTCAAAACCTAATTGTTGAATATCTGGATTTCGTAAAAACTTTTCAATTTCTTTTCTTGCTCCTCTTTCTCCATAAAACATTTTAAAAACACTAAAAATATCGTATCTTTTTGCTAAAGCATCTGAACTTTCAATGAGAGTTTGCCAATAATTTGCCTGAAAAAGCATAGTCCTCCATAAAAACAATGGGTCATCAATGTGTTTATAAGAACCCCCTGTTCTTTGGTAAGCAAAAAATGGTTTGAAATATTTCATAAATCGAGGATATAAAGTATTCAAATAGCCTCTTTCTACCATATCTCCAAAAAGTTCCATTGAAATATGGGGGTAGTAAATGTTCCAAAAACTCCATTCTCGTTGGTGAGGTACAATTCTGTTAAGTTCTTTTAAAACATTTAGCCAATCTTCTAACATTCCATTTCTTGATAAATTGGTAATAATTTTTTCTTCATATTTTTCTTTAAAACCAGGTTCTATTTTTTCTAAAACATCTCCTAAATAGTCCGTAAATTCTTTCCAAATTCTAGCAAAATCTTTTCCATAACCATCTAAGGTTTTTAAAGAATTTAAAAATTTCTCTAAAAGTTCTTTAGGTTCTCCTTCTAAGGGGTGGGTTAAGCCTATACTTTTGATTAGTCCAGCATCTCCATATCTCCAAAAATTGTTGAATAATTCTTTTGCTTTTTCAGGATTTTCAATAAAATAAAGTGCTCTTTGTTGGAGTGTTTCTGTAGCTTTAACCAAGGCATCTGTAAATGCTCCTCCATTAATAAGCCTAAAATGGACATTTAAATAGGGGAAAAGATTTCTTATTTCCATAGAAGCAAATCTTCCTAATATTAAATCCCACGTACTTCTAACTTTGACAAATTTATTAGCATCTGTCAATGTTTCTCCTAGAATTTTTTCAGCATTTATTTCCAATTTTGAGGCAACTTTTTGAGATATTTTTTGTAAAAACTCACCTATTGGTAATGGCATATTTTTGCTTAAAAAAGGTTAATTTTACGCCCAATTTTTCTATATTTTTCGAAAATAATTTTCGTAATTTTCTTCTAAATACCTCTATTTTGTCCTGAGACAAACTTTTTTTTCGAGATAGGTATTTATATACTTGGAAGTTAAAAAGTCTTCTCTCAGGGCATTTTAGAAGGGCTTTATTCCAACTTCCATAAACCTGTTATTTCTTCGCCTTCTATAGTAAACGGTTCTGCAATTAGTCTGATAATTTCTTCAATACTTGGTCTTCTTCCAGTATTATTTTCTATTGTTTTTGCTACGTATTTAAGCCATAAAGCAAATTCTTTAGTTACAGGTATAGTCTCTTTTTCTCCTGTTAAACTTACTAAATTTACCATTGTTCTTTCCCCTTCTTTGAATGTTTTTTGCGTATCTATATCAAACATTTTACCTCTAAATGTTAAAGGAATGGATTTAATATCTGCTATTTTTTTGGTAATTTTTGGCATAATTTGAGAAAATTCCGTGAGATTTAAATTTGAAGGATTATCAAAAAGTCCAGTATTTTCAAGATAAGAGACTAATTTGTTATGGAGTTCATTAGTATTTTTCCCCCAAAATTGTTCTAAAACCTTAAATATTGGAGAAACCTTAAGATTTATTGTTGATTGTTCTTCAGCTTTTGTTTTAGATTTTGCTGTAGATTTAAGTTCTTCTTGCGCTATTTCCCTTATTGCTTCTTTCGTTGCTTCTGTTGTCCTTACTAAATCGTGTTGATTAACCCTATATAATTGCTCTAAAAATTCGTTCGGAGAAACAAAAGGATTTAAACCTCCATTTCTTGCTGTTGCCTCTATTCTTATTCTTAGGGCTTCGTCCTGAAGAGCTCTTATAGCATTTATGAAATTGTCAACTGAATACTCTTTGGGTAAAGAAGGAATAGATTTTCTCAAAAAATTGTAAATTATTGGATATTGACTATCTAAAAACTCCCTAATGGTTCCATTGGTATAGGCCTTAATATATTGGTTAACAAAAAAGGTTTGTGCTTCTCTATTTTCAAAAATTCTGTAAGAAAATGATAACAATCTTTCTTCGTCATTAATTCCAAAAGCTAAAATTCCCCTTAAAAGTTCAAGTCTATTTGCATTTGTAATTCTTCCTTCTATTTTTTCTACTAATTTTTTGCCAATAAAGCTATTTTTTCCTAAAAATTCGATTAAATCTCGTCCTAATGGGTCTATTGACATTTCATTAACTTTTTTAGCCAAGTCAACAACTTCATCTAAAGCAGGCTTTTTTGTTAACCACTCTTTTATATTTTCAGTTCCACCATATCTTAAAAGTGTTTGAATATTAGATAGAAATTCTTGGGTTTTTTCTGGCGTTTCTTCCCATTGAGCTAGAGCTTCTCCATAACGAGGACGAATTTCAGTTTCAACAAATTTTTTGACATTTTCCATATTAGACCAATCAAAAACGTTGGAAATTCTTTGTCCTAAGGTTTTTTCAACTTCTTGAGGAGCTTGTTTTACAACTTCTGAAACGTCCTTAATGTTTAAATTCTCATCAAGATTAAACTTTACCTTTACACCTAAATCTTCTCCTTTTAGCAACTCAATTTTTGCTTTTTCGTTGAGAATTTCTTTTATATCGTTTGGCAATTGTTTCCATAAAGGAATAAGTTCATCATCAAAAAGTTTGGTAAGTTTTTCAAAAATTTCATTTCTTTTTTTCAAAATATCTCCAATTGTTTCTGGGGCTACATAACCTAAAGCTTCCAAAAGTTCTGGACTCTTAAAAAGTTCATAAGCCAATTGTTGTCTTGTTAAATTACTAACTTTAGCAAAATCCCTTGGAGTTTCGTGCACAAATCCCATAACCTCTAACCAGTTTTTTAGGGCAGAAAAAGACCAAGCTGGCATTGACTGTCCTTCTTTACCAAAAATCCTTTCAGCCATTTCTGGTATTAAATTGCCATAAAGTTCTTTTCTTATTGTTTCATCAATATTTTCGATTGATTTTATAAGTTTTGGAGCTAATTCTGGAATTTTATCTTTGACAGCTAACAATTCTTCTGGATTTTTGAATAAGTATTGAAGACCCAAATCATCTCCTACCATTTCAACAAATCTTTTTAGTTCCTTGACATTACTCATAAATCTTTCAAAATTTTCTCCAAAGAAACTTTTAATTTTTTGAAAATAGGAAAAATCTTTTAGAGCATCAAGTGTATCATACAAAAGCCCCATTTTTTCTGGAGTTGACTTTATAAAATTCTCCAAAGATTGTCTTAAAATCCCTAAGTTATAAATGGAGTTTCCTATGTTTTCAGGGTTAAAATCACTTATTTTCTCTAAAATTCCTTTAAGGTGTAATCCTTCATTGACGTCTTTAACAAATTCGTCGATTGTCCTTATTGCTTTTTTAGCAGTTTCTTCATCTATAGGTGTTCCAAAAACTTTTTCCGCCTCTTTTACCAATGTTTCTACTCTTTTGTCCATCAGTCTCCAAGCTTGAAATCTATTCCACCCTCTTGCGATGCCTCTCTCTATCAAGGTCATAGCAGGTCCAGCAGCAAAAATAGTAAATGGTAATGCTTGGGCAGTTCCTTCAATCCAGTCAGAAAGAGTTGGGCTTTCACCAGCCCATCTCATCTCTCTAACTACACCATATCCATTCCAAGGAGCCATTTCCAAACCTAATTTAAAACTATCCCAAATGAACTTATTGGTATTACTTTTATGAAGCCACTTGTAAAATCCATCCCTGATTAAAGGGCTAGCAATTTCCTTTTCAATAACTTCAGAAATTCCTAATCTTTCTAAAAATCCTAATGCTTTTACTCCTTTGCCAGCTAAGCCTAATAATCTTACTCCCAAAGGAATTTGGGCTAAAAACCCTAAACCTTCTGCTAAACCAGCAAGAGAAAGCCCATAATCAGAAACGAAAAATTTGTAAAGAGAGTTAATAACAGGAATATCAAGTTGCTTGTATAATAATCCTCCTTCTTTTTCTGCTATTTCAGGAGGAGGAGCGTTATCAGAATAAAGGCCGAAAGTAAAAGCTCCCAAAGCGTGATTCCATAGTTTAGCCAACCAACCCGTCCTTTTCCATTTTTCAATATCTTGATTAATTTTTTGAAGTTGATTTAAAACAGTTAAATCTTCTGGTTCTAATTCAATTCCATAATACATCATCACACTTGGATCAAATCCAGTCATTTCAATCTGATTTTTGATAAACTCCTCCAATTTACGTTGTTTAATAGGATCAAGGTTTATTTGTTTTTCAGCCATTTTATTTATTTAAAAATTGTGTTTGGATTGTATAAACATCTGGTTCAGTTTCTATTTCTACTGGTTCTCCAGTAGCATTTTGAATATCTAAAGAAATAGAGTAAATTCCTGTTTCTAACATTTCTGCTGCAGAACCTCTCTTAGTTAATGAATGATAAAGAACCTTGAGTTCTGGAGGAGGTTCTTTTTTGAGAAGTTTATAGCCTCTATAAACGCTTGCTATCCAACTTTCGGTGAGTGCTCTCTGTCGAGGATCTTTAATATCATTCAAAGTAGGTTCGGGGAGCATAAAATCTAAAATTCCTTGTCGATAAAGAGTGTAAATGTTATCGAAAGCTTTTGCATGCATACCATCTAAAACATTTGATGCATCTACACTAAATCCCATTTTCTGAAGTTCACTAGCATAAGATTGAGACCACTCAAGAAGATTTAAATTTTCGTCTAAGTAATTAATCTGCCAATTAGCGAAGAAAAACCAAGATGGGATTTTGCCCTTAGGGCTTGTCTCTATAACCTGTAAAAGGGGCGACAATAAATGAAAATAATATTCTGGATTATCTCTAAAAAAACCTCTTTGAACAAGGCTATCAAATTTTTCTCGAACCTTTTGCATTGTTTCTATGGTCTTTTGTTGCTCTATTTCTTCTTTTGTAGGAGAAACCGAAAGAGTAGAAGCAGAAGTAGAAAATTCGGTTGAAGTAGGAGGAGTTAACTTAATTTTTGATAAATCGATTGGTTGAGCTTCAATTTTCATCTTTTCTTCCTTTTCTTTTGCTCTTTTTTCGAAATAAGTAGCAGCACTTTCTATTGTTTGCGTATCTCCAGTAAACGCAGAAAATGTTGCTTTACCCAAAATTATCAAATCTTTTAGACTTTTTACATTTTCAGCAACCCATTCTTTAATCCCAGCCCTGTTAATATCTGAAAGCAATTGAAAACCAGTTCCAACAACTTCAGCTGGAACCCTTAGTAAACCACTTACAAAAGCACCAGGAATTTTCGCAATTTTAGGAAGTTTATCTACTTTTTCAGGAGTTGTTTGTTTTTCTTCTTGAGGCATAGTTTTTATTTAGAAGCTTCTGGTGTTGACCCAGCAGTTGGTAAGCTTGGTAAAGGAAAAATATCTGGTAATAGAAAACCTCTACGTGAGCTTGTTCGGGCCGAAGTCCTTGTAAGTCTTGGATCTATCCAAGTTCTTAATTGACCATTTTCGTCTATTATGATAAACATAGTTCCTTGGTCCCCAACAATCGTCGAAAGTTGTCCTATTCTTGGCTTTTGGGAAAGAATGTTTAACAATTGTCTATAAACAACGTTGGCATCTGTTCCCAACAAATTAGAAAGGTTTTGAGAAAAACTTCTCAAAAATGTTCTTTCTTCAGGTTTTAAATCTGCTTCTGATTTAATTTGTCCCAATCTTGGAGCAAAAACTTGTCTGGCAAATTCTATTGAAGCAGATGCTGCTTGTAGGTTTTGAACCATTGTTGCTGCCCTAAGTTGTTGCTCCTGATAAGGATACAGTCTCATCTGTGCTACTGTCTGTAAAAGATTGGCCATTGTATTTATATAGAGGTTTCTTTCCTGAACGAAACTTTGATATAATGCTGCTTTTGTCTGAACTAAGGCTCTTGCAGTTTCTAAATCTCCAGCAGCAATTGCTTGGTCATAGGCAAGTTTAACCTCAGAATCTAATTTAGTTATCATATCCCATTGTTTCATCATTCTATCTAGCATTTCCTGAGAAAATCCTCCAACATTGTGCATAGTGGCTATTATTTGTTGGAAGTATGGTCTTTCCGCTTCAACTCTTTCTCTTGCTAATCTCATAGCTTCCTCCCTCCCTCTCTCTAATGTTTGTCTTGCCCTTTCTGTATACGTTTGAATATCTTGCAATATAGCAGAAGGAGTAACTTCTTGAGGAATTTGTTGGGGTGGTTGAATACCTAAAGCACTGGCAAGTTGTTGTGCTGGTTGTATAAAACTTGAAACAATTCCAGCAGTATTTAAAGGAACTGGATATGGATTAATTTGCTGAGTTGTATTTTGTTGATTAGGTTGCTGAGGCATATTATCTTGTTAAAGGAGGTTTAACTCGACCAAACCTTGCAAATATTCTTTTAGGAGGATAAAAGTTTCTTACCTTCATATAATAAGCTTGGTAAAGAGAGTTGATATAGGTTTTATCCAAGGTGCTTGCTCCTCTGTAGTGCTGTATAGCCAAAAGAGCTATTAAAGAAAGGGTTAACTCATTTTGAATGATAAGCACATCGTCTGTTATTGCTGTAACTGAACTCTTAAGATTACCTGATGCATCTCTTACAACTAAGTTCGTATAGTATTTTACAACTATAGGGTCATAAACAACTATTTTGATATCGTCCAAGAACCAATTGTTTGAACTTGTAAATGATGCAGTGTAATCTATATCAAGCTGTATGTAACTTATATTCTCTGGGTCTGGGTTTCCAACGATTATAGCATCTTTCCAATTAAATTTTAAGAAATTCCAGCCAACTACAAAAGAAGAACCATCTGCTTGCCCATCAACAGTCACTTTGTAATAGTTAGCGCTATCAGTAGCCCAATTTAATGAGATTGAAGTTAAGTTGGAAGTTTGTTGCATATAAAGCCATAAAGTGAAAGAACCTTTATTTTCGTATGTTTTAAAACTTAGCGAAGGAACAAATGTTCTTCTAATACTGGCCCTATTTAAAGCAGAAGCATCTACATTGATATCAAATTTTATAGACCTATCTCCCTCCTTTTTGAAAGCCGAACTTGTTCCCAAATTAACAGCATCATTTAAAGCACTAAACCCAGAAATATCTTCGCATTTGTCAATTGATAAAGGGGGGTAAAGATTTTTGGTTAAGATATAAATTTTGTTACCTTCTAAGGAATAGAGAACGGCATCTGCTGGTTTTCTGCCAAGCTTGATAAGAATTTCGGGCGTTTCATAAAGCCAATCCCTCCTATTATTTTCGGAAATGTATGGTTCTGAAGAATTATCATAAGACAAACTAATCAAGTATACAAAGTCTGGTGGTAGAGGATAAACTAATTGGTCTTCCAAAAACTCAATGATAGTAGTTTTTGTTGAATTTTCCAAATCAAATTCGCCTATTAAAAAGGATAAAGCACTATTAATAGCAGAAATCTTTTGATTTTGCTCTGTTGTTGTATCAGTTCCAGAATAACCTAAAAAATCATTGATTTTGTTTAAGATTTTATCAACTGTCATATTTCATCGTCGTAGGTAATAACGACTTTTTTAAAAAGAAAAGGGTCTTGGTTTGAAGAACCCCTATAAGAAAACTTGAGTTTGAATTTTGTAGCTACTAGACCTATACTCTCTATTCTTTGATAACCACTTTGCGTAATAGAGGGTAAATCAAATGTTCCCTTTTCTCTATCTTTTTCTCTCATCCATTCTATTTGAGCACTTATTGTCCTTCCAGCCAAATTTTCAGTAAAAACTTCTATTGAATGTATTTTAACATAGTTCGAGTTATTTAAATTAAGCCAATTAGTTTCAACGTAAAAATCTTCATTTAGGTTTCCAGAAGGAGAATTATATAAATAGTTGCTGACATATAATCTATCCATCATAATTCTGGTTCCAGCATCATTCAAATAAAAGACAAGTAATTGGTCTTTTAGAGCTAAGGCATAATACGCAGAAACATCATTAGTATTGGTTGTGTTTCTTCGAGGGTCAATTTCAACAATTAAATCATCTTCTGGATACCATAAAATTATCCCTCTAGATTGTGTATTCCCAGAAGAATACAATGTAGGAATAACAATGAAATTTTGTCCCGCACTTATAGAAGAAAGGGGGTGGTTTTCAACGCCAATCAAATCTCTGGCTACTCTCAAATTTTGAATTCTTCTAACAAATTTTAGCCCCGATGGAGAAAAAGCATATATATCGGTATTTTGAGTATCGTCAAAAAACAAATATGTTATTCCGTTGTAAATTGTACTTCCCCTCAATTCTTTATTGAACTGCAGTCTATGAAAGTAAATATTGAGCCAATTTCCGTCCCAAAGATATAGTCTTTTAGGAGGTTCAAAAGAATTTTTATGGATAACAACTATTCCCAAATAGGCATCATTAAGGTTAATGAAAGCATAAACTCCCTCAGTAATTGCTAAGTTTAAGGTTCCCACTGTACTTGAAAAATCTGGTGTTAAAACTTGAATTCTGTTATCATTAGGAGAAGCAATATACCAATAATTTTTCCAAAACATAAAAACACGAGGATTAAAGATTGTTATAGTGTTAGAAGGAGTAAAATTCAAAGAGCCACTAAGATTATCTTCATTTTTCCAAGCAATTTGATTTTGTGTTCTTGAAAAACCCGCAATTCTATTATTCCCAGCATCAAGCATATGATAGTTATTAGTATTATCGCCAAATAGTCCTATACTTCCTAAATAAGATGTGTCTTCTATAGCCAAAACAGCAGATGTTGTGCTTACAACATATAGTCTATTGGGATTGTATTTAGAATAAGCAAAACGAATTATATTGCTACCCCTAGTTAATGTAGATGCTATTTCTGTAGAAGAATATCTAGCATTCATTAAAGAAACAATTCCTCCCTCAAAATTTTTATTGGAACCAATAACAGGAATACCTCTTAAATGCCTATACAAATTTTGATTACCAGAAGGAACAATTTCATAATCCCATCCAGTTCTTTCTGTAAAATTTGTCAAAGTTAATGACCTTAACGCCATTTTAGAAAATAATTAATGCCGTGATAGTTGAATTGTCGCTTGAACTTGTAGAACTAAAGGTTATTTGTCCATCTGCTACGGTATAATAAAGTATTCCTGCCGTTCCTGAAATAGTTCTATGATTTAATAATGCTCTTGATGTAAGTTTTATTCTGTCGTCTTTATAAACAAAACTACCCCCAGAAAGAGTAAAATCTAAAAGCATCATAATTGGCTGATTATCTTCTCCATAAAAAGTGACTATCAATTTATTTGTTCCAACATCAAAAGATTTAAAAAAATATATGGATTTTCCTAAGGGAATTACAACATCTTCATTAATTTGTCTGTTGGGAATTGGAATTTCTTGTGGAGTTTTCATTCTTTCTTTCAACGATGTAAATTTCGGGGAAAATACCTAATTCCGTAACTTTCAATTTAACGGCAAAATCAAGATTATATTTTTCTACTAATTGCCTATATTCTTCGATAAATTTATCCCTTCTCTCTTGAAGTTCTTTCTTTCTGCCAAAGATTTTTTTTGCCATCTCTTTTATTTTACCTAACATCCCTTAATTTTGCTCTGTAAGGCACTATTTTGCTTTGCCAAGTATTCAGATACTTGCCAAGCAAAAATAGTGCGAATGACGAGATTTTAGAGGCAATTTTTTAATTTCGACCTTTAAATTGATATAAAAAACCCTATTAAAAACTACGTTTTCTGTTAATTTTTGCTTCCAACCTACTAACCCTTTCCGAAAGTTCTATAACTAAATCTTCCAATCTTTCTATCCTATTTTCCAATGATTTTAAATGATTATTTTCCAATTCCTCAATTTTTTTGCCTAAATTTCCACCGTTCTTATTTTTTACAATTTCGGCAATTTTGGATAAAACAAAATACAGGGCTATTAAAACTGATATTGCTACTCCTCCTTGTAAGCCTAATTTAATAAGTTCCTGTTCCATCATTGAGTTGAAAGCAATAACCTGCGACGAAGATTTAAAGGAATTGAAGGAACATCAAAAACAGCATATTTCTTCTTTCCTATAGCCCAATTATAATACGAAACAATTTCATTAAATGATAAGGCCCTATTAAACAAAGCAAATTCGCTTATTTCAACATCTCCATAAGAATGAGCTCTATTTCTTCCCAAATCAACATAATTCGATGGGGTGTTAAATGTTACAGAGCCAGAACTAAAACTACTATCTCTTGGATAAAAAACACAGTCTATATAAAGCTTACAGTCACCGGTTACTGTTCCTGGATAAACAAGTGCTAAAAAACGCCACCTATTCAAAAAGAAATTTGAAGACAATGGAGCAATCAACCACCTTTGGTCTTCATAATATCTTCTCAAGTAAACATAATAATTTGAAGTTGCCTGATCAGAAATACTTAAAGAAAAATCTTGCGCCGTCGAATTAGTTTGTCCTATACCTACAAGGTGTTTATAGGAAGATGAGGGGTTAGATCTCAATCTAAACCATATCAAAATTGTTCTTGCTGAATTACCTAAAGCAGGAATAACTGTTGAAGTAGTTATATAAGACGTTGAACCATTAAAAGAATAACAAACCTTTTTAGAAGCCCTTATAAAATGCGAAATTTTTGAATAAGTAACAGCATTTTGAACCCAATTAACATTCAACTTCCCATCTTGGAAAAGCAAGGTATCATCGGCTGAAAGATGAAGAAGCAGGGTTGGATCTCCCCTAAAAAATTGTTTAATGTTCCCCCTTCTATAAACCATTTTTATACAGAAACGATATTAATTCCCTGATAACTTGCTGAGTTCCCTGATGACGCTAAAGCATTACCTGTATTATTTTTTACTGCGATTTTAAAATATTTAGGAGCTTGATAAAGAGCATTCAAAAGCGAAAAATGTGCTGTTTGTGGGCTAACTGACAAATCAATTATTCCAAGTGGTATTCCACTTTCCCAAGTAGCAAAATTAGTTCCATCTTCTGAAGGAAGTAACCTCACTTCACAAAAAGCATTTGTTGCTGCTGTTCCTGATATCGTAACTTCAATTAAGAAATCTTGAAAAAGGTCTGTAGAATTATCTATTGCATTTGAAATTGCTACCGAACCATTTGCTAAACCATTCAAAGAAATCGTGATTGCTGTTTTAGTTCCGTATTGTGGTTTAAATACTGCCATTTGAAAATGAAAATTTAATGACGACCGTTATTGTTGATTTGTATAGCTAACTAACGCTTTAGAAGTTGTCACATACTTGATGATAATTTCCATTGTCTTATTAGCAGTTGTAGAAGTTGGCAAATCTCCCCCAATTCCAACATAATGGCTTCCCCAAGATATTGATCGTGCTGTCCCGTTATCAGTTATGTAAATCACAAAAACATCTCCTACAGAAGGACTGTTCGCATTATTAATTGTTATTGAATTTGCTAAAGCAGTTATGTAGTATTCGTCATATTGAGATTTATCAGGAGTAATTGATGATGGAGAAGTTTGTATTGATTGACGAGGATAAATTCTTTTGTTTGAAAGTGATTGATTTGTATCCACTCCTACCAAAGTTGTAGAAGCATCGGGAAAAGTAAATGTTCTTGAAGCAGTTAAGCCAGAAGCAGATAAAACTAAATTGCCAATAGTTAATGGAGAAGTATTAAAGGTTCCAGTTCCTGAAGCAACTAAATTACCAGAATTACTAACTGTAAAAACATTTGCTGTATCTCCCGTATTTCTAATAACTAAAAGATTTCCAGCGGTTGTTTGTTTTAGTGTTAAAGAAGCAAAAACAGGAGTTGCTCCTGTATGAATATCTTGGGGAGTTGATAAAGTAATAGTTGTTCCAGAAGTAGAAACATTTATTTGATTGGTTGTTCCTTGTATGGTTAAAGCACCAGTAGCAGTATTTAGGGAAAGAACACCAGTATTAGTAATAGTAACATTCGTAGTTCCAGTTATAGATATTCCACTACCAGCAGCCAATAAAGAAGAAATTGGTGTAAATTGTAGAGCATTTTCAGAAGAATTCACTTGAACCAATTTTAACCCGTGAGTTGAATAAGAAGAAGGAGTGTCAGTAAGTTCCAAAAATGTTGTTGCTCCTCCACCAGCTACCGAAACCCACTCTAACCCCATTCCAGAAGCATTAACTCTTAAATATTGTCCTGGTAAACCTCCATTATTAGAATTCATCAAAACAACGTTGTTAGCATTTCCAGAGGCACGAGAATTAAGATTTTGAATAAAAGCAACTTCTTGAGAAGTCAAAACAGAACTTGCTAAATAGTTTGGGGGGATTTGTCCTATGTTTCCGAAAGCCATTTTTTATCAATAGGAATTTGTGTTGTTTTAAAAACCTTAATGTATTTTTGATTAAGACGACTAGCTATAACCCTTAAGTCATTTTCCAAAATTTTCAATTCTTTTTCCTTCTCTGACAACAAAGTAGAGAATTTATGAAGTTCTTCTTTTTGTTTTTGTATCAAAGCAAGTTCTGTTTTGGCTTTTTCCAATTTTTTTTCAACAACTTCTTTTTCCTTTTTCAAATTATAAACCTCCACTTTTAATCTGCCTAATTCGTTTTCTTCTTTTGAAATTTCTGAAATAATCCTATTCAAAACTTCCTGCTTTTCCTTTAAAATATCCAACTCCTTTAAAAGTTTTTCTTTTTCCCTTTTAAAGAACTCTATCTCAGACTTTAGAAAATGAATTTCTTTTAAGGCAACTTCTTTTTCCTGTTTTAATTCTCTTAGCTCTTGATTTAGTTGAGAAAGAAGTAATGTATTACTTTGAATTTGACCCGATATTTTTTGAAGTTGGCTTTCTAATTCTCGTCTTCTTCTTTCTAATGCTTCTATCACAGCCCTAAGATCTCTTGTTTTTAATTCCTTCAAATCATCAAATTCTTTCTTTTTATTCTCAATTTTTTGCTCTAAATCTCTAAGTTCTTTATTTCTTTGCTCTATTTGAGAAACTATAGAAGCAAGGTCATTCTGTAAAGCAATCAAATCTTTTTTAAAGACTTCCATTAGTAGAAAATTACATAGTCAAAGTTAACGTTAGAAAGAAGGGCAGAAGCTAAGTTAATTGTAAAAGAAGTTGCTGTTTTATTGGAAACCCAATATAAAACAGAAATAGCATTAGTGGGAGTAATAAGAACAGAATAAGAAGAGATACTGGTAGGTAAATTTACAACAACAGAAGTAGAACCAGCACTAATAGTTGCTGAACCTCTTATCACATTGAAACCTAACACAGATGAGGGATTATTGTAAGCCATTAGTTTGTTCTAAGAGCTAAATGAAATTCGGTTATCGAACTTCCAGTATTTGTTCCGCTAACACTTGAAACTACTATTCTAATGCCATCACAGGGAGGAATGGGAAACTCATATTGATATCGACCATTAGGGATATCTGTATTATTCAAAACCAAAGTCATTGGCTTTAATACCTGTTGTCCCCCCTGAAATGTTGAAGCAGTTTGTTGATAAGCCTGATTATTTCTGTAGAAACTAATTGTTAAAACTATTTGTGTTAAGGAACCATAAGTAAGATTAAAACCCAATGTTCCCTGACTATTACTTCTTAAAGCATCAAGATAAGCCAATCTAATGTTTTCGTCAAAAGAAGGAGAAGAAGAGGAGGGAGATAAATCTAACAAAACAGCATTAGCAGTAACTGGAGATAAGTCATTCCCTTTAATAACTGTTTGTGAAGATGGATAAGTAATGGTAGTAGCCATTATTCGGAAACTTCCTCAGAAACGACCTCTTGTTTTTTAGATGGTCTACCCCTTTTAGGTTTTTCTTCTGAAGAAACTTCTTCTTCTCCTTCTTCTTCCAAAACTAATTGAACTTTTCCTGGATAAGAAACTAAAACCCTTGATAATTGAGGTTCCTCTAATTCAACAACTTCACCAGGTTCCAAAACGATATTGAAATAGGGTTCAATAAGCCTTTCTCCTGAAATATTTTTAACTTTCATCTTCCGTTAAAAGATAAAAACGACCCTAGATATCCCAGCCCCACCTCAAAAAGAGATGGGGCTGGGTACACCTAACCATTAATCTGTAATTGTAGAACCATTTCCTTCAGAAACAACTACTCCTCTCCAGTTAAATGCTCCAACTTTCCATTCTCCATGAACATCAAAAACATAGGTTTTTGTTACATTATCAAACCAATCTTCTGCTGTAATATCTTTGAAAACTACGTGAACAATAGGAGAGTTAGCTCCATCAACTAAGAACCATCTTGTGTTGCTACCACCCTGAGGAGCGCCAAGATATGGGCTTGTAACTACAATGTATCTTCCTTGAAAGATGTTAGCTACAAAGTTGTTGGTATATGGAGTATTGGGTGTTTCAGCAATCTCCATAGCTCTTCTAACTAATGCTGGAGGAACTACAAGATAAATTTGTCCTGACATATAGGGCATTGGTTTTCCTGTATCATCAACTGTATTTTGTGCCAAAAGAATAGCACTTTCTAAGGCATCAACTGATAAAGCAGGAGAGGTAGCAAGAACGTTAGAACCAACTCCACCACCAACTAATGGGTGTTGGGTAGAAGCAAACTTAACTCCATCTCCATAAGGAAAGAGTTGAGGAGGTAAGTCTGCAGGAGCAGTTCTAACATTGTTGAACCAATCAAAAATATGCTTAGAAGCAGTTAAAACAGCATTTTGTCTAACTTTTCTTGCTTCATCTAAAGCTGCGGCGTATTCTGGACTTCTTCTTTCTAAGCTTTCTCTAGTTACCCTAATTGAACGAGCAAACTGATAAGGTTGAACTTCTGTAATTATCCCTTTGAGATATTCGGACATTGGAAATGGCTGACCTTCTGCTCTTGGTTCTAAGTAACCTACTAAACCTGTTGTATATGTTGTTTCAAGTTTTTGTCTTCCAGCAGCATTAATTCTTCTAACTAAGGGAGTAACATTTGTCATTGCATCAAATAAGGAAACAGCATCATAAAGCCTCAATTGCTCATCTCCCTGAGAATAAACTTCAAAAAACTTTGCTCTAACTCCCTCAAGAAAAGAATCGATATAGGAAGTAGTTATAGGATTAGCCATTGATTAAGAATTTCAGGTTAATTAAGACCTTAATGATTAGAAAAGTCTTGAGCGAATTTTAACTTTACCAACTGTATCAGAAACTTTTTCAATTAAAACAACTTCTTTGGGATAACCTGGGTCTCCTGGACCAACTCTTGTAGAAGCATCTACGTACAAACCACCATTTTCTAAAGAATAAGTATCGCCAACATTGTGAGTAGCAATTGAAGCATTAAAATCTGCTTCTAAAGTAACATCCTCATTTAATATTGCTACTCTGGCCCAATAAGTTTTAGTGGTTGTATTATCCACCGGAGTTTCTATGCTATTTCCAGTTCCTTGACCTAAAACTTTTCCATCTTTACCAGTAAAGCCAACAATAATTCCCAAAATGTTTGTAGCACCACCAGGAGCAGGAACAACTACTCCACCATCACCAAAAACCACTGCTTGGTTAAGGTAATAAGTTGTTGAATTATCAAGTAAGAATTCTTTCTCCAAAATAAGAGAATATGAAGTTCTATCAATTTTTAAGGCCATTTTTAGAATGTAAAGAATGGCGACCCAAATTAGTATTCGAGAACGGGTTCGTTTCCTTTTAAGAGGGTAGATTTTTGTTCTCCTTTTCTCATTCTTGCTATAGTTTCAGGGCTAACACCCAATTGTGCTGCTTTTATTCTGTCTTCCTGTGTAATTTCTGAAGTTTCAACCTCTTCTGTAGTTTCAGAGGAAAGATTTTGAGCTTTTTGAACAAATTCTTGTTTAGCAGTTTCAGCTGTTTTCTTTACATTCAAAAGTTCTTTTAATTCCTGTGGTTTAAGAGACATATAAGCAAGAAGTAATTGGTTTTCTAATTCTCCTTCATCTAAGGTGTCAGTAGCATATTTTTGCTGCCAAACCTCAAGAACCTGTTTTTTAACATCTTCATTGGTTAAGGCGGTAAGAGTATTAGATAATTTGGCAATTACTTCACCAGCTTTTGCCATTTTATAAGCCTCAAACTTACTTTGATCTTGTTCTCTAAGTTCTTTTATTTTCTCCCTTGTTTCATTAAGTTTGTATTTCAAAGCAGCAATAGCATCTTCTAACCCCTTCTTTTGTTCCTCATAATCTGAAACTTCTTTGGAAAGAGTTTGTTTTTTTGTCTCAAGTTCTTGAATTTCTGCTTCTAAGGATTTTTGTTTATCTAAAAGCTCTTGTAATTCGTCCATTTTTAGAAAAGCCCATTTATTTTACCCCGCTGGCTTCACGGGGGAAATTATTCGTTATCATTATAAACGACCTATTTTTCTCTGTCAAGCTTCAAATAGTTTTTCTCTTTCTAATTCTAATTGGCTGCAGTTTAGGAATTTTTACTTTGGGGACTTTAATTTTAGGAATTTTTACTACCAATTTTTTTACGTGAGTAGGATAATGAGGAACCTTTAAAGAAGGCATTTTAGGAGCAGAAACCCTTGGCATTTGGGGCTTTTTATAAGTAAGTTTAACCATTTTGGGTTTTACGCCTCTTAAAAATGGACCAATTTTATCGGTTGTAATAACCATTATTTTTTCTTTTTCTTTTTTCGACCAGCTTTACCTACGCCATATTTTGAATAAGCGATAGCCGCAGCTATCTGCTGTGCGTGTTTCAAGCTTCTTGGTTTATACTCCGCTCTACTAGTAGTCATTTTCCCTGTTTCCTTATACTCCCTTAACAGAGTTTCAATTTCTTTACTTATTGCTTCTCTTTTTTTCTTAGAAATTTTTCTTTTTTTAGCCATTTTGCTTTTCTTGATTAAAAGCGACCATTTGTTTAAGTTCTTTTTTAATTTGCTGAATATTGGGAGCTTGGGGCTTTTCTTGAGGAAAAACTTGACTTACTTCCTCTTTGGCTTCTATTAATCTTTTTATAACTTCCCATTCGGTTACAATGGCACGAAGTTCTGAAGTATGCTTATCATCAAGCCAAGATTGTTTAAGCAAAAAATTCTGCCTTGAAGTTATCCATTTTACCAAAAGTGGTTCCTTTTTCCCAATTCTTTTCCACAATTCTTCAGTTTCTTTAGCATCAAATTTCATTCCTTCATCATCAAAATAAGTAGCAATTCTTCTATCAATTAAATCTCTTTCAATTTCTTTATCCATTAACAATCTGATTAAAAATTTTTTAAATTGCTTCACCCACATTTAATAAGTCTGTTAAATCGGCAAATGTAGTTTTTCTTTTTCTTGAACCATAACCAGGCCTTCCTCCCTTAACTCCTTGTGCTACACTTTCTCCGCCTGCCCTCGTTAGCATCTCAATAAATGGTTGAACTCCTTGTTCAGTTGTTGGGGATTGTGTTGGAGTTCCACCTAACAAATATTCGAAAACCCCGTCTATAAGCCAATCACCTGGACTTTCATTCCAAATTTCGAATAATCTAACAGCAGCCTTTCTTCTATCAACAATATCTGGGAACATTTGAAGTAACAATTGCGCAAATTCCATAAATAGTGCTTTTTGAACTTGAGGTGTTTGTTCCAAATCAAATCTTATAGCAATATCAAAATCAAGGTTTCTAAGCATTTCAGCAGTAACCTCTATAATTTCGATATTTTCCTTGTTACTTATTGCCCTTAAAAGCTTTTCTTGTCTTAAGGCCTCTGGAGAGGCAAGAGTTTCTTCATTATCAGTAACCCTTATTTCAAGATTAGCAACTCCAACAGGAGATGGAACTTCATTAACCCTAATAACATTTCTGAATTTTCTTTCCCCAACAACCTTTTGCATATCAACAGAAGTCATAAATTGTAAAAGGTTTTTAATTTGTAATCTTGCTTTTTGCTCTAATAAGCTTTGATAAAAGATTTTAGGAAGAGAGAATGATTGCTGAATTGCTTGTTGCCTCAATAGATTTTCTGCTGCTGATTTGGGTTGTCTTGTAGGTGTAGCAGGAGGAACCAGTGGAGTTGTAATCTTTTCTAAAACACCTTGAAGGTAAACATTCATATTCCACACGCTTGGGTCTAATTGGTTCATCTGTATTTCTCTAAAGGTATCAGCCATAGGAAAACTATAAATTTTTCCTCCTTCCAATGAGAAGTTACCCTCGGGAACTGTTGGGTCAGCAGTAACGATTGGAGGATTTATAGCCTTCCATATTCTTTCTAGGGACATTTCAATTAAGTTTTCAATGGCTTCTACAGGAGATTTTATTTGGTGAACAATAGAAGCGCCATAGAAGAAGTTGTTAGAAATTGGTTTGTAAACCGTATAGGCAAAAGGAAGTTCTTTATGGTTCCAAGGTAGGGGAGATTTAACTAATCTTCTGCCTTCTTTAACTGGGTTTATCCAAATACCATTAGCTATCACAACAAACTCATCTTTGGCTCGGTTGTAGTATTTTAAAATCTCAACCTTATCTTGCATAAGCATTGTTTTATCCATCAGTTGTGCTATCAAACTATCAGGAGAAAGTCTAATACCAGGATAAACATATTGGGCATTTGGATATTGCCCAAACTTTCTTTGAAATTCAGTCCATTTCATATAAACTCTCTCTATAACTTCCTCCTGTTTTTGAATATCAGTTTCGTAAATTTTAGGGAAGAAGAAATCATCTAAATTGACAATTCTTTCTTCTTTATCGAAAATTTTATCTTCTTTTTCCTCGTATTTGATTTCATATGTTTGAGGGTCAAAATAAATTACATCTTTGTATTTTCTTGTTTTGTAGCGAGCATCAACATAAACAATAACAGTTCCATCGATTATTGCTTGCCAAAACTGTAAGAAATTTTGGATTTTGTCTTTAGTGGAGCGATACAAAAATTTGAAAAAACCATTTAGTAAAGAGCTTAATTGGACATCAAAGCCCTCAATTCCATAAAATTGAGGATTGAGAGAAAGATTTACTATGAAAGTTAAAACTCTTTCTACGGCAACTCTATATTCCTGAGAAAAATAAAGTTTTCTTCCCGTAAGTTCATAAGCAGTAGAAATTGGAACCTTTCCATAAAATTTGTCTCTTGCCTCTGAAATGTATTCTTTTAGGGTTTTGCCACCAAATTCATCAAAAGTGGAATAATGTATGTTTCTCCAACGATAATACTTATCATAAACCTCGGAAATAACTTCAATTTCATCATCCGTAAAATGTTTTATTTTTTCTAAAACAATTTTTTCGTTGTTATTGGCCATTTATTTCAATTCCGTGTTTAAATCCTGGCTTAAATCTTGTCCTTTGCCAAGTTTTTTCCAAATGGTATGCTAATGATGGAGCTTTTATAACAACTAGCCTTCTTTTAATTTCATCAACAATAATGGGAAGTCTTTGGAAAACATCTTCAGAACTTTCAAAAGTATATGTCCCAATTATCACATTGTTCCTATAAAAAGTCAATTGTCTATTTTCTGGATACCAAGAAGCACCAATTTTGCCATCTAGAAGTTGAACCCTTGAAACTAAATATCTAATAGCGCTTAGCATAAGTTGAAATTTTAGGTCCACCCAATGTATTACCTTTGAAAAATACATCAAAGCCCAAGCAAAACATTTCGTGTGCCGACCTCAAATCTGCTTCAGGAGAAATATGTAATGGAACTATTTTCCCTTCTGTTGTTCCCTTTAAACTTCTTTCTGAAATTTTTGCTGACTTAAGAGCATCTAAAAGTCTTAAAGAACCACTATCATTAGCATTAAACTTTGTAATCTTTAGATACTTTTGAACTGCTCTTTTTCTGATTTCGTGAGAAGTTCCTATGTTAACTATGAGAAAATTAATGCCATTTTTCCTCAAAATTGTTTCAAAAGAGTATCCTGCTACTTGTGAAACCTGTCTATGGGCTGGTTCTCCAAAAACAATTTTGGGCTTACCCCAGCTCCTTACTTTTTCTAAAAATTCTCTTTCGTATTCATTATACCACATTTTGTCATAAGGAATTTCAGGGTTAAGAAATGGAAGCCACCAATCTATAAGAAGTTTATTTGGCATTAACCTTCCGTGAGCAGCAATAGCAGTTAGATTTCTAATTTCGTTTTTTAATGGGTCATATTGATACCAGCATAAGGCGGTATAATCTTGGAAACCAGCGAAGTCGGCTGAAGCAAAAAGTGGTAATTTGGGGTCAAATTCTATGGGTTCTATCTGGCATTCGTAAGCTTCAGGGTAATACCTTAGTTTAGGGTCAACATCATAAGAAAGTTCTAATTCTGCTAAAAATGATAAGGGGTCTTCTTTTCTTAGTTCAAATTCCTTTTTGTACCATTCTTCGTCTTTGAATGGATGTTGTTTCCAATGTAAAGTGAAAACCTTACCTTGTTCTCTTAAGTTATCTACAAATCTTTTTAAGAATTGATTTTCTGTTGGAGTCGAAACATAGATTTTAACCTTTGAAGTATCTTGAACACTTCTCAAGCTTTCTTCCAAATATGGCCAATAGGCCAATTCATCCATATAAACAACTGAGCAATTATGAGAAACTATAAGATTAGTTACAAAGTTATGCCCTTCAACTTCTAAATCATAAGTCTCTTCGGGAGGCAATTTTTCAATTTTTCTAACATTTCTGTAATTAAACAACGAATCATACATTTCTCGTGAAGGTTTTTTATATGATTTAAAATCTGGATTTCTAAAGCAGTCACCAATTAATTCCTTTAGCTTTTCTCCTTGTTTTCCCATAATCTCTACTCTATATATGTTCGTCCCATATCTTTTATCATATCTTTCAGTAACTGTCGCAAAAATACCCAAAGAATACAATAGATACCTAACTCCTTCTGCCAACTTTTTAGATGAAGTATGGTAAGTATATCTCAAAATTTTATTGAAAGAACTTAAGCAAACACTACCATCTCCTATCCACAAACCCCTTAAAAATGCTGTTTTTACTCTTTGAGGAGAAATGAAAATAGGAAATGGAACTTCTTTGTCATTGGCATAATAATAACCAACCCCGAAATTTGCTAATAGTCTCTTCACAAATGAAGAATGGATATAAACGTCATAGCAAGGCTTCTTTTTAACAATTATCCTATCTTTCCAATTATGCCCCCGAAAAATTCCCTCTTCATTTTTTCTAACCGAATATTTCAATTCACCAAAATTCTTTCGCAATAACTCTATAAACCTTTCAATAATCTTCGTGTTTGTATTTGAAAATTGAATAGTGCTACTATTTACAATACTTCCCTTTGAAATTAAAAGTCCAATCAATTCTGCCAAATCTTCATTTAAAACAGTAGGTATTTGAGAGGGGATATTATTATCAGTCGCCTTACTTTCCAGCTTTTCAATCCTGTAATAATCAGAATTTATCAATTGAGGGATTTTTCTTACATCAAAAATTTTTACTTTGTCTCCAACTTTCAAATCTTTTAGGGGAACCCAAATTTCTTTTTTGTTTCTTAAAACCTTTACGGGATGGTCTTTTGTTCCCTTCAGAACAATATTACCCCCTAATCTGACTTTTATGATTTCTTCTGGGGGCAATTTAATATACCTCAAAATTTTCTTTTTCTCCCCATTTTCGTCAATAACATATGGATACATTTCATCAACAATTTTCTTAATTGGCATAAATCCCTTGTCAGTTAAGACTAAAGTATCACCAGTAACACATCTATGACCCCTCCCGAAGTTAGGATTAGCACTTTCTCCGTATAATACACTTCCATTTTCAGGATTGATTAACTTCATATGATTGTCGTGAAATTTCTTTTTGAAGTTTTTAGGGAAAAGCCATTTAGGTTGAGCATAAATAAGATATCTTATCTTGCCAAAAATACTCGAAATTGCTTTATTGTCAACTTCTACTTCTTTTCTTGAACCTATAAGAGCTGAAAATTTTTCTGTAAATAGCCAATGATAAACGAGCCAATGAACTATGGTCCAAGTAACTCCCATATCTCTTGATTTTTCTATATAAAGAACATCACCATCGTAAAATGCTTTTTCAAGCCTATAAATCAAATCTGCTTGATAGTCAAAGGGAACAAAAATAATATCTGGTTCTTGAATGTTTCTTGGTTCATATACCCAACCGCAGATTTCTATCCATTTGTAGATGTTTTTCTGAAATTCTCGGTAAAGATAAACTCTTGCTTCGTAAGAAAGTTCAGCAGCTTTTAAAAGTTCAAATCTTGTATCGATATATTTCTGGTATTCTTCTGATTTGAGATATTCTTGAAGTTTTGCTAAATTCATTTAACATTTATTCCTTAAGCCAATCCATTACACCTTTAACATCACGAAATTTTATTTTCTTAGGTTTTTTACGCAATACTTCTGATAACTCCCACACTGGACTCTCTTTTTTTCTTACACCCTTTGTAACATCTACAAACTCCCAAAGAGGATTTGTAAACTCTCCCCTGCCCCATTGCTCATGCTTAAATCTTATCTCTGGACGACCATAACGAGGATGAGGATATATTGCCCATTTACCTACACCCTTTACGTGCAAACCATAAACATGACCCTCTTTTTCAACTTTTGATAATAAAGACTCTGCTTGTTTTTGTAACCGTGCTCTTTGTATATCAGCCAACTTGTTTTTAACTCTCTGCATAGCACTTTCAGAAACATCTCTTAGTAAAGTCCCCAATTTTTTAATTGGCAGTCTTGGCATATTAATTGAGAAAGTTAATTAAAGAACTTATTTGATATTACTTCTTCTAACATACTTTAACAAAAATTCTTTTTTCTTTTCAGGATTATTTTGGTCTTGTTCCACAATCTTCAAACTTTTTATCATTTCTTCGTCGGGTTTGTAGTCAATAGAGAGAATGTGATACAAAGAAGACATCGTTTTTAGAGAGGTAAAGAATGTTGCTGGATGTTCTTTGGCAAGTTTTTTGAGATATTGCGGAGTTACTAAATCTAACATATGAGCTATTTTTTCTTCCACTCTTTTAAGCAAATCTAGTCCCTTAATGATTTCTATTGATTGCAAATCTCTTAGCCTTCTTTGTGTTGGAACAATTGCCCCAGTTTTAGCGTCAATCTGATAATGTCTTACAACCCAATAAAAACTCTTTAATTCGGTAAGGGCGTTATAGATTTTAGTTGTAATGTATTCAGGATTTCTTTGTAAAAACTTACCAAGATTAACTGCCAACATTCTCGCAATTCCTATGCTTCTTTGAGGATTATAGCCAAAAACTTCTTGAAATTTTTCATCAAACCATTCTGGAATAAGTTTTTTCTTGTCTTCCTTGTTTTTTTCTCTTGCAATAATTTCCTCAACTTGAAAAAATTCAATAAGTCTATCTTCGCCAATAGCTTCAATAAACTTTTCAAGCTTATAATCACTAAAAAGTTGTCTTATGTTTTGGTAAGCTTTAGCCATTTAGCAAAAAGCCAAGAAATTAAGACTTATTATCTGGTTTTAGAACTGCTAGAACATTGGCATCGAACTGATATTTGCCCATAATTTTTATAATTCTTCGGAGAAGTTTCATTGTTCTTCCTTTTCTACCCAATATTTTTCCCTTGTATTCACCAGCACAATCTATCACAACTTCTAATCCTTTTAGGGTTTGTTTTGAAGTTAAGCTTACATCTACTCCAAAAACTAACTTGATTAAGTTCTTAATTGCTTGTTCTATTTGACTAACTTCTGTCATCTTTCATCTAAATTATAAATACACTTTTTCTTATTTGTCAAGTTTTTTGAGTAAAATTAAATAACATGAAAGACATAGAAGAGTTCAAAAATAAAATAATATGTGGCGATAGTTTCAGTATTTTAAAAAAAATTCCAGACAATTCTATTGATTGTATTATAACTTCTCCTCCTTACTGGTCCTGCCGTTCTTATTTGCCAGAGACTGATGAAAACAAAAAATTTGAAATAGGCCTAGAAGACCATCCACAAGAATACATTGACAAAATTGTGGAAATATCTTTGGAATGTATAAGAGTTCTTAAAAAAACTGGAGTTTTTTTTCTAAATTTAGGAGATGTTTTTTATACTTCGTCTCATCAAGGGGGAACAGACAGATTAAATAAAGAATTCAACAAAATCTATAACCACAGAGTAAATATAAGAGGCAAATATAAAGATAATTGGCTTCAACAGAAAGGAAGATTGTTATTACCAATGAGAATAGCAATAGAACTCCAAAATAGGGGAGTAATAATCAGAGATGTTATTATTTGGGCTAAAAAGATTACTAAATACCCCGAAAAAACATCAATAGGAACTGCAATGCCATTTCCAGTTAGAGATAGACTTTTACATGCTTTTGAATATATTTTCCAAATTGTTAAGTCTAAAAAATATTACTTTGACTTATCTCAAATTAAAACTCAAATTAAAAGAAGTTCTAGCTTAAGCCATCAAAATCCTATGGTAGAAGCTTATAAAGAGGATAATCCACATAAAAAAACTATGGCTGAAGTAGAAAAATTTAGAAAAAGATATTCTATAGCTTCTCAAGTAAAAAATTGGAATATTCAGCTTTCAAAAGAACTAAGTGGAGCAAATCCTACAAATGTTTTAATGTTTAAGGTTGAAAATCAATATTCAGTTCCCTCTGGACACTATGCTAAATTTCCTACTTCATTAGCAGAATTCTTCATCTTAGCAGGATGTCCTAAAGACGGAATTGTTTTAGACCCATTTTGTGGGAGTGGAACTACTTGTGTAGTTGCTAAAAATTTAGGAAGAAACTATATAGGAATTGACTTAAATCCTAAATATTGTGAAATTGCTGAAAAAAGATTAGAAAATACACAATCTCCGTTAGCCCTCTAAATTTGCTCTGAGAGAAAACTTTTTAGAATGTCAAATATAAAGATACTTGCCCGCTAAAAAAAATTTGTCTCAGAGCAAAATAGAGTCATCCACCCATAAAATAACCATAATTAGCATTAAAAAACCCTTTATTTTAGGCCTTTTTTAGCAAGGAGGACAGTAATTCAAAAAACCAATTTTTTCAAGAAAAATCGAACAAATCAAAAAATTAGCTCAAAAAGGGGGTATTAAGCTTTCTAAAGAACAAGGTTAGAGCTAAAAGGGGTCACATAATGAGGGGGGAATAACCCAAAAATTATATCAAAAAGCAAAACCTTGTGGCAAAAATCCAAATCCCAAGCCTAAACTCAACCATAAAAGCCTAAATTTTTCTCGTTTTTTCTTACTTTTTTAAACCCAAAAACTTAAAAAATCAAGCCCCAAAACCAAAAATTTAACCTTAAACTAACAAAAACAAGCATACAAAAGTCCAAAATCATTCACCTAAAACATCAAAACAAACTCCAAAAAACCAACAAAAAAGACACAAAAATTACAAAAAAACAAGCTAAAAAGAGAAAAATTGAGCTTAAAACCTGTAAAAACAAGCCAAAAAGCCTAAAAAACAAGCCAAAACTCCTTTCAAAGTTCGTAAAATAAACCTTCTGCGAACCTAAAAGATCAAAAAACAAAGCAAAAACTAGCTTTTCAGGAACCTTTCTGTCAAAAAAGCTTGAAACTTCCCCGAAAACTTAAAGGCCTTTCAAAAAGCTGGGGATTATATACTTTTCTAATCACCTTTCTCTATACTTTTCTAATCCACCTTCTCTATACTTTACCAATGAGGTAATATATACTTTACTAATCACCCTTCTATATACCATACTAATCCACCTTCTTCTTTTTAGAGGAGAAATATACTAATCCCACTTTCTTCTTCTTCTTCTTTTCGTTTTCTTTGCCTTACCTTCTTTTCACCTCTTTTATTTCACCTTTTTCTTTTATTTTTTTGTTTTTCTTTTTTTCTTTTCTTACATTTGCCCGTTTAAAAAAAGAGCCCGAGCTGTGAAGCCCGAGCTCTCTTTTTTCTTGTTTCAAATGTTTTATTGCTTACACCATTTTTTTTCTCTTTTATTTTTTATTCATTATTCATATTTTCTTTTACTCCTAAGCTTAGTACTAAATCGTCTCCATCATAGAAAATATCAACTTCAAAATTTTTCTTTAAAAATTTATATAAACTTACAAATTCTTTTAAATTTAATTTTTCCTCATATACACAATCGAACTTTGTCAAAGTATCATATAAAATCGCTATTGCTATTTCGTCATTTTCAAGTATATCTTTTAAATCAGAATCTGCTACAATACTTAAACTCCTCCTTCCCCACATCCAACCCGTATCAAAATAGGTTCCTATGTATTGCGAATTTCTTTTTATTAAACTTTTTAAATTTTTAACTTTATTATTCATTTTTTATTTTTTTTATTAATTATGACCCATTGACATTTTTTTTATTTTGAGAGCCACCACAACCACAACAATACCAGCCCTAAAATTATTAAATCTTCAAAAAAATCCATTTTAAGCCCTAATTTATTTAATGAGCGACCGAGAAAGACCCGCCCCTGCCTCCCTGCCTGCTTGTAGTGTTCAATCTTTACAACATATCGCCCGCAATTTTCAATCTCTGCCATAGAATAGTAAAGACAATAAAGCAAATAAGAAAATTGATAAAAGATAAATTATTTTGTCATTCATTTCTTTACAACTTTACTATAAATTGCCTCACCATTGGAAAAAACTGCAACTAATTGATATACATCAGTTAATTTTTCATAAACTTTTTCTAATTTCTCAGTTTCTTTATCTATGATTTTCATTATTCTCTCATATACTTTAGAGGAATTTTTTATGAGATACTTTCCTATGTAATAATCTATGGGAAGCTTACCATGACCATCATATACAAAACCATTTTTAAGATAATAACCAAAATCTTTAATATCTTCCTCTGTTAATTCCCAACTCTTGAAATGACTTTCATCCTCTAATATAAACTCCCAATCCCAATCCAAGTTTATTCCTTCATAATAACATATTCTCACAATAGAATCAATTCTTAAACTTCCCCACCCAATTTTATTTTTACCATAAAAAAAACTAATGTCTTTTCTTGCTATCACAAAAGCATCTCTCCCAATCCACTCTCGCCATCCTTGTTTATCATAGAAAAAATAACCAAGTTTTTTTAATTCCGACCCTAACTCTAAATAAAAATTCTCATATTCAATTTCATTTTGGCCGATAAAAACATAATAGAATGAAGCATTTTTTTTATAAAAATTACGAGCAGCCATTTTTAATCTTTAATTTTTAATTACCGACCTTTTAATTTTCAAAACTAATTCTATTATAACCAACCATTCGAGGAATATCTAATTCAACCTTTCAACTTCAAATTTTTCAAACAAATTTAAAATACCTCTAAATTAGAGCAGTTTAAATTAGAGCAGTTCAACTTATTTTACTCTTTTCGCCCAATAAAGAATAGCTTTAACTTGCCCATCGCAAATTTTGTTTTCTTTTTTGGGTATCCATTTAATTTCCCAAGACCTAAAACAAGATAACATTTTCCTAATTTTTTTCACCTATTTTACAAATTTTTCTTTGTTTATAGACCATAAACCCTTAACCTGATTAACAACTAATTGACTATCACTATGAATTACAAGATGATAATCAGAAAAATTAATCTTATAATTCAAAAGTTCCATTAAAGCTTTTATTAGAGCAAGATACTCTGCTTCATTGTTTGTTGCTTCATTTTTTAACAAATTGGCATACATTCTTGTAAGATTATTTCCTATAATCACAAAAGCTATTGCACTTTTACCAGGATTTCCGCTTGAACCTCCATCTACCCAAACTTTAATTGTTTTTTGTTCTTCCATTAGTTTTCTTTCTTAAGTTCATTTAAGTATTCTTCTTTGGAAATTTTTTTGAAGATTATATCTCCTTGTATGTAAATCATTGTTGTTTTTTCTTTTTTAATGCAAACTTTAATTTCCTTGGCATAATTTTCTCTAAAGTTTCATTATCAGCCCCAACTTCTTTGTAAAACTCATATAAATGATGGCAAACTCTACCAACTTTTTTTGCCGATTTATAGCCTAAACAGGTACATCTTAACCTTCCATCTCTTGTATAGTAAAAAATTAGGTGTTTTTTGTTAATAATTTCATTCAAAAATTCTTCTTTGTTTTTCCACCCATATCTTTTTTTTATTTCAGGAGCAATATTATCCCACATTGGCTCATAAATTTTTTTTCTAAATTCTTTTGTCTCATCAGATGGTTCAACTTCCTTGAGAATAACTTTGTAAATTCTGAAATTCTTAAGCAAGTTTTCCCAATTAACTAGTGCTTTATACATTGTTTTTAAATTTCGCCGATCCATCTATAAGTAACATATTTTCCTTTTTTTTCGGACCTTATTTTGCCTTCTTCTTTGTATTCACGAATAACAACCTGAAATAACGTTAAAGATAAACCCAAACTTTTTGCTAATTGTAAAGCCTCTTCTCTTGACAAAGCAAAATCATCTTCATTTTTAATTGCTGATTCAAACTCTTTTTTGAACTTTTCTTTAAGAGTTTGCGAAATAGAGTAGTCTATACAAGTTATGTTGTTCCAATCTGTAAAATCAAACTTTAGATTTTTAATTTCTGGGCCAAATCTGTTTTTATCTTGACTTAACATAATTTCAAAGCCTTCCTTACCCATAATTCTGATAATGGTATAAACAATATCTGCGGAAGCGCCAATGTCTGAAGAACCTCGAGAAGAAAGAGATTTAGGTTTTTTGAAAATTTCTTTTTCATTGTTTTCGTAAGTAGAACCTTTGCTCCAGTGATGAGTAAAAATGAAAGTTATTCCTTGATTACAAAAGTATTTTCTAATGTTTTCGGTTAAACGCCTAATATCAGAAGATTTGTTTTCATCACCTTTGAAAAATTTCCTTAATGGATCAACAACTAAAATGTTAAAGCCTCGTTTTTTCAATAAATATGATAGTTGTGCTATTTGAACATCATCATCTAAAAATATTGTTTCATTGCCATAATAAAAATTCTCACTTTTGAAATTTAAAAGTTTTAATTTTTCGCCTATAACTTCTTTAGGATCTTCCCCTAAATAGCAAATTTTATAATTGCCAGGGAAAACTCTAAAATGGTAAAATTGTCCTCCCAAGATAAGTTTACAAAAATAAAGAAGTAAGGTTGTTTTTCCTGAAGCATAAAAACCTGAGAAAAGATTTATACCATTTCTAACAATTATGTTTTCGACAATAAATTTTTCTTCTGGATTAAAAGAAAGGTTTTTTAACTCTTCAGCACTTAACAATTTTTCAACAATTTCATCGACTTCTTTGGCTTTTTCTATTGGACTTTTTGATACGTCTTCTATCCTTCTGAAATCATACATATTTGTTGTAAAGATAATTAATGGCCTCGTAAAAATCCATTTTGTAAAGGTTTTTAATGAAATTAACTACATTACCTCCTCTTTGACAGCCAAAGCAGTAAAAAGAATTAGTTTTTCTATAGATAGCAAAGGAAGGACTTGTATCATTATGACCTGGTAGTTGGCATTTTATAAGTGCTGGTTCTTTATGAGGTATTTTTACATCGAATTCATCTTCGACAACTCTTTCAATATCAAGGTTTAAAACCTTTTTGACTTTATTTCTAAAATTTTCTCTTTCTTCTTCAAAATTTGTTTTTTCTGGTATTTTTTTGTAAGTTTCTAGAAATTCGATTAAAGATGATAAAGTTTCAATTCTCTCTATCAAAAAGTTGTATCTTTTTGAAAATTCGTGCCAAAGAGGAAGACCTTTTTCTTTTGCATCTTCCAATTTTTTAATGTTTTCCCAAAGGAAAATATCTAAAGCTTCCTTTTCTTTAATGAAATTTTTAAGATTTTCTCGTAATGACTCAAGAAGATATTCTGGATTATTCATCAAATCAGGGAAAAATTCAACCATAACTTGAATATCGTTTTTTTTGTAAAGATTTTTATTTTCTTCTTTCCATTTTTTGTATTCTTCGTCCAAAATCTTTAGATAGTAAAGGACTTCATTTAAATCTTCTTCCGACAGAAATTTGGAACCTACATTTTCAATGTCTTCCAAATTAAAACCGCCATAGACGTACAAATCGACTAGAAATTGCTTACCGAAAAGCAAAGTTTCATTCATTATGATAACATTATAACCGTGTTGTAAGCAAATGTCAAGATTTTAGAAGGACTTGACAAAAGACAGTTTTTCACTTGCAATTCCCTGACACAATTGAAAAATTATGTAATTGATAGGAAAAATATAGGAAAAATAAGGAAAAAATAATAACACCATAATAGTTACACTGTGTAATTGTTACCGTGGAGTGTAATTATTGTGATGTTATTATTTTTGCTCGATTTTTCGAGGTTTTTGCCATCAATTACACAATTTTTCTTGTGTCTCAGGAGGGGGTAGGGGGTGTGTAATTGTTCTTCCTTAATCACAGTCGCAAAACCACGTCATATCCCAATGCAAGTTTTATTCACAACTTATCAACATCAACCATCTTGACAATCAACCATTCAGTATGTTATAATGGTGTTGAAGTTAAGACTTCAAGGTCGATAATTAAAAAAAATCAAAATAATGGGCAACGAAACCTATCTAGGATTGTTTGAAATAGCAAAAAAATTAGGAATTACTCCAAATCAAGCAAAATGGTTCGCTAGAAGGTATATCAACGAAATTAGGTTTCAAAAAAGGAACATAAAAGACAAACTATATAACCTCGAAGACTTTAAAAGAGTCGTTGAAGCAAGAAAAGAGTATTGGCAACTTAAAACAAGGTCGTTATTAAACAAAAACAAAAAAAATGGCTTATAAGGAAATTTTTGGTTTTGAGGAAGAAAGAAAACAAATAAAAGGATTTTGGAAGCCAAAAAATGTTGGTGATACATTTGAAGGAATCCTTAGAAGAGTTCTGCATAATAGAGGAAAATACAGAAACAGAAATATGTATCTTTTCGAAAATGAAAATGGAGAAATTATAGGAGTTATGGGTAATACTGTTTTGGACAAAATTTTTAACAAAAACCTTGATATTTGCCTTAACAAAAAGGTCAAAATTGAATATCACGGTTTAGGTCTAAACAAAAATAATGTCAAATATCACCTTTTTAGGGTTTTCGTTGATGAATAATTAACAGGGCGAAATTAAACATTAAGGATAAAAAATGATAAAATCAAAAATTCTAATTATTTGGAAGCCAACCCATGAAAAAGAAAGAGAAGACATTGTTTATGTTGATATTTACTCAAATTTGCCACGAGAAAAAATTGTTTATGACTACTTGAGAAAATTCTATGAGGATGATATTCCTGATGATGAATTTTTGAAAAAGTATGTTGTTAAAGAGATTAGAAATTTAGGTTTATTTTTTTTATGTGATTTATGTGGCGAAGAGGAAAAAAAGCTAAATTCTGTATATCTTGGGAGTGACTACTATAAAATTTGTGAAAGGTGTTTGGAAGAAGTAAGAAATAAAGTCAAATTAATAAAAAAAGAAAATTTAAAATGGAAAACCAATATTCTTGGGAACAAATAGAAGAAAGGGTAAAAAGAAAAGAACAGCAAATACAGAAACTTCATTATTCTAAAGAAAGACAAGTTATCAAAGCAAGTATCTTTAATCAAGCTAATGAGTGGGCAAGACTACAAGCAGAACTTGGACTTTCTGATGAAGAAATTGAAAAACTTATCAAAAAATGGTTAAAAAAACTTTATCAAGAGTACAAATTATGGGATATGGAATTTGACAATCTTTACTTCCAAAACATTCAAGAAAAAAAGAAAAGTCGGAATTAAAAAATAAAGATGAAAAATGAATAATGAAAAATTTGAACAAATCTACGATTACATAGACGAAGTTATGGGTGTTACTGATGATATGATTGATAAGTGGATATACGATTGGGAAGTTGAAATGGAATACGAAGCAAGAAAAGAAATTGAAAAAATATACGGAATGCCTTGGTGGAAAGTTTTGAGTGGAGATGATGACTATAATCCTGAAGATGATAATGAAGAAGATGAAAAAATTGTTGAAATTGTAGATTGGAATAATAAAAATTTCAGGTTTTTCAAAGTTAAACCCTCTGAAAAATCTAAATCAGAATTAGGACTTCCTGATGATTTCTTCTATCTTGTTGTCGTTGATTTGAAAAATAATAAGATGACTTGTGATTGTTTGGGAAGTTTAACAAATGGTACTTGTAAACACATCCAAATGGTCGCAGAAAAATTAAAAATTAAAAATTAAAAATGAGAAAGAAAAACATCCTGAACTTACAAAAGGACATATTGATATGAGAGCAAGGAGATATATGGTAAAACGATTTTTAGTTGATTTGTATGTCAAATGGAGAGAACTTGAAAGGTTACCAGTGTCAAAGCCTTATATTGTTGATATTTTAAAACATCAAATGGAAGATATGATTGTGAAATAATAATTTTAGCCTTGTGAGAGAAGAAAACCATTGATCGTCAGCGAGCCAGTCTATATAAAAAACCCATAGGTAGATAGCGAGCCAAATTTTACCAGAAAACCATATGAGGTAAGCTAGCCATTAATTTCAAGAAAACCATAAGTAAATAGCGAAAGCAAACCAATGTTAAAATTAAAGATGAGGTCGTTATTAAGGTCAATCCTTAAAAAATGACTTCCTCGAGTAATAAAAAAGCCAGAATTTTAGTGATTTTTTCACTAATTCTGGCTTTAATTCTGTCAATATGGCTTGTAAAAAAGAACTTCAAAGAAATAAAAAGTTCATTAGTTCAATTAGTTGTTGTGGAAAACCAAAATACAGGCTATTACAATGAAATGGCAGAAAAATTGATAATGTGTGAAAGTTCGGATAAACCATTGACGATTAATGTTAAAGATAGAGACGGAACTGCTTCATACTCCTATGCTCAATGGAAACCAGAAACATTCAAAAAATTTGCCGTTAAATACGGTATTTTAGGAGAAAAAGCAGATTGGAACTACATAATGACGATTATTTGGGATAGACAGATTAACAAATATCTCGTCATAAAAATTCTTGAAAACGAAGATATGATAACAATAAGAAATCTATGGGGGAATTGTATAAGAAAAATAGGATTTAGAAAATAAAAATGAACAACCAAATCTACCAAACAACTGATACACCAGAGGTTGCTTATCTTGTTTCTTGTGGTTTCAGTTACAGAGAAATGTATTTATCTGATGAAGAAAAGGTAACTTTCGTTTTTGATGCTAACGAAGAACTTTTTAAAGAAACAAGAAAATTCAAGTCAGGAAAGGCTTTAGTTGAACCAACAAAATTTCTCTATAACTATAGAAAACTAATTTCTGAAATTCGTTCATTAAAATCAAAAAATAAATTTCAGAAATTCAAGACTTATCGTCACTACAACCTTAAATTGTAAATATTAACATCATTCATTTGACTTTTCTAAAAAGTTTTGTTAAATTCAACTTAAGAACCCTAAAATAAAAAGGAGATGAGAAAATGCGGAAGGAAAAAATCATCTCGCAGTTGGCTGCGGAGTTAATCAACTTTGCGGACGAAATTGTTCCTCGTATCCCTCCAACTCCTTTGAAGCAAGCAAAACACGGGAAGGGAGACGAGGAAGTTTTCGTCCTGCTTCTGAGTGACTTTCAAGTCGGTATCAAGACTTCGACTTACAACACCTCTGTCTTCGAAGAGAGGTTCTTCAGGCTAACACGCAACGTTTTGAAGGTTCTTGCTCTTCATCGTCATTCCCACCCAGTCAAGAAGTTGGTTGTTTTCTTAATGGGGGATTTGGTGCACAACGAGGAGGTTGCTCGCTTCCTATCTATCGATGAACTGGAAGTGGTAGTCCACGAACAAGTTTTCCGATTTGCTATCCCAGTCCTTCAAGGCTTCTTCGTAGAAATGCTTCGTAACTTCGAGAAAGTTGAGGTCTACTGCGTTCGTGGAAACCAC
>Ga0079996_105869_pt1 | contig 42163 bp, 43 predicted proteins | sample PerSpoAPS_AMetaG_FD_69199 | JGI IMG/M metagenome (GOLD analysis project Ga0079996, IMG submission 69199) | Thermal spring microbial communities from Yellowstone National Park, Wyoming, USA - Perpetual Spouter A (PS_A) MetaG (SPADES assembly)... | ecosystem: Environmental > Aquatic > Thermal... | reverse complement strand
GCAGGGCAAGGACGAACCGTTTGCGGGCAGGCGTCATGCCCAGCAAAAACCTTCCCGCCCACCACAAACTTAGCCAAATCAGTGGCAGCAAAAGCAGCCAAATGGGCGCCTTAAACCCGATCGGCATTCTGTTCGTCACCCGCGCTTTAAGCGCTTCAGGGCGAACCCCGTTCGCCCCGACTACATGGCAGACACAAGGGTCTGCCCCTACCATTCGCTATTCGCCACTCGCTGCCGTTTCCCGTCGTGGCTGATAGCCTGTCGTGGCTAATAGCCACTCCAACATCTTTGCCTTTTGACCAGTCGCCAGTCGCTAATCGCTATTCGCTGCCGTTTTCGCCAGTCGCTATTCGCTGCCTTTTCGCCAGTCGCCGCCGTTACGGCAAGCCGACGACGCCCAAGCGGCGGAGGTGGCGAAAGATGATGTCGCTGACGGACTCATCGGAGCGAACCCGCACGCTCCAACCGCCTGAACGCCGACAGAGGTCATCCAGTTGGGCGCAAAAGTTTTCCAAGTTGCGCCGATACTCCCGCAAAACACTCGCCGTCGCCGTGATCTCCACCGCTTCGTCCGATTCGCAGTCCAGCAACTTCAGGTCACCTTCCAATGCGGGTGACCATTCGGCATCGGAGAGGATGTGCAGCAAGACGAGTTCGTGCCCGCGCATCGCCAATTGGCGAAGGGCATCAGGGAAGGAAGCGTCCAAACCGTCGGTGATGAGCAAGGCGAGCCCGCGTGGCACATCAATGCGGGCGAACCGATGCAGGCTGTCTGCCAACCCTTTGCCTTCGGGCGATAACTCTTTGAGCCATCGGAGCAACCGCCAAAACATCTCTTTGCCCCGCAAAACGCTTGGGCGCTGGTCGGGTTGGGAAAGGGCGATGGGAATTAACGCGTCGCCGCCGCAAAGGGCGATGTAACCGAGGGCTGCCGACAATTGTTGCGCCAATTGCCATTTGGGTGGGTTGCCAAACTGCATGGATGCTGAGGCATCCAGCAGAAGGTAAACGGGCAATTCCGTTTCGTCGCGATAGGTGCGGACGATGGGGCGGTCTAAGCGGGCGAGGATTTTCCAGTCCAAGTGGCGGGTGTCGTCGCCGATGGCGTAGGGTCTAAAATCGGCGAACTCAATGGAGATGCCCTTGCGGGGGGAGAGCCGTTCGCCCCGCAGGGCTCCCGTGTGCAGGCGACGCGGTTTCAACCGCAACCGTTCCAATCGCGCCAGCAAATTGGCTTCCAACATGCGCCATCACCCATTTTTCAGCGCTTCAAATCAACCCCAATTTTGCCTGCACGACTTGGCGCACTCTTTCGGCAACGGACATAGCGAGTTCACAACCAACGAGACTCTTTTGGTCGTGGCTAATAGCTACTCGGTCGTGGCTGATAGCCACTCCAACAAGGATGAGCAACCCGACACCTCCTTCGCCGAAAAGCCGACACTCCTTCCGCCCTTCTGTTGGAGCGGCTATTAGCCGCGAAAATGGCGATGCAACAATGGCGATATCCGCTGCAACGAACAGCGGTTATTCAAGGCGTGATTTTCCGAACACCCTCACCTGCCTTTTGAAGTTTGCGGATAACTTCATCGGGTTTGTAAGTCGGCAAGCGGCTCACCGCGTGACTTCCTCCAAAGCGACTTCAACGATTTCCACTGTCGCATCGTCCAATCCAGCAGGTAACGGTTCGCCGTGTTTTTGAAGGCTTATGAGGTAGCCTTTGATGGCGTCCTCCGCCATCGCTAAGGCTTCCTCCTTTGTCTCCCCTTGCGTCACGCAGCCTGGCAAGGCAGGAACGATGGCGATGTATCCGCCTTCTTCGGCAGGTTGCAGATAGACATGAAAGCGTGCCATCCTTCATCACCTTCCTTTTGCGCCACCATCAACGCAACCCCAATTTTGCCTGCACGACTTGGCGCACCCTTTCGGCGATTTGCAAAGCGTTTTCGGCATCTTGTTGGGTTGCCCGAAAGCCGATGTAGCGGGGCAGGACGGCGAAACGAGACAGTTGCGCCAAATCACTCCGCAGCGGGTCTAACTCGGAAAGTTGACCGCCAGCGCACTCCAGCAACTCAACGAGGTCATGGGTCTTTGGGAACGCAATCCCGCGCTCCTCCAAAAACGCCTTCAGATACTTCTCGGCGCATTGCTGGGCATGAAAGCAAATGTTGTCCCAGTTGGGTGTCGGCGATTGGCGAAGGAAATTGGCGTCTCGCCAGTCACCTTCCGCTTTCGTCACCCACTCTTGCGTTTCAGGTTTCATGCCTTCACCCCCCCAACTCGTTTGTTGCGTTAGCAGGGCGCTCAAGGGCGTGGCGTGTGGGGCTTCGTAGAGGACGATGCCTTCTGTCACCGCCGTCGTCAGGAAGATGCTTTTACGCTTCAGCGCCGCTTCAAAGGCGTCGGGAGTGAGCACATGGATGTCCAACCAAACGGAAAAGGGTCGCCCCATCCACTCCCGTTTCGGCGGCTCAAGGCTTATGCGGATTCGGTGGGCGACTTCATGAGGTGGCTCGCCACCTGTGTCCATGACAACCAACAAATCCACATCGCTTTCGTCCGTCGCTTTGCCCGTCGCTTGCGAGCCGAAAAGGATGACACGCTGGGGGCGAAACCGTTCCACGATTTGCCGAGCGAGGCGCTCAATCTCTTCCAGCGGGATGACCTTCGTGCCCTGCAAATTTGCTCACCGCCCGAAGTCTAAACGGGAATGGGCTCGCGTTCGGTGCGCTCTACATGCTCTACGATGCGATCCAGCAAATCGTCGGTCGTTACTTGGTCGGCTTCCGCTTCAAAGTTGAGGATGACCCGATGGCGCAAGGCAGGCTTGATGGCTTTTTTGATGTCGTCGCGGGCGACATTGTAGCGACCGTCCAACAGGGCAAACACTTTTCCCGCCAAAAGGAGCGTCTGGGCGGCGCGGGGCGAAGCACCATAGCGGACATACCGCTTGACTTCTGATGACGCCAAGTCCGAAGTGGGATGGGTGGCAACGACGATTTTCAGGGCGTAATCACGGATGGGCGGGGCGACGGGAACTTCCCGCACAAAGCGTTGCAACCGCAACAAATCGTCGCGGGTGGCGACGGGCGTCACCTGCGGCAGTTCGGCGCCCGTCGTTCGGTCCACGATTTCCCGCAGTTCGTCCAACGACGGGTAGGGCACGAGCAACTTGAAGAAGAAGCGGTCCAGTTGGGCTTCGGGGAGCGGGTAAGTGCCTTCTTGCTCAATGGGGTTTTGGGTTGCCATCACCCAAAAGGGCGGCTCCAAGACATAGCGTTTGCCGCCGACAGTGACTGCCAACTCCTGCATCGCTTCCAACAGCGCCGATTGAGTTTTGGGCGTGGCGCGGTTGATTTCGTCGGCAAGGACGATGTTGGCGAAAATCGGTCCTGGTCGGAAGACGAAGGTGCGTTCGCCCGTTTCCGTTTCGGTGAGGACATCGGTGCCCGTGATGTCGGCGGGCATCAAGTCGGGCGTGAATTGGATGCGGGAGAACTTCAAGTTAAGCGCCTGCGCCAGCGTCCGCACCAACATCGTCTTGCCCAGCCCCGGCACGCCCTCCAGCAACACATGCCCACCCGCCGCCAATGCGACGAGCACACCTTCCACGATGTCGGTCATGCCGACGATGACCTTTCGGATTTCGCCCTCCACCGCCTGCAACACATCCCGACACCATTGCGCCATCTCCTTGGCGGTTTCCATCCCATCGCCTCCCTTCGCTTTTTGTCGTGGCTGACTTGGGTGAACTACCGTTCGCCCCTACATTTGCCGCTCGCTCATTTTCAGGGCGAACCGCCGTTCGTCCCTACTGTTCATCATTCGTTGCCGTCTACCAGTCGCTAATCGCCAGTCGCTCGTCTCACCGCGTCCCCTGCCGAAGGGCGTCAAAGTAGCGGCGGACGCGTTGGCGTTCGGAAGGTGGGATGGTTTGTTGGCTGAGGGCTTGCTCGGCGCGCTGGGTGTAAGTGGGCAACAGGCGGCTGAGGGGAATGCCTGAACCGCTGGGTGTCGGGGGAGCGATGACTTCTTCTGTCGCCGCTGGACCAGGCAACAGCGGTTGCGAACCCGTCAAGGCTTTAGGACGGGTGCGCAAATTCAACCGCACTTGCTCATCGCCGATGTTGAAGTTTTCAGGTTGACCGACCCATTGGCTGTTCGTGATGCCGCCTCGTCCCAAACCCCAACTGGAACTGGCGGATGGTCCAGGTTGGGGTTTGCCACCGATGACGCCGCCACTACCGCCCATGCCGAAACCCATGCCAGCACCAAAACCCATGCCGGCACCGCCAGCGCCTGCGCCAATTCAGCCAAAACCGAAGTGGGGGCGGTGACCCCGCCCTGAACCCTTTCAGGTGCCTCCCGCTTTCATCTGCTTGACGGCTTCTAAAAGTTGCCTTGCCAGTTCGCGGATTTTCTCGTCGTCGCCATACTGCTTCGCCAGTTCCTCCAACGCCTTCTCCAACTCCCGCAGCATTCGCTCCAACTCTTCGGGCGACAGTTGAGGCGTTTGCCCTTGTTGCAACTGCTGCAGTTGCTTCTGCAACTCTGCCAATCGGCGCATCGCTTCCTGAAAGTTCGGGTCGCTCGTCAATTTGCGCAGAAATTCCTGCGCCTGCTGGGAAAGTTGGAGGGCGCGGACGGCTTGCTGCAAACTCTGCAACTGTTGTTGCGCCAGTTGCTTTTCGGCTTCGGTGAGCGGTCGCCCTTGTGCATCACGCCCCGATTGGAGCATTTGTTGCGTTTGCGCCATTTGCATCGCCAGCGCTTCCATCAGTTGCTTCATCTGCTGCGGGTTGAGTTGCCCCATTGCTGCCATCGCTTGTTGCAGCAACCGCTTCTCCGCTTCCAACATCTGCCGTTGAGATGCCGACAAGTTGGGCGATTGCAGTTGCCGTTCAATCTCTTTCATCCGCTGCAACAGCGCCTGCATCTCTTTCATCTGCGAGGCTAAGGCGCGTTGGTGCAACCGTTGCTGAAGGGTTTCGGCGGCGGTGATGGCTTTGGTGGAAACACGCCGCAAATGCTGTTGGCTTTGTTGTTGCAACTTTTGCGCCTGCGCCAACAACTTCTCCGCTTGGATGAGGGCTTCCTTTTTGCTCAACCGCCCTTGCTGGGCGCGCCGATACAGTTCCTGCAACTGTTTGGCGATGGCTTTCTCCAACCGTGACGCTTCGGGGTCTTTGGCGTGCTCAAGGACAGGCTTGAGGACTCGCCGAACATCGCGGGCGACTTGTTGCGCTTCCTTGCGGTCTTGCCGAAATTGGGCGAGGAAGGGCAAGGGCAATTGAGGCAAGTAACGGCTGAGCAAAAGCGCCACGAGCAACCCCGCCACCGCCCCATGCCACGCTGTCAAGCGGAAGCGAAAAAGTTGGGGGGGTCGGAGGTTTGCGAGGTGCTGAAGGGCATCGTCCCGCAAGGGGTCGGCGAAGGGAGAGGGTTCGTTGAGGAAGATGGCGGTCGTCACGCGGTCTTTCAATTCGGCGCGTCGGTCAATGAGTTGGGCTAAGGCGTCCATCGGCAAGGGGCGAAGCAAGGCGTAGGCGATGCCAACTGCGAAACCAGCAACGATGAGGGCGACGAGCATCCAAGGTTCCACGCGCCATGCGCCCCACCAATCGCCGAGGTCGGCGACGAGGGCGAGGGCAACGCCGACGGTCGTGCCGATAGCGCCGTAACGCCATGCCAGCACCAACCGCGCCCTTTGGCGGAAGGGACGCAACGCTTGCGTCAAGGCGTCGGGCTTCATCTCGCATCACCCCGTTTGAGGGCGGCGTCGGGCACTGCCCAAAGTATGCGACAGCAATAACAGCAACGCCGTCAAGAAAGCGACGACGATCCCTTGAACTGTCACCCGTTCCACGAAGGGGGTGAAATTGAACTGGGGGTTGGCGAATGACAAGTGGTTGGCAAAAGGGGAGAGCAGTGACCATTCGGAAGTGCCTGGCAGCAAAGTCACCAAAGCGAGGCTGCCGAGGGTGACCCAACGGGCGAGGTTAAGGTGACGCAGGAACGCCGACCAGAACCGCCCGATCGCCCAGAAAAAGGTCAGGCAAACGAGGCAGTATGCGACGCCTGCGGAAACGGGCAACCAGAAGGGCATCGCACCCATCCGCCAGATGAGCAATGCCCCTGCGACAGTCGCCATCAGGAGAAACCAAAGCAGGATGAACGGCAAAGCGCCCGAAGCGACAGGTTGGAACAGGCGAAGCGGGCGAAACCAACCGTCATCGGCAGGCGGCTTGCCTTCGTGCTCACCGAAAGTCGCAATCCAAGGCACGAAGGGCGTGACAAAAGAGGCGAAAAGCATCAGGAAGAAGAGCAAATTTTCGGTGACTTCAGCGGATGCAGGTCTGCCCGCAGGAGGCATGAAGGGAACGACATTAGCAAGGGCGTCAAAGGTAAGGATGGCAAGGACGCTCAAGAGCAAGGCTTGGCGGCGCAGGGAGCCGACGAAATTGGCGCGATAGACGGCGGGCAATTTCGCCGCAGCCGCCGTCAGCCAAAAACGGGTGAGGAGCAAACTGAACAAAGCGCCAATAAGCCAGCAAGGGATGGTCACGCCGAACAGTTTCGTCGGCATCCCTTTGATCACGGGCGCTGCGAAAGGGTGCAAGGACGCCAGCGGGAAGAGGATTTGGTCTGGCATCGCTATTCCCATGCCAATGCCAACAACGCCCCGCACAGCGCGCGCCGCGCCCAAGACGATTTCCGCTACCGCCATCCAACTGGTGGCACCAAGCATCACCGCTGCGCCGACATACGCCCAGAAAGTCGCCAAGCCGCTGCTGCGGTTGCAGGCGGAGCAGTAGAGGGCGAAGGCGCAAAGGTGCAAGGTGCTGAAGACGAGGAGGGCGTAAGTCGCCAGTAAGTCGCCGACCGTCGCCCCGCCCATGAGGATGCCGACCGTCAAGACGGGCAATGCCAAAGTGAGCAGCAAAAGCAGAAACGCCATAGAAGCGACCAACTTGCCGACCAAAATTTGCATCGGGCGCAAGGGCGTTAGTAGCAACAAATCCAGCGTCCGTCGTTCTCGTTCAAAAGCGATGGCGCCTGCCGTCAAGGCGGGGGCGATGAGGACGATGAGGGTGATGAGGCTGTAAAGGAGCGTGTGGTAAAACGCCTGCAACCGCACCTGCAACTCCTGCGGGTTTTGTATCGGCGTGATGACGAAGATGGCGTGGTAGGCGATGGCGGTGATGGCGATGAGGGTGAGCAGGTAGATGCCTTGCAGCCAGAAAGTGCGGGCGAAACGCATCCGCACCTTCATCTCGCGGGCGATGACGGGGTTGCCGATGACCAGCGTTAAGGCATGGCGCAGCCATCGGATGGGCGCAACGGTCACCGCCTTGATTGTCCGTCCCAAAGTCAGCGCCGCCAACTTCCCTCACCCCTTGATGGCAGCGATTGGCGACTGGCGAATAGCGACTGGTCAACGGCTTGAAAAGGCGTTGGACGCTTTGTCATTGTGGTTCGTCGCTTCCCAGCCAACGCACAAAGGGCAACTGACCTGCCACCGCTCGCCAAAGGCGTTCGTCAGCGGTTAGCAAAGGACACTGTTCGTCCTGCGCCAGCACGAGGTAGATGCTGTCGTAAACGGGCACGCCATAGCGAAGGGCAAACTCCAACACGGCGTCCAATGGTGGGTCGGGGAGGACGGTAAGGATTTGCTGTAGGAGCGATTGGAAAAATTGCCAGAGTTCTTTTGCGGTCGTTTCGTCAATGCGTTGGCGGTGAAAGGCAACCCAAAGGGCATTGGCGACTTCCCGAAGGCATAGTTCAGGGATGAGCAACTCTTCAATCTGCCCGTCCCGAAAAGCCTGCTCTATCTGGCGTGCTTCGGGAACAAGCGGCTCGTCCGTCAGCAACCACTTCACGACGACACTGGCGTTCAGGACAAATCGCATCCTTCCTCACTCCCATACCGCATCTCCGTCAGGATGTCGGTCAAAGTGAGTCCCTTCAGGCGGTCTTTGAGGCGCTCCCGCCACGCCTCTAAAGCGGCGACGGCTTGGCGGCGGCGTTCCAGTTCTTCGGGCGAGAGGGGGCGGCGAGGAGGGCGTCGCCGAAGTTGCGCCTTCAACGCCGCCACCTCCCGTTCCAACCGTTCCACCCGTTCGGCTAACTCCTGCAAAGTTACCATCGTGATCACCCCTTCACGGCAGCGAATAGCGAGTGGCGAATAGCGAATAGTGACTGGGAACGACGACGCCCGTTCGCCATTCGCTGCCGTTTCCGTCGTGGCTGATAGCCACTCCAACATCGCTGCCGTTTGACCAGTCGCCATTCGCTAATCGCCATTCGCTGCCGTTTTCCGTCGTGGCTGATAGCCTGTCGTGCTAATTTTCTTGTCGCGGCTGATAGCCGCTCCAACAAACCGCTATTCGCTGCCGTTTGACCATTCGCCATTCGCTAATCGCCATTCGCTGCCGTTTTCAATTCGCCTTCCGTTGCGCTTTAGGGCGAAATGCTGTTTGCCCCCCACTACATGGCAGACACAAGGGTCTGCCCCTACACTCGCTACTCGCCATTCGCTACTCGCTCTTATGCCACTTCCCCTTTCGTCACCCGCAGGAAGACATCTTCCAAGTCCATCGTCGTCTCGGTGAAGGTGGCGATGCGGTGACCGTCCAAGATGAGGCGGCGGAGCAATTCGGCTTGGGCTTCGTCGTCGCCGATGAATTGCGCTTGGACGGTGCCATTGACAATTTGCGTGTTGACGATTTCGGGTTGACGGTTGAGCCACTCCGCCAATTTTTCGGCGCCGTCCAAGCAGCGGATGGTCAACAGTTTGGCAGGTTGCAGTTGCCGCAAAATCGTTTCCACATCGCCCCAAAGAAGCAGGTCGCCCTTCTCAATGATGCCGATTTTGTTGCAGAAGTCGGAAAGTTCGGGCAAGATGTGGGACGAGACGATGACAATTTTGCCCATCGCCCCGATTTCCTTCAGCAACTCTTTCAGTTCGGCGCGGGCACGGGGGTCTAAGCCTGAGGCGGGTTCGTCCAAGAGCAACAGCAACGGGTCGTGCAGGAGCGTCTTGGCAAGGCACAAGCGTTGCTGCATCCCGCGTGAGAGCGTCTCCACATTGGCGTCCCGCTTGACGGTCAAGTCGGTCAACTCCAGCACATTCTCAATGACCTGCTTCCGCTCGGCAGGTGGGATGCCGTAGGCTTCGGCGAAGAAGGCGAGGTATTCGTAAGCGGTGATGCCTTCGTAAAGCCCGAAGAAGTCGGGCATGAAGCCGATGAGGGGGCGGGCGGCTTCGGGTTCTTTCACGATGTCCACGCCGTTGATGATGGCGGTGCCAGAGGTCGGCTCCAGTAAAGTCGCCAGCATCCGCAAAGTCGTCGTCTTGCCCGCCCCGTTGGGACCGATGTAGCCGAAGATGTCGCCCGGTTGCAGGGTGAAGGACAAATCCTTCACCGCCACCAGTTGCCCGAACTCTTTGCGCAAGTTCCGCACTTCCAGCATCGCCATCACCTTCCTGCCTTCGCAATTTGTCCTTCCCACTCGCCCTTTGCCGTTCGCTATTCGCCTTCGTTCAAAGCAACCTCTTTCGGGTCGCTTTGGCGACGGACGCCATGAGCGCCCAAAGCACAGCGACAGCAAGGCTCAGATAGACGATGCCTTGCCAAATGCCCCAAAGAAATGGGGCGTTAGGGTTTGTCCGAAACTCAAACAATCCGACGGCGGCAACGATGGGGTTGTAGACAATCGGCAGCCATGACCACGAAAAGAACCAAGTGAAGCGCCCCAAAGTTTCCAAGCGCAGGTAACTGGGGTCGGGCGCACCAGCGATTTGCAGGAGGGTCAGAAAGAGCGCCCAAAAGATGGGCAGGATGAACAAGACAAACACTTGCCCCGCAAAGGAAGCGGCGGCAGCGATCATGCCCCGCCGCAAATGGTAGGAGAGCCAAAGGGTGACGGCGCTGACAAGAATTGCCCAACTAACGATGACCCACTGCACTTTCAACCCCCAAAGCAACATCAGCGGGGACGCCATATCGTTGAACTCTCGGTTGGCTGCCAACCACAAGAGGGGCGTGAAGAGGGAAGCGAAGACGAGGAGCATCACGAGGCGCGACAGGAATTTGCCCATCACGATTTGCCCCGCCGTCAAGCGCGTCAGCACCAGCATGTCCCAAGTCGCCTTCTCAAATTCCATCGCAAACAACGAGTGGGTCATCAGGGGCGCCAAAAGCCAAAGGGCGAAGACTTCCAGCGTGATGACCAAGGCGGGCAACCCGTTGGTGGCGACTTGATAGGCAAGCCAAAAGTAGATGACGACAAAGGGCAGGGCAACCGACAGCACCTGCCAAAGGGGGCGGGCAACCGTCAGCCGCGTTTGCCCCAACAGGTGGTAGCGGAAAACGGGATTTTCAGCGACCCAACGCTGCCAAAGTGCCTTCATCGCTGCGCCAACTCCCACCTTCACGAGGCTTTTTAGGGCGAACCGCCGTTCGCCCCGACTACATGGCAGACACAAGGGTCTGCCCCTACACTCGCCATTCGCTACTCGCTGCCGTTCCTGTCGTGGCTGATAGCCGCTCCAACATCGCTGCCGTTTAACCACTCGCCAGTCGCCAATCGCCACTCGCTGCCGTTTCTGTCGTGGCTAATAGCCACTCCAACAAATCACTATTCGCTGCCTTTTTGCCAGTCACCAGTCGCTAATCGCTAGTCGCTGCCTTTTGACCAGTCGCCATTCGCTAATCGCCAGTCGCTGCCGTTACGGCATTGGGCTAACGACTTGGAGCGTCACGAAAGATTTGCGGGTGGCGGGTGCATTGAGTTGGGGGGTGATGTCCAATCCGTCCACTTGCGCCAACAGGACAACCCATCGGGGGCGATAAGGGACGCTGGTGGAAGGGAAGGGAGGATTTGCGGGAAAGGGACGAGAAGTCGCTGTCAAGGGCATGGTGGCAGTGGCTGTTTGCCCAGGTGCCATGTCGGGGAGTTTGACGGTGGGCAAGGCGGGACCAGACCCACCTGACGACCATGGCTGTTGCCACCCAAAGGTGCGGGACGGTCCGACGACAGGATAGGCTTGGCGGCACTCCACATTTTTGAGGGTCAACGGCGTGCGATTGACGCAAGTGACCCGCAGCAATCGCTCGCCTTCCTTTCGCACCCGCAACTCTACCGTGCCCTTGAGTTGGATGGGCTTGGCGAAGTAAATTTGGCGGAAGGCAAGGTTAGGGACGCTCAAGGGCACTTTGATGGTGCGGTCTTCAAGGGTGTCCAGTCGGAAAGTTGCTGGCGTCCACTCGTCGCCGATGCGGGCGAAAACGGCTTCCACTTCATCGCCCAAATCCAACGAGTAAGTTCCACTCCGCTGGAAGAAGAGGGTCGTCCCGACAAAGAGGTAGCCATCCGATTCGCCCGTCGGCAGCACCAAGACGGCGCGGGCAAGGTCTTGATTGGCGAGTTGATACAGCCCCAACGCCGAACGGGCGAGGATGAAGACAAACAACAGCGCCATCGTCGGCGCTATCAGCCATTGCCAATCCAACGCCCGCCGCCGTTTCAGGACGACGAAACTGATGGGCACGGCGAGCGAAAAGTAGACGAGGAGCAGCGTCAGGATGAATGCCCCACTGGGCACTTCCAATCGGAAGGGTAGCGGGGGCGTGACATCGTGAGGTTGCGGCATGCCCATCACAGGCGGCATCGGAACGCCGAAAGGGTTTCGGGACGGCATCGCCCATTGCCCCAAAGGGAAAAGGGTTCGCTCCCAGCGGGAAGCGACGGTTTGAAGGGTCAGGGGTTCAACGATGCGCCGCCACAAGTTGGGCAAGCCATCCCAGCCGCGAAAGGGTTTGTCCCAAAAGTGGAACGCCGTGAAGACAACAGCGCCGTAACCGTAAGGGCGCGCCGCCACTAACGGGATGCCATTCGCCTGCACCGAAACTTGCGCCCCTTCCGCCGGTTTGCCCGCCGTGATGAAAGTTTCGCCTATCGGTGTTTTCGCCTGAGCGAAAAAGGCGAGGGAACGCCAATCGGACCAACGCTGAATGCGCCCATCGCGGATGGGCAAGACGGTGGCGAGGGCGATGTGCCGAAGGTAAATCGCCCCAGACCCACCCGGCGCAATCAAAACGCCTCCCATCGCCACCCACCGCCGAAGCGCTTGCCATTGGGCAGGCGTCAATCGCTCCGCTCCCGACGCCAGCACGACGACACTGACGCCCGAAAAAGCAGCGGTCTTGTCGGGCAAACTTTCGGGACGGCAGTATGTCCATGACCAGATGGACGGGAGTTGAGGGGCAGGGGAGGGCGGGTTTTGTTGCTGCGGGTTGAGCCGATGCAAAAATTCCAACCCGCCGATTTCGTCCCCGACAGCGACGACGATGCGGGCGTTTTCGTCGGGCGTCACCGAAAGGGTTTGCTCTATCGTCGGTCGGATACCTTCCAGCCAAACGCGCACAGACATCGTGTTGGGCAGGATGAACGGGAGTGCGATGACTTCTTTGCGCGTGCCCGTCGGCAAAGGCAAGGGAATGAGGTGGCGCCGCTCCGCTTGCCAACGGGACGGCTCCACGACAAGGGTTGCGTCAACGGAAGGACCGTCGTTTTGGATGGTGATGCGCAGTGGCAGGCAACCGTAGGGAGGCACCGTCGTCCCGAAGATGGGGCGGACATCCATCTGCACGGGCGTCCGCTGCGCCCACGAAAGCGTCACGGCGAGCAGTAACACCGCCATCACAGACCGCATCTGCGACACCGCCCTTCCCGCCAGATTGTTGCGGGTCGGCAAAATTGTGCCATCGTTTGACGGCAGCGAATAGCGAATAGCCAGTAGTGAATGGTGGACGGCAAAAGGCTTGGAAGTTGCACCGTCCGTTTGGTCAGACGGAAATAAGGGCGCTCATCGTTCCAATGGCAAAGAACAAGGGAGGCGAAGGATGGTGCTGGACAAAAAGTTGGTTCGTCAGTTGGTGGAAGGGCATCGGGTCGCCAATGCCGTGCAGTTTCGGGAGCGGGCGCGGTGGCTGCAACGATTGACGCCGCAGGAAGCCCGCCAAATCTTTGATGCCCTTTGCGCCACCTGGCAAACTTTGGGGGCTCGCCAACCCTTGGGCGATTTGGAAAAGCGGCGCATCCAGTTCCTGATAGAGCGGCGTCGTCGCTTTGATGCCCTCGCTCGGAGGCAAGGGACGAAATGAACCCTCAGTTGGAAGCGGCATGGCAACTACATTGCTTCTTCACCGAACGCCAAATTCCCTACTTCGTGATAGGCGGCATCGCCGTCCAGTTCTGGGGGGAGCCGCGCCTCACCCGCGATGTGGACATCACTATCGTCGTTGAGCCTGGTGAGGAGCGGGGAGTTGCGGAAGATTTGCTTCAACATTTTCCTGCCCGCATAGAAAACGCCTTAGACTTTGCTCTTCAACATCGGGTCGTTCTTCTCGCCATCCCCTCTCTATGCGAGGTGGATATTTCGCTGGGCTTTCCCGGCTACGAAGGGCAGGCGGCGCAGCGGGCAGTGGAATACGACATCGGTGATGGTCGGGTCATTCGGTTATGTTCCGCCGAAGATTTGATCATCCACAAACTGGTCGCTGGACGCCCTCAGGACATCGCTGATGTGGAAGGTGTCCTCCTTCGGCAAAAGGGTCGTCTTGACCTCGCCTACATCCGCCATTGGCTCAGTCAATTTGCGGAAGCCTTAGAGACTCCAGACTTGCTGGCAACTTTTGAGCAACTGCGGCAGAAAGTTGCTGACTGAGAGAAGATAACGGCTGCCATAAAGGGAAGGTGACAGCCATGTTAGCCAAACGAATCATTCCTTGCTTGGATGTCAAGGATGGACGGGTCGTCAAAGGGACGCATTTTTTGCGCTTGCGGGATGCAGGCGACCCAGTGGAGTTGGGCGCTTACTACGATGCCGAAGGCGCCGACGAGTTGGTCTTTTTGGACATCACCGCTTCAGCGGAACGAAGGCGCATCGTCGCCGAACTGGCTGCCCGCGTCGCCGAGAAAGTTTTCATCCCTTTCACCGTCGGCGGCGGGTTGCGAACGATGGATGACTTGCGCGCCGTCCTGAAAGCGGGCGCTGACAAGGTGAGCATCAACACGGCAGCCGTCCAAAACCCTGACCTCATTCGGCAAGCCGCCGAGCGCTTCGGCAGCCAGTGCGTCGTCGTCGCCATTGATGCTAAACGCATCGGTCGGGATTTCAAACCTTTTGAAGGTGACGAGCGCTTTGACGAGGATTGTCGCTGGGAAGTTTACATTCACGGCGGTCGGACGCCGACGGGCTTGGACGCTATTGAGTGGGCGGTGAGAGTCGTGGAGTTGGGGGCGGGGGAAATTTTGCTGACGAGCATGGATGCCGACGGAGCCCAAGCAGGTTACGACATCGGCTTGACCAAACGGGTCGCTGAAGCCGTTCCCGTTCCCGTCATCGCCTCAGGTGGGGCAGGCACTTTGGAGCACATCTACGAAGCCTTGACCATTGGCAAAGCGGAAGCCACTTTAGTCGCTTCCATCACCCACTACGGCAAATATCGCATCGCCGACATCAAACGCTACCTTTCCGAGCGGGGCGTGTTGGTGAGAATGGCGACGGAGCGATTTGGAGCCGCCGGTGGGATTTGAACCCACGACCTGGGGATTACAAATCCCCCGCTCTCCCCCTGAGCTACGGCGGCTTTGCCGTTGAAAGTTTGGCGCAATCTCCGCAAAGGTTGGTCATTCGCCTACCGCATGGCTTGCTCAATGGCTCGGCGAACGGCGTCCACCGTCGGAGGCAAAGGCTCAGGCAAGGGAAAAGTTTGCAGGGCAGTCTGCGGGTCTTTCAACCCGTGCCCCGTCAACACGCAAACGACAACGGGCTTGGGACGATGGGACGAAAACCTTCGCTCTTTGAGCAACCGCTGGAAATAACCCTGCCGCGATAGATGCAACAACCCTGCGACGCTGGCGGCTGACGCAGGTTCCACGAACAACCCTTCCCGCTGCGCCAAGAGTTGATAGGCTTCCACGATGGCGCTATCAGGGACGGCGATGAAGATGCCTCCCGACTCTTCCCGCACGGCGACGGCATCTTGCCAGCGGGCAGGATTGCCGATGCGGATAGCCGTCGCAATCGTTTCGGGATTTGGGACGGGTTCGCCCCGCACTAAGGGCGCTGCCCCTTCCGCTTGCACGCCGATGACGATGGGCAACCGTTGAATGCGCCCTGCTCGTTGATACTCCCGATAGCCTTTCCAATGCGCCGTGATGTTGCCCGCATTGCCGACGGGCAGGATGTGAAAGTCGGGCGCATCACCCAACGCGTCGCAAATTTCAAAGGCACAAGTCTTTTGCCCTTCCAATCGGTCGGGGTTCAGTGAATTGAGCAAGGCGACAGGCAAATGCTCGGTCAACTCCCGCACGATGCGCAAGGCATCGTCAAAACTGCCTTGAATGGCACAAACGATCGCTCCATGTGCCAACGCTTGCGAGAGTTTCCCCGCCGCAATTTTCCCGATGGGCACGACAATGGCGCAGCGGATGCCTGCGACGGCGCAATAGGCAGCGGCGCTGGCGGAAGTGTTGCCCGTTGAGGCACAGATGCCAACTTCCAAACCCTGCTCCAACGCTTTGCTGACGGCAACTGTCATGCCCCGATCTTTGAAACTGCCTGTCGGGTTCGTGCCTTCAAACTTCAGGTAAACTTCCATCGCTTCGCCCATCAGCCGTTCCAGATGGCGGGCGCGAATCAATGGCGTGTTGCCTTCATGGAGCGTGACGATGGGCGTTTGATCGGTGACGGGCAGGAAAGGGCGATAATGAGCGATAATCCCTCGCCAATCCGTTGCCCGCAAACGCATGTCCGTCTCCATCCGTTGTCACCCCAAAAGCCGTTTTGCCGATGGAATCCATCTTCGTTGCCTGCGCCACATTTTGAGGCAAGGCAGGACGGAGAGATAGGGTGAACTTGGGGGACGATGGGATGGTCGCTGCCTTTTTTGATGTGGACGGGACGCTCACCCGCACCAATGTCGTCGTGCCGTTGGCTTGGTTTCAGCGGGCGCATTTGCCCCGCTGGCGCTATCGCCTTTGGTTCATCGGCTTACTGATGCGTGCGCCCTTCTATTGGCTGATAGACCGTTTTGACCGTTCGTTGTTCGTCCGCCTGTTTTATCGCCATTATGCGGGTTTGCCTGCCGAGGTGTTGCGCCGATGGCATAAAAACCACTTTGCGACGACCTTGTTGCCACTCCTTCGTCAAGATGCCCTTGCGTGCATCCAGAAGCATCAAACTCAAGGGCATCGCATCGTTTTGGTCACGGGCAATCTGGATTTCGTCATAGCGCCCTTAGCCGAATGGCTTAAAGCGGACTTGCTGGCAGCCTCGTTGGAAGAGCGGGACGGTTTTTTCACGGGACGATTGCTTGCATCGCCGATGGTCGGGAAAGCGAAGGCAGAGGCTGTCCTTCGCTACGCCCAAGCGCATGGCATCGCCTTGCGGGAGAGTTACGCTTACGGCGACAGCATCAGCGACGCCTTCCTTTTAGCGCAAGTCGGTCATCCTGTCGCCGTCAACCCCGATGCCTTTTTGCGCCGTCTGGCGGAGCGAAAGGGATGGCAAATCGTCTCGTGGCGGTGAGGCGAAAGAGGATGCTATCGGCGTCCGAACGGCAACAAATGCGCGACTTGTTGGGGCGAGGGCTTGAAGCGTGGGCGTTAACGCTCAGCGAAGCGCAATGGCTTCGTTTTGAGCGGTTGACAGAATTGATGCTGGAATGGAACGAACGGATGAACCTAACCGCCATCACGCAACCTGAGCGCATTGCCGTTGAGCACTACTTGGACTCTTTAGCGCCTTTGGCGTTCGGGTTGATCGGGGAAGGGATGGGCGTCGTGGATGTCGGGACGGGCGCGGGCTTTCCCGGCTTGCCCTTAGCCATCCTTTGCCCCCTTTCCGCTTTCACGCTGGTGGAAGCGACAGGCAAGAAGGTCGCTTACCTGCGCCAGGTCGTCAAGGAGTTGGGCTTGACCAATGTGAAAATCGTGCAAGGTCGGGCGGAAGTGCTTGCCCATGACCGCCGCTTTCGGGAAGGGTTTGATGTCGCCGTCGCCCGCGCTTTGGGTCGGTTGGATGTCGTCTTGGAATGGACTTTGCCCTTCGTGAAAGTTGGCGGTTGCGCCATCGCTTACAAAGGCTTGCGGGGTGAAGAGGAACTGCCTTTGGGTGAGCGAAAGGCGGGTTTGTTGGGCGGGCGAATAGAAGCGGTTCATCGGTTCGTTTTGCCTGGCACAAAGTTGCAGCGGATGCTGATGGTCATCCGAAAGATTTCGCCGACGCCTTCCCGCTTTCCCCGCCGACACGGGCAGCGCTAAGGGATGCCCTTTAGGCTTGACAAGAGCCTTTCCAACCGCTAAAATGCTGGCAACCTCAAAACTCAAAGGGGGTGCAGTGCCATGCGGAGACGGACGGTCGGGATGGCGGCGTTCACGCTCATTGAATTGCTGGTGGTGATCGCGATCATCGCGATCCTGGCAGCAATTCTGTTCCCCGTCTTTTCCCGCGCCCGCGAGAAAGCCCGACAATCCACTTGCCTTTCCAATGTCCGCCAGATCAACTTGGGCTTGCAGCAATACACCCAAGATTACGACGAGCGCTTCCCCGTTGATTTGCCTGAAGCCGACCAGACTTACTGGCAAGGGTATCCCTGCCAACCGACGGGTTCAGGCACTCCCATCCCTACCGTTCCTGACCCTGGTGGAACGGGCAGCCATTTCGTCAACTGCCCCATCCGCTTCACGCCCTGGACGACGCAATCTTACAGCCGCAACTTCCAGTTGTTCCATTGCCCCAGCCTGAACAGTCGGGCGCACTATCCCGACAACCGAGGTTGGGCAGGCGACACCCGCAGCAACGGCGGCTCTTACGGCTGGTTCTGCCTGCATTACAACTCCGATATCGCCCAACTCGTCGGCTTCATGGCGACAGTGCGGGGCTTGAACCCTCTTCTAGTCTTCCCCCGTGTGAATGTGTGCAGTCGCTCGCTGGCGGAAAGTCAAAACCCATCTAACAAGCCCGTGCTCTTTTGCAACAGCCTTGTCGCCCACGCAAGCACAACGGAGTCACGGGTTTACCCGCCGCCTTACGGGACGGGTCAAGATGCGGGCGTCATCATCGGTGGGTTTGCTGATGGGCACGCCAAAATCCTGACGGGCGATTTTGGGCGCATCGTCAGTTGGGGCTTGGAGCCCTTCTGACGAATTCATTGCCCCCGCCATCCGACGAGGATGCCCACAGTTTTGAACTTGAAGGCGAACAAGCCGACCCGCACATCACCGACTTTGGCGCTGAGCATACCATGCCATTTGCGCCCGTCCATCTGCACCGTCGCTGACACGCCCTTTGCGACTTGGACGGAGGTGCCAAACAGCGGCGCCCACCCTCCGCCCAGCGATTTGCCCCGCACCGTGAAGCGGCGCCCAAAGCCCAGATAAAGGCTGGACGGTCTTTTCAGCCAAGGCGTTAGCGCCCAACTTGCCGTCACAAACCCGCCGGGGTTGCCGACGCCGAGTTCCTGCAACCCTACGCCCACCGTCACCGATGGCATCCCTTTCCATTGGCGGCGCAATTCGTAATTCGCCATCCAACGGGCGGTCTTCGGCTCAGCCAACAAGCCGACGCCGAATTGCCAGCGGGAAGCAGGTTTGTGCCAAATGAACAGTTCCGCCTTTGTCGGCATCCCCTCGCTGGCGGCGCCGCTGACGAGCCATTGCCCTTTGGGCAAGTGGGCGCTGAAGCGTTCCGCAAGTTCGCCTGCTGGACCAGCAGGCTCTCCTTGAACGGCGTAGCCTGCGGGCGGTCAGAGAGGACAACCTGTCCCCGATTGTGCGACGGCAACGGCGACGCAACTCGCCATCAGGACAATCACTGCCAACCCGCGCATCGTCATCACCGACGGAAAAGATGCGAGGGGGGTGGGAAAAGGTTCCGCGCCTTCGGCGAATTGCCCCACAATTGATGACCGAAGGGTGCAGGTGTCAGGCGATGCGTTACGCCCAAGTTTGCTTGGACATCAAACTGGCTGCCATCGGCAATGTTTTGACCTACGCCATCCCCGACGCCTTGGACGGCAAGGTGCAACTGGGAAGTTGCGTCGCCGTCCCGCTGCGGGAGCGAAAGGTCATCGGCTATGTCGTCGCCATCAGCGATGCACCGCCACCCTTGCCCGAAGGCACAACCATCAAGCCCGTCTTGGAAGTCCTTTCGCCCGAACCGCTTTTTGACGACCACTTGCTCCGATTGGCTCACGCCATCGCCCGCTACTACCATTGCTCGCTGGATGAAGCCTTGCAATTGGTCATCCCGTCGGGTTGGCAGCGAGTTGCCGAGCGCGTGTTTCGCCTGACCGACCCTGAGGCATCCGAACGGGTTGTCAAGTCCGCCTTGCAGCGTGCCATCGTTCAGGCGTTGCAATCGCTGGGTGGTGAGGCGACTTATGACGAACTTTCCGAGGCGTTGGGCGAACCGTCGCCCCGCCAATTGAGCCACGCTTTGGGAACGCTGAAGCAAAAGGGCATCGTGGAAGAGGCGCAAACCGTCCGCGCCAAGCCGACCCGACCCCGCCCGATGAAAGCCGTCCGCCTGTCCGAAAAGGGTGCTCAAGTGCTCCGCCAGTTGGAAACCGACCCGACTGTCAAGACGCATCATCGGCTCACCGACCGCCAACTCGCTGTGCTCTATCGGCTGGAAGAAGGCGTCGCCGAACTGCTCGCCGACCTTGCCGAAGAAGGCTACGACCGCAGCGTCATCCAAGCCCTCGTGCAGAAAGGGTTGCTGGAGGAACTGAAATTCGTCCCCGACCGAAGTTGGGAAACCGATGCCCTCGCTTTTGCCGCCCCCATCGTGGAACTCACCGACGAACAGCAAAAAGCCGTTGATGCGATCGTGCAAGCGTTAGGGCGTGCAAGTGTGCAAGCGCTTGAAAACGCCAGCGAACAGGATGAAGCCATTCCCCAATCCCCCGTCCCTCGTCCCGTCTTCCTTCTCCACGGCGTCACGGCATCGGGCAAGACAGAGGTTTACTTGCGCGTCGCCGAGAACGCTTTGCAACAAGGCAAGGGCGTCATCGTGCTCGTCCCTGAAATTGCTTTGACGGCACAAATTGTCGGCATCTTTCGGCATCGCTTCGGCGACAAGGTGGCGGTCTGGCACAGCGCCTTGTTGCCGAGCACCCGCTACGAACAATGGCGGAAGGTGAAAAGTGGCGAATGCCCCGTCGTCATCGGCGCCCGCTCCGCTCTCTTTGCTCCCGTGCCCAACTTGGGGCTCATCATCGTGGACGAAGAGCACGACCACTCTTACAAGCAGGAGCAAGGCGTTCGCTACCACGCCCGCGAAGTTGCCCTGATGCGGGCGAAGTTGAGCGGCGCCGTCGTCGTCTTCGGGACGGCAACGCCGTCGCTGGACAGTTACTACCGTGCGCTGAAAGGCGAATGGACGCTGCTGCGATTGACCCAACGCGTGGAGGGCAAACCGCTCCCAAAGGTGCAACTCATTGACGAACGCATCACTCCCCACCGCCATTCCGAACTGCTCAGCGACCCGTTGGTGGAAGCGATGAGGCAAGCGTTGCGGGAGGGCGAGCAAGTCATCCTGTTTTTGAACCGACGGGGTTATGCGCGGGTGGCGCTTTGCCCCCAGTGCCAATTTGCCGCTCAATGCCCCAACTGCGCCGTCACCCTCGTCTATCACGCCGATGGCGAACTGCGCTGTCATCATTGCGGTCATCGGCAACGCCACGCCTCGCACTGTCCGCAATGTGGCGGTGCGATGTTGGTGCTGAGAGGGGCAGGAACGGAACGGGTGGAAGCGGAGGTGCGTCGGCTGTTCCCGAAGGCGACGGTGTTGCGCCTTGACCGCGATGCCGTCGTCAGCCGAGGCGAACATGCCCGCATCTTGAATGCCTTCCGCAACGGCGAGGCGCAAGTGCTCGTCGGCACGCAGATGGTCACCAAAGGTTTGGACTTTCCGAAAGTGACCGTCGTCGGGGTGCTGAATGCCGACCATGCCCTGCTTTTTCCGCACTATCGTGCCGCCGAAGAATGCTTCCAATTGCTGACGCAGGTGGCGGGACGGGCAGGACGGGGCGAAAAACCAGGCGTCGTTTTCATCCAAACCCGCTTCCCTGACCATTACGCCATCCAGTTGGCGATTGCCCAAGACTACCCGCGCTTTTTTGCGACGGAGTTGCCCAACCGCCGCAATCCCGCCTATCCGCCCTACGCCCACTTGGTGGAAGTGCTGACCAGCGATCCCGACCAAAACTTAGCGAAAGCCCGCATCAAAGTGGCAGCGGCAGCCTTTCGGCGCGCCATCGCCATGCTGAACGCTCTGAATGTGGAAGTGTTGGGACCGAGCGAATGCCTTCTCCCGCGCCTGCAAGGGCGATGGCGCTATCACTTGCTCTTGCGCAGCCGACAACGCAAAGCCCTGCACGAAGTCGTGGACAAAGGGCTTTCCCTGCTGGACGCCGAAACCCGCTCCGCCTTGACGATGGATGTTGACCCGCTGCAATTGATGTGAGGTCGGTGGCAAAATGGGCGACGCAAAATGTCGCCTCGCGGTTCATTGAACCCTTACGGCTTCTTCGGCGAAATCGTCCGAAAAGCCCAATGGGTGACGGGCGAGGAGTTGGATGAGGCGAAGTTTCAAGGCGCTTGGGTGCTGTTGGACAAGCGCACCTATTCGCCTGAGCCTGGCGAAGAGGACTGACGGTGAAGGGTGGGAGCAAACTGGCGGGCGAGGGCGTAAAGGTGGCGCAAGCGTTCCAAAGCGAAGCGGTAGCGGCGGTGGGCATCGGCATCGGGGGACAACTCTTCGCCCAACTGTGGCGGGGCATCCCCCACATCCTTGAGCACCCCTAACGCTTCCAACGCCATCAGCGCGGCGCCCCGTGCCGACGCTTCAGGCTCCAAGCACAGCGTGACGGGTTGCCCCAAAACATCGGCGAACATTTGCGCCCAGAGTTTTGACCGCACCAATGCCCCACCCGTCGCAATGAGGCGGCGAATTTGCGGGACAGCCTGAACGAGCAACTCATGGATGAGCGCCATCCGCAAGGCGACGGATTCCATGAAGGCGCGCAAAAGGTGCAATGGCGTATGGTGCAACCGCAAGCCGACGAGGGCGCTGGGCACCGTCGCATCCCACTCAGGTGCCCGCTCACCGAGCAGGAAAGGCAAGACGGTCAAGCCGTGCTCATCAGGACGCATCGCCGCAACTTTTGCTTCCCAATCGTCGGGCAATTTCAGCGTCTCTGTGAGCCACTGAAACACGATCCCGCCATTGCTTTGTGCCCCACCGACAAGGTGGCGATGTCGGTCGGCACGATAATGCCACAAGCCGAAAGGTGCTCGGACATTCGCTTCCGTTATCATCACCCGAAGGACGGAAGTCGTCCCAACCATCAGGGCTGCCGTGTCGGGCTTGACAGCACCGCAACCGATGTTGCTGCACGCCCCATCGCCCAACGCGGGAAACCAAACGGCGTTAAGCAAGGGACGAGGGGCGAGGGGCGAGGGACGGGAAATCGGCAGCGGCTCAAAGTCGGTGATGGGCGAAAGTTGCTCACGGGTGACGCCGATGGCTTGCAAAGTTTCGTCGTCCCAATCGTTCGTGGCGTGATTGAAAAGCCCTGTGCCCGACGCCATAGAAACAGAACAAGCCGTTGTGCCCAGCAATTTCAGGTGCAAGTATTCGCCGAAACTGAGCCAACGGCGCACTCGCTCCGCCAAATCAGGGAAGGTGCGCCGAAACCAAAGCAACTTGGCGGGCAAGAAGTTGGTGTGGCAAAAGCAACCCGTCCGTTCGTGGTAAGCCCGTTCGTCCAAAGTTTCCTTCAACTCATCGGCTTCCTTCGCACAGCGGCTGTCTGCCCAAAGCAGAAAGGGCGTGATGGCGTTGCCCGCTTCGTCTACGCCCAAAACGCTGTGCCAGACAGTGCAAGTGGCGACGGCAACGATGGAGCGTGCCCTATCGCCCAATTGTTCTATGACGCCGTTGATGGCTTGAACCGTTTGCGTCAGCAGCCAATCGGCATCCAGAAAAGCGCCGCCGTCGGGTGTCGTCTGCGGTTCGTAGGCGACTTGCACGCCGACCTGCGGCACCAATTTGCCTTGCGCATCAAACACCAACATCCGCAGCGACGAAGTGCCGATGTCCACGCTCAAGACCAACGGAGTTTCCACGCTCATCGCTCCCCAAGGCGCTCGCTGTCGCCGTCCCGCAAAAGAAACACCTTCACCGTCGGGTTGACATAACGCATGTCGTGGGGCAAGGGCTTGGGAGACCAGCGAAAGGGTTTACCCAGCAAAGGCAAAGTCGGGTCTTTGCGAAAAGTGCGCGATGGAAAGCGAGCCAGCCAGCGGTAAAGGATTTGCGAATCGCGGAGGCGTAACCGCAATCGGTCACCGTATTCGTAATCGCTGGCGATAAACAGGTGGGGGCGGGCTCGGAGCAAATCGTCCAGCGAGTCGCCGATGAAGACGAACCGAACGGGCGCGGTCATTTGCCATGACCAAAAGGCACTTTCCGTCTTCTTGCCGCCGTTGAGGGGGCAAATGGGCGGCGTGTAAAACCAAGGCAAATCGTGCAAGGCAACGATAAGTTGCTCTACGCCCGCCATTCGTTCGGGCGTTTGGGTGCGCCACTTTTCCGCAAAAGCACGAAACCATTCCGCCGCCGCATCGCGGGGATCAGGAGGCGTGAACAAGTGGGCGACAGTAATGCCACAAAGGAAGGTGAAAAGAGCGACAGCGATGAGCGCCATCCGCCAAAGCCATCGCCCTATCACCGCCAATGTGCCAGAACGCTGTGAAAGCATTGCCCACAGCGTCCCCGCCCAAAGCGCGGCGACGGGCAACAAGGGCATCAAGTAGCGGACGAAGCGAACCTGCGCAAAACCCAGCGGCACAAAGTAAGCCGACGCGAAGGCGAGCGTCACAACCGCCGTCCGTCGCACCAAACCGTTCGGATTGCCGATGGCGCCCAAGGCGACGGCGAGCCCTCCCAACGATGCCGCTGCGATGGCAGGGAGTCCGATAGCGGCAGGCAAGTTGACGCTGAGGTGAAACCAATGCCCGTTGCCCGTGTCGGCGAAGACATAGCCGTGCCCGATGCGGCTGTGGACAAAGGTTTCCCAGTAAAAGTCGCGCCAGAAGGACGGGAAGTCAAGGAGAGCGTAGGGGCAACCGAGCAAAAAACCTGCCGCCATGAGCGCCGTCAACGCCACCAATCGCCTGAGGCGCAAGCGAAAAGGCATCCGCCATGTCCAGAGCAACAGCAGCGTCAGCCAAAGGGCAGGAGCGACGGAATACTTGACCGCCGTCGCCAAGCCCGCCACGAAACTCGCCATCGCCATGCGCCGCCCGTTGTCTTCCGCCGTCGCCGCAAGGTAAAGGGCAAGGGTCGTCAGCAAAGCGAGGGGCACATCAACGGTGGCGAAGTGACTGTGCTGGACATGGAGCGGGAAGGAGGCAAGCAGGAAAGCGGCGAGGGTGGCAGCGCCGCGCCCGTAAACTCGCCGCGCCCATAAAAACACCAGCCACACTGTCGCCACACCACATGCCACTGTCAAGCCCCGCGCAAGAAGGTGCAACTTGGCGAATTCGTGAAGCGCCGTCGGCGACAACGCCACGCCCAACCAACCCGCTTGCGAGAGCGCCCGCAACAACGGTGTCAAGTCCAGCCAACCGTAACCTTCAGCGATAAGTCGGGCAAAGTAGACGGCGTAGAGGAAAAGGCTGCCGTAATTGAAAAAGTGCGGGTTCATCTCGCCCGCAAAAAGGTTCATCGCCAGCGTCGGGGCAAGGACGGTGATTTCGTCGGGATGGTAAGAGTGCACTTTGCTGGCATCGGGCAAACCCCACGCAAGCCCGTAAACGCGCAACACCGTCGCCAGTGCCGTCAACGCCAGCAGCGTCACGGCGTCCCAAAGGCGTTCCCTGTTTCGTTCGGTCACAGCAGGCGGAGACGGTGCCGTCTTCACCGCCATCCTTTTCGCCCCTTCGCCGCTTGCAAATAGCCTTATGGCAGACACAAGGGTCTGCCCCTACCATTCGCTATTCGCCAGTCGCCACTCGCTGCCGTTTTTCCAGTCGCCAATCGCTAATCGCCAGTCGCTAATCGCTGCCGTTTCCCGTCGTGGCTGATAGCCACTCCAACAGTTTCGCTCTCCGTTGCCTTTTTCCCATTCGCTATTCGCCAGTCGCCGCCGTTTCGCCAGTCGCCGCCGTTTTCACGAACTCCCACGCTTCGGTCAGCAAGGTTTCGGGAACGGGTGCGTCGGTGATGGTGACTTCGCCGAGGCGTTTGGGCAAAGCGAAGCGCAAGGTGTCGCCCCGCCGTTTTTTGTCCCGTCCCATCGCTGCCATCAAAGTGTCAAGGGTGACGGGAGGCGTGTCAGGCACTTGGGGAAGGCGCGTCGGCAAATCTAATTTCCGCAAGACTTCCGTCTGCCGTTCCAACACTTCTCGGTCGCACAAGCCCAACCGCCATGCAAGATAGGCTTCCGCTGTCATCCCGATGGCGACGGCTTCACCGTGCAAGAGGGCGAAACCAGTCGCCGCTTCCAAAGCGTGCCCGAAGGTATGCCCGTAGTTGAGCACCATCCGCAAGCCCGTCTCTTCCCGCTCGTCGGCGGCGACGACGGACGCTTTGACCGATGCGGAGCGGACGATGATGGCGCGCAAGGCGGTAGGATGACGCCGCACGATCCATTCCGCTTGCTCGTCCAAGTAGGCGAACAACGCAGGGTCGGCGATGATGCCGTATTTGACGACTTCTGCCAAGCCTGCAAGGAACGGTCGGTCGGGCATCGTCGCCAAAGTCGCCAAGTCACAAAGGACGAGGCGGGGTTGATGGAAAGCGCCGACGAGGTTTTTCGCCTGCGGCAAGTCAATGGCGGTCTTGCCGCCGATGGCGCTGTCCACCATCGCCAAAAGCGTCGTCGGGATTTGGACGAAGGCGACGCCCCGCATGTAAGTCGCCGCCACAAACCCCGCAAGGTCGCCAACGACACCACCACCGACCGCTACAATCGTCCCGTCGCGTGGGAATGCCAAATCCGCCAGCCACTGCCACAGTCGGATGGCTTGCTCTACGCTCTTGCTCCCTTCGCCCGATGGGACGGTGACGAGATGCGCTTTGCCCAACCGCTGCAAGCGTTCGTGCACTTTTTTGCCCAACAGTTCGGCGACACTTTCATCGGCGATGATGGCGAAAGGTTCGTTCAAAGGGACGGCGGCGAAAATTCGCTCCAATCGCTCCAGTAAGTTGTCACCAATGACAACAGGGTAACTGCGAGCACCCAAGTCAACGGTCACCGCATCGTCGCCATCGTCCAACGCCCTCACCCAAGCGAAAATTTGCTCGGCAATTTGTTCGGGCGGTTTCCGTCCGCAGGAGAGGATGAACTGCGCTTGGGTGTAAAAACGCTCCCGTTGCGCCAGCAGGGAAGCGATGCGAAAGTAGCGGTCGGGGAAACCTTGCAAAAGCGGTCGGTCTTGCACCGTCGCCAATCGTTCGTAAAGCACTTCAACGGGGACACGCAGGTAAAAGTTGAGGGCATTTAAGCGCAACAGCGCCAAGTTTTCAGGGACGGTCGGCATCCCGCCCCCCGTCGCAAGGACAATCCGCTGGCGCTGGATGAGTTCGCTGAGCACCTGCGTTTCCATCCGACGGAACGCCGCTTCGCCGTCTTCAGCGAAAATTTGCGGGATGGGTTTGCCGAAGCGTTGGGCAATCAGTTCGTCGGTGTCCACGAACTCGTAGTTCAGTTTTTGCGCCAACGCTTTGCCGACACTCGTCTTACCGCTTCCCATGAAGCCCCAAAGGGCGATGGGTTTCGTGACCATGAGCCTTCACCTTGGCATGCTGCCTTGCAAATCAATGGGGGAAAGGGGCGGACGGGCGACACCCGCCCCGAACTCGTAAACCATCCGTCCGCCCAAGTAAGCCGTGAAGAAGATGAGCAGGCAACCTAAAAAGGCAAATGCCAGCCAAAGGGTTCGCCACCGTTCCGTTTCGGGTCGCTCCAAGTAGATGCGCCCCAAAAGCAAACCGCTCCACAAGGCGGTGACGAAATACGCCATCTTGGAATGCAATTGCAGCAACTCCAAGCCCCGCGATTCGCGCACCGTTTGCGAGGCATGCTCTTGCGCCAAATAGCCCGTCAAGACGGCGAGCCACGCCGCCATGACGCCGACGACCAAAAGCCAAATCGCTGCCTTGCGCAACTCGTCCCGTTTGGCGAAATGCCCGACGGCTTCCAGAAGGAACGCCATCGGCAGCAAGGCAATCGGAAAGTGCACGGCGGCGGGATGGATGGGCACCAACGGACATCACCCCTTCATTGCGCCTTCAGCGTCGCACCTTCGCTTTCCCTGTCGCGCTTTTGTCTTCCTCGTCGCGCCTGATAGGCGCTCCAACAGAATTGTCCGACAGGAACGATTTTGTTGGCGCTTGTTGCGTCGCTTGCGTTTGGTCTTGCTGTCCCATCCTCGCATCGCCTCCCGCATCTCCAACAAGGCTTCGTAGGCGCCGCCTCCCTTGACAGCGCCATGCTCATCCCACCACTTGGCGAACTCGTCGTAGGTCATCGTTTGGGCTTTCTCTTGCGCTTCCTTGATGAGGGCGATGGAGCGTTCCACTGCCGCTTGCCATTCCTCATCAGTCCACAATCGGTCTTCGTCCTTTTTGCGTTTTGCCATGAGGCATCCCTCCTGTGACTTTTCGGCGGCAAAAATCATTGCACTTGCCGTTGGGCGAAGGCAGCGAGGATTTCTTTGGCGATGGGAACGGCGACTTCGCCACCATGCCCCGACTCTTCCACCATGACGCACAAGGCGATTTGGGGCGCATCAGCGGGGGCGAAAGCGATGAACCAAGCGTGGGTCTTCGCCCCTTTGCGATGCTCTGAAGAACCCGTCTTGCCAGCGACTTGGATGGGCAAATCGCGCAACCGCCCTGCCGTCCCGCCAGGACTGTAAACGGCAGCCAGCATCCCTCGCTTGACAGTTTCCCAAACGGAAGGTGGAGCAGGGAGGCGATGGAGCACTTTGGGCGTTGTCTTTGCGATGACCCGACCTTGGGCATTGCGCCGCTCCTTGAGCAAGTGAGGGCGCATGACAACACCGTTATTGGCGACGGCGCAAGCGACCAACGCCATTTGCAAGGGTGTAGTAACGACATAGCCTTGCCCGATCGCCATGTTGGCTGTGTCGCCGCCATACCAACGCTCCCGATAACGGTGCCGTTTCCATGCGGGAGTCGGGATGACGCCAGACGATTCGCCGGGCAAATCAATCCCCGTTTTTTCACCCAAACCCATCAAGCGAGCGACTTGTGCCAACCGATCGGGACCGACGGCTAAGCCCAGCGTGTAAAAGTAACTGTCGCACGATTGCCCGATGGCATGCTCCAAATCCAAAGTCGCATGGCGGCGCCAGCAGCGGAAAAATCGTCGCCCGACCACTCGCCCTCCGCCGCAAGGGATGCGGGTGCTCGGTGTCACTTTACCGAACATCAAGGCAGCGACGGCAGTGACGATTTTGAAGGTGGAACCAGGCGGGTGGGTCGTGGCGATGGCGCGGTTTTGCAGCGGATGGGCGGGATGAGAAATCAGCCAACGCCATCGTTCAGGCTTGATGCCCGTGCTGAACCAGTTGGGGTCAAAGGAGGGTGAGGAAGCCAGGGCAAGGACTTCGCCCGTCTTTGGGTCTAAGGCGACGACAGCACCCCGCTTGCCTTGAAGGGCGCGTTCGGCGACCGCCTGCAAACGAGCATCCAGCGTCAGCACGAGGGTCTGACCAGCGCGGGCGGGTTCACGACGCAAGCGCTGGATAGGCGCCCCCGTTGCGTCCACTTCCATAACTTCCCGCCCGTGTTCACCTTGCAGGTAGCGGTCGTAAACCCGTTCAATGCCCATCTTCCCCGTCCAGTCAAAAAGTTGCAAGTCGGGGCGACTTTCCAACTCTTCATCGGTGACGGCGCCGACATGCCCCAACACATGGGCTGCCAGCGTCCCGTGCGGATAGACCCGCACGGGCTCTTCCAAAACGATGATGCCGGGCAACTCGCTCATCCGCTCCCAAATGCGGGTCACGGTGGCGATGTCGGCGTTCACTTTCAGGCGGACGGGCTCAAAGAGGGGAACTTTGTTGGCGCGGATTTTTGCGACGGCGCTTTCCAACTCAGCGGGCGCGATGCCCAACAAGCGGCAAATCTTTGCGGGGTCGGCACCGTCGGCGGAAAATTCGGCAGGCAACAAAGCGATGCTGAAAGACGGCTCGTTGCTCGCCAACACTTTTCCATTTCGGTCAAGGATGGTTCCGCGAGGCGCTTTGGTGACGATGGCGCGCAGGTAGCGGCTGCGGGCTTTCTCGTCCCACTGCTCGCCTTGCCCGATTTGAAGCCACCACAGCCGCCCCCAAAAGACGGCGACCATCACGACAATGAACACCCATCCCCATCGCAAGCGATTAGCGGGCAGAACCGTTGGGCGCTCCTGCATCGTCCGTCCGCTCCGATTGAAGGCGTTCAGCGACAGTTTGAAGCAACCGAAGTTTCCATGCTGGCGGCAAGTTGCGGTCCATGACGACCAGCCATCGCCCCTTGTAGCGGGCAATCCCCCCTTTGCCGCCCCAATTGCCCGTCAGCACCCAAACGCCCGCTTCCGTCAAGCGCCGACGCCACTGATTGACCTGCTCTTCCAACTCCGCTGCCGTCATCTTTTTCACCCCGTCACTCCCTTACGCACGCCCGCACGAAGGACTCAAAGAGGCGTTGGGCGTGCGTCGCTTCCTGTTGGGCTTCGGGATGCCATTGGACGCCGATGACGGGTTTCCCATCCGCCGCTTCAACGGCTTCCACAATGCCATCGGGCGCGTAAGCGACAATCCGCAACCCTTCGCCGACCCGTTTGATCGCCTGATGGTGCGAACTGGCGACGACGATTTCGCTGTCGCTGTCCAAGTTTAGCCAATTCGCCAGCAAGGAAGGACGCTCCACGCAAACGGGATGCGTCGCGAAACCTCGCTCGTTTCGGTGTTGCAGGGCATTAGGGTGCTCGGACGGGATGTCCTGAAGGAGCGTCCCACCGAAGGCGACATTGAGCAACTGACAACCCAGACAAATGCCCAACATCGGTTTGCCCAATTCAGCCATCGCTTTCGCCAAAGCGATTTCAAACTCGGCGCGGCGGCGCATGGCGTCATCGGTCACGGTGGCAGGGTGAGGCGGTTCGCCGTAAAGGTTGGGCGGGATGTCACGCCCGCCGCTGAAGACGACACCATCTAACTGCTGTGCTAAGGTCATCGCCGTTTCAGGTTCGCCAATGGGCAACAAGATGGGCAACCCACCCGCTCGCCAGACGGCTTGGACATAACGGTCGTTCAACTCGTGGCTAATGCTTCCCTCTTTCTCCCGCACGGAAGTCGTGATGCCAATGAGTGGTCGCATGGACAGTCACCATCGCTACACTTTGACACGCCCGACTTTGGCTTGACAGCGTTGAAGGGAACGCAGCGATTGGAAGCCTTCCCAAAGGAGGTGTCAAGGCGGCGCTTTTTGCCGCCTCCCTCGGTGAAAGCGACGGAATTAGCGAAGATGGCGGCGTTGGAAGACCGTTACTGGTGGTTCGTCGGGCGGCGTTTCATCGTCGCCGCTTTGTTGCGCCATTTTTGGCAACCCGACACCAACCCGCCCCTCCTTTTGGATTTGGGCTGCGGGACGGGCGGCTCTTTCGGATTGTTGCGTCGGTTCGGTCGGGTCATCGGGTTGGATGCGTCGCCCGATGCCCTCGCCCTCGCCCGAAAAAAACATCCCGATGTGCCGTTGGTGCTCGGTGACGCCCAGAAACTTCCTTTCGCTTCTGACCGTTTTGACTTGGTGGCGGTTTTGGATGTCTTGGAGCATTTGCCCGACGACCGTCAGGCATTGCGGGAAATCCGTCGCGTCCTCAAGCCAGGCGGGTCGGTGCTTTTCACCGTCCCCGCTTTCATGAGCCTTTGGAGCGTCCACGACATCGCTTTGGGGCACTATCGCCGCTATTTGCCATCGGAGTTGCTGGCGAAATTGCGCGAGGCAAAGTTAACCGTGCGCCATTGGAGTTTCGCCATTTGCCCCTTGCTGCCCGCCGTCTTTGTCTTCCGCAAGGTGCAAAATTGGTGGATGCAAGGCAAGGAAGCGGCGACAGCCCTCATTGAGTTGCCCGACCCGCTCAACCGAACCTTGATTGCCTTGCTGAAACTGGAAGCGTCAGTGCTGACGCGCTTTCGTTTACCCTTTGGCGTTTCTATCGTCGGCGTCGCCCAGAAGGTGAAGTGACAGGGCATCAAGCGGATGCCAAACTTAGTGCGCCATCCGTTGAAGGGAGTGATGTCCCGTGCGCTTGAGCAAGCGTTTTCATCAACTGCGGACAAGTTTGAGGGAACGCTTCATGGCACGACGCAAACTCATCCATCCCCGCGAGGAAGTTTCGCAGGTCGTCCACGAAATCCGTCGCTTCCTCGCCTCCAAGCAGACGGAAGGATTACGGCAATTTTTGGAGCAGTTTCATCCCGCCGACATCGCGTTGGCTTTGCGCTTCTTACACGACAGCGAGAAGGAGCAGGTTTTTCGGTTGTTGGATGTGGAGTCGGCAGCGGAAGTTTTGGACGAAGCCGATGAGGCGACCGAACGCCATTTGGTGCAAACGACCGACCCAGAACGCCTCTCCGACCTCTTGGAAACTCTGCCACCCGACGAAAGCGCCGACATCGTGGGGATGCTGGAGCCAGAACAGCGGGAGAAAGTGCTGCAACTGATGGAACCTGAGGAGGCGCAGGAAGTCCGCGAGTTGCTCCGCTACCCGCCTGACACCGCTGGCGGCATCATGTCGCCCGATTTCGTCGCCGTCCAAGAAGAGATGACCGTCGCCCAAGTGCTGGAAGTTTTGCGGGAGCGAGTGGACGCCGAAAGCATCTTCTATGTCTATGTCGTGGACGAGCAGGGCGTGCTCAAAGGCGTCTTGAACTTGCGGAAGTTGCTGACCTCTCCGCCCGACACTTTGGTGCGGGACATCATGACGCACGGCGTCATCTTTGTCTTCCCCGAACAAGACCAAGAGGAAGTCGCCCACCTCTTTGCCCGCTACGACCTTCTGGCAGTGCCCGTCGTTGACCACGACTATCGCCTCATCGGCGTCATCACTGTGGACGATGTGATGGATGTGCTGCAAGAGGAGTTGACGGAAGACTACTTCCGCATGGTCGGTTCCGATGCGGCGGAGTTGGAGCGCAAGACGCCTGCCGAGATCGCCCGCTTGCGATTGCCTTGGTTGCTGGCGACGGTCTTCATTGAATTGCTGGCAGGCTTCGTCATCCATCGCTTTGACAAGACGCTGGGGAGTGTGATTTTGCTGGCGTCTTTTATGCCCGTCATTCAGGCGATTTCGGGCAACACGGGATTGCAATCGGCGACGATTGTCGTGCGAGGTTTGGCGACGGGGCATGTTCACCTCAAGGACTGGTGGCGCCCTGTCTGGCGGCAACTTCAAACGACGCTGATTTTAGGGGCTCTCTTGGGCACACTGATTTTCTTCGTCGGCGGGTTCTGGCATGGCTTGCGAAAGATGCCCGAACGAGGGACTTGGTTTGACCCTGCGTTCGGCTTTGTCGTCGGCTTCTCCATGTTTGTCGCCATCAACCTCTCAGGGTTTGTCGGCACCGTCATCCCGATGATTTCCAAGCGCTTAGGCTTTGACCCCGCCCTGACAGCAGGACCGTTTGAGACGGCGTTTCAAGATGTCGTCGGCGTGACCATTTTGCTGGGCTTGGCGACTTTGCTGTTACGCTGGCTCACTTGAAGGGGCGATGGGATGAAGCCGCAACTTTGGTATCGCATAGACCAACGCCTCGTCGGGGCGCTGTGCCATTGGGTCGGCAAGTTCGTGCCCACCAAATCCCTCGTGCCCGACCCGATAGAACGGGTCGTCGTCGCCAAATACCTCGGCATCGGCAGTTTGCTTTTAGCCACGCCTTTGATGCAACTGATTCGCCGCCACCATCCTAACGCCCAACTCGCCATCGCCACCTCCCGAAGCCTTGCGGAAATGGCATACCTTTTGCCCGTGCAGAAGGTGTTCGTTTGGGACTTGAGCGACTGGGTAAGTGCCCTGCGGACTTTCCCCCGCTTCGTCGCCCAGTTGCGGTCGTGGCGTCCGCAGGCGTTTTTTGATTTGGAGTTTTTCGTCAACGCTTCGGCATTGGTGGCGTGGCTTTCAGGAGCGCTCGTTCGCGTCGGCTTCCACCACGCCCAATCGCCTCGCGGTCGCTTACTCACCCACTACTTGCCCGTCACGCCCCGCCATGTCACTCAACTCTTTGCGGGGTTGGCTTGGTGCTTGGGCATGGACATCAGCGAGTTGCCACCTTTGTGGCGACCCAATTACGACCCGCAACGAGCCAGCGAAACGGTTCGGCAATTGCCCCGCCCCTTCGTCGTCATCAACCCCAACGCGGGCGAACTGGCGTTGCAGCGCCGTTGGCTTCCCGAACGCTTCCACGAGTTACTTTGCCGCCTCCTTGACACTTTCCCCGACCTTCATTTCGCCCTCATCGGGACGACGAAAGAGCGACCCGTCGTGATGCAAGTGCTCGGCGATTTGCAGGGTCATCCTCGCGTCCACGACTTGGCGGGCAAGTTGTCGCTGATTGACCTTTGCTTTTTGTTGGACAACGCCGTCGCCGTCATCACCAACGACAGCGGACCGCTCCACATCGCCACCGCCTTCGGCACCCCTTGCGTGGCACTCTTTGGACCCGAAACGCCTGCTCACTACGGACCGATGGGCGGGCAACATCGGACACTTTACAAAGCCTTGCCCTGTTCGCCTTGCCTGACGCCTTTTGATGGCAAACAGTTTCCTTGCCCCTTCTCAGTGCGTTGCCTGCGGGAAATCCGCGTGGACGAAGTTGTAGAAGCGGCGACGGAAGTAATCGCAAAACGGTTGACCGTTCCCGTGTCGTCATAGCGGTTTCGGTAGGGGCGCAAGGCATTGCGGCAACGGTAGCCCTCTTTGCAACCGCACGATAATCCAGCCTTCAATCGCTTCCCTCAGGTTTTCACGGCACTCTTCCAAAGTTTTGCCTGTTGCCCAAACGCCTTGCAGTTCGGGGACTTCGCCGTAGTAAGGCTCTTCGTCGTCAATGATTTCGTAGCGGGCACGCTTTAAGGCTTCTTGGATGTATTCCATCAGCACCTTGCATCACCTCGCAAATTGCTCAGGGTGATGGTGGCGACCGCAGAAAATTTTCCACCTCGTGGCGGGTTGGCATGGAGGGTTGTGCTCCCACTTTCGTGCACGCCAGTGCCCCCGCAGCGTTGGCGAAGCGAACGGCTTCGTCCAATGGTGCCCCTTCCGCCAGCCGAACGGTCAGCGCCGCCGCAAAAGCATCGCCCGCCGCCGTCGCATCAACGGCTTGAACGGGAAAGGCGGGAAAGTGACGGATAACTTCAGGCGTGACCAGCAACGCCCCATTGGCGCCCAGTGTGATGACGACCGATTTCGCCCCTCGGTCCAGCAACGCCTTTGCTGCCCGTTCGGCACTTTCCAAATCCGTCACGGCGATGCCCGTCAACCCCTCCGCCTCCCGCTCATTGGGCACCCACACATCCACCAACCCAAACCATTCGTCGGGAACGGGTCGGGCAGGGGCAGGGTTTAAGACGACCAAGGCGCCATGTTGCGCTGCCGTCGCCAACGCATAGCCGACGGTTTCCAGCGGGATTTCCAATTGCACGAGCAAAGCATTGGCGCGGGCAAAAGCGTCAGCGGCAGCGTCCACATCGGAAGGTTGAACGCGCCCATTCGCTCCCGCAACGACGACGATTTCGTTTTGCCCTTGCGCATCCACGAAGATGAGCGCCACCCCTGACGACGCTTCCGCATCGCGGGTGACGAACCCCGTGTTCACGCCCGCCTCTTGCAAGTTGCGCAACAAAGTGTCGCCGAACCAATCGTTGCCGACGCGCCCGACGAACCAAGTTTCCGCGCCCAAGCGGGCGCAAGCGATGGCTTGATTGGCGCCTTTGCCACCACCCGCCATTTCAAATCGGTTGCCCAACACCGTTTCGCCGGGCGCAGGCAATTTGGGGGCGAACGCCACCATGTCCATGTTGGCGCTGCCGACAACGACGACCCGCACTGCCATTCCCTTTCACCTCACGACGACGATTTGTCGGAAGGCTTTTCGGGCGTTTTCTCTGGCGACTTGTCGGATGGGGTTTTGTCGGGCATTGATTTTTCAGGGGTCGCCTTTTCGGGCGCGGGTTTTTCGGGCGTTTCCCTCTTCTCGCCGCTTTTGTCCGTCCCTGTCGGGGGCATCGGCGTCAACGGCACATTGGTCGGTTGCTCAGGGCGCATCAGGAAAGTCACGAGCAAGCCCAGCGCCAAGTTGACATCAATTTGCCCTTTCGTTCGGATGACCATCACCCGTAATGTCTGCGGTCGCTCACGGGCGATGACGACGAACAAGCCATTGCGGGGCGGCTCAATCATCACCAGCGTCTCGCGGTCGCCCCTCGTGCTGCGGTTCCAAAAGACCCGCCGCCATCCTTGCGCCTCCATCAAACCCTGTTGCATCTTGACGGCATCGCTGACCGTCACGCCCCGCTGTGTGATGTCGTATTCCACAAGCCAAAGGGCATCCAGCGACGAGACCATGTTTTTCAAGTCCTCGCCCGAAAGCACTTGCCCCGTCGCGTGTTGCAACCCGAAGTAGGAAAGCACCTGAGCGACGACGGGCAAAAGGTCATCTTTGGTCAAGTGCAACTCGGTGATAAGGGTCGCCGTCGTCGGGACAAAGATGCCTTGCGTCGGTTTGCTGGTCGGTTGCTCGGAAGGCGCTTGATTGGATTGCGCCAGTGCGACGCTTGCCAAAAGGAGCGTGATTGCCCAAAGGGTTCGGCGCATCGCTCTTCACCTCGTCAAGGCTTCCCCGTCTGGGGACGGCTGACTACTATGCGAAATTGTGACGCCAATTGCTCGGCGAGGGGACGCCACGCCGAATCGGCGTAACGAAGCCAGAAACGATGGAGGGCATGGAGCGCCCGCCCCCTCTCCCCTTGACGCCAACAAAGTTCCGCCGCCCGCAGCAAGGCATACGGGGCGCGGTCAAAATCGCCCCGTTCGCTGAGCCATTCAAACAGCGCCAACGCTTCTTCGCCCCATTGCTTCCGCTCCGCTTGCTCTGCCAATGCCAACAACAAAGATGGCGGGAGCGCTTCCCATCGGGGCGAAGCGAGGAGACGACGCAACGGCACTAAGGCTGTCTCCGACCAAACGCCAACCCTCAAAGCCTCTTGAAGGGCTTGTTGCGTTTTTGTCAAGTCACCCCCTTGAAGGAAGGCAGACGCTGCCATCAGCCACGCCGCCCCTTGCTCGTCATCAGGCAGTTGCGCCAATCGCTCCCACCATTGCCCCGCTTCGTCCCAACGCCCTGCCGTTTCCGCTTGTTGGGCGCGTCGGCGAAAGTGCACCCGTTTTGCCCGCAAGTGTCCGCCAAAAGCGACAGCCAACAACCACCCACATCCCCATCCCGTCCAATGCGCCCAGATGGCTTGTTCAACGGGTTGACCGAGGAGGTGACGAACCGTGAGCGCCGTTTGCCAAAGAAGCCAAGCGACGATGAGCCATCGCAAGGGCAAGTTGACCTCGTGCGTTTGCCACCGCCATCCCCGATAGAGCCGAACTTGCAACATCGCATCGGGAAACCCGACCCAAACGGCTCCCATCGCCAACACCACCAACACCGAAGCGCCGACGATGGGCGCGTCAAGGACATCGGGCATCCTTTGCCGCATCACCGTTGATTGAACGCTCAGCGCCAACCCTTGCGTGATGGCAGCAAACAACACCCACCGCCCACTTCCCCACAGCGATTCGGCATAGCGGGCAAAAAGCCACAAGCCTATCAAATTTGCCCAAAGGTGAAGGGCGTTGGCGTGCACCAACAAAGCGGTGAGCCATGCCCACCAACGAGGATGGGCGGGCACATAGCCGAGGGCATTGAGCCACCTTTCCACCGCTTCAGGGCTTCCGACCCGATGCAAGTAGACCCACTGGGCTAAGGCGACAGCAATGAGCGCCACCGTCAGCAACTCCGTGACAATTGCCCGCCGTTGAAGGGGCGGCAAAAGCCTGATCGGTCGCAGCAACACCATCTTCATCGCACCCCGATTGCCTTCGTCCCCTCCTCCCGACGACCCAGAAGGGCAAAAGTTGCCCGCCAGCAATTATGCCAAGACAACGATGCCATAATTGCAAGCGGTGAGCGGGATGAGCCTTTTAGGACGCGATTTCCTTTCGGTCACCGATGTGACGGCGGAGGAAGTGATGACGCTCTTTGAAGCGGCGCAGCGCTTCAAACGGCGTGTGCCTAATGAACGAGAACGGGCGTGTCTTTTGGGCAACTCCGTCGCTTTGCTCTTTGAGAAACCGTCCCTGCGCACCCGCGTGACTTTTGAGTTGGCGGTCGTTCAGTTGGGCGGCTATCCTGTCGTGCTCACGCAAGGGGAAATCGGTCTGGGTCAACGGGAAGCGGTCAAAGATGTCGCCCGCAACTTAGACCGATGGGTCAACGCCATCGTCGCCCGCGTCTATGCCCACCGAACTTTGGAAGAACTCGCCGAGTGGGCGCACGCACCCGTCATCAACGCCCTGTCGGATTTGGAGCACCCCTGTCAAGCCCTCGCCGATTTGTTCACCCTTTGGGAACTTTGGGGCGAGTTGAAGGGACATCGGCTCGCTTTCATCGGCGATGGCTTCAATGTGGCGCATTCGCTGATGTTGCTTTGCGCCCTCTTGGGCGTCCATTGCACCGTCGCCACGCCCAAAGGTTATGAGCCGAAACCTGCCATCGTGCGCAAAGCCCAACGGTTGGCGGAGCAAATGGGAGCGCGCATCACGCTGACCAACGACCCCGTTGCTGCCGTTCGCGATGCCGAAGCAATCTATACGGATGTCTGGACGAGCATGGGGCAGGAAGCGGAAGCGGAAAAACGCCGCCGCGATTTTGCGGGCTTTCAGGTCAACACCGAGTTACTTCGCCATGCGCCTGAAGGTGTCGTCGTCATGCATTGCCTACCTGCCCATCGGGGCGAAGAGATCACCGACGAAGTGTTGGATGCATCTTTTTGCCTTGCGTGGGAGCAGGCGGAAAATCGCTTGCATGCACAAAAGGCGTTGCTGGCGGGTCTCGTGGGAGGGGTGTTGCCATGAATGCCGAGCGACCGCCCGACACTTTGGCGCAATTCACCAAAGTGTTCGCCTACCGACCCAACGCCATCGCCCCTTACGCCGTCGGTTGGGTGACGGTCACCCTTATCATGGGCTTTTTCTTGTGGGCTCTTGTCCGCATGGAAGTGCTTCCCTTCGCCCGCGCCTTCCCCGTATTGTCTTTGCCCGTCGCCTTGATGAGCGCTTACACCCTTTACCTTTGGATGGTCGCCAAGACGGCACTGTTGGTCGTCACCGAACATGGGCTCGTTTACAGTGACCGATGGGTGCGGCGGGCATTGCTTTGGTCGGAAGTCGCTCAAATCACCCGCTTCGCCATCCGCAGCAAAAAGGGCAAGGGCATCGCCCTCAAGTTGGGCATCAAAGCCATAGACAACTGGCAGGAATTGCTCAACTTGGCGCGAGAACTCAGCGATGCTCAAATCGTGGTCTGAAGGCGGGAGCGAAGGGATGGAGCAAGGGGTGGCTTGGCGCAAATGGGTTGGGACGATGCTTTCGCTCCTCCTTTGTGTTGCCATCGCGACGGCGCGCACGGTTCGGGATGAGTTGGGGCGCGTGGTGAAGTTGCCGCCGCAAATTCGGCGCATCGTTTCCCTCACCCCTGCGGCGACGGAAAACTTGTTCGCCCTCGGCGCAGGTTATCTGGTCGTCGGCGTTTGTTCGGCGTGCGATTACCCGCCAAAAGTCCGCCGTTTGCCTCAAGTCGGCGATTTCGCCAAGCCCAGTTTGGAACGCCTCGTCGCCCTCAAGCCCGACCTCATCGTCATCAGCAGCGCCACAATCACCGCCACCATCGCCGACGATTTGCAACGGCGCAGCCACATCCCCGTCTTCGTCTTGCGTCCTCGCACTGTCGCCGAGACGCTTAACGGGTTGCTGCGGTTGGGCGAAGTCGTGAACCGTCGGGAAACTGCCCGCCGACTCGTCGCCCAGTTGCGCCGTCGTTTGGAAGGCGTTGCGCGCCAACAAAGGCGCCTCAAAAAGCGCCCGACGGTCGTCGTGGAAATCGCCCCGCCACCAAACTTGATGGTCGCAGGTCCGCACAACTACATTGACGACGCCATCCGCTATGCGGGCGGGCGCAACGCGTTCGCCGATGCCCCACAACCTTTCCCCGTCGTGAGTTTGGAGGCGTTGGTAGCGAAAGACCCCGATGTTTACCTCGTGGCGACGAAGCGTCCGCCGTCCGAAATGCTCCGAGAATTGCGGGGGCGTTCGGGTTTTGACCAATTGCGGTGCGTTCGCGACGGGCGCGTCTTCGCCCTTGACCCCGATTTGCTCTTCCGTCCCACGCCCCGCCTCGTGAACGGGATTGAACGGATAGCGAGATGGTTGCGAGCGACCATCCCTCAAAGATGACCGTTTCCATCGGCAGGCTCAATTCCTTGACAAACCGATTGTCCACTGTCATGGTTTTATTCATTCGGCGTTAGCCACCCAAAGGAGGAGATGAGCCATGACGGGCAAGGGCAGGCACAGTCGTCGTGGGCGTTGGGTCGGTTTCGTGACGGTGGTCGTTTTCGTGTCGGTGGCAACCCTCACCCTTTCGGCAAAAGCCTTCGGTCAGGAAGAAGAGCCGAAGGAGGATGTCAAAGGCAGTCAAGACCATCCGTTGATTTCCCGTTTCCCCAATTCGGTCATTCTCGCTTACGACCAGCAGGAGTATGACGAATTGGTGCTGATTTTGGGCGGGATAGATTGGGGACCAAACCTTCACCCACACCCGTCAAAGAGCCAGAAGGTAGAGGGCAAGACGACCCGCATCCTTTACCTCGCCCCACCAAGCAAAACGACCTTAGAAATCATGCGCAACTATGCAGCCGCCCTCAAACAGGCGGGCTTCACGGTGCTTTACACCTGCTCAGGCGATGAAGGTTGCGGGGGCGGGGAATCTCCGCGCGGCGACCTGATGAGGCAAGTCATTTTCCCCGATAACCACAAACTCAAGAGCACGGACAAGAAATACCCCGCATCTGGATGGGCGTTTAATTTCCCGAACGACCAACGCTTCCTTTCTGCCAAACTCGCCCGACCCGAAGGCGATGTCTATGTCTCCCTCTACATGGCAGCCAACAACTGGGACCTTCCTAAGTGGTGGAAGGGGCGGGTCGCCGTGCTCTTGGAAATCGTGGAGACGAAGCCATTGGAGACGGGCTTGATTAAAGTGGACGCTTCCTCGTTAGCCAAAGAACTCGCCAACACAGGGCGCGTCGCACTTTACAGCATCTACTTTGACTTCGGCAAAGCCGACCTAAAGCCCGAATCCAGAGAAACCCTTCAAGAGATCGCCCGCCTGCTCAAGGCGAATCCCGACCTGAAACTGTATGTCGTCGGGCACACCGATAATGTCGGGAGTCTGGAAATCAACTTAGAACTTTCCCGCCGACGGGCGGAAGCCGTCGTGAAAGCCCTCGTCGCCCAATTCGGCATTGACCCCCAACGGCTCAAACCCTATGGCGTCGGTCCGCTTGCCCCTGTCGCATCCAACGACACCGAAGAAGGGCGGGCGAAAAACCGACGGGTGGAACTAGTCAAGCAATGACCTTTGCTTTGGCTTGACGGGCGGTCGGTATGGCGTTGAACGGAAACCGTCCACGCAGCCCTTGTCGTCAAGGACGAGCGCTGTGATGGCGCGCCGAATCTCTCCGATGCGCGGAGAGAGCGTTGGAGCAATCGTTGCAGCAAGGTTTAGGTTGCGGGCATAGCCTGCTGGCTTTCTACGAGTTTCGCAAACCCTAAAAAACCGACTGACGCGTCACGCTTACGCATTACGAGGTGTTGCCCCATGATCGCCCTTCGGAATGTTTGCAAATCCTTTGATGGCAGAATGACCTATGCCGTCAGGTGATCGCCCTTTGTCGCCTGCCCAAAAGGGGCGTCATTGTCACTCAGGGAGAGAAAATTCTCCGCCTTGCGATAGAATGGCGTAGCGTCCCATGACAGGCAAGGTGGCAAAGTGATGCGGTCCGATTGCGCCATCCGATTGCGTGATGTCTGGAAGGTCTTTCGCAGTTACCACGCCCAGCCCCGCACGCTGAAGGAAGCGGTGCTGACCTTTGGGCGTTGGCGCCCCGTGGAAGTCGCGGCGCTGCGGGGCATTTCGCTGGACATCCATTTCGGCGAACTCGTCGGCATTATCGGGCGCAACGGTTCGGGCAAGACGACGCTGCTGGCGACGATCGCAGGCATCTACGAACCGACGAAAGGAAGCGTGGAAACCTTCGGGCGCGTCGTCGCCTTGTTGGGCGTGACGGGCGGTTTCCATCCCGAATTGACGGCGGAAGAGAATTTGCTGTTCGTCGGGACGGTGTTGGGTTTGCCCTTGCGGGAAGTCCGTCGCCGTCTGCCCGACATCTTCGCCTTCGCTGAACTGGACGGTTTTGAGCGCGCCCCCATCCGCACCTACTCGCTGGGCATGACCGTTCGCCTCGGTTTCGCCCTCGGCATCCATTCCGACCCCGACATCCTGTTGGTGGACGAGCAACTCCAAAGCGCCGATGTGCCTTTCCAGCAAAAAGCGTTGTCGGCGCTGCAAGCTTTGCATCGGCAGGGCAAAGCCGTCGTGTTAGTCACCCACGAACTAACTTGGGTAGAGCAAATTGCCACTCGCGCCATCTGGCTGGACAAAGGCAGCATCGTCATGGACGGCGTTCCTGCACAAGTTGTCCCCAGTTACCTGCAAGGGACGACCGTGTGAACGGACGGGAACGATTGGGGCGAGTTTGTCCGTCCAAATTTCGGCAACCCGAAAAAGGAGGCGACGGACGATGATATCGCGATGGCTTTGGATGACCCTGATGGGCATTTTGAGCATGACAGGCTTGATGAGCCTTGCGATGCAAGGGACGGGGGGCGAGGGACGGGGGACG
>Ga0079996_103864_pt1 | contig 42630 bp, 49 predicted proteins | sample PerSpoAPS_AMetaG_FD_69199 | JGI IMG/M metagenome (GOLD analysis project Ga0079996, IMG submission 69199) | Thermal spring microbial communities from Yellowstone National Park, Wyoming, USA - Perpetual Spouter A (PS_A) MetaG (SPADES assembly)... | ecosystem: Environmental > Aquatic > Thermal... | reverse complement strand
CCCGCTCTCTATATAGAGCGTTATGAACCCTCCCAATGCTTCTTAGATCTAGGCTCAGGATCCTGTTTATAGCGTAGTTCAGGGCTACATTGTATCTCCTGAGGAGCTCTATAGCCCCTGGCTCGGGACTAACACCCTATCGAGATGGTTAGCAACCCCTCACTGCCAGAGGCCATAGAGCCCCTCCAAAAACAAGAACCTGGAGAGCTAATAAAACCATCCCCACCTTAAAAGGCGAGGCTTTCGGTTGTAAGAGGGAGATTGAGGAGTTGAAAATAAAGGTCAATCCTCATCCTTTAGGGCGGGGTGTGGTTTTATAGGGTTTTTGTCTTGTTATTTAGGGGGCTGGTTCTTGATGGGCAAACATTATAGTAGAGCGATGATCCTGGGGGGATTCCCTGAACTGTGCTCGCCAAGGATCCAGACCCTCTCCAAGCACTCAGAGAGGAGATTGAGGAGAGGAAGGGGAGTAGCTGGAGGACCAATAGAGTAGCACTACTCCCAAACGGATATAAGCAGGAAGTGCTATTCGATATTTGCTTGGCATGTGCTAGGCTATGGAACTAGCTTAACTATGAGAAGAGGCGGGCATTCTTTAATGGAGAGCTATCGCCTGAGAAGAGGGATGAGATCAACAAGAAATACTATCACAAGTATAAGGGATACTACATGTCAATGCACAGGCGGTTATTGCCAAGAATGACGAGGCATGGAGCACATTCTTCAAGCAGCTGGATCTGAAAAACAAGGCAGATTACCACCCCACATAAGAAGGATTTCACCACAGGCTATTGGAAGGATAGGCTCACAGGTAAGAAAGAGATACACATACTGATCAGGAACGATAGATATAGTGTTGAGCCTATTAGCGAGAACGAGGGCTATCTAGTTCTTGAAGACTTCGATCTGAGGAAAGGTATGTTGGCAGGATTAGGTGGGAGGGTATGCAGGGAGGACTAGAGATCATATACGTTAATAGCAGGTGGCAAGCACACATACCAATAGAGGTTGGTATGGAGCCATCTAAATCGAATCCAAGGGGCTATGTAAAGCCCATATACGATGATGAGGAGAGGAAAAAGAGAAGGATCATAAATCCGGGGAGTATCAAGCAGAGAGATCCTATTGGTGATAAGGAGGCTTTTATTGATATGGGTTTGAACAACCTATTTGCCGTAGTAACTACAGATGGATCATCAATGCTTATCAAAGGCGGATCTACTAAGTCTGGGTATTATTGGTGGAAAAAAGATATCAGCATATCAGTCTATTAGGGATGCGCTGAGGAGGCTTGGCATATCGACATGGATCTACTACTACGAGAAATACCTAGATGCTATGTATAAAAGAGATGAGAGGCTTAGGCATCTATACATAACAGCAATTAGATTCCTAGCTGATGAGCTGTATAGAAGAGGTGTTAGGAAGCTATATATTGGATATCCATATATGCTATCACAGGATAATGGCCATGAGTATAACACGAATATATGGTGGTTTAGGAAGATAGTGCTATGGATTGTGGATGTATTCATAGAGTATGGTATAGAGGTTGAGCTTGTGCCTGAGGACTACACTAGCCAGAGATGCTCAATATGTGGAGCAAAACACAAGGATGGAAGGGTATATAGAGGGCTGTATATTTGTAGGAAGACTGGGAAGAAGATCAATGTGGACATAAATGCTACGCTGAACATAGCAAGAAGGCTAGGACACGAGATAAGAATAACGAGGAAGATAGAGAGCTACTTGGTAACGCATAGTGGTGTTAAGCCATTAATCCCTCACCAGAGGGCTAACACCCGAGACCCCAGCATAGAAACCTCGCCCCTTAAAGGCGGGGAGGGTGTCATAATTGCTGCTTTCGTAGCTGCAGTAGTGCTGACCGTTGTTGTTGAGTACTATCTCTATGGGGCGGTATCATCTGTGTTCGACACCTATCTAGATGCTGTGTCGCAGTTCAACAAGTTTGTGCTCACAATAGCGATCCTCATAATAGCTTTCCCGCTACTGCTATTATTAGAGGCTTGGGACAGATTTAAGCTTTGGGTGCATAAAGTATGGTGAAGAGCTCGGTGTGGGGAGGAGGTCTCTATGATCCCATCGGTGCCGAGGCTTCCCGGCTGTGAATAGATTATATCCCAAGCATGGGGATGCTGAAAGGTGATATGGGTGTGTCCGAGCGGAGAACCGGCAAACCGCTCGGGAGCTTGGAGCTACCCAAGCTCCTAGGGATGCGGGGAGGAGGTCAGTTTGAGACCCCGTGTCTATATAACCAGGGAGATCTTTTGGGAGGCCATTGAGAGGCTTAGTAGTGTATATGATTATGAGGTTTGGGATAGATATCAGCCTCCTCCTTATTAGATGCTTAGAGAAAAGCTCAGGGATTTTGATGCATTGCTTAGCATGGTTAGTGATAGAGTTGATTGTGATCTGATTAGGAGAGTCTCTAATAGGCTGAGAATTGTGGCGAACATGGCCGTGGGGTATGATAATATTGATGTTAAATGTGCAACTCAGTATGGCATATACGTCACCAATACCCCGGATGTTCTTACTGAGGCCACAGCGGATCTTGCATTCGCGCTTCTTCTAGCCGTCGCTAGGAGGATTGTTGAGGGGGATCATTTCGTTAGATGGGGGGAGTGGTGGAGGAGTGGGACCGCTTTTCACCCCAGCATGCTACTCGGTGTCGAACTCTATGGAAAGACCATCGGGGTAATAGGGATGGGAAGAATAGGGAGAGCTGTGGCTAGGAGGGCTAGGGGCTTCGGTCTAAAGGTTATATATTACAGTAGGAGGAGGCTATCCGAAGAGGATGAGAAGGCCCTTGGCGCTGAGTATGTAGATCTAGAAACTCTTTTAGCTAGAAGTGATTTCATATCGATACATGTGCCCCTTACGAACGAGACGAGACATATGATTAATGAGGAGAGGCTTAGAAGGGTTAAGAGGGGCGCTATAATAATAAATACATCGAGAGGGGCGGTAATAGATACAAAGGCCCTTGTAAGGGCCCTTGAAGAGGGGTGGATTGCGGGGGCCGGCTTAGATGTATATGAAGAGGAGCCCCTGAATCCGAATCATCCCCTCACAAGGTTTAAGAATGTGGTTCTAACCCCCCACATAGGATCTGCTACGAGGGAGACCAGGCTGGCTATGGCAATGCTTGCTGTCGAGAATCTCATAGCATTTGCGATGGGTAGAGAGCCCCCTACTCTAGTTAATAAGGAAGTGCTGGCTGTGAGGCCTCCTGGTTTTATATATTGATCTCCTTGGTATCCTCTCTAGGAAGTTAGGGTAGGCTCTATTATTGATTCTATGGCTTTGGATTCTCTAGATATTTCTTTCTAAAGGCTTCAGCCACGTCAATACCAACTAGATTGGCGACTGAGAGGAGCCATGCAAACACATCCGCGATCTCCTCCTCAATTGATTTTTTATCGCCTCCTAAGATAGCCTCTGCGAGCTCGCCAACCTCCTCTACGAGCCATGTGAATGTTGCGAAGATCCCCCTACCCCTATCCCTATCCATATAGAGTTTTGCAACTAAGTTCTGAGCCTCTCTAAGATCCAATACGCATCCCTCTTTCAATACTCCTAGGAGAGAATATAGCGGGGATAATATATAATTCATCACAACAGCAAAGCCTCTGTGGCTCGTATTTATATACCCCCTTTGACGATATTAGAGGATAAGGTGTTAATTGGATGCCGATCGAGAACCTGTTCCAAGTAGCAGGGGCTTCTTCTGGGACTAGATCTCAAGAGGTGAGAACATACCAAGCTCAAATAGCAAAGGCTCTTCCATCTCCCGGGAAGTTTGATCCTGTAACGGGCACTATAAAAATCGCTGGTAGAGAGATAAAGGTAGGCGGCCCTCTACCTCAGTTAATGGAGGGGGAGAAGCTTGTGAGAATCACTCAGAGTTTATGTCCGTATTGCCAGAGAATACTCCCGGCTATTATATATGAGAGAGACGATAAGATCTACCTGAGAAAGATCTGCCCGGATCATGGGAGCATAGACGAGCTCTACTTCGGAAATTCATACCTATACTATAAATTTCTATCAAGAGGCATCGATGGAAGAGGCGCTAGATACACATATACAGTTGCTGAGGCCCCGTGCCCCTATAGCTGTGGACTATGTTCAATGCATGTGAGCCACTCAGCTTTGACCAACCTGGTTATCACTAATAGATGCGATCTCGACTGCTGGTATTGCTTCTTCTATGCAGAGAAAGCCGGGTATGTTTATGAGCCAAGTATAGAGCAGATTAAGTTCATGGTATCACAGCTCATGAAGCAAGGGGTTGCAACAGTTATTCAGATAACAGGCGGGGAGCCAACTGTTAGAGAGGATCTTCCACAGATTGTCAGAGAGCTCAAGGCCATGGGGGTAACACATCTACAGCTAAACACACATGGGATAACCTTTGCAAGGCTCTTCCATAAGGACCCGGATCTTGCTGTTAAATATGCTAGTGAGTTGAGGGAGGCGGGGGTAAACACTATATACATGAGCTTCGATGGTGTCACACCCCAGACAAACCCCAAGAACCATTATGAGGTACCATTCACATTCGAGGTCTTTAGAAAGGCTGGGATGACGAGTGTTGTGTTGGTTCCGGTGACGATTAAATCTGTTAATGATCATATACTTGGCGATATAATAAGGTTCGCCGCAAAGAACATGGACATAGTAAGGGCTGTGAATTTCCAGCCCGTAAGCCTTACTGGTATGATGAAGAGATTTGAGAGGGAGAAGTACAGGATCACTATAGCAGATGCTATACTAAGGATTGAGGAGCAGACTAACGGGCAAATAGATCGAGACTCCTGGTTCCCAGTACCAGCATGTGTCCCAATATCAGAGTTTGCAGAGGCCCTATCGGGGAAGTTTAAATTTGAAATGACATGCCACCCGCACTGCGGCGCTGGTAGCTATGTTTACGTTGTTAAGAAGGGATCTTCTGCGTATGATTACGAATTTGTGCCGCTTAGCAGGATGATAGATCTCGAGAGTTTCTTAGAATATCTCCATGAGAAGAGTGAAGAGCTTAAAATGGGTAAGAGCAAAGTATTAACGGGGCTCGGCTTAGCATGGAATGCTGTTACAAAGTTTATTAACTGGGAGAATGTTCCTGGCGAAATAAAGAAGATGCTTCCAAAGCTAATAGTCAATATATTTGTTAAGCAGAGCTATGACGCACTTGGAGAGTTCCACTATAAGTTCCTCTTCCTGGGGATGATGCACTTCATGGATCAATATAACTACGATGTTGAGAGAGTTATGAGATGCGATATACATTACACAATGCCAGATGGCAGGATAGTCCCATTCTGCGCATTTAACGTTTTACCAGAGATCTATAGAGACTATGTTCAGAAGCAGTATTCAATAGGTTTTGACGAATATGAAAAGAAATATGGCCCTGGAAAAGTCGGCGAGGCTATGAAATTTAGAAGAACAAGGGAATACCTTGAGATGGTTAAGAAACACCCGATATATATTAGCCACTACCAAGAGTTCCTCAAGCTAGATAAGAAGTAGTTTTTATCCTCTAAAGACTTTTTATGTCCAAATATTCATGCTAATCTATCTATAATCCTCCTTAGAACATTCCACAATAATAATTATATAAGAAAATATAGAACCAGTTCGGAACAGAGTGTTACAAGGCTACAGATAATTTAAACTAGGTATGGTTACTTATAGATGCTTGATGCGTGTATGGGGAGGAAATAAGAAAATTTTAGCCTTAAGCCTATAAGCCTCTAACCATTAACCATGTGCTCAGAGCCTTTGGAACAATGGCCTTTGGAGCTCCCAAGACCCTGGATGGGAGGCTCGCGGAGTTGTGCTCGGCGGGACCTATGCGGTGCGGGTGAAGCCATTGAACCCAGGCCTAGGCCCAACCCCGCTAACGGAAATACCGTTAGCGGGGAAACGCTTCCAGCCGGTGATGGATCTTAGTAGTTCTATATCCCAACCCTCTATACACTTTTATAGCCGGCTCGTTTGTAGCTTCAACATGTAAGGATGAGAGAGCACCGGAGACTATAGCCTCCCTAGTTATTGCTGATGTAACCGCTTTAGCATAGCCTCGCCCCCTATATTCTGGCTTGGTGTAGACGTCGCCTATCATGTGTATCTCTTGTAGGGCTAGATATCTGGAGGAAGTTGATGTGAGAACCCCGTCTACTATGATCCCATAGTATCTCCTCCTTCTAAGAATCTCCATAGCCTCCTCTAGGGTTAACTCCTGCCCTCTAGATCTTTTAAGGTTTAGGAATAACTCTAAATGTTGCTGATTTTGAGCTTGGAGCTTTATTGCGAGACCCTCATTGATGCTTGGTGTGAATGTACTCTCATCACAGACCATGTTATAGAAGATCCTTCTCTCTATCTTTGAATATCCGATCTCCTTAAGCCGATTTTCGGTTAGCGCTACATGCTTTTCTTCACCTTCATATATATGTACATATGCTACTCTATCTGCTGGCACTGTCAGTCTAGATATCATATCCATATTAGGTCTCCATAGATGGATTCCATAGATCCGTGGACTTCTCCAAATAAGTATGTAAGACATGATCACATCGCCCTGAATCCCTAGAATAAGATCTATATTGCTGAATTCATAAATGAGATCATAAACCAGATAGCAGTGAGGAGGGAGAGGATCTCTCTTGTAAAGGTCTGTGAGAGATAGCATAGTGCCCTTGTAGTTATGAAAAATCTCTCTGAGAGTAATGATATGCATAGTATTTCACCTATTCACTATAAAAGTGAGGAGATATAAGCCATCCTAACTAGATCTCATCGATGTTTCTACTGAACCGAGATTCGATAGAGACTCGCTGTTACATACTTAATATGATAATATTGATCCTTGCAAATCTAGTAATTATTTATTTGAGTACTGGATGCTATTTTCTAATACTTATTATCGTGTTGAAAGTATGCTTACCAGCGGTCTAAGATCTATCTCGAATGCTGCTACAGGGAAATGTATTTCCATTCTTCTGAGTATGTCTGGTTTAACCTCGCCCACAACTCCTATAGATCTCCCATCTACTAAGATGTCTGCGGATCTGCCATTTATAAAGAGGGGATTTCTGCTAGACCTGGTTCTTGGGGATAATCCAAGTGATCTTAGTGCTGAGAATAACGGCGCCTGTATATCCTCGAAGCTTACCTCGTCATCTAGTATTGATGCTGCCATTGATAAGCCTGTCCTCCACCCGCTGTATGTTGTTGGATCTCTAACCACTATATCCCCTATCTCGAAGATCTTTATAGGCTTTGGTGAGTGCTGTGTTGATGAGAGGGTCATTAATATGCTTATGAGAATAGAGGGTCTTGCAGCTGACATCTCGCTGGATACCGGGTTCTTGATTTTTAGGAAATCTGTGAATCCTAGATCCCTTAGGAGCGATTCTGGAACAAGCACGTGTCTATATATCTCTGTGAATCCCAACCCAGACATTATATCTCTCAACCTTCTTCTAATGATGGTGTTGTGTTCTAGCCTACCTGGGAGGGTTATTTTCAGAGGTTCTGGAGGTATTTTATTGAGATCGATGGCTATAGCTATGTCTTCAACAAGATCTATGGTGTCGATTACATCGATCCTGTACGGCGGTATCAAGATCTCAACATCGGAGCCTATCTGCCTAACACCGTATCTCATCTCCTCAAGAGCTTTCACAACACCCTCTAATCCTAGACCCTCTATTCCTAGTATAGATAAAGCCCAATTGATATCTAGAGTCATACTCCTAGCGGCTCCTACAGGTGTCTTCAGATCCCCCCATGGCGCATGTATAGATACCCTTTCTATAGTTCTATCCGCTGCACCTTCAGCAATGGTTGTTGTCAATATCTCAAGTGTTTTGAGTACATAGCCTAGATCTGTTCCTGTTACATCGATCAAAAGATCCTTGGTCTGGCTAGTAACTCTTGTAAGCTCAGAGTTTATTACAGGGGGCATGCTTATTATTTCACCGCCGCATACTATGCCAGGTAATTTACCTTCTCTGTTAGATATAGATCCATATAGTCTCCCCTGCTCAACCACACTGAGGATTTCTTCAACACTCATGGATCTGGAATACCCTAGAGGAGTGAACTTCTCTGTAGGTTCTAATTCCCTATATATACACTCATTATCTGGGACCTTGGAGAGATCGTGTATCCCTATAGCAACCTTTCTCCTTTTCCTACCTATGGTTGTGTGGAGCTTCTCCTGAAACTGGATAAGTTCCTCAATGAATTCCTCAGAGCTTCTAACACCCTTTACAATACCCATAGCTATATATGGTCTCTGTGGCACATCGGTAGCCTCAAGCCTGTGGCCGCTATTCCTATAAACGTATCTGGGGAGACCAACCTCGATTCTTAAAACCCCTTTTAGAGCTCTGGCCATGCCTTCAGAGATCATCATATCGAGCCTATCGCTATTTATCTCAACCTCTATATAGCTCTCAGTAGTATTCCCAACTTCTCCCTTTAACCTCATTAAGAGTCTCTCTAGATCCTGTATATAGATCTCCTTGCCAAGTAGGCTAAACAGCCTTTTAGTAGATAGCCTTATAACTGGCAACTCTATACCACCTCAGCCTCTCAAGAAGCGGTGTATAGAGTTCCCTTATATCCGATATGGAGAGATATGCCATTGCAAGCCTATCAACCCCCATACCCCAGGCCCCCACGTTATGCATTAACCCGACCATCCTGAGAACCTCCGGCCTGAAGAGTCCTGATCCGAGTATCTCTATATATCCAATACCCTCGATCTTTATATAACCCTCGACACTGGGTTCTGTGAAGGGGAAATAGCCTGGCTTGAATATGATCTCTTTAAACCCTAGAGCTCTAGTTATTTGCGAAAGCACGCCTAAGAGCTTCCTCAGATTCATATCCCTCTCCATAGCCACCCCATCCATCTGATGGAACTCTGGTAAGTGTTTTGCGTCTATAGTATCGGATCTGAAGACTCTTCCTACTATAAAGGCTCTCACCGGGGGGTCTCTATGCTTATATAGATATTTAATTGTAGCTGCGGTTGTCTGGCTTCTCATTATGAGTTTAGAGCCTATAGATCTATCATATTTATATCCCCAACCCTTCTCATGCTCCCTAGCAACCGCTTCCACGAGGGCCACATATTCTGAGAGATCAGCGGGTGGCGCTTCTACAGCAAGCGTATCGTGGATCTCTCTAGCTGGATGATCCTGTGCCTGGAAGAGGACATCGAAGTTCCATAGCTCAGGCACCACAAGATCCTCTGAGATCTCCTCAAAGCCCAGGGAAACCATTATATCTCTGAGCATCTCTAGGAAATCTACATAGAAGTGCTTATAGCCGGGATAGATCGTCTTGGGCTCCGCCTCTACATTATACGGCCTCAGTATAACGTCAGAGGAAATTCTCTGGATCAGATCCCTAGAGAGTCTCGATACGATCTTTAGGTTTTCAACTCTCCTCAGCATATTATATCCATCCTCAGTTATCTCGAAGAATATCTCTCTCCTCTCCTCTCTAGATAGCATCTTCCTTCTGACCAGCTCCTGAATCTCCTCGTCGGTCAATAGTATCTGATCCCTTTCAACGCCGTTGATAGCTTTCGCAAGGGCCTCCCTATATCTCTCAAGAGAGCCGCTCCCAGTTAGAAGCAGCTTGTCTCCCTCGATCCTGACCCATCCCCTCTTCCTAGCCCAGGCGACCGCTATTGAAACTCTCTCTTTCTCTAGACGTCTTTCAATATCTTGAATAGATACAGATCCGCCTCTCTCAGAAAGAATTTTTATGAGATCCTCTTCAGGAAACGATCTCAGACACTCTCTGCCCTCACTAGTTGTTGTATATATATACCTCACCCTCCTCTCGATCTTAACAAGCCCCTTAGACGAGAGGTTCTCTATAATGGAGGCGATCGTACTCCTAGGTATTCCGCTGGTTCTAGAGGCATCATCTATAGATCCTTTTCCAATGGCGGCTAGAGCCTTTAAAACCTCTTTCTCACCCTGGCTCAGGATCTCTTCTAACCCTGAAAATGGGGGCCACCTCCTTATCGCTCATAGAGTAATAGATATAAGCCCTTATATTAATTCATCATATGGGATCTTGAAGAAACGCTTGCTGAGAGATATAGTGCTTCAGAGAATAGAGATTCTCAGAGAGTTATCTATTAAGGCAGCTAGAGAAGGCGATATAGAACTAGCATTAGCATCGGGAGACTTAATATTTAGACTAGCTATGAGAAACTCAATAAATATACCGAGGGATATAAAGAGGATCTTCTGCGAGAGATGCAGAGCACCTCTCATCCCAGGCCTAACAGCAACAGTAAGGCTCAGGGGTAAAGGAAGAGCAGTTGTTAGAGTGGTTACATGCCATATATGTGGGAACATACATAGGCTAGAAATATTGAAAGACATATGAGTTAGATATTTACAACTGAAAGCCTCGCCCCTTCAGGGCGGGGAGGAGGTCAGAAATTTTGATCTACGTGCTTTTTATAGAACAGGCTTTAATGCCCGAATCTGTGTGATTAGTCTCTTTGCTAAGAGTGCGTAGAGCATTTCATTCTATGTTATCTCTACCCGACTCTCTCCATCTACATTACGGACCCTAATGATGTTATCAGCCTTTTCGATAATTTCTTCATCATGTGTTACAACGATTACCTGTTCTAGTATCCCTGCTATATCCCTTACGATCTCGAATAACCTAGCCTTGTTCTTGACGTCTAGATTCTGGGTCGGTTCGTCAAGGATCATGAGGCCTGGCAGTCGTCCAAGAAGGGTTTTTGCTAGGGCTATTCTAAAGGCTATCGCTAATATTGTCCTTTCGCCACCGCTTAGGTTGTTTAGCCCGAGGATAGAGCTTTCCTGTGTTCTTACCGATATGTTGAAATCCTCTTCTATGGAGACCCTAAATTGCGTTGAGAATGTCTCTAAAGCCTTGTTTACTTCTTCTTCGAGCCTTTTGACCACGATCTGGGTGAGGATCCTAGATAGAAGGCCTTCCTTTCCAAAGAAGTTTTTCTCTAGTATCCTTAGGATCTTTAGCGATTTCTCTAAGGAAGGTTTCATCGAGATCCTCTTTTCTAAGAATAATATTCTTTCCTCCCTCTCTCTAATTATTTTCTCTAACCTTGATAGCTCCCCCTCTAGAGATCCTCTTCTATTCTTAAGATCCTCGATAATCTGTTGAACTTTCTTAGAATCCTCTTCAATCTTCTTCAGCTCTTCCTCATAGTTCTCTAGTCTTCTGAGCCACTGGTTTGATGTAAAGAGGTTCTCAAGCTCTTTCTCAAGATAGGAGATTCTATCTCTGATCCCGAGTTCTTCAAGCTCTTTTAATCTCTCTTCAGCCCTTCTGTGTCTCTCTTCAAGGATTCTTATTTCCTCAGTCATTTTTGACAGAATATCCGCGCAAGACCCGCTTCTTCCCTGGAATATCTTGCTGGTTACTGTGTTAACCCAGGAGCATATGGATTCTCTCTCCTCAGCGCAGGCTGCAACATTTTCCAACTCTTTCAGTAGCTCTTCTACCCTAGATGAATAGGATCTAATTCCTGCCAGGATCTCGCCTAACTTCTTATAGAGATTATTAATCTCCTTAATCCTCTTCTCTAAGAGATCCTCCTCCTTCTTAAGCATCCCAATCTCTTCCATATGTCTTTTAACTATATGTTTGGCTTCGTCTAACCCGAGCTCTTTCCCGCAGAAAGGGCATCTACCCCCCTCTGGTTTCAACTCTAGAAGCTTTGTGTATGTAGCTATCGCCCCCTTGATCTCTCCAAGCCTTCTTGACAGCTCTTCTGAGGCTTTTTTAACCGTCTCGAGAGTTTCTTGTGATATATCCCCCATATCTATTCCCAGGCTCTTTGCTATGCTCCTCAGCTCTTCGGAGGACTTCTTAAGCTTAGCAATCTCTTCTTCATAGCTCTTAATTCTATTTTCTATATTGGTTTTCCTCTCGCTGCACTGGTTCGATTTCTTATAAGTTTCATAGAGCCTCAAAACCGATTCCCTATCAAGACCTAACTCGGCATAGATACTGAGCCTTGTCTTTATATCTCTTAGCTCATTCTCTAGCCTATCCAGCTCATTAGAGAGGTGCTTAAGTGTCTCTAGCTCTCTAATCTTTTCAATAACACTCCTCAAGACCTTGGCGCTTGCTTCTAGATCCTCTCTTCTTCGTTCTTCGCTAGAGAGCCTGGAATCTATAGCTGATAGCTCCTCCCTCAACCTAGCAGCATCCCTCATATCCCTTTCCAGCTTGCTTCTTAGATCCTTTAGCTCTCCTTCATCCCTGGCTATTTCTCCAAGCATCTTATCAGCTCTATCAGCAGCGTCCTTTGCGACTTCTCTAGCTCTTTCAAGCTCCTCGAGCCCCATCATTCTGAGGATCTTCTCCCATCTATCCCTAGGGCTTATCTCGAGTATCTGGGCCAGCATATCCTGCCTAGAAAATATGGTTGAGGTGAATATCGAAGGATCCTCAGCACCCAAGATCTTGGATGCTATATAATTTGTAACATTCGAGACGCCTCTAGCTAGAACTCTTCTAGATCCATCAGACATATCTTCTAGATAATGATCCCTGCTATTCCCATCTCCATCATACTCCCTCCTAACCCTATAGATCCTTCCACCAACCTCGAACTCAAGCTCGATAATAGCTAGTTGAGAGCCTATTCTTACAACCCCCTTCTTACTCTTCCCAGTCCTGAGGATCTCCTGGGAGGATTGTGCACCTCTGTCAAATAGAGCTAGTAATATTGCCTCAACTATAGAGCTCTTGCCAGCCCCATTAGGCCCTATAATAGCTGTTAATCCCCTCCCAAACCGTATCTCGGATTTTCTGTGGGAGTATATGTTCTCGAGAAGGATCCGCTTTATTAGCATCATCACACACCTAGTCTTGCTCTATTCTGTATGTATTTCTTAATCTCGGGCTCTTCGAATAGCTTCTGGATAATATTCTGGTTCTCTAGCAACTTCTTCAGAACTAGGTCTCCGCTCAACCTGCTTTTTATAAATGTATCTATTATGAAGCTCTTCACATCATGATCCTTAAAGAGTCTCTCAACAGCTCCCTCAATCCCTATAGAACTTGTTTGAAGATCATGGATATTATCTACAGCCCTGGGTGATGCCTCTATCTCGGGCCCATCGTAGTTCAGAATCCTCTTCTCTCTAACTAGTTGATCAAGCATACTAGTAACCCTATCCCTCTCGCTCCTCTCAAGCATACTCCTAACCTTCACAACAAGCATTGGTGACTTATGCATTGTCCTTGCCCTAGTCTCTGCCTCGTAGATCTTCTGGACTAGATCTCTATAGTCCCTCGCATCAATATATATCCACGGCCTAACACTTCTAAGTGGCATCTCTTTAACATCAATATAACCCCTATCAATCTCGATCATAAGAACCTTCTTAACCTCCTCATAATCATCCCTTGATATTGTCTCTGGAGAGCCTGGATAAGCGATCGGCGAGCCACCATATATACTCCTCCAGCTTCTATGCAGATCCCCTAGTGCATAGTATAGATAGCCCCTAGGCATTTTAGAAACCACGGGGGCCCCCGCCTCTTTAGAAGAGCAGAGAGTTTGATCCCTACCATATCTCTGGGACCACGCATCGCAGAGCCTTACATGGGCAAGGAGTATTGATGCTTGTGATGGTTTAAGAGGTTCTTTGAAAAGTTTTTCAGCTGCCTTATACGAGAAGCCGTGGATCTCTATCTCATAGCCAGTCGAGCTTGAGACCCTCTTAACACCGGGCTCTCTATCGTCTGATAGTAGAGTGAGATATCCCAGCCTATGGAGAAGTTCTAGAGGACTATTCCTAGTAGGTTTAACAGCATCGTGATTCCCAGCAACAGCATAGAAACCTATCCCGGAGCCTTTGAGTCTCGATAAGGCCTCTATAGCAACTATATATGGAGCCGGATATAGCTCGGTATCGTGAAACATGTCCCCCGCATGAAGCACTAGATCGACCTTATTTTCTATAGCTATGTCTATGATCTCCCTGAAAACTTCGTAGATATCCCTCTCCCTCTCCACAATACCCTTAGGCCTAGCGCCTAGATGCGTATCTGATATATGGAGGATCCTCATCGGAGCCACCTAGATCTCGAACCTCTCCTCCTTTGGCCCATTAACCCTAGATCTAGATCTCCAGATCCCATAGAGATCCGGTGTAGCCCCCCTCTTCTTACCACTGTGTATGTCAATATCAACGAGAACCGGAAACCTGCCAACCCACTCACCCATAACGATAGCCCTTCCCTTAGGAAGGCTCGGAAGGATCTCAGCTAGGGTATCCTCGAGGGCGTCTGCAATGTTCATAACAGCCCTCCTATCCTCCTCCTGAACGAGTTTTAAGAATACGAAGTTCTGCAGCTGCGATGCTACATTGGGATCCAGGGATCTCGGTCTCTGGCTAACGATCCCAAGCACTCCTCCAAATTTCCTCCCCTCCCTAGCGAATCTCTGTAGACTCTCCTTAGCAGGTGTTGAGGCATCTGCTGGGAGGAATAGAGGAGCCTCCTCTACTATTAATACAGTGGGTATTCTTGAACCAGACTTATCGATCCCCTCTTTTAGGTGACTTAAAAGCTCGTCGGAATAGAGCTTTAAGATCCATGCTTTCTGATCATCGCTCAGTGTGGACACATCTATGACAGATATTCTCCCAGGCTCTACCATATCAATTATCCTTGGAGCCTCTAGATCTACTGGGGAGGATTCGAAGAAGTCCTCAACCTTCTCGATAGCGTTACTAGTAACTTTTTCATCAAATACCTTCTTATTTCTAGACGCAATTGCATAGATCTCGTGTATTAAGAGGGCTAGATAGATATCTTCAGGGGTTTCCCTATAATCCTCGTCAAGGGTCTCCCCCATCTCTATCTTCCTATCAACAAGGATCTCCTTAACGGCTGAAGACACTCCGAAGCCCTTTAAACACTTATCGGAAATAGCCTTGTTAACGTTTCTCAGAGCCCTTGTCAACAGTCTTCTCTGCTTTGTGGCTGCCGGATCCCTTATAATCATAGACGCCAAGATCTTTGGTGGGATCTTGTATGGACTTATAACAGCGCCGTAAACCCTCACCCTCGAAGGATCGCCGTCTTCAGGCTGAAGCCCAACATATTCACCATGAACATCAAATATAGCGACAGGAGCCCCCAGCCTCGAAAGCCTATCAGCTATGATAGCTACTGTATTGCTCTTCCCAGATCCCGTTGCTCCAGTAATTAGGAAGTGCCTTGAGAGCTCATTGACCCTTACCCTTATCTCTATGCCACTATATTCTGAAAGGGATCCAAGCCTTATATATCCCTCCTCAGGGAGTTCATAGAGTGTTCTGAGATACTCAGGCGGGGCTGGATATATAGCTGTTCCGGGGGGCAGCGGATATCTAGGTGTCTCAGGCCTCTTTGCCGAGATATCTGCTATGATATACAATTCTATGATCGATATGGATGGCACGGTGTAGTCGTGGGATATCTCCTCCTTTAGATCTGTTATCGAAGGCCTCTCAATGATCGGAGAGTAGCTACTGTTAGAGACGACCCCCACAACCCTTCTAACAACCTGGGATCCTGTAGCCTTATCCATAACCCTAAACTCGGCGTAGACGTACGAGCCTACCGGCATTGGATAGTCGGAGTATACCTCACAGAAAGACGGCGATCTAGATCTTAACACCCTCCCAAGAATAGGGAGACTCATAGTTCTCCAAGCACCTCCCTACCGCTCTCGAGTCTCACTCCATATGCTCCTAAGAGTTGGAGGAACTCTCTTCTACCGATCTTACTATGGTAATGACACTGTCTAAGAGGCTCTGGATAGCCCGATGCGCTGTGGAATCTTACCATCTCTAGTATCTCAGAAACTTCCTCGGTGCTAATGGAACCAGGCATTGTAACCTGGTATGCCGGTGCGCCTTTGGCGAGTATTGCGTAGGTTAGTGTGTATCTAATTCCCGTCTCGTTTTCACTAATCTCTATAGGTTCTAGAAAACCCGGTACCCTGGGCCTATCTTCGAAGATCTTATCTACTAACGCATAGTCAGGCACGATCACAGGCTCACCATCGATCTCGGGTCTTAAGAACCTCGAAAGGACCTGTCTAGTGTGGACCTTAGATACAAAGACAACTCTAGATACTTCAGAAAGCTTTTTAAGGGTCTCGACCCTCTCGACCCAGCTCCTTCTAAGGCTCTCTGAGAAGGGATCCCCGCCTCTAAACCTGTTATAGAAGAAGGATCTTAGGGAACCATCGAAGAGCACAAGATCTGGGGGAGATCTTATGGAGTCACTCACAGCCTTTACAGAAGCGACCTCCAGATCCTTAGCAATGTGGTGAACAACACCTCTTCTATCCCTGTAAGGATAAGGACTGGAATCTTCATCATCAAGGCTCGAGAGGAGCTCCATAGCATCGAATCTAGCTAGATACCTCCCATACCTAATAACATCTTCGGAAGACCCCGTGAAGGGGGCTGAGAACGCCCTGATCACATATACGAAGGCGTATCTAGTAAGCACCCCGAGAAAAGAGGAGTCTGAAGCTATAGAAGAGCTTCTCCTAATCTCTCTCAACTCAAACCAAGAAGGCCTATTGACAAGCCTAACCCTCTTATATCTTGCAAGCGCCTCTTCAACCTTCTTCCTGAGAAACCTTAGCTCACTATCCATGAGAGGTGCCAGCATGTCTATCAATATAGATTCTTTATATAGAGGCGTATATAGAGACGAGCCCAAATCCCTCAAGATCCAGAGTACTACTTATGAAGGTTCCCTTTATAAGGATTACTTTTAGACATTAAATAGAAGGACAAGCCTCGTCCTTCAGGACGAGGGTATTATGCTATCTATTCTTTTCCTGCTTATTCTCGGCCCGTTCTCTCTTTAGGGCTTCTTGAGCTGGGATATTGGATAGGCCTTTCTTTATCTCCTGGATCCTCTGGACTATTTCAAGCCATTTTGAGAGTGACTCAAGGTCGATAGGGTCGTTATTCATTGATAGCCTCTTAACAAGCTCCATCATCTTTATAGAAGCTAGATCCTCAATCTTGGAGAGCACAGATATAACAGATGCTGTACTAGCCTCCTCATCGCTTCTAACTAAAAAGACCTTGCCATGGAGTGGGCATATAATCTCGCCACCTCTTAGCCTAAAGAGAGGCGAGCCGCATGAGGGGCATGTCTCTGCGAGCATTGCAGCTCCTGCTTTGAGAAGCTCACTCATTCTCTTCACGAGCTCGGATCCCCCGATTCTCTCCATAGAATCCCCGTGGTATTTGTAGCATATTGGGGTATTATTCTCACAATACATGAGATCCTATATTTTTAACATAAATTTGTAAAAAATTCTCGTAAAGGTGTCGATCGATTGTACGTATATATCCCCTAGAATTTACATAGATGGGGAAATTGGGTAGGTCGCTCCAGATATTTGCGCTTGAGAATATAGAGATAGAGCCTAAAAGAGAATTCATCGCTGGTATAACAACTTTCTTGACAATGGCATACATTATCTTTGTAAATCCCCTCATAGTCGGGTCGGGCTTCGAGATAGCTTTAAAAAACTCCCTCGGGGTACAGACTCTTTCTCCCGAACAAGCTGCCCTTGTAAATAGTGTTAAGGTGAGGATAGCGACTGCAACAATTTTAGCTGCATCCTTTGGATCTATATTGATGGCTCTCTATGCAAAGCTACCATTCGCAATGGCCCCCGGAATGGGTGAGAACTCTTTCATAGGCTTCTCAGTGATCCCGGCATTCACATCAGTGCTTATGGGCATGGGTATGAGGGGCTCAGAAGCAGCTTTAGTAGCTCTATACGCAGCCATATTTGCTGTATTTATAGATGGGCTTATATTCCTATTCGCTGCATGGTCTGGGATAAGGGATAGGGTTCTGAGAGCTATATCCATCAACCTGGCCTATGGGATAAGTGCTGGGATAGGGTTATTCATAACCTTCATAGGTCTCTCTCTAGCAGGCTTAGTGCATCAGGTAGCGGGACCCCCATAAGCTTCAACGTGAAGGCTTTTGTAGAGCCCTCAAGCATAATAGCTATAGCGGGCTTCATACTAGCGTCTATTCTATATATAAAGAGATTCTCGCCAGCATTCTTGGTAACCATAGTTGTGCTGACAATAGTAGGGATCCTGGCTGGTCTCGTTAGCCTCTCACCAAGCATATTCGAGATCCCTAGCTTCGCTACGTCCCTAATACCCGTCTTCCCCACAGCATTCAGAGCATATGTAGAGCTAATAGCCCTAGCATTCCCAGTGGCCTTCTCTCTCTTCCTAGTAGAGTTCTTTGATGGAATAGGGACGATATCCGGGCTCGCCACAAAAGCTGGGCTCATCGATGGGAGAGGGAGGCCTGTTAATATTGGGAGGGCTTTATATACGGACGCGTCTGCAACTGTGGCTGGGGCGTTGATGGGAACCACGACTACCGTGATCTACATTGAGTCTGCTTCAGGCATAGAGGCTGGTGGAAGGACAGGACTTACGGCTCTCGTTACCGGGCTTCTCTTCCTTCTATTCCTACCTGTAGCACCTCTAGCAGCGGCTATACCAGGATTCGCCACAGCACCTGTGTTGATCCTGGTTGGTCTCATGTTTATGAGCGTGATCAGGAAGATAGATCTTGAGGATCTAACAGAAGCTATACCCAGCTTCATGGCAATAATAGCTATACCCCTGACCTATAGCATAGCAACTGGTATTGGGCTTGCATTTATAACATACACACTTGTAAAGCTTCTGAGTGGCAGGCTGAGTGATATAACACCAGCAACTATTGTGATAACTGCAGTGTTTATTATATACTTCTTAATGCTACCTGCTCTTCACTAGAGCTTTTTTATTCATTATATTATAAATTTATAAATTATCTAGCTTCTCCAATTTTTCCAGCATAACTCTATAGATCTCTTTAAGAGAGCCCTTTATATCTTCAAGATACCTCCATCTAATTCTTATCTTCTCGATCTCGCCTAGATCTATCGAGGCCTCGAAAACCCCTTCCTCGCGGCCAGCCTCAAGTAAGAGCCTTCCTTGAGGATCTGCTATGAAGCTTCCCCCAAGCACTTCCCTTCCATCTATATATGTTGTATTGGTTGGATTCACGTGTATAAAGAAGATCGTGTTCTCAGAAGCCCTAGAAGCTCCTAAAGCCCTCCAAAGATAAGATCTATTAGCTGGGATTATGCTTGGGTTAACCACTATCTGGGAGCCTGCTAGAGCTGCGATCCTAACAATCTCTGGATACATAGCATCCACACAGATCACAGATGCAACTATATAGCCGTATTTTGTTTTGATAATTGCTGGAGGGCCTCCCGGCAGGATCTTTCTCCTTTCTCCTGTAGCTGCGCTGGGGAATAGCTTGCCTCCAACAGCTGTGCTTCCATCTTTATCTATTATAATTGCTTTCGATGCTACGGATCCTCCCATGTCTATGTAAGCAGATCCCGCTACGAAGATCCTGGCTCCAGATATTTCGAGTATCTCCTTCGATAGATCTATATATGTGTTCATAGGTATTGCTGTTCTACCAAGCCAGTTTTCATAGATCGCCATTATATCTGGCGAGTATGCCGATGAAGCTAGATCCCTAACCCTTCTAAAGTTCTCGATAAGGTTATCCGAGATCCTTGTCTGGATAATAGATATTCTCAGGATCCTCGATTCAGTGATTCTCAGAACCCCCCGCCGGCTGGATCATACCTCTCGTTATTATTATCATACCCATTCCCACGAGATCCTCTAGGATCTTCCTAGCTTCAGCCCTATCTATTCCGAGCTCTCTTACGAGCATGTTGACTGCATCTAGGAATCTAAAGGATCCATATATTCTGAAGGCTTCAAAGATCTTTTGATATGCTTCCACATGTTTAGACGGTATCCATGCCTCCTTAATACCATCGTCTCCCACATGTATATATCCGATCTTTTCGTCCCATGTTTCAATTATATAGTTTCCTACACTATACCCCATTGGTCTAATAACAACAACATAAAAACCTCTAGAGAACAGTATAGCTTTTCCACTATCGGTGTATACTCCTTTAACATCTCTAGAGAATTTCCTCCCAGCAATATTGATCCACGGTGCATATACTATATCAGGCTCTCCACACCCTATACGGATCCTGCTGAGATCTTCTCTAGATAGGTATTTACTAGATAACATAGATTCCATTTTAAGGCCCCAGAGATCCTCTATACATATCGAGCTATAACCCTTTCTAAGTAGTCTCGATATGTGGAGCCCCATTATACTGACCAGGACATACCTGCTTCTCGATATAAACGCAACTCTCTTATTCACAGCATCCTCTAGGATCTCGAGGGAAGCCAATAGATCACCTCATCTTCTCAGTATAGCGATATATAGAATAATAAGGGCCACGATCATGATAGGCGATGTATAAACCTCTATAGAGCCGATTTTCCAACCTACTATGAGAAGTACTCTGAGAGGTTCTGGAACGCCCATACCCCTCACTATGGAGGCTAACTGGGGTCCTACTATGAGTATAAGGCCTATAGCCAGGAGCACAACCCCTAATATTATTAGTGGTAACGCTATTATCTGTGCCTCAGTTATGCTCAGATCAGCTCCCCATATATTAATAATATTATAGAGCATCTATATAACATTTCCGCTTGTTCCTCGAGGATCGTTGTTGATCGTTGATATTCTTTTGTTTGGTGTTGCTTTGCTTCTTGATCCACATGGTTCAAAACCCTGTGGCCATCGGGGGCTTCCCCCACTCCACCTCCCTGGCTATATGTTCTAGGAGACTTCTCAGAAGGGCAGAGCCCAGCGGCACCGTGCTCCTAACTAGGATTGAAACCCCTAAGCCCTTCCAGGCATAACCCCCATAAAGGGCATCTGTCTCGGGAGCTCAAGCATCATAGCATTTAGCATCTATAAGTAATCAGAGATACTTAAATTAATCGATAGTCATGTAACAGCCTAACTCATGGATCTTGTTCTATTCCTGATCCGAGATCGTCCTTTAGCGAGATCGTAATAAACACCTAAGCTTTTAGGCTTATATCCTAATAACCTCAGATAAATAGTATATATGGTGCATATCATGGGTGAAGCAGCCCCACATGGCGAGGGTTTAAGGAAATACCAGAGGATCGTGATAGACATGGATATATGCATAAGCTGTGGAGCTTGTGTAGCAGTATGCCCGGTTCAAGCCCTGGAGCTGGATCAGAATGCAAAGGCAAGGCTTATATGGGATAAATGCATAGATGACTTCAGCTGTGTCAAGGTATGTCCCGTAAACTGTATATGGCCGTCTTCTGAGGCACCGCAACAGTCAAAGGATAAGAGTGGTTGGTATAGATTTGGTAGAGAGTTAGATGATCTTGAAAAGAAGATCTTTGAAGAGTGGAAGAGCAGGTATGGAATATTAGGAGTTCCAGCAGAACTATAGAGATCAGAAATAAAAATCATTAACTATCAATAGGGTTAAAAAACATATTTTATCTCTTTTATCTCTTTCCTTTACTTGGCCCTACCAGTTATGACATATACTTTAGTTCCACATGTGGGGCACGTACCTACTATAGCTCTAGCCTTGTTCTTCAACACTGTCTCTGTCGGATTCTTTAGCTCTACCTTCTTCCTACACTTTAGACAGAAGCCCTGTGGCATATCTACTCACCGTGTAATCATTACACAAAGTGAAATTTAAATATTTACCCCTCAGAATCTGGATAAATCTATTTCAAAAGTACTGTGGAAAATACTTATAGAGATATAAAAGAATTTTTAATTTTTGTCTCTTACTTGAAACTATATTATTCACTCTAAGTTTCAGGCTACATATGTTTTACTGGATCAACTCCTCTACACAGTGATTCTCATTACCGTGATAACGAGGTAATACTGGCTGTTTCTCAGTAGACGCGGGTTAATGTTTTTATTATAACAATCCATCTACTTGTCAGCGGCACAGAAGGAGGCTTCTCACCGTAATAGCTCACTATTAGTTGTCTAGTAGCTCACAGCCCTACGGCTCTCGAAGTTCTATGCCTACTATCCTAGAATTTTACAGGTTAAGCCTAGTTCGTTTTGTGCATCAGCGTTCCTCATAACTTTAAGAGGCCTCACAAATCAAGCATGGAATGATACTAGTAATCATTAAGACTTAAATAGCTCCTTTTACTCCTCTAAGAGGAGCCCTATATCTGCTAGATATCTCTTCACTATCTTCTTAATCGCTCTCCTAATTATATCTCTTAGAGACGTGGCTCTTATACCCATTATACTAGCCATCTCTGAGAGCGAAATCTTTCTCGGAGTGTCGAAATAACCCTTTCTATATGCAAAGAGAAGCACTTCGAGTTGTCTTGACGTGAGCTCCCCGGCTTCAATATGTTCAGCCCTCTTCAGTACAATTGGCTGAAGCCCTGCTGAAGCCAGGGTCTTTATTATATCTCTCAGGGCTCCTAGGCCTGGGACAAGGAGCCTATAGCTCATCTCATAGCTGGAAAGGGGGATCCCCTCTACCACGACACAGTCCTCTCTGCTTAAGAGTGAGCAGGCTGAACAGCTTCTGGCTCTCACCCAGAGCGTATTATTACTCAAGATCCTGACCGTCTTTATACCCTTTCTAAGCAATTGAGACTTGATCTCCTCGGGATCTCCATAGCTGAGTTTAAGTACGTGGCTCGACATTGTTCTACCAGGGCTGGCTCTTGTCATCTTTATAACAATATTAATGGTATTGATCACATTGGTCACGTCACAGTCCTTTCTAACAACCTTTATCCATACGTCGAAAAGCTTTGATGACATTTGACTCACACCACTCTATCTAGTATTGATATCAGAGAATATATTAGATATCGATCCATATATATTTTAACAACATAATGAATCCTTATTATATTAATCGAGATCCTAGATGGATCACACGACTCCCAGATCTCTTAGACCTCCTATGAATAGTTCCATAGATATGGCCGCTATTATAACGGACATGAATTTTCCAAGACCTCTTAAGGTTGTAGTTCCGAGGTATCTTAGTAATGCGTGGGAATATCTTAGTAATGGATATGTTATTAAAAGGGCTATATATGCTCCTACTAGGGTTAATAGAGATCCATAGATCCTCGAGTATATTATGAGAGTGCTCATTGTTCCAGGACCAACTATCAGAGGCGTTGCTATAGGAACTACCGCAAAGTCTCCGCTTAGCACTTGCTCTGGTTTGTGACCTGAGATCAGCATGTCTATAGCTATTGCAGTCAGGAGGATTCCTCCAGCTATTTTGAGAGATGCCAAGCTGATCCCAAATAACATGAGGATCTGCTCCCCAGCGATTGAGAAAAGAGTTAGAAGGATAAATATAGCAATCATAGCTCTATTAACAATCCTCCTTGTAAGGCTCTCCCAACCATTATTAGACTTAGCACCTTCTAGATAAGATACTAGCGTCGGTATAGCAGCTACAGGATCCATTATGGCAAAGATCGAAATGGCTATTGAAAACACCGTCAATAGATCCGTTTGAATGGCTAACTTACACACCCACTATAAAATTAAAAAGTCTCTTAAATATATCCCGATCATCATGGGTACAAATGAATAAAAAGATTAGCAGGGATCTTCTATAACTATATAATTTCTACCGCTCTATGAGATAGATATTAAGATCCTTAATTATAGGAGTGTAGACGTGCGCCTTTATTTATATTACGGATATGTTAGTTAATAGATTAGAGAAGATTGAGGTGGGCGATCATGAAAGGGAGAAACATAGTTGTTGAACAGCTAAATCAAACTCCGATAGAGAGGTTAGAAGTTGAGCTTGTAGAGAGAAAAGGTGTTGGACATCCGGACTATATAGCTGATTCCGCTTCAGAGGTGTCTAGCATAGCGCTCTCTCAGTTCTACAGGAAGGAGTTTGGATATATACTGCATCATAATCTAGATAAAACCCTGGTCGTGGGAGGGCAAGCGAGCCCCAGATTCGGTGGTGGTGATGTTATCCAGCCCATATATATAATAGTATCTGGAAGGGCTACAACAACCGTCTTTAAGGAGGGCGAGGTTACAAGGATCCCTGTAGGCCCTCTAATCATTGGAGCTGTTAAAGACTGGATAAGGAGGAACTTCAGGTTTCTAGATCCCGAGAAACACGTGGTTATAGACTATAGAATCGGGCAGGGAAGCGCTGATTTAGCAGGGCTATACGAGCTGGGCGGGGAAAAGACCCCCCTTGCTAATGATACTAGCTTTGGAGTTGGTTTTGCACCCCTCACAGATCTCGAGAGAGTTGTTCTCGAAATAGAGAAGATGCTAAACTCCAGGGATTTCAAATCTAGGTATCCAGAGGTTGGGGAGGATGTAAAGGTTATGGGGCTTAGGATCGGGAAGAACGCCAAGATCACAGTTGCTGCATCAATGATATCCCACCTAGTGAGTGATCTAGACCACTACCTCTCCGTTAAGGAGGAGGTTAGAAACAGGATAGCGGATCTCGTTGCGAGGATATCTAGGTTCGAGGGTGTAGAGATATATATAAACACAGCTGATAGACCTGAGAAGGGCCTTGTATATCTAACCGTGACTGGGACATCGGCAGAGCATGGGGATGACGGAATGACTGGAAGGGGTAATAGAGCCAATGGTCTTATAACCCCTATGAGGCCTATGAGCCTCGAGGCAACAGCTGGTAAGAATCCTGTGTCACATGTAGGGAAGATCTATAACGCTCTTGCCACGATCATAGCGAACGATATATATAACAAGGTCAGGAGGGTTTCAGAGGTATATGTAAGCCTGTTGAGCCAGATAGGTAAGCCGATAGATATGCCTCTAGTAGCTTCTGTAAAGGTGATCCCTGAGAAGACATTAACGTTAGATATGAGGAACGAGATAACAGCTATTGTAGAGACGCATCTCGAGAATATAACTAAGCTAAGGGATGAGTTCATAGCTGGGAAGATAATGCTTTTCTAACTGGGTAAAGGGGGTCTAGATCAGATCGTTTGGATCATCTCTCTCCCGTTAAAGGACTCTTCTCTTCACCAGGTTCAGCGTGATCTATACTTTTAAACGCCTCTTCCTCGGAGCCTCTCTGGGGATGTGTTCTCGCTTTGAGTTTCTTAGCTAGCGCGAATATCTCCTCTATATCCCTCATGTATGATCCCCATCTCTCTGGATCTTCTTGGATTTTCCTATATATCTTTAACAACTTTGGCATCTTCTTAAAGCTTATATCATAGAGCCTTCTATAGTCCGTATCACTCCATCTCTTCTTACTGGCAAGACTTCTCAGTATCCTTGAGATCTCGTCCATTCTGAGTGCCTCCAGCTGAAGCCTTATAACCAGAGCCTCAGGATCCTCTTCACCCCCACTCCTAAGCTTCTCAACATACTCTTCAAAAGCCTCCTTATTAGATAACACAAACCATCTCTGGCCGCTGGTGTGCAGGGTGGTTCTCACTAGACTATACTCCTTCTCAAGGATCCTGAGGAGTGGGGAGGGATTATAGCTATAGCCCATGAGACCTAGTTCCTCAACAACAGATCTATAGTCAAAATCACCTGGTAGAGGTGTCATAGCCTCTCTAGCAAGCCTCTGAGAGGCTCTCACGACGGCCTCGAGCACCGCTCTCCCACGTTCGCCGTAGCGATAGATGAAATCAGATATGAGTGCTTCTATATTATCACTCCTCATCGCTCTCTGGGCCCTGATCATTATATCGCCTCTAAAATATAATATATAATAGACCAAATCGAAAGTCTACCCCTACTATGAAAAGCCGGTAATACGAACTATATGTAAAAGGCTATTCTAAATAGTAATGTTTCATTGCGTTATAGATCTCGCTACAGATACTAAAGAATCGCTGAATCACCATATAATATAATAAAATATTATTATAATGACTAGGTTATGAATACAAATCTTACTATTTAGAATTGAAGGAAAATTGATCTAGAGACAGAAAGAGCCTATAAATTGATCTAACTAGCAGTAGGCTGTTACAGAATTGACAGTAAGTTTAAATATATGTAAATATGTATGTAAATACTTAGTGTTGGCATGAGGGAGCGTTATCTTAGTAAGGGGGTTTGCTAGGGTTTAGAGGAGGGTTAGGGGAGGCTTATTGGGATTGCTAGGGAAGGGGGTGCACACTATCGCTAAACAGATTATAGGTTTTAATATCCTGGATGCTTGTATTTGGTATATGTGTGAGGATCTATTTCTTGGAGAAGCTTTTCAAGGTTCTTCGTAGAACTGTTGTGCTGGGTTGCTATGCTAGCAAGCCAGCTAGAGGGGGCTCTTGGGAGATTGTAGAACCGCTAAAAGCTACGATTGAGGAGATGGTTGGATATGCATTAGAGCATAAATCCTCCCAGAAAACACTACACAAAGTATTCTACGAGAGGTATAGGGAGCAATATCCATGAATGTCAACGAGGGTTATTAAGGGATCCTATAGAGATGCTGCTAGGAGGGCAAAGAGCTTTAGAGAGGCTAGGAAAAGGGTAAGGCTTATACTAATAGACTAGAGGTTAGGAGGGTCAAGATAGTATACACGGATAACCAGGATTGGGGCTCGAGAATGGGGGCTTGAAAATTAGAACCCATGGGGGATGGATAGAGCTGAGGTATAGGAATAACAGGCAGCTGCATAGATACCTATACAGCGGCTGGAGACTATCTAGAGAGCTAAAGCTAGAATCTAATGGGAGGAGGGTGATTGCCTACTTAGCATTCTCAAGATCCTTCGAGATCCTCTATGATCCTAGTAATGTTGTCACTCTAGATGTTAATGAGAATAATGTTGCGATAGCCATATTCAGGGGTGGCATGTTAGTTGAAGTGATCAGGGTTGAGACTAGCCTTGGAAAAATTGCTATAGCTTATTCAGTTAGGAGGGAGAGGATCTCTAGGGGTAGATCTGCTAGTGAGAGGGATGTTAGGAGGAAATTGAGGAAGCTTAGAGAAGGAGATAGGAAGCGGGATATACTCTATAAGGTTGCTAGCCTCGTAGAGGATCTTGCTAGGGAGAACAATGCTGTTGTTGTTATAGGTGATAGGTGATATCGGTGGTGATGATAAGGAGAGGATGGAGAGGAATAGGGGTGGGAGGCTTATGCACAGGATTCATCGGTGGAGTGTATCTAAGCTGATAGAGCTTCTCGAGGATAGGTCTATACATGTTGTAAGGGTATCTGAGAAGGGTTCCTCGAGCATGGATCCATTCTCTAGGAAGAGGATTGATGGCTACAGCCCCCTTGTGATCCGCACTGCAATGAGGGGGCTAACGGTAGATACAAAGTGATAAAGATAGTGTTGAGGATAGCATATGTCGATGGCAGGGTTGTTGAGAGAGATGCTGTGGGGGCTATAAACATCGGCTTGGAGTATTTATCCTCAGGTGGGAGGCCCGCGGCGTTGGGCTTGACGGGCACCCATGAGGCTCGGGTGAAGCCAATGATCCCGAGCCTAGGTGCAACCCCACTAACGGAAATACAAGTATTTAGAAACACCATTAAGTACCATTAGAAGGGAAACGCTCACGGAATGATTCTCTTTAATACACTTTACTATGCGAATATATTCCTTTCTTAGCCCAATCTCTCGACCCTTTGGAATTTTCCTCTCGTGCGATGAGATTCTTCTATGGGATTAAGTGATATATCTCTACATATTTCTTTTGCCATCCCGACAGGGTCCCTCTTGAAGATCTTTATGATCGCTAATCTTCTATAGTCAGCATATGGGGTGAATCCTTCGATCCTATCGCTATCAAGCCCGTATCCTAATAACACGTAGGATGGGATCGAGTTAGCATATGCCATGAAGATCTCAACTATAGTGCCTACTCCCCCTCCGAGAGATGCTAGAAGATCTCCTGATAGAACCAGGGTCTCGGATCTCTGCCTCATTGAGAGTCCCGTATATACTGGGTAGAAGCACGGCTTCCTAGGAGGATCTTCTCTCGGGTTTTCTGGAAGGATAAAGACACATGGTATATCAATACTACATGCATACTCAGCTATGTATTTCATTAAGCCCCAGTAACCTCCTAGATAAATAATAATACTTCCTAGACACTCCTTCAAAGTCTTTACAAAGATCTTCGATGCCTCGAGAAGATCCTCTCCCGGCTCATCACTACTAGCAGCTATCGATACCCTTACGACACCCATCTTCAGCATCCGCGCGTCTCCATTCACAATCCGCTTGTCCCCGATGGTTGTTGATTATCGCTGATATTCTTTTGTTTTGGATTGCTGTGCTTCCTGATCCACAGGGTTTTGATCCTGTGGCATCGAGGGACTTCCACCTCCCAACAGAGATCTAGGGATCTCTATGGGTTCGCTGGTGGCTTTTAAGCCCAGCGGCACGGGGCCCTTATCTAGGGCTAGACTTGAAACCCCGAAGCCCTTCTGGGCAGAGCCCTCATAAAGGGCTTCGGTCTCGGGAGCTCTAAGCATCATCGCTTCCCGAGGTCTCTCTACACCAAGATCTAGCAGAGATATCACCTCATCATCAATACAATTATGAACTGGGTGCTTATAAGCTTAAGCCCAGACAGCAAACAAATATAAAAGCATCCCCACTACCATGAAAAAAGATACAGCCCTATAGCTCATCATCTAGAAGAGAGGAGAAGAATATATATTTATGACAACAAAGAGACACACGCTTTACAGGGATAGAATTCTCTGATAAAAAGAAAAGCATATAGTGTCAATAGCCATTTTACAGACGGCAATTATTTTTAAAGATTCAGATAACAATATAATTTTTTATTAATATATCTGCGTAAATTGATTCAATAACTGTGAACAATTGCTAGATAGAATTTATAAGAAGTAATTTTGCATTTGAGTTGTTTTCAACTGAAAGCCTGTCCTTCGGGGCGGTGAGGGTGTTAACTAAAGTATTATTAGACCCATGAATGCCTAGCTTTCTAGATCAATGCTTATATATTCATTCATTAATACCATGTTTGATGATAAGGTCTTGAAGATCTTGATGGATTATATTTTATTCAGAGTTTCCCAGAATATTATGATGGTCGAAGATTCTGAGGGCTGGATCCTTCACAGAACTAAGCCTTGGAAGGGCATTAGGGTTTTAAACCTAGATATAAGCTCTACAGTACTATGGTTGAAAGCTGTTAATGAAATTAGAGGGATCAAGACATTTGTCTGGAAGATATCTGGTCTCCTCGATACCTGTAGAGGCACAGCAGCATTGATATGGAAAAGAAGAACTAACAACATCAAAAAGGGGTTAAGAGAATATAAGCAACCGTCGGGTGATGAGCAAGGAGCTGGCATATGGATAAGGGCTCTCGTCGCTGGTATTTTGTCTATGTTAGCGGGTCTTATTCTCTCGCTTGTTGTTTTGATCTATGGGTTAAAAGGGTTCTCCGGGGCTATGCTCTCGATACTGGGTATGGGGATGGCTATGGCAGGGCTATATCTGGCTATCAAAGGCTTTACTGGATATATGGCCGCGAAGATCTCTGGATCTAGAGGCGATAAGAAAAAAGCTAGCTAGGACATGGTACATAGAACACGACACTCGCTATATTAGAAGCAACGCCGAGGGCTGCTAAATCCCTCTCATCTACAACCCCGTCCCCATTAACATCTGGAACAGAATCTGGGGCATCATCGAGAAGCCCATTCCCATCCCTATCACCTATGATCGCTGCTATAGCCTTTGTCCACCCACACCACGCTGGGGCCCCAACTATCCACACGGTCTGTATAAATCTATATACAGTCTTCCCACCAAATTCAAGCTTATCCTGAAAGCCAGTGAACTGGAAGAGATTCGCTAGGTTCCTGCCAGGTCCTCCGAGAGCCGCAGGAGTATTGTTAAATATAACTACCAACCCTGGAAGAGCCTCGTTCTTCCCCAATCCAAATACAGGGGGGCCAGCCCCTATAGAGACCCCATCTACAGGTCCTCTAGCAGTATAGTTAGCTGTAAACGCTACAAGATGCGTTGCATTAATCCTCACAGTTGGGTTAATAGATACCTCTGGATAGGCCGCCAACCTAGGGTCTGAGGTTATTATATTTATAGCCACTATATAGAACCTCCCACCAACACCAACCACAGACCTGGGAAGGGGAGAGTAAAACTGTACTACAGTGGGATTCTCGGGTCCCTGGGCCTTCAATATATTTACAGCAGTGTATACTAATGCTGAGAGCATCAATAGCGATATAACAACCACAGCTATTGCCGCGCCTTTCCTCATATAGACACCTCATTTACTCAATAATTACTATGGAAAAATATAAATATTAATATAGGATCGAACCTTTCTATATAGCTATTTCTAACATTTTCTACTAAATTTATCTACAACGCCTTTCCCAATTAACAAGGGGTGATATATGACGTTTTTAACCTGATAGGTTTTAGAAGGTTTCTATACTAGGTTGAAGTTGCAACGATTTTAGAGCTATTTAAACTACATCTAAATAATGCGTGATGCCGGGGGCGACCCGTCCCACACTCATCCTTACCCCGGGGACACGGGGATGTTATGTGGGCCCGGGGTCCTAATATAATTAGTGTTTATCTAGGTATAAATATTATATTGCCTCTGTGAGCACCGGTTTCAGCTACCTAGTTTTGCAAAGATGCTTGCTTCATTGTTTAGCTACCTTATACAATATATCCCATACCCCTTTAGAGAGCTCCTCCAGATTCTTCCATCCTTCACTAGTTGGTTGGATTATATATATGAGTCTCCCCTCCTTATCAAATATGTAGAAGCCTGCTGAGTGTGTTATGAGCCCTGTGTTAGGGTCTCTGGCAACAAAAATTCTAAAGTTTTCCCATATCTTGGCCATTCTATCTGGATCATCTAGAACCCAGATCCAGGTTATGTTGCTTAATAGCTTCCCAGCCCTCTTACTCTGGTACTCTGTAACATCTTGATACGTGCTTCTCCAAGGATCTACATCTATGGTTATGAAAACCACATCCCTACCTAGGCCGGCTGAGAGGGTTTTGTTCATTAGATAAACAAAGACATATGTCTCCCAGTGGCATATATCTGGGCACCTAACATATTGAAACGTCATTATACTCGCCTTACCCCTTATCGGGAGTGATATATTACCTGCTGTAGATCTGACATCTGCTGTGGATATACTGTAGTTAGGATTCCTAATCACATAAGCAAGTACTGTGGAGCCGTATCTGATTTCATTAGACGCCTCACTAGAGCTTACAGGGTACTGGGTTATATTGAACATTATGAAGAGGGATAGTATAGCTGCTATGAAAGCGATTCCCACGTATATATAGAGGTTCTTCAACAGATCACCAATACCTATCGCACTGGGATATTTATAAGTATCTATATTCCTTCGTATAAAGATGTATTAAAAATAATGCAGATGAATATAAGGGCTTAATAGTTTTCTCAGAATAGAAAATAGAGAGAGCATAGATGAGGATACATAGCTGGAGGAATAAGCGCCCAACATATGGCTTAAAAACCCTCCTAGCTATATCCGCAGTGATATGGATCCTCATCGTATTCCTCTACCCAATTATAAGCCATGTTATAGGATATCAAGAGCCTATAACCCAGATCTCTGGGAAGTCCGGGACAGCTGGTAATTCGAAAAAGGATTTCATGCATAACGGAACTATCTTTGATATATATGAACCCTCACAGCTTGATATTCTAAGCAATCTCACAGGATATAATCTCTTATACTTTGAGCAAAGTGATTGCCCAGGGTGTAAGGAGCTATCACCGGCAATAAATAGATTCTTTTCTTCAAGTAGCGACATATCTATACGCCTCATACGAATACACATAGATAATATATTCTACTCAAACCAAGAGGTCGCCCTAAGACTCATCTCCAGCTACGGAGTACCTGGAACGCCGACTCTGATCCTTGTTAGGGATGGAATAGAAATAGCAAGGCATATAGGCGTTTTCAGAGGGGATCAGTATGATGGTTTAAAGAGCTTTATAGAGTCTGGAATATCCATGAGAACCGCTGGCAGCAATATATTAGCACCTATGAGCTCCCTCAGCCTTGGGCTTCTAGCATCAATATCCCCATGCTCCCTCCCCATGGTCGCTATATTTGCTACATCAACAAGGCTAGGAGCTGGATTTACGAGGGTTATGAAGGTATTTATATCTCTAATAGGAGCCCTCTTACCAATATCCCTTGGGATCGGCCTTGCGTCGAATACAAGCAGACTCTTCGGTTTTAGTATCTACTACGCCTTAATAACATATATAGCGACTCTCACACTAGCATGGGGGATCTTAACGATAGCAGGGAGAGAGCCTCTCCTATCTATGAGTGGAAGATCCGCGGTAATCTTTCCTGTGCTCGGGATGCAGTGCTCATTCCCCTTCTTACTAGCAGTTATATCGACTCTTCCCAGAGAGCCCATAGCCGCTTTGATTAGCTCTCTAGCATTCTCTATAGGTTATACAACACCCTACATAGGCTCTAACATATTTCTAAACAGGCTACTCAATATAGTCTCAGATAGAAGATGGAACAGAGTTATGAATTATATGCAAGGGGTCATCCTGATATCAGTAGGCATATATGTCTTGATAACCGGGATACCATACGTAATTGACTGACCTCCTCTCCCGCCTTCAGGTCGTCATTGATCTTTTGATCTCATCCTTTTCACGCGGATCATTGCCCCCATCTATTCAGGTTCACATCTGTCATCTGGAGACGGTCGGGGCGGCCAGAACTCCCCCAGAAGCCCGTCCTCTCGGGCTCTAAAAACACTATGATTAAGAAGCAATAAGCTATAAGCTTTTTCTATTCATCCCAGCCCTGAGGGACGAGGCTTTCAGCTATCATCGGGCTTATCACGTCCTAGAAATCGCCCCACCACCCAAGCAGGAGTCCAAACAAAAAACACTATACTAACTTAAAAACCTGAGCAACCCTGCCTTGAAAGGCGAGGTTTGCTAAGCTTTAATATCAACTATTTATGCTCTGGATATGGCTATCACATATGTGTCTCCATCTATCTCCCATTCTCTTATAATGCTTCCCCTCACTTCTTGCTGGCTTTTCTTAAGACTTATTGTAGTGCTCCTAGTTTCCCTTGCTACCAGCTCCTTGATCTTCTCCACAAACTTCAGGCTATCCTCATCTGCATAGATCTCAACGTTTATATAGTCTGTGAGGCTAAGCCCTAGCTCCTTCCTCATTACCTGGATTCTCCTTATAAGCTCCCTAGCAAGTCCTGCGAGGGCGAGGTCCTCAGAAACCCTGGTGGCTATCGCTGCATATCCCCAACTCCTTCTAACAACTTCGTAGCCCTCGAGAGGCTCCTCAACTATTTCTACATGTTCAGGTCTTATCACAACCTCTTTTCCGGATATAACTATTCTCAGATCTCCCTTCAATATCTCTCTAGCCACCTCCTCCCCCCTCTGATCTATATAGCCTATAATGTCTCTCGCATGTCCTCTGAACTCCCTACCAATAGTTGATAGCACGGGCTTCGCCCTGATCCTTACGATCTTACCCCGGGCCTCTGATGCTCTCATGACCACCACATCCTGGCAATTCATCATCTCCTTTATCACATTAGAACCCTTCCCAACAGCCTCTAAATACTCGACATTATCACTCGCAACTATGCATGACTCCACAGGCCTTCTAAGCCTTATACCTGCTTTCATTCTAGCGGATGCTAAGGCCTCAAACACCTCTCTAAGCCTCTCAAATATCTTCTCAAGCTCTCGATCCATGTATCTTGAGAGGGCCTCTACATTGGGCCACTGCTCTAGATTAACACTCTCCAATGAAAAGCTATCGAACCTCCTTACCAGCTCCTGATATATAAGCTCGGCTATGTGGGGAACCGCTATCGAGGACATAATGCTCCAAGATTTAAGCACTCTGAATAGGGTTGCATAAACCGCGAGCTTATCTGGAGTATTCTCCTCCTCCCAGACCCTCCTCCTAATTATCTTGAGATATGTCCTGGAGAGATCCTCTACTATGAAGTCTCTAAGCATGTTCACAGCTTCATGAACCTTATAATCCTCCATAGCCTTTGTAACGCCCTCAGCAAGAGATGCTAGTCTTGAGAGTATCCATTTATCTTCGATCCTTAGGTAGTTCGACAGCCTATCTAGATCATCCTCGGAGTATTTATAGCCATCTATCTCCATATAGGATCTAGTAAATAGTAGGACATTCCATATTATATTGAGATCCCTTAGGACATCTTCAAGCCTCTTCATAGAGAACTTGAGATCCTCCCAAGTTGTGTTAGATAAAACGAAAAGCCTGAAAGCATCTCTACCATATCTCCTCACAACCTCGGACACCTCTACATAGTTCCCAAGAGACTTATGCATCTCCCTACCCTTTTCATCTAGCACGAAGCCGTGTACGAGAACAGTTTTATAGGGCGCCGATCCGAAAACTATTAATCCAGACCTAAGCATGCTGAAGAACCACCCCCTAGTCTGGTCATGCCCCTCCACAACGAAGTCGACAGGGCCTAGCTTCTTAAACCTCTCGAGCCCTCCCTTCCCCAGCGATGCGTAGAAGGCTACCCCAGAGTCTAGCCATACATCAGCTACATCGGGAACCCTTTCAGACCGGCCTCCGCATCTAGGGCATTTAAGGATCACCCTGTCTATCCACGGTCTATGAAGATCTTGGGGCTTCTCACCCCCATGAAGCATGATCTCCTCTATACGGCCCACAACGAGTCTGTAACCACAGCTTGTGCATATCCATATCGGAAGCGGTATGCCCCAGAACCTCTGTCTAGATATGACCCAGTCCTGCATACCCTCCAAGAGGGGTCTCATCCTCTCGAGGCCCCATCTCGGGATCCACCTAACCTTAGAAGCTTCCTCCCATGCTAGGGATCTCAGAGCCGATGTCGTTATTATCCACTGTCTAGTAGCCCTGAGAAGGAGGGGGGTCTTGCATCTCCAACAAACCGGGTATCTATGCACTATCTTTGAATGTGCTAGAAGCGCCCCCCTAGATCTCAGATCCTCTATGATCTCTATATTAGCATCCCTAGCCCCCATTCCAGCATACCTCCCAGATTCCTTTGTAAACCTCCCAGAATCATCTAGGGGAGAGTATACAGGGAACCCTCTCTCTCTAGCAACCTCGAAGTCCTCCGGCCCGTGGCCTGGCGCTGCATGCACAAGCCCAGTACCCTCCTCGAGGGTCACGAACCTATCTGCTAGCACAACCCTGTGGTGGTTCTTAAGCAGCAACTGCAGTGGTATTATATCCTCGAGCGGGTGATCGTATTCCATCCCCTCAAGATCTTTACCCAGCATCCTCTCAACAACTTGGTAGTCCTTGATGCCCGCTTCCCTTATAACCCTTTCAACAGCCTTCTCAGCCATAATGAGGATCTCATCCCCCACCCTTATTTTCACATATCCAGCATCGCTTCTAGCCATAATGAATGTATTTGCAGGAAGAGTCCAGGGAGTTGTGGTCCATATAATGAGATACTCTTTCTTCCTTCCTCTTACGGGCATCTTAACATAGATAGACGGGTCCTCTAAATCTACATACTCCTGGGTAACCTCGTAGTCCGCTAAGACGGTCTCGCATCTCGGGCACCAGTGGAGAACCCTGATGTCTACGCTTAGAAGTCCTTTCTCATCTGCAGCCTTCACCAGCTTCCAAGCTTCCTCTATATATTCATTGCTAAGTGTCATGTAAGGTCTTGACCAGTCCATGGCCACTCCCAGATCTTTGAAGCCCCTAGAGAGAGACTCCACGTTATTGAGAACAAAGTCCTTACATAGCTGGATAAACCTGTCTATACCTATTCTCTCCACAATCTCCTTCTTACTAGTTATCCCGAGCCTCTTCTCGATCTGATACTCTATCGGGAGTCCATGTGTATCGTACCCAGGGGTATCTATAACATCATAACTCCTTAGCCTGTAGAACCTTAAGACCGAGTCCTTGATAACCTTATTCCACCCAGTGCCGGGATGGAATGTGGGGGAGCTAGGGTAGGGAGGCCCATCAAGGAAGAAAAAGATCCTTCCCCCTCTCCTGGCCCTGAGCTTCTCATATATTTTCTCATCCTCCCAATATCTCTTAATCCTCTCCTCAACATCTGATGGATTATATCTAGTACCTAGGAGAGCCATGACAATCACCCCATGGTCTTCTCAACCTTGTACCAAGAGATATCACCTTTATCCATATAGTTCTTTAGAATCTTCTCAACCTCGTTCTCTGAGGAGGTGTCTACCCTATAGTAGTAGAAGCTCTTTACAACAGAGCTTCTACCCTTAACAAGAATCTTCACGGCTTTGGATAATTCCCTTTCCACCTCCTCAGCTGATTCTTCACTATACGAGACTATATATACGTTGTAGACAGGCAAGCTATGCACCAGCTTATCTCCTAGTTGTTAGCTTCCTAGCCTCTCTCTCCGTCTCTCTCAGAATAACTATATCCCCTATTCTCACAGGCCCCTTTATGTTCCTAGTTATAATCCTACCCTTATCCCTCCCTTCTAGAACCCTGACCCTTACCTGAGTTATCTCGCCTGTAACTCCAGTCCTACCTATGATCTGTATAACTTCTGCTGGTATCCCTATCTCCTCTATGATCGACTTCATCGCCTTCTCAGCCTGCTGGGACATCTTAACCCTATAGATATATCTGTAGACGCTTTAAAGAGTTACTAGGTATAATATATATCTGGTGGATAATATGGTGAGCATCCACAGGTGCAGCTTCTGCGGATCCCAGATAAACCCTGGAACCGGTGTTATGCTAGTGAAGAACGATGGATCCATACTTAGGTTCTGCTCCTCAAAGTGTTTTAAATACTATAGAATGGGGAGAGATCCTAAGAAGATGCCTTGGACAGCCAGCTATCTAGGAGCCCGAAGAAGGTGATCCCATGCCTATCGAGAGAACATTCTTCATGATCAAGCCGGACGGCTATGAGAGAAGGCTTGTAGGCGAGATCATATCGAGGATTGAGAGAAAGGGTTTGAAAATCGCCGCTATGAAGCTTAAAAAGCTAACTAGGGAAGAGGCGGAGAGGCTATATTCAGTGCATAAAGGAAAACCATTCTTCGAAGAGCTGGTTGAATTTGTCACTAGAGGCCCAGTGGTTCTCATGGTTATAGAAGGTGACTCAGCCATAAGCGTGGTGAGAAACCTCTTGGGACCCACCGATGGTAGGAAAGCGCCCCCCGGCACTATAAGGGGCGACTACGCTCTATCTCTGAGCGAGAACATAGCCCACGCCTCAGATAGTCCAGAGGCTGCTAAGTACGAGATATCAATATTCTTTGAGGAAGGAGAGCTAGTATAGAGGTTTTAAAAATGGGACAGGTTTTAATACTGAACACACATTTTAACCCGAGTCAGTGGGAGAAAGATGGCGAGGTCTATTACCAGGGTACTAGTATTGATGAGAAGCTATATAACGATATAAAATCCCTACTCCCCATCCCAGCTATAGGGATCTATGGTAAGGGGCCTATTAGAAGGGGTACCAGGACTGATAGAGTTGATTATACATCATACCCCCCGAGCTTCCTCATAGTTGAGGATGTCAATGTAAATGATAAGGGGGAGCCTATATTCAGGTTTAGAAGGCTCTCCAGCATGGAGGGTGTTACTAGTAAGGCTCTTCTATCAAGGTTGAGGGATTGGCCCCTCTACTACTTAGCACCCTCAGACAGGGTTATGAAGATCCTCGAGGATCTAGGGGTAAGGCCTCCTGAAGAGTGGATCAGATATATTAGGTGAGGTAATTGCTATATGCAGATTCACACCTACATACAAACCCGTTAAAAGGGTTAGGAGCTAAGGCGATATCTGAGAGGTTCATAAGATCTGGAGGCTGGTTCATGGCAATAGTCTCTCTGCCACCGACGAGTCTTGGGCTAGATCCGAATCTGGATGGGTTCACAAGGTCTCTAGAACTGGCCATATCAGAGTGCAAAGCTGCTAGAGAAGTAGGGCTCAGGGTATCATGTCTAGGAGGTTATCACCCGGCTATGGTTGATAAGATGATCGATAGGCTTGGAATGAAGCCAGAAGAGGCCTACAACATATCCGTAAAGGCTATTGATCAGGCTCTTAAATATCTTAGAGAGGGCCTGCTAGATGGCATAGCAGAGATCGGGAGGCCCCATTACCAGGTGAAGCCCCACTATGTGGTTTTAACAGAGATGATCTTAGACTATGCTCTCGAAGGGATAAGGGATCTTGATGGAGTAGCCCATCTACACCTAGAAGATGGTGGATGGGTAACAGCTAAAGATATTGAGAATAGAGTTAAGAGACTGAGGATCAGGAGGGAAAAGGTCGCAATGCACCACTCAAAGCCAGGGCTCGTAGAGCACGCACTATCAATGGGCCTACCGACAACGATCCCAGCACTATATCCAGTGATCCAGGCTATAGGCGGGAAACTAGTCAAGGGGCTATATATGTTCGAGAGCGACTACATAGACGACCCATCTAGACCCGGCAAGGTAATCTACCCATGGGAGATCATAGAGAACACAGATAGAGCTATAAAAGAAGGTCTAATAAGCGAAGAGAAAGCATATAAAATCCATATAGACAACATATCGAAATTTTACCAAGTATCGCCCCCATAGGCTCAGCCAAATGCCTTCACATCACGGATCAGGACCGAGGGTACTCATCAAACACGCCAACCATCTATAGCCGTCACTCATAGCTCCAATAACTCTATCGGAAACAAGAATATATATCAGCGCGAAGCTCCTCCTCCAGACAGCTCATCGCTTTGGAGCTACACCCACCGAGGTATCCTCCCGTGCCTAGTCTCCAGACCATTACTGCTTGTCCCTGATGGTTGTTGATGGTTATTGATATTCCTAGGGATGGGAGAGCCTTGGAGCTTGTGGCATGGTATATTAAGGCTCTCCAGAGAGCTGTTGATCTGGGATAATATTGAGTGGAAATACCGCTTCTCAGAGCTCGTTAGAAGGGGTGGAAAGCTGGTCGTGATCACAGGTTTGAAATGCATATCCCAATAATACTAAAGGACAGGGCTTTCAAGAAATGCCTTAGGGATGAGCTTATGAAGGATAACCCCTACGCTGCGCATTGGGTTGATGCTGTTATAAGGACAGCATATCCCATAATCGAGTCTTGGAGGAAGAGGTATCTAAGGGAGAAGGCTAGGAAGGTTAAGCCAAGATCGGGGGAGGTTTGCTAAAAGCAAGACTACACTCATGAAGATAGATTATGAGGCTAGAACAATAAGGATAATTCTGAGGCAAGGAGAATATCTCTATGTATCGTGGAAATCAACATGGCTTGAGAAAAGGGTGAGGGGATGAGATGTTGGTGAGGATATAATCAAGGATGATAGGGTTATTATTCCATTCAAGAGCTCTGAGGAGATCGAGGTTAGGAGGGTTATCGGCTGGGATAGCAACGAGCTATCCCTAGACGGCTACGAGCCGTCTATAGGCTTTATCCACATCGATCTAAGGCCTCTCCAGAGCATAAAAATCGTGTATGAGAGAAAGAAGGCTATTGCACAGAGTAGGGGTAAGAGGGATCTCTATGAGAGGTATGTGGCTAGGGAGAGGAGTAGGAAGAGGGATTCTGTGAACAAGCTGGTAGCCGGCTTGAGGATACTATTACCAAACATTATTCATTTTTTCGAGGATCTTGATAAGGAGGATCTCATCAGTAGGAAAAAGGCTAAGAAGGTTAGGAGGAAGAGGAATGCTAGAACACCATGGAGAGGCATCCATAGAAGTGTATCAGAGGGGGCATTAACAGCTCATGTGGATCCGAGGAACACCTCGAGGGAGTGCCCCAGATGCGAGTATGTTGTGGAGACCCAAGAGGGGCAGATCTCCGAATGCCCAAGATACGGATTAAAAATGAATAGGCATAATGCGGCATCAATAAACATCAGAAGAAGATATCTAGAGGGTGATAGGAGAAAGAGTAAGAGAACCAGTAGGCGGGGGTTTCCCCATAGCAATGATCCATAGGAAGCGATGAAGGCAGAGCTGTGGGTAGGGTTGCCCCGAGCGGGCGGAGGCTAATGATATGGTGGGGCGATGAAAAGCCCTGCTTGAAGCCGATGAAGCCAAGGGCTTCAAGGAGGTTTGTATCATTTAATATGGAGCCTCCTTGAAGCCCGTACCCCTCAAATATCACGGCATCCCGGAGTCCGAAGATAATTTCAGCCTTCATCCCCACATATCTATATATCTAAAATTAATATAAAGAATTGATTTAATATGAATCTAAGTCTTCTATCATCCCAACTCTAAAGGGATGAGACTTCCAGTTGTAAGCTATATGTTGAAGCTATAGGTGCTTATAATGTCGCAGCTATTAGGAGCTCCTTTGCAGATGTGGTGGGCCCGGGGGGATTTGAACCCCCGACCTACGGGTCGCCCCTCCAGTTCTATATCATCCCCCTGCGGGGTCTTCTGACCCATAGCGAACTGGAGCCCGCCGCTCTGCCTAGCTGAGCTACGGGCCCTCCACTGCCCACCAATAAGCTTTTATTCTATGGGCTATATATTTTTGTTTAAGGCTTCGCCCCTTATGACAACTGGGTAAAGCCTCGCTCTTCAGGGCGGATAGCGTTTATATTTTTAAGCTTTTCAGGGAAATATCTATAGCTGTGATGAGGTCTATGGCTTTGAGGGCTTTGAGAAGCCCGATGATTATTAGAGTAGAGCTAATAACCCCCCCCCCACCAGAGGGGTAACGCTCAAGACCCCAGTATAGAATAGATGATCTACTATAGAATTGAAAGCGCGATAAATAGCAGGAACATGGGATTCCCATGCTTCTCTGAGCGGTTTGTCGGATCTCCGCTTAGACGCACCCTCATTACCTTTCAGCATTCCCATTCTAGGGGCATCATTTTCAGAGCCGGCGGGCCACGGCCCCGACGGGATCACAGAGACCTCCTCCCCACATCGGGCGATTCACTCAATAGTACTATTAATTGAGCCTTAAATCTCTTTATGCCCTCTATATAAGGCTATCTACCCTTTTGTAAGCATTCTATAGTAGATCTTCATACTCTTAGCATATCTAGGGTTATAGATCCTCAGCGTGAACATGTGAGCCCTTCTAATGGGGTCTGTGAAAATGTTATAGACTACCTCCTCATCTATAACTATGAATGGAGCCTCGATATGCTCGCTCTCATAGATCCTGAACCTATCTAGAATATCCTGCATCCTTATATCTCCCATCATACCCGCTTGCAGGATCGGGGATATTCTCGTGTGCCCCTCTAGTAGTAGCTTGATATGCCTTATGGCAGGCGACCCTCTGGGCCCTGTATATTCGATAACAACTCCTCTTGAGATAGCCTTTATTGAGGGGATTAGAAGCTCTCTCCAGGGGAATTCTATTGGCATGCTACTAGTTGCTATTAAAATCTCTTTAGAAGCATTATCGATATCCTCGATAAGCATTGAAAGAAGCCCCTCAACGCTCTCTATCAAGATCACGCCTGCCAGCTCCTGATCGCTCTTCCTAGCGGATCTGGCTCCAACTCTTTCCACAAGCTTATTTATGATCTCAATAACCCTAGAAGCCCTTTCCCTAGCACCCACACAGAGATCCTCAACCAGCTTGCTAGAAGCTATCTCAGGATTAACAGCACCAAGTATCAAGGGCTTTGAGGAGACTCTCATAGCAAGGCCCTTAGAGATGAGGGACTTGACAACACTATAACACTTAGTCCTTGGTATTCCAGTTATGCGAGATAGCTTAGAAATACCTGAGGGCCCCACAAGGATCAGAGCTATATATGCCCTTGCTTCGTATTCAGAGAGGGAAAAGAAGTCCCTTATAAGTGTTAGCTCCTCTCCCTCAATAAGTTTAGCTATGCTATCCATCAGATCGACCCCTATATAGATCTAAGTGTTATGCCTTATAACTCTATTGCAGATCGTTTGATCTACATGCTTACTATCTAGTTCTATAACAGATCATTTGAGATCTTATCTCTCTAACAGATCCTGCATAGAGCTCTAGTTTTGAGCTATTCAAGTTTTGTAGCAATTCGATACAGAAATAACCGATCTTCCTCCGTCTTCAGAGACAAGATTTCTATATCCTTGACCCAGGTATTAGCCCCTGAAGAGAAATTAATGATTCAACACCTCTGCTCGCTATCATTTAACTCTATATCTCCTTAATTATTCTTCTCACTCAACTTCTGACCTCTCCCCGCCCTAGGGGGCGAGGATACCTCTAGGCGGTTCATCGCCCCCCATCTATTCGGGTTTACATCTATCATCTGGGGGGTGGCCAGAGATCCCCCAGGAGCCCATCATCTCAGGCTCCAAAAACACTATGATTAAAAAGCAATAAGCTTTTTCTATTCATCCCCGCTCTAAAGGGCGAGGCTTGCTCTGTTGTCGATTTAGAAGGCTTTTAGTATGAAGCACAAGGTCTTAAAGGAGGCTAAGACTCTTCCATTTTAAAGGTGCGGGCTCGCTCTCCATAATAGTTATATTATTGTTATAGTATCAT
>Ga0079996_115722_pt1 | contig 43318 bp, 46 predicted proteins | sample PerSpoAPS_AMetaG_FD_69199 | JGI IMG/M metagenome (GOLD analysis project Ga0079996, IMG submission 69199) | Thermal spring microbial communities from Yellowstone National Park, Wyoming, USA - Perpetual Spouter A (PS_A) MetaG (SPADES assembly)... | ecosystem: Environmental > Aquatic > Thermal... | reverse complement strand
ATTAAAATTTAAAGTCTTGGAAAACTGAACTTTTTAAAGAATAGGGGGGTTTGTGACAAGGTTTAAATTGTTGATTATCAATAAGTTATTCAAATTTTGCTTTAATTTAACAAATTAAAATATCAATTTATAAAAATTCCATTAAAAAATAAAATTTTATAATTTATCAATTTAAAAAAAATTTAATTTGTCTAAATAATGTTATCAGTTAAATTTTTGGCAACACCTAAAATTGTTTTTTTAAGTCCTTTGTAATTTTCTACTTCATAAAAATAAATTGAATCTTCTTTTTCATCTATAACTTCTTTAAGCTCAAAAATACATTTTTCTAATTTTGATGCTGTTATTTCTCCTTCAAAAACACTATTTTGAACCCAATTGAAGTACTTTCTTAAAATTTTTCTCACTTTATTTAATCTTTGTTCATCAGCAATATCATAAGTAATTATAAAGTACATATCACCACCAAGCTTTTAAAGGTTCATAAATTTCATCACCTAATAAATGCTTCATAATTTTATAGCATTCAAGTCTAATTAACATTCTATAAGAAACTTTTCTTTTTAATTTTCTATGTTTTATTGTAGATTTTAGTTTTTCCTCATATTCTTTAATAAATTTTCTTTTTCCTTCATCATTTAAATAGCAGTAATTTAATTCCTTTAAGAAATCATTTTCGTTAATTATGTTAAGATTTAAAACTCTTTTAATTATACTATCAACAATAATTGGTTTAAAAATTTCAGAAATATCAAGAGCTAATGAGAATCTTCTTTCAGAAGGTTCGTGTAGATAGCTAATTGTAGGATTTAATTGAGTTATATAAATTTCAGAAATAATGGTTGCATACAAAAGCGAATTTCCAAAAGAAATTAAAGCGTTTATTGGGTCAAGAGGTGGTTTTTTTGTTCTTTTTTCAATTTCAAAAAATTCATTATAATAAATTTCTCTTATTCTTCCTTCTATATTCATAATTTTTTCAATATCATTAGCATTTTTTAATTCAAAAAAAATTTCTTTAATATCTTCAATTCTTTGAGATTTTACTTCTTTCAGGTTCCTTAAAATATTGAAAATGGAACCTTCTATAAATTTTTTAGCTAAGAATAATCTTTTTTCAAAATCTAAATAATGCTCAACTTGTAAAACCAATAATTTTCCTGAAATGTACTTTTCTCGTGGAAAGAAACTCCCCGAATAATAACCATAGTAATTAAAAATGTGAAGAATAATTTCATTTTGACTTAAAAAATTTAATAATTTTGTATTTAAAGAAACTTCACCAAAAAGATAAATATCTTTTACATTTTCAATTGGTAAGAATTTTTTACCTTCATTTGTTTCAAAAACAATTGTGTTTTGTTCTCTATATAAACTGCCTGATTTTAAAATATAATAACTCCTATCCATAGCAAAAGTAAAAATATGAGCATTTCCTACAATAAGGTTTATTTATAACTTCTGGTGGTTTTTTTAAAAATTTAATTTTTAGAATTTCATTTAAAGCATTTTTTATTTTTTCATCGTCTGTACTTTCTAAATGAACCCCAATTTTTCTTAAAAGCTTTGGATAATGAATAATACCATATTTTACATTTATTCCTCTATTTCTTAAAAACCAAATGTAATATTTAACTTGGTAAATGTGAGCAGTTTCAAGTGATTTTCCTTTTTTAACTTCATGAATAACAATACCATCTTCAAGAGTTATAAAATCAATTTTTATTGGCTCATAAAGATAACTTGTAATTTTCTCTTCTTTTCTATAAAATTGCTTTTCAATAATTTTACCAATTTCAATAAATTCGGATGTATGCTCAAAACTGATTTGCTTTGAGAATAACCATAACTTTCTTTTACAAATAATATAATAAGCAACTTCAATTCCTGTGATATAAATTTTATAAAAATCAAATAATGAAAGATTCATTTTCATTACCTTCAAGAACTAAACCTATTTCTTCATTATATTCTTTTTCTTTAATAATATAAATTCCTTCAAGCCAGGGAAGTAATTTTTCATCAACATCAATTTCATAAGTTAATTTTCTATTTAAATTCAAGTTTCTAAAATATGGAACGGAAATAATATACCTCATCAAAATATTCTTTTTAAATTCTGAAAATGAAATTTTATTTTCTTTAATTTTTTTAATTTCCTCCTCAAATTCTTTTAATTTTCCTTCTATGATAACATCAACATTATAAACCTCTCTGAAAATTTTTTGTGCCTCACTTTTCCTATTTGACATATAACCTGCGGAAAGAATTTCAAGTGTATTGTAAAATTCAGGAAGATATTTTCCATCTAATGGAATTGATTTATAAAAGTTATCAACGAGTTTGTATTTATCGTATTCACTGAGTCCTATTTCTAAATTATTGATATTGCTAACCCATTCATCATCTTCAATAATTTTTTGTAGAATATTTTGATTTTGCTGATTTTTCTTTCTTCTTCCTTTTTCCTTTTTGCTTCTACTTGCTTGATTCTCTCCTTGTAAAGATTGAATTAAACCGCTAAAATGCTGATTGAAAAAATCAGAAAGTTCAACTTCTGGAACATCATCAATTTCTCCTTGCGATTTTTTCCAAAGCCATGCTAATGATAATTTCAAAAGTTCTTTTTTATAGACATTACCCTTTCCAGATTCAAGACCATTTTTAAAAACCCAAATAAAAACATTAGGTTCATTTATAACTTTCTCATCAAAATATCTTCTTCTTAAAACTCTTCCCATTCTCTGAATTAAGGCATCAAGGGGACAAATTTCACTGAATAAAACATCTGCATCAATATCTAAACTTGCTTCAATAACCTGTGTTGCTACTAAAATTTTTCCTTCATTTTCAGGTTTTGGGTTTTTAAATTCTTTTTCAATAAGTTCAACTTCCTTTTTTCTTCTATCTTCAAGAGTAAAACGAGAATGAATTAAGAAAATTTTGTTTTTTAATGAATAATCTGCCTTCTCTTTTAATTTCTTATAAATTTCTTGTGCTTGTTTGACTGTATTTAAAATTACAAGAACATTTTTTCCTTTCTTGGCTTTATCTATTATCTCATCTATTTTTTTATCTTCATTTTCAATAACCTCTATCTTCAATTTATGCTTGCAGATTTTTTTAAAATTTTCTTTCTTTTCTTCATATACATTTATTTCTTCAAATTGACTTCCAATTCTATTTTCAATTTCCTTTTTTACAAAATATGGCATTGTTGCAGACATAAGTAAAAACTTTCCTCCCATTTTAACAACCCAATCAATAAAGCTAACTATAATAGCACATGCTTTTGGATCATAAGCTTGAACTTCATCAATAATAAGACGAGAGTAAGAAAATAGAGCAAAAATTTTTTCATATCCGGGCGGTCTTAAAGCATAAGGGAAGAACTGATCCCCTGTTGAAATTATCGCAGGAAAAGATAAGGCTTTTGAAAGCTCATAAAGTTTTGTTGTGTCCCCAACATCTCCTTCTTTTTCAAGCAAATAAACATCTGCATCTGAATGTAATAAACCTACTTTTTCATCTCCAAAAATGTTTTTTGCTCTTTCATATATTTGATTTACCGCTGAACGTAAAGGCAGAGTATAAATGAATTTTTCTGAATTAGACCAGAGAAAAGCAAATTCAGTTTTTCCATATCCCGTTGGAGCTATTAAAATAATGTTTTTATTTCTTATCTCTTCATTGTTTAATTTTTGAATTTGCCATATTTTATTTTCGTCCTGTTGATTAATTTTTCTTTTGAAATTTTCTTTTATTTTATCAAAACCTATTGAATCAATTTCAATGTTATCTAAATTCTCATTTTCTTCTTCACAAAATGAAGCAAAGTGGTCGCACCTTTGAAGAAATCCAGAAATTAAAATCCATTTTTTGTGTTCTTCAAAACTTTTTATAAGAATTTCTCTCAAAATCTCATAATCAAAATTATATGGTGGTATTGCTATGTGGTAAAAAGGTAGATTGTTTAGAATTTCTTTCAATTTTTTTTCATTTAACTTTATGCTATTAATTAATTTAGAAATATCGTCATCGTTTATATTTAAATTTTTAATTTCATTTTCCAAATTTTGCTGGAATTTATCTTTCCAATTACTTAAAACCTTTTTAGCAAAGTTTTTAAATTTATCATTTGTTCTTATAAACTCATCAAAACTTTCTCGCCAGTGGTGATAAGCAACTGCTGAAATTACAAATTTAACAAGCTTTTCATCGTTATTTAAAATACTTTTTACTTTAAATTCATCTATCCAAAAAACTGAAAATAGAGAATGTGGAATTTCATAAATAATATCAAAAGGTTCATAATTTTTATTTCTAACTTTTGATATTTGAAACTTTGGTATAACCTTGCCAAAATCATGATAAAATATTGCTATTTTTATAGCTTTTTTAATAGTGTCATCAGGAATTTTACATTTAATTTTATCAAAAGCACTAAGAACATCTTCTATATGTTTAGACAAGGTTATGGACTTGCTTTTTGCCCAAATTTGAGACATTTTTAACCTCCTAAGTTAGCAAAGAAAACAGGAATTTTTTCTTCTTCATCAAGATAAAATTTTAAGTCATAAATTTCTCCATCGTTGAGTTTGGCATCAATATATTCAAAACACCTTATTCCGTTTTTGAGCTTGTAAAATGTAGGGATTTTATAAAGCAGTCCAGAAGCTTTTTCAAACCAATCATTTCTTAATTGTAAATTATTACCTGTCCAAAGCTCTTTTGGAATCCAAAAGAATTTTTTAAAGCTTCCACCGATATCACTTATTTTAATTTCAACAAAATCTACCTTTTCCAAAACAATCCAATCTTCTGCCCTTCCAAGATGAAGTGGATAAATCCAATTTTTTGAATTTGAAAAAGCATCTTTTATATTCTCAAGAAAATTTTCATCCTCATGATAAAGATAAATCCAAAGATTAACATTATTTAAAATATCAATTAGGACAGGCATTTGACCTCCCGGATGCTCTAAAAGACCTGAAACATAACGATTTTCATGATAAACAAACCTTGAATTATGGCTTTCTTTTGATAAATTCCTAAACCATGTCCATTCAGTTGTTTTGCTTTCAAATGCTCCACAAATTGAGATTTTTATTTTTTTGAGTTTGTGGTAATTTTGATGAGATGGTTCTTCTTTACCTTCTAAATTTCTAATCCCAAGGATATTACACAAAAGTCCAATAAATGTTGAATATGGAGGAATTGGATAAGTATGCCTTCTTTGATAAGTAAAAGGAATTCTATAATGCGCTTGTGGTTGATATATTTTTACTTTTAAAATTTTTAAATTTTCCATTCCTTCATAACCTCCTTTATAATTTTTGATGGATAATCTTCAATAGAAAAAACTGCTCCAAGGTATATTTCAAAGCTTTGATGAGGAAACTTCTTTTCAAAATCCACTCTTGTGAATGAAAATTCTTTTTTTGAAAAGAAATCTAAATCTTCACTTATTCTATGCTTATGTTTTATCATTAGTGCAGTTCCACCACTTAGATAAAAATTTTTAAAATGCTTTTGTATTTCTCTTTCTTTCCATAGCTTTATCCAAAATTTTACTCCTCTTTTTATTTCAGGATATTTGAAAGCAACATAAAATGTTTCATTTGGAAATTTTTTATAGATAAACTTTATATCTTCAAAAGTGCCATATTGTAAAATTCTTAAAATGAACTTTTCAAGATAGGTTTTTCCATCGGGACAATCCCAAAAGAGAACTTTGAATTTCTTTGGAATTTTTATTTCTTCTAAATAAATAGGTTTTATTCGTTTCATTTCATTCAAACTTTCCAAAATTTTCAATGAAAAATTTTTTTATCTCGTTCCAGCTTACTTTTTTTATCATTTTAAGTTCTAATTCCTTATCAGCATCTTCAAAAAAAGTAAGAGCCTTATGTATAATAAGTGAATTTATTTTTCCGTATTTTTTAGAAAACATTTCAATCAATTGCTGAGGTTTTATTTTTATTTCGTTCATAATAAAATAAGCATCTACAAAATCCTTTTTACTTCCTCTTTGAATAATTGCCAGTACCTTCATACACAGTATATCCTCAAGCGAAGCAATTTTTATTATCTCAAATTTCAAAAGTGGTTTTAAAAGCTCATAAGGATAGTAAAAGAAAGAAAATTTTATTTCATCAATTTCAAGATGGACAGTGTCCTTTGAGAGAGAAAGAACATTGAAGTTTTCAAAAATTTTTTTGGTGAAAAAAACAAGGTCTATTGATTCTCTATGTTTGAGATAATAATAAACAGCTGTTCCACCTGCAAGATAAAATTCTCCTTCATATATGAAATTTTTTATTTTTTCAATAGCAGATCTATGCTCATTTTTCAATTCCATAGTAAGTTTTCCAAAAGTTTAAAGATTGCTTTGAAAGAAGTCTTTGAGCTTTTTCACTTTTTAGGAAATTTATAATTGATTCATCTTTAACAACACTTCTTAAAATTTTGAACTCTTCTTTATCTCCTAATTCAAGAACTCTTGCTATAACAAAATGTGAATTTAAATTTTCTATAACTGAATTCCATTCATAATCCCAAAAAAGATGTTTCAATTTTTCAAGATTGTTTTTCATTACAGGCAAGCCCTGCCTGTTTGATGAATTCATTCCAATCATTTACTATTTTTTCTTTTTTATTGAATTGGTTTTCGTCTATGTAAAATCTTTGCGAACCTCGGATAAAAACTTTCTCTACCCAATCATTTTCAAGTCCATCGCAAATACCTATAATTTCTAGTTTATTATTATCATTCAAGATAACATCTATGAAAGGATGGAATACAGGAGATGGGACCTTAACAATTCCTGCTATAATGAAAAGTGGAACTAATGTGTTTGCCTCACCAGAAGATTGAGCATAAAGACCATTTTTTATAGCATTTAAAATATCACATATTCGCTTTTTCTTTTCATTTCCATCAAGTTCAAAAATAACTCTGTGTTTGTTTCCAGCTTGCTCAATTTTTATAGTACCGTTTTTAACTTTATATTCATTTGCATTGCTTTTCTGAACATTTGGAATTGTTTTGGTTAGTCCAATTTCAATTTTTAATTCTTTTTTCCCTTCATCATACTCGGGTTCTTTTGAAACACTAAAAATGTAAAAACCTTCTTCTTCCTCAAATTCTCTAACCTCAATATTCGGCGGCTTTTTGGCTTTTTTGCCTTCGCTCTCTTTTTCACCTACAAGATAACTACTCTTAAATTTTAAAGTGGTTTTTTCTTCTTTCTTTTTAGAAACCTGTTCCATTAGATCTTTTGAAATTTTTACATTTCGTCCCTCAATGTAAATTTCTTTTCCTTCTATTTTATAGGTTATATTTCCATCTTCGTCCTCTACTTTTTCTACATTTTTAAGAATTGCATATTTGGAAGTTTGTAATTCTAAAATTAGTTTTTTATTAGACCCATCATAAAAAAATCTTTCTACAATCCACTCATCTTTTCCAAGTCTTTGAGCATCAATTGTAAAACTTACTTTATAAAAAGAAATGTGTTCTTCTTTGTTGTATGGGTTTGGCGTTGCACCTTGACCACTCCTTATTGCTCTTTGAACTAAATCATGATTAGAGTAAAAAGCCATATCGCCTTCGTAAGGGTCAAGCCCAACTGCTTTTGTGATACCAATAGGAGCTTTGCGAGTGATAGATGTTTGCCCTGTGTACATATATCCAAAAGCATCAAGTTCTGGACTTGTGAGAATATCTTCTTGGGTTATATCAAACTGAATAACATCTCCCTGAGGAGTAACTTTTGCTTCATTCCAACCAAAAGCATTTTTTAACGTTTGAAATAGATAATGCCTTATAGCAGGTTTCCCAATAAAGCTTACAGTTCTATTTCCTTTTTTGAGTTTCTTTATAGAAAGGATATTTCCACCAATTTTTTCATCTCTGTTCAAGGCACTTGCCTCATAAATAACGGTTATGGTTATGTGTTTTAATTGATTATTCATTTTCTTCACCTCCTTTTCCTAAAATTCCACTTAAAAAGGAATATATAAAAGTTTTAAAAAGCTCATCTGAATAAATGGGATTGAAAGCTTTTGATAATAAGGGAGGAATTTCTTTTTTATTGACTATAAAAATTCTAAAAATCATATATTGAACTTCACTTCTTTGGGCATGTCTTATTTTTTCAATAATTCTATAAGCTTGGTCTTGCAGGGCAGAAACTACTTTTTCATAATTTTCATTTTTTTTCAAAGCATAACCTAATTTACTTAAATTATTTACCATATCGCTTGCATTTTGATAAGAAAAATTTTTATACAATTTGTAGATGTTATCTTTTTCTCTGCCCTTTGCATTTTTATAAGCATATTCAAGGATTTGTTGAAGTTCAGATCCAAGTTCACCATAAGTATTTATAACATCTTTAAAGGTTTCATAAGAGATAGTGTTGCTTCCTATTTGATTATAAAGATATTCTCTGAGTTGCTTTTTCCAACTTTCAAAATCAAAATTCATATTTTAACCTCCTTTTTTGTTTCTTCCTCAATTAAAGCATAAAGTTTAAAAAGCTTTTGAGAGAATGAAATTAAATTATTTTTATTTCTTTCAAGTTTCACATTTTCATTTATAAATTCGTTTTCATTTTCACTCCACTTATTTTTTGGTTTTAAAGCAACTCTAAAAACCCTTTCTGAAAACTTCAAAATCTCATTAAACTTCCCATCTAAAACCATATTTAACTCCCAATTTTTAATAGCAAAGTTTGCTCCCCCCGTTTGATTTTATCCCCTTTCCTCGGTTTAAAGTTAATTACTAATGCTTCTATTATTGGATTTCTATTTATTTCTTTACCACCAACATGATAAAAATGATTTCTTGTAATCAGATTAAATTTACTCCAAAATCTTTTAATGTATTCATTTTCTCTATATTTATTTTTATACCAAGTAGAAAGAATGAACTTACCTTCAAAGCGGGAAAGCAATTTATATAAGTCATATTCGTCCTTTTCTGTCCAAATATCAAAATAGTTAGTATGTCTTCCTATATAAGGGGGGTCGCAGTAAAGGAAATCATCTCTTTCTGCTTCCGTTATGGTTATTCTGAAATCCTGAGCGATAAATATCCAATCATATTTATGTATTAATTCTTCTACATATCTAACCTGATTAACTATTTTTGTTATATATGCCTTTTTAAACCTATTCGGTTTCTTTCCAAATGGTGTATTAAATTCCCCTTTGCTATTGAAACGTATTATGCCATTGAAACAAGACCTATTAAGAAAAAGAAAATCTAATGGGTCTTGGTACTTATTAAATCTATCTCTGACTTCATAATAATACTCTTCTCCTTTTTTAAGTAAGTTTTCTCCCTCAATCTTTAAAAATATTTCCACTTTTTGGGAAGTAATTTCTTTTCTTTTAATAGCATTGTAAAAATTAATTATATGTGGGTTTTTGTCTGCAAAAACTGCTCGTTTAGGTCGGATATTAAATCCAACCACTCCCGATCCCATAAATGGTTCTATCCATTTTCCTTCAATTTCAAAGTTTATTTGATCTATAATCCACTCTACCAACTTTGTTTTTATCCCTTGAATTTTTATAGGTGGAACAAATATCTTTCTTTTCGTCATACCTCCCTCCTTCTCATTTTATTGACATCTACACCTTTAAATCTCAAAAATTCCTCTAAAGAAGTTATTCTCTTCACTTTACCTTTATTATCTTTTATTTTGATTCTTCCATAATTCATCCAATACTCATCAAACCATTTTTCACCATCTTCTCCAAAATATTGCCAAAATATACCTTTACCTTCTAATAATTCTTTAATTCTTTTTACACTGCCGATATTTGCAGTGTTCCCACTTCCGCTTTTATCGCTGGCAATTCTCCATTTTTCCTGAGCAAAAACTATAAAATTCTTAATTACCGATAATATGTTTTCTAATTCTTCAATTTTATACTTTGTTTTTTTATAAGTTTTTATTTTATCGTTCCTTTCGTATAAAATCCCCACTACATAATGTCCAAGATACTCACTATAAGGAAACTGTATATTCTTTTTACTTTGTCTATCGATGAAATATGTCCCATGAGAACCAAGAGTAAAACCATTACATTCATAGGGTTTTCCATTTTTGTATTTTGTGATGTAAGTTGTTTTCAAATCTAAGGCAAATTTTATTGTCTCACTTTTCTTAGAGATAAATGTTATATCAGGATACCAATTTTGCTTATCTGCAAAAATTATTTTATATCCATATCTATCAGCAAATTCCAAAAATTTAGGTAATAGGTGAATTTCAATAACTTTGGAAATAAGCTTCGTATCGTCGGTAAGAGTGTAAATATTTTTGAAAATATCAATAAAACCCTTTATTACCCATTGGGAATCTTGTGTAGAAACATAGTTATTCAACTCTTTAGCAAACAACTGGAGTTGTTCTAAAAATTCCTTTTTCTTATTAATTTTCTCATTAATATTCATCTTAGAACCTCCTTTTTTATTTCTTCCTCAATTAAAGCATAAAGTTTAAAAAGCTTTTGAGAGAATGAAATTAAATTATTTTTATTTCTTTCAAGTTTCACATTTTCATTTATAAATTCGTTTTCATTTTCACTCCATTCATTTTTTGGTTTTAAAGCAACTCTAAAAACCCTTTCTGAAAATTTCAAAATCTCATTAAACTTCCCATCTAAAACCATATTTAAAATTTTAAACTCACCAATCTGATCAAGCAAATTCGCTATACTTTTATTAGAAAGTAATTGAGCAACCTCATAAGGTAAAGAAAAGAAATTAATTTCATCTTTGTATTTACTTACTACTTCAATGCTCATAGAAGTCCATCTTCCAAGTTGTAAGTTTAATTTGATTGCTAATTCTATTAAAGACATTCCAAGAATTTCTTTTAATGTTTTTGCTTGCTTCTTGCTATAAATTGTTTTAGCATATTTATTAAGATACCACATGACTTTAAAAGAAAGGGCATTTATGAAAATTTCGGAATTATCTGAGAGAGAAATTAAAGATTCTTTATGACAAAGAATTAAAGTAATACAAATTAAACATACAGGTGACGAAGACTTCAATTGCCAAAAAGCATTTGGGAATTCACCGATACTTGGACCAAGTTCTTTCAGGTGGGTTATCTGTAAATTTTTTAATCTTTTTTCTAACTTGCTTTCAGGGTCAAAAATTTTTACATTATAATTTCCACATATACTACAAACAATTTCTCTATTGGTTGGATTTACAATTTCTGGAATTTTGCTTATTAAATTTGCAAATTCAAAGTTTTGCCATTCTTCTCGTTGAACCAAATTTTGAAAGGGTGTTTTAGAGGCAAAAAGTTTACCCCATGCTCTAATAAACTTGTATCCAAAATCATCTCCGAATTTATCTCTAAGTTCTTTATATTTTTCTTCGTTTTTCTGCTTCCACTTATTTAAATCTTCATCATCAACAAGGTAATCAACAAGATATTTAATAAACTTCGGAATTTCGGCACTCCCAATTTTTATTTTGTCAAATAAAGATAAATCAATCTTCACACTCCCATCATCTTTTAAAAAATTCTCAACATTTTCTCCACAACTTTCAAGGATTTTTAAAAATCCAATAACACCAGCATTATAAAGCCAATTAGAAGGATATAAAATCAACACTTTAAAATTTTAAAGCTATGCAACAGATAAGTCCAACACGAATGAATCTTTTAAATTTAAGAAGGCAAATTCAAATGGCTATTCAAGGTGCTAACTTATTGAAAAATAAAAGAGATGCTCTTATGAATGAATTTAGAAAGCTAATTACAGTTATTGTTAAGGAAAGAAAAGTTCTTGAAGAAGAATTAAGAAGAAGCATAAATATGTTAATAATAACAATAGGGATTGATGGGAAGGAAGCACTTGAATCAATTGCTTTAAGTTCAGGCAGAAAGCTTGAAATTGAAATGATTCCAAGAAAAGCTTGGGGTGTTAAAGTTACAGAATTTAAATATGGTGATATTATTAAAAGTGCTTTAAAAAGAGGATTTTCTCCAATAAGCATAACTTCAAGAGTTCAATTAACCGCAAGTTCATTTGAAAGAACAATAGATGGAATTTTAAGAGTAGTTCCATTAGAATATAAATTGAGAAAGTTTGGAGAAGAAATAAGAAAAACAAATAGAAGAGTTAATGCTCTTGAGCAAAAACTTATACCTGATATGAGAGAACAAGCAAAATTTATAAGACAAGTTCTTGAAGACAGGGAAAGAGAAGATAAATTTAGATTGAAAATTCTAAAAAAGAAAGCTGAAAAGAAAAAAGAAAGTGAATGATTTTATAATCACAAGAAAATTTCATTTTTCAGCAAGCCATAGATATTATTTAAAAAATCTAACTTATGAGGAAAATTTAAAGCTATTTGGTAAAACAATTTTTGAACATGGTCATAATTATAAAGTTTTTATATCAATTAAAGGAAAAATTGACAATAACACATTTATGGTTATGAATATATCAAAGATAAAGGAAATTGTAAATGAAGTTATTGATAAGCTTTATGACCATAAAAATTTAAATTTAGACAATCCATTTTTTAAGGAAAAACTGCCTTCAACTGAAAACATATCAATTTCTTTTTGGCACTTTTTAAATGATAAATTAAATCTGTATCAAGTTAAAACATATGAAAATGATGAAATTTTTAGCATATATAAAGGAGGTTCTAATGTGATACTTGGAAGAGTTTATAGATTTTCTTGTGGTCATAAATTATATAATGAGAAGCTTTCAAAAGAAGAAAATTTTAAATTATATGGTAAATGCTCAAATGAAAATGGACATGGACATGAATATAAACTTGAAGTTTATATTGAGGGAGAAGTTGATAAGGAAACGGGCTTTGTAATGAATTTAAATGAGCTTGATAAAATTATTTTTGAAGTTTTGGAAGAAATTGACCATAAATTTTTAAATTATGATGTTGATTTCTTTAAGCATAAATTACCAACAACAGAAAATTTATTATTGTTTTTAAAAATGAAGTTAAAACCGAAATTAAAAAATCTTAAAAAATTGAGAATTTTTGAAACTGAAAATAATATATTTGAGATTGAATGCGAATAATTGCTTTTGATATATCAATAAGGAATTTAGGAATTGCTATAACTGAAAATTTAAATTATCTTTTTAGCACTACAATAAAAACGAAAAATGTTCAAACTTCAAAAAGACTAATTTATTTATATGAAAAAACAGAGGAAATTATTGATAAATTTAAACCAAATTTGGCAATTCTTGAAAGCGTAATTTATCATAAAAATGTTAAAACACTGATTTTGTTATCTAGTGTTAAAGGTGTAATTCAGTTATTATTGGAGAAGAAAAATATAGAAATTTTTGAAATTAGTCCAACTTCACTTAAATTATCAATTTCAGGCTTTGGAAGGTCAAAAAAGCATCAAATTCAATTTATGACAAAGGCTATTTTCAAACTAAATGAAAAATTAGATGAGCATCAAAGTGATGCTCTTGCTTTGATATGGGCATTTTTTAATAAAAATGATTTGGGGATTAAAAGGTAAAGTTTATAAATTCTTTGGAAATAAGCTAATTCTTGAAGTTTCAAATGTTTATTTTGAAATTATTGTTCCTTTCAAATATAAGCTTGAAGAAAATAGTGATATTTTTATTTGGACACAAATGATATTTAATGAAAGTGGTTTTAATTTATATGGTTTTTTAAGTGAAAGTGAAAAAATTTGGTTTAATGAGTTAATTAAAATTTCAGGTATTGGACCAAATGTTGCTATTAACATAATTTCACAAATAGATTTAAATGAATTTCAAGAAATTGTAATTAAGGAAGATTTTAAAAGTTTAACAAGACTTAAAGGTATAGGTAAAAAAATAGCTGAAAGAATAATTTTTGAAATGAAAGATAAAGTTCAAATGTTGCCATCTGAAACTTCAAAGTTTACAGAAGATTTTATAACTGCTTTAAATGTTTTATTAAGTCTTGGTGTTGATTACAATAATGCTAAAAACTCTTTAATATCTGTTCTAAAAGAGAAAGGAAATTTAAAAGCAGAAGAGCTAATAAAGTTAGCATTAAATAAAATGAAAATGAAGTAGAAATTTTTATAGTGTGAAGTCTTACATAAACTTTAATGCTTTATTTAATAAGAGATCTTCGCCCTGAAACATAAAAATTGGTATTTTAAAGCTGAAGGCTTAAATATAGGGTGGGGGAACAACCTGTGAAGATTTTAAAAAATTATAGTTTTTATTGGGGGTTATAAGCGGAAGGCTTGATTTTAGAATCGTATTTTCAGAATTATTGAACAAGGCATAAACTTTATGCTTTGTCCAATAAATGGTGTTAAGTGGTTGATTATCAAGAACTTATAAAAATTTCAGGAAATTATTGATTTTATTGGGGGTTTATTTAGGGGGCGAAAGCCCCCTGCCGAAAGTAAATATGCTTTAAAATTTTAAAATCAACTATGAAGGAAAAATATAAAAATTCTTCTATTTTAGAAGTTGATATTGAAAATGTTTTAAGAGAACTTTCCAAAGAAATAAGGATAAATAACATAAACTCCATTCGTGATTATTTAATTGAATTTCCTGATATTATAGATATTATCCCAAAAGCTGTTAATTCTGCTAAAAAGTACTTTCCAAATGCTCAAATTGTTTTAGATTTTTATATTGATCCAGAAATTGATGATAAGTATCCTATAATATATGTCCGAGCGGAAGATTATGATGATAAATTTATGGAGCTTTTAAATAAAGCGGAAGAAGATTTTATGGAAGATCTTATTGGCAAAAAAGGTTGGATTTTATTAACTACTGATTTTGGGAAACCTGATGAATGAATTTGATTGGAGGGAGTATTTAAATTTAGCAAAATTTCTTTTAGATTTAAGAGGTTCAGGAATATCAAAAGAAGCATTATATCGTTGTGCTGTTAGTTATGGTGAGGATATAATCCAAATTCTTAAATAAGAATTGATTATCAAAAGCTGAAAAGAGGGATTTTTTAAAGCCATAGGCTTAATTTCATAGTTTCACCTTTAAAATTTTAAATGAAATTAAAATTCTTCCTTAACTTAATCAAAGAAATTATAAAAATTAGGTTTAATATGAGAGAAGTAGCGTTTAAAGTTCAGAAAATTGATGATAATTTTGTGGTTTTGGGAAATGCTTATGCTTATATTTATCTAATTAAAGTAAATAATTTAAATATCTTAATTGATACGGGAACAGCATTTTTTGGCAATAAAGTAAAGGATTATTTAAAATCTGAAAGTATTGAAAAAATAGACTATCTGCTTTTAACACATTCACATTACGACCATATTGGAGGTGTTCCAATAATTTTAAAAAATTTTAAGGTAGAGCATATATTTGCTCATAGTTATTTTAAAAATGTTTTTAAGAGTCAGAAAGCCATTAGTGTAATAAATAATTTAAATAAAATAGAGCTTAGTGTTTTAGATCCATTTTTAAAGTATGAGTTTGAGCCTTTTGAAATTACAAATGAAGTTAAAGAAAATGATTTTTTAGACTTTGGAAAAATTAAAATTTTATTTTATGAAACACCAGGTCATACGAGGGATTCTGTTTCCTATTATATATTACCTTATAAAATTATTATCCCAGGTGAAGCAATCGGTGTTCCTAATAAGGATGATACTTATATTCTACCCCAATTTTTATCAAGTTTTGAGAATTATATTGAAAGTATTAATAAAATCAAGAATTTAGATATTGAAATCATTGGACTTCCTCATGAGCATTTAATTTTCGGTAAAGAAAATGTTAAAAATTACATTCAATTATCCTTAAAAACAACTTATGAATATGCTAAAATAATTGAAGACGCAATTATGGAATACAAGAATTTTGATAAAATTTTAGATTATTTAACCGAAGAAATTCACCAAAAGAAAAATATAAGACAACCTATCCATGCTTTCAGAGAAAATTTGAAAGCTCAAATAATAGCAATTTCAAGGTTCAAAAATTTAGAAATTAAATTTTAGCTATTAGTTCTTTTAGGAATTGAACTTTCTTATTAGCAATTTCTCTCGGGAGTAGCTCAAAATCACAAGAACCTGAAATAATGATAAATGTTGGTTTTAGTTCATTTAGAATTTTATCCAAAACAATTTTTACATCTTCATAAGTTTCAATTATTGAGTTTGTATTATCTAAAATTCCAGCTAATATGCCAATATCTTTTCTATTGAAGTTTTTAGCAATTATCTCAATATCATTAAATGTAAAATCTATGCCAATTCCATCAATTTCAAATTTTAAAATTTCTTTTAAAAATTCAGATACATCTGAAAAATATGTATTTAATATAATTTTCCCTTTAATTTCTTTTCTTATCATTTCAAAAAATTTTCTTAATTCTGAAAATAAGTCATAATCTTTATAAAAACCAAGAGAAGGTTCTTGAAAATAGAAATAATTATATCCCTTCTCTTCAAGTAATTTTAAAATTGTTTTTAGCATATTACTTATTTTATCCGAATAATAGTTTTCTGAAAAGTACTTGAAAATTCCAAGTGAGGGCAAAATTGCTAAATTTCCAAATTTAAAGTAATTTTTAATCCAACTCTCAGCATTTTTTATTTCAAAATCATTAAATTTTAGAATTCTATAAAATGTATTTGTTTCAAAATATCTTTTAAGACCATTAACTTCTGATTTTGTTAATTCTGAAAAAGGTCTTAATAAGTCCTGCCAATTTAAAAGTCCATCCGATATTATTTTAAATCCTTTTTGTAGCTCTTTTAAGCTTTCATAATCTTCTTCATAAGCTATTAATAGTTCTTCATATTTGATTCTGTTTCTTTCATAATCTCTTGTTGCTTTTATAAGCTTTTCACTTCTTGGGTACTTTCCATTTAAGGATATTAATTTCTCCATTTCCATACCTCCTTTATTCTATGAACTGCATATGCTGCGACTTGTAAATTATTATACATTACATGCTCAACATTTATTCCTATGTTTTCCATATTTAAAAAGCATAGCTCTTGAAATAAACTTTCAATAATTTCAATACTTCTCTTTTCAAGCTTTTTCTCATCTTCTAATAAATAATTTTCAATTTCCTTAGGAACATATACACCAAGCCATTTTAAAAATTCTAAATCCTTTCTTTGACTTACAGGAGCAAAACTAATGTAAATTTTTGATGGTTTTATGTTTTCTTCTTCGCATAATTTAAAATATTCATAAATAACTTTTTTAGCATTTTCCAATTCAAATACAATTTGTGAAATAAATGCTTTCATTCCTGCTTTTGTTTTTTCAAGTAGTTTTTTTGATTCGTCTTTTCTATGAAATATAGTAATTCCATATATATTTTTAAAATAGTTTTTTGCTATTAATGTTGCTGGAATTGGATGATAGCCTGGATATTTAATTTTTGAACTTTCCCCTCCAACAATTAATAAATAATTAAAACTTTTTGAATTTTCCTTAATCCAATCTTCAAACTCTTCTTTTTCCATAATAACTGAAATTTTATTTAAGATAATTTCAACAGAATTATCAAAGTTTTTAATTATTTTTCCAAATTCAGCATTATCAAATTTCATTTTATAAGGAATGATTCTTTGACCTCTACTTCTTTCCTCTATAACTTCTGGAATACTTATGAAATCAATATCAAGAATCTTCGTTATATTAGCTACTTCAAAAGCTTTTCTTTCAATTTTTGATATATCCCATTCTAAGGGTGGAGGGATTACTGTAAAAATTATTTCTAATTGATTACAATTCATAAAATCTGATAATTTTAAAGGGCTATAAAATTTTCATAGTTTGTTATCTATAATAACAAAGTCGGAGGAAGAAACCAAAAAATTTGCTTATGAATTTGCTAAAAAATTAAATTTAGAGCATTTGCCTATCATAATAAGACTGATTGGTGAGGTTGGAAGTGGTAAAACTACATTTACAAGAGGTTTTTTAAAGTTTTTTAATATTGAGAATGTAAGAAGTCCAAGTTTCACAATTATAAATGAATACAATGCTAATAATTTAAAAATATATCATATTGATTTTTATAGATTAAAGGGTTCTGAATTTGAAAATTTAGGAATTGATGAGATTTTAATGAAAAAAGCAATAATTATTATTGAATGGCCTGAAAATGTTAATTTAAATTTTGAAAAAACAATTGATATTGAATTTGAAATTTTGTCAGAAAATGAAAGAAGAATTACAATTTTTTTTTAAACCTTTGATGAGGAAATACAAACAAATCCACCTTCTTTGTGAAATCCCTCTTTTATTTCAAAATTTTCAATTGGCTTTTCATCTTGTGGTTTTTCAAAAAGCGTTGTTAAAACTTTATTAATTTTAAATTTTGATAATTCTAACATAGCACAAATTTCATAATAAGAGTAAAAAAATGCCTTTTGATATAATGGATGTTCCTTTTTATTTTTATAAAATTGTGCCCAAGGTGAGTCCCAAAGTATTAATCCAAGAACTAATTTTCCATCATTTTTTAAAACTCTATAACTTTCTTTCAAAACTAAAAATGGTTCTTTTACAAAACAAAGTGAAACGACTATTAAAACCAAGTCAAATACTTCATTTTTAAATGGTAATTGCTCACCCTTTGATTTTAAAACTACAATATTTCTACTTTTAGCGACTTTTAGCATATTAAACGAAATATCTACCCCATATTTTACATTTAGTTTTTCAGCAAATCTTCCTGTTCCAACACCTATTTCAAGCCCTCTATTAAAAGAACCTATAATTTTATTTAAACATTGAAGTTCTAAATTATAAGCACTCTTACCAAATGGTTTTTCAAACCATTCATCGTACTTTTGATAATAACTATCAAATATATTCATTTTTGAAAAATTGGCTTTAAAACCCAATAAAGTCCAATAAAAAATAGTATAGAAAAGTAAATAATATCCATCAGTTCCCAACCTTTTGTAAATAATAATAGAGGTTTATAACATCAGTAGGCTTAATTCCAGGAATTCTTAAAGCCTGACCAAGTGTTTTTGGCTTATATTTCATAAGCTTATCTTTTCCTTCGTTAGATATATTGGAGATTAAATTATAGTTTATATCATTTGGAATTATGTATTTTTCAATTTTTTGAAGTCTTTTTGCTTCTTCTAATAATCGTTTAATATATCCTTCATACTTAACCTCAATTTCAATTTTTTCAATTAAAGTTCTATCCTCAACTTTACCATATCCCCATCTTAATAAATGCTCATATCTAACATTATTTCTTTTTAGTAAATCAAATAAGCTTATACTATCTTTAACTTCTGCCTCTCCTATCTCCTTCAATTTAGGATTTATTTCAAATGATTTAACCCTTACTTCCCTTAATCTTCTAATCTCATTATTAACAATATCTATTTTTTCTTTTATTAACTTATAATCTTCATAACTTAAAAGCCCAAGCTTATAACCATACTCTGATAATCTATCATAAGCATTATCCATTCTATGAATCAATCTATATTCATTTCTACTTGTTAGCATCCTATAAGGCTCATCTGCTCCTTTTGTGATTAGATCATCAATAAGGACACCAATATATCCATCTTGTCTTGTTAAGTAAAATGGCTCTTTGTTAAGTGCTCTTAAAGCAGCATTTATTCCAGCAATTATTCCTTGACTTGCCGCTTCTTCATATCCCGTAGTTCCATTTATTTGACCTGCTAAAAATAAATTTTCTAATTTCTTCGTTTCAAGCCAGGGATAAAGCTCTCTTGGATCTACAAAATCATATTCAACCGCATAGCCTGGTCTTAAAATAATAGCATTTTCAAGACCTGGAATTGTTCTTAACATTTCATATTGAACTTCCAAAGGTAAAGATGTTGAAAATCCATTTAAGTACCATTCATTAGTATCTCTACCATCAGGTTCTAAAATAATTCTATGGCTTTTTACTTCTTTGAAAAATTCAATAACTTTTGTCTCAAAGCTTGGACAATACCTAGGACCTTTACTCTTAATCAAACCATTATACATTGGAGCTAAATGAATATTTTTCATAACAATATCATGGGTTTTTTCATTTGAATATGTGACATAACAAGGAATTTGCTCTATTTTTAAATATGGATTTCTAAATGAAAAACCTCTTGGAGGATTATCAGGCTCATCAATTTTAAGTTTTGAAAAGTCAATAGTTCTACCATCAATTCTTGGAGATGTTCCTGTTTTTAATCTTGATATATTGAAAATTTCCCTTAATTGTTTTGAAAGTTCAATTGAAGGAGATTCTCCAAGCCTTCCCGCAGGCTTAGTATTATAACCAACATATATTTTTCCTCCAAGAAATGTTCCTGTCGTTAAAACAATTGCCTTAGCATAAAATTCATAGCCAAGAGATGTTTTAAGTCCTATAACTCTATATTTGTCAATAATTAAATTAACAACTTCTTCTTGAAAGACTGTCAAATTCTTTGTATTCATTACAACTTTTTTCATTCTTTCTCTATAAGCTTTTCTATCTACTTGTGCTCTTAACGACCAAACTGCAGGACCTTTTCTAACATTTAGCATTTTTGTAGATATAGCACATTCATCAGTTGCTAATGCAATTTCTCCTCCAAGAGCATCTATTTCCTTAATAAGATGAGCTTTTGCTATTCCACCCATGGCGGGATTACAAGACATTTGTCCAATTTTATCAATATCCAAAGTTAGCAATAGTGTTTTTAAACCCATTCTTGCACTTGCTAAACTCGCTTCAATACCTGCATGTCCTCCACCAACAACAATTACATCAAAATTTTTTTCTATCATAAAGCTATAAATTTTAAAGCTATTTGGAGATTGCCTTATAAAGTAAAGTCTTTTCCTTTAAAATTTTTATATTGAAAAAAATTCTTATAACTGGTTGTGCTGGATTTATTGGATATAAGGTTTGTGAGTTGTTTTTAAAAAATAATTATAAAGTCATAGGCATTGATAATTTTGACCCATATTACGATTTATCACTAAAAGAGTATCGCATAAACTATTTGAAAAATTATGAAAATTTTGATTTTATTCTTTCTGATATTAGAGATAAAGAAGGTTTAAGAAACATATTTAAAATCTACAATTTTGAAGGTATTATAAATCTTTCAGCAAAAGCAGGTGTAAGAAATAGTTTGTTAAATCCAAAGGATTATTTTGAAGTAAATGTTATTGGAACCTTAAATCTTTTAGAGCTTATGATTGAATTTAATGTAAGAAAAATTGTTTTAGCATCCACATCATCAATATACGCTGGACAAAAACCACCATTTAAAGAAGATATGAAATGCGATAATATGCTTTCTCCTTATGCTGTAAGTAAAAAATCTGCTGAAAATTTAATTTGGACTTTTCATTATCTATATGGAATATCTGCTATTGTTTTAAGATACTTTACAGTTTATGGACCTGCTGGAAGACCAGATATGAGCATATTTAGATTTGTTTATTGGGCAATAAATGATGAAGAAATTACAATATATGGTGATGGTAGTCAAAGAAGAAGCTTTACTTATATAGATGATATTGCTATTGGAACTTATCTTGCTTATCAATTAGAAGGTTTTGAAATTATAAATCTTGGAAATGATGAGGATAATAAGCTAATTGATGTTATTAAAATTATTGAGAAAATTTTAAATAAAAAACTAAAAATAAAATATGAGCCTTTTAATAAAGCTGACTTATATGAAACAAAAGCAGACATAACAAAAGCTAAAAATATATTAAATTGGGAGCCGAAGGTTAAAATTGAAGAAGGTTTAAAAATGACAATAAATTGGTTTTTATCAAATAATATAAAAATATCATTATGAAGTTTTCAGCGATAATTTTAGCAGGAGGAAAAGGTTTAAGATTTGGTGGATATAAGCAATTTTTAAAAATTTTTGATATTCCAATTTATGAATTTTCAATAAAGGCATTTGAAAACTTAGTAGATGAAATAATTTTAGTTATTCCAGAAGGTTTTTATTTAGATTTAAAAAATGTAAAAATTGTTTATGGTGGTCAAACGAGAGCAAATTCAAGTTATAATGGGATTATAAATTCAAGTGGAGATTTTGTTTTAATTCATGACGCAAGCAGACCAAATGTAAGTAAAGAGTTAATTTTAAGAATTAAAGAAGAATTATTAAAAGGAAATAATGCTGTTGTGCCATTTATTGAAGTTAGGGACACTGTAAGAGATAAATTTGGTAATGAAATAAATAGAGAAAATTTAATGTTAATTCAAACACCACAAGGATTTAAAAAACATTTAATTAAAATTGCTTATGAAAAGGCATTTGAAAGCAATATAAATGGAACAGATGATGCATTTTATTATAAAACATTCATTTCAAACGATATTAAATATATTAATGGAGATTTTGAAAACTTTAAAATTACATTTAAAGATGACATTAAAATTTTGGAAAGTTTTTTTATGAAAAATATAAAAGTTGGTTTTGGATATGATATTCATCCACTTGTTGAAAATAGGAAACTTATTATTGGTGGTGTTGAAATTCCATCTAATTTTGGAGCTTTTGGTCATTCTGATGGAGATGCTCTTATTCATGCAATTATTGATAGTTTAAGTGGAATTATTTTGAATAAAAGTATAGGTGAAATTTTTGCTGAAAATGAAAAGAATAAAGATGCTTATAGTTTAAACCTACTTAAAGAGTTTTCAAGTAGCTTAAAAGGCTATAAAATTATTAGTATAGATGCAGTTATTATACTAAAAGAACCAAAATTAACACCTTATATTGACAAAATGAAAGAAAACATTAGTCAGGTTTTAAAATTAAATAAGGATTCCATTTCAATAAAACCAAAAAGCGGAAATAACTTAAAAAATGAATTTATTGAGTGTTATGTAGTTAGCACAGTTCTGCTCTAAAATTTTATAACTTAATGAAGTTAATTATTGTAGAAAGCCCAAGTAAAGCAAAAACGATAAGTAAATTAATAAAAGGATATTTAGTAAAAGCTACACTTGGTCATATTGTAGATTTACCTGAAAATAAAATGGGAGTGGATTTAAACAATTTTGAAATGTTTTTTGTTCCTATAAAAGGAAAAAATAAAATTATTAAGGAGCTTAAAGAAGTTGTTAGTAAATCTGAAATAGTTTATATTTCAACGGATCCTGATAGAGAAGGTGAAGCAATTGCTTATCATATAGTCCAAAGAACAAAACCTAAAAACTATAAAAGAATTGAAGTTCATGCTATTATAGAAGAGGAAATTAAAAAAGCTCTTTCAAATCCAAGAGATATTGATTATAATAGAGTTTATTCACAATTTTCAAGAAGATTGATTGATAGAATTGTTGGATATTTTTTATCACCGCTCGCAAGTAAAACAATTGGAGGCAGATTGTCCGTTGGTAGAGTTCAAAGTCCTGCTTTAAGACTTATTGTTGAAAGAGAAAGAGAAATAAGAAACTTTAAGCCTCAAACATATTATCAAATTCAAGTAATATATAAGAAAGACAACTTAACATTTATAGCAAAATTAAATAGAAATATAAAAGAAAAGGAAGAAGCTGAAAAAATTTTTAAGGAAATTGAAGAAAGTGAGCATGTTGTTTATAAAATTATAGAAATTGAGCAAAAAGAAGCACCACCTGAGCCATATAGAACTGCTACACTTCAGCAAGATGCAAGTAAAATTTTAGGAATTAGCCCTGAAGAAACTATGAATATAGCTCAATTTTTATATGAAAATGGCTATATTACTTATCATAGAACTGATAGTGTTAAGATAAATGAAGAAATTATTAGTAAAATTCGTGGATATATAAAGAATAAGTTTGGAGAGGATTATTTAGCTAAAAAAATTAGAATTTTTAGAACAAGGAAATTTGCTCAGGAAGCGCATGAGGCAATAAGACCTTCTATAATAAGTCCTAAGAGAGAGCCAAACAATTTAAATTTAACAGGAAAAGCAAAAAAAATTTACGAGCTTATTTGGAATAGAGCAATAGCAAGTCAAATGGAAAGTGCTATTTGGAAAAAAATAAAGTACATAATAAAAGCAGGAGAAAATGAGCTTATAGCAGAAGGAAAGTTCATTTTATTTGAAGGATGGAGAAAAATTTATCCTGAAATTGAGATGAATATTATACCGAAATTAAATGAAAATGAAAAACTAAATAAAATAAAAGTTGAATTATTAGAAAAACAAACCCAACCCCCACCAAGATGGACGGAAAGCACACTTATTAAAATGCTTGAAAAACTTGGTATAGGAAGACCATCAACTTATGCTCAAATTATTAAAACATTAAAGAAAAGAAAATATGTAAAACTAAAAAATGGCGTTTTTTATCCTACGGAAATTGGAGAAAAGTTAATAGATTGGTTAAGTAAAGAATACCCTTGGGTGATAGATTATAAATTTACTGCTGATATGGAAGAAAAACTTGACCTTGTGGAAGAGGGAAAGCTAAATTGGAAAGATGTAGCAAATGAAATATATCAGAAATTAAAGGATGTTGAAAGTAAAATTAAAGATAATAAACCAACGGAAAAGCAATTGGAATTTGCTCAGAAGTTAGCCAAAGATCTAAATTTAGATTTAAGTGAAGAGGTTAAAAATAATAGAGCAAAGCTTTCAAGATGGATTGACCAAAATAAACCACCAACGAAAAAACAATTAGAATTTGCCCAAAAATTAGCCAAAGAATTAAATTTAGATTTAGATGAAAACATTATGAAAAATCAAAAAAAACTTGAAAAGTGGATAAAAAATAATATAAAACCAACAAAGAAACAAATTGAATTATTAAATAAGTTTAAAGAGCAAGGCTATGAAATACCAAATGAAGCCTTTGAAAGTTTTCAGAAAGCAAAGGAAATGATAAATAGGATAATTAAAAAGAGAAAAAAATAAGCAATTTTAATTGAATTGCCTTTAAATAATCCTTCGGAAGGGGGCTTTCACCCCCTTAAATTCCCTATTCCCTACTTCACAGCAATTTTCACATTCTTGTTATTAACTTTTAAAATATAAATCCCACTACTTGGCACTTTAAATGAGATTTCATTATTATTTATCCTTCCTCTTATAATCTCCCTTCCAAGAAAGATTTGTTTTCTTTGTTAAATAGTTATTGAATTTATGGGGAATTAGTAGGGAGCGGAAGCACTCTGCTGTGCTTTGTCCAATAAATAGTGTTAAGTGATTGAAAACTAATAACTTGTAAAAACTTTAATAAAATTATAGGTTTTACGGGGGGAAATTTAAGGGGGGCGAAGTTTTAAGGCGAAGCCTTATTTTTAGGGTGGGTGGGAAAAATAAAGAAAAATAAATAGTTTTGGAATTATTGGACAATTCAAAAAAAACTTGCTTTAAAATTTTAACATTATGAAATTAAAAAACAAAATTTGTTATATAGCTGGTGGGACAGGAAAGGTTGGAAAAGGAATTGTTAGGGAGTTTTTGAGTGAAGGGGCATATGTTATTGTTTCATCAAGATTTAAGGAAAAATTGGAAAATTTAGAAAAAATTTTTGCTAATGAAAAATTGTTTTTTATTTGTGAAAATATAGGCTCGGAGGAAGGTGCTGAAAAAATAAAAAATTATATTTTAAATAAATTTGGAAAAATTGATGTTGTTGTTGCTTCAATTGGAAGTTGGTGGTCTGGAAAAAAAATTATAGATTTAGATTTAAAGACTTATGAAGAAGTAATGTTTCAAAGACTTACAACACATTTTATTTGTGCTAAAACATTTTTAAAATATATGGTTGAAGTCAATAAAGGTGTTTATACACTAATTGGTGGATTTCATGCACAAATTCCACTTAAAGAAGCTGGAATTATATCAATAGCAGGGGCAGGTGAAATCATGCTTACAAAAGTTCTATATGAGGAGCTTAAAAATTACAATATAAGAATAAATGAAGTCTTGCTTCCACCTGTTGGACAAAAAATAACTGAAAATGATATTGGAAAATTTTTAGCTTACTTATGCTCAGATGAAGCTTATATGATAAATGGTCAAATCATAAGTCTTTATGGAGATTGATATTGAATATTTAAAGCAAAAACAAATTGAACTTAGCAAAAAAGTGATTATTAAGCCTTTGGATATTGAAATAAAATATATAGCGGGTTGTGATTCTGCATTTAGAGGCGATTTAATAAATTCTGTATTTGTTGTTTTAGATTTTAAAACATTATCTATTGTTGAAATAAAGAATATAACATCAAATGTTAATTTTCCATATATTCCAGGATTTTTGGCTTTTAGAGAAGTTCCAAATCTTATTAATGCTTACGAAACCCTAAGAATAAAACCAGACTTAATAATGGTTGATGGTCATGGAATAAGTCATCCAAGAGGGCTTGGAATAGCAAGTCATTTAGGTGTTATCTTAAATAAACCGACAATTGGAGTAGCTAAAAGCATTTTAGTAGGTAAATATAAAGAGCCTTGTAAAATTAAAGGATGTAAAGAAATTGTATATTTTAATAATAAGGCAGTAGCTTATGCATTAAGAAGTAAGAATAATAGCGATGTTATATTTGTTTCGCCAGGACACCTTATAGATCTTGATAGTGCATTATCTATTGTTTTAAAAACCATAAAAAATTATAAATTGCCTGAACCTACAAGGATTGCTGACTATTATTCAAGGAAGTTTTAATGATACCAATAGCTGAAATTTTTTATTCAATTCAAGGGGAAGGTAAATTTGTTGGTGTTCCTTCATTATTTTTAAGGTTTGCTGGTTGTGATGTTGGTTGTATTTGGTGTGATACAAAAGAAGTTTGGATGAAAGGAAAGCCTTATGATAAAAAAAATTTGATAGATTTAATAAAAAGCAAATCTAATAAAAACATTCATCTAATTTTAACAGGAGGAGAACCTTTGATTTACAATAACTTCATAAATGAGCTTGTAAAATTGGTTGTTAATGATTTTAATTTAATTGAAATTGAGACATCAGCAACGAGAGTTCCTTATGGATTTATAAGAGATTGTGAAAGAGTTTTCTTTAACACATCTCCAAAACTAAAAAATTCATTAGTTAAGGATGAAAAAAGAATAAATAAATTAGCAATAGATTTCTTTTTAAATTCTAAAAGAGCAATTTTTAAATTTGTTGTTGAAAATGAAAGGGATGTTATTGAAATAATTGAGGATTTTGTTAAACCATTTAAAATTCCTAATGAGCTAATTTACTTAATGCCTCAATCAAAGAATAGAGAAGAATTTTTAAAATTAAGCCCTATTATTGTTGAATTATGTAAAAAGTATCAGTTTAATTTTTCTCCAAGACTCCAACTTGTTATTTGGGATAAAGCAGTAGGTGTTTAGATAGATAGCCAAAGCTTTAATTTTATGATGAGTGGAAAAACCAAGGCGACGACTTATTACTTTGCTTGGTGAAAGCCCCCCAAGGCATAAAAATGGGTATTTATAAGCCAGAGGCTTAATTTAAGGGTGGGTAGGGAAAATAAGAAATAATCTATATTTCAGAGTTATTGTACAAGGCAACAGCTTACTGCTTTGTCCAATAAATAGTGTTAAGTGATTGATAATCAATAAGTTATGAAAATTTTAAAAAATTATAGTTTTTATTGGGGGTTCATTTAAGGGGGCGAAAGCCCCCTGCCGAAAAACGGGTATTTATAAGCCGTAGGCTTATTTTCAGGGTGGGTGGGGAAAATAAGTAATAATCTATATTTTAGAATTACTAGACAATGCAAATGCAACCGAAATTTATGCTTTAAAATTTTTGCTATGGTTGAGCTGTTAATTTCTTTGGTGTTTGAGAGAGGATGGGATAAATTACCAACTAAAATATATCTCCCAAAAGCTCAAAATCCTTCTATCGCTTCAATAGGTCCTGAATATCTTGGAGGAGTTGTTGGAAATTGGTATTTATATCAGCTTACAGGAGTGCTTTATGGAAATGGAACTTCAAGAGATAGTATATTCTCAGTAGAGCCAGCAATAACACCTTATTGTGATGCTCCAAATGTAGCATTTAGGGTTGAAAAAATCGTTTCAGATAGCTTCCCAAGTGGTAGATATGATACTACATTTCAATATGTAAGAAATGATTCTGCCGCTGTCTATGGAGGAATTGTCGTTTATAAAATACTTCAAAATACATGGCAAGGAATAGATACTTGTATAGTACTATTAAATACACCTTATCCAATTCCAAGTGTTGATGATGATGCAATTCCTGATACTGTTTGGTATAGGTCATCACCAGGAAACCTAATTTCAAAAAATGCGGATACAGTTTATAGCAGAGTTGAAATTAGATATAAAGTAAAAACGACATCTACTATTTCTGGCATTCCAATGGATTCTATTTTAGCTTACGATAGATATAAGTTTAGATTTCGTGAAAACTATGGTTTCTGGTTAATTAAACTTGATACAAGTTATGTAGTTTTTTATGTAACTGGCTTTGGTGCTTTTCCAACAACTTTGGCTAATGTTTATACAAAGACACTTCAGCAAACTAATGTTTCAATTCCTGAATCTAACTTGTCATATAAAATAATAAACAACACTATTTACTTTGATAGAACTTACAAGGGTTATATTTACATTTATAAGCCTGATGGGAGAATGTACAAATCAATTTTCCTTAATGGAAAATCTCTTGACCTTTCAAGCTATAAAGGACTTTATATTATAAAACTTGGTCAAAACTATATAAAATTTATAAATAGATAGGGGGTTATCGCCCCCTTATAATTTCATTAAGAACATTTATTATTTCTTCATCTGTATAATGCTCTAATTTTTCAGCAACATTATGACTTCTAAGATAAGCCTCCCATAATTCATGAGCCTTTATTATATTCATAACTAAAACTTTACCTTTTTCTGTGAATTTAATTTTATCTTCCTCAATTTCAACTATTCCAAGTTTAATAAATTTTGAAATTTCCACATTTTTTATATCTGAAACTTTTAAACCATTTTCTGAAAGTTCATAAAGTAATTTTAATTTATCTTGCCATTCTATCATTTTCCTTCTTTTGTAATTCCTTAAAATTTTAATAATTATACCTTCTTTTGGAGAAATAATCATTACTAAAATAAAAAATATCGTTAAAATTACAACGATTGCTGGACCACTTGCAACATTAAGATAATATGAGCTGTAAAGTCCAAGAATAACCGAAGTTGAGCTTATTAAAATTCCGAACTTAATAATATCTGAAATTCTTTTAAAAATCAAATAACCAATAGCTGATGGAATAATTAAAAGTGCTACTGCTAATATAATACCAACTGCTACAACAGCAGAAACAACACTTATAGAAACCAAAATAATCATAAAGTACCTAAATAAACTATCAGGAAAACCGTAAAGTTTAAAAAGTGTTTGATTAAATGTCCAAAGAACAAATTCTTTAAAAAATAGAGCAATTGAAAATATAACAATAACCGCAATCAATGAAACTAAAATAATATCAGAATTTCTAATAGCAATAACATTTCCAAATAAAATGTGATATAAATCTATGTCCTTTGACCTTATCAAACTCATAATTGCTACACCAAGAGCAAAAGCACCACTTAGTCCTATTCCAAGTGCAGTATCACCTTTAATTTTGGTTTTACTCTCTATAAAGCCAACAAATATAGCAGTTAAAATTGCACTAAAAACTGCTCCAATAAAGAAAGGAATTTTTAAAATATAAGCAATTGCAATACCAGGAAGAACTGCATGTGAAATAGCATCTCCTAATAATGACCATCTTTTACTAATTAAAAACGGAGAAATAAAAGAGCTTGTAATAGCAATGATTATTGAAGTAAATAATGCCTTAATAAAAAATTGATAATGAAGTGGCTCAAACATAACTAAATACCTACAAGCTTCTCACTATAAAGTTCAAATAGATTTTCATTTGTTAAGACTTCATTTGGTTTGCCTATGGCTATTATTGTTCTATTTAATAAAATTAATTCGTCATAATTTTTAACTCTTGCTAAATCATGGTCAATTATGATAATTGTTTTGTTATTACTTTTAAGCTCATAAAAAATTTCAAATAAATTTCTTTCTGTTAAAACATCAACATTAGCAAATGGTTCATCAAGTAAGTAAATATCTGCATTTTGGCAAATTGCTCTTGCAATTAAAACTCTTTGTTGTTGCCCTCCTGAAAGCTCAGAAATTTGCCTGTTTCTTAAATGATAAATATTTAACTTTTTAAGAGCATTTATGGCAATTTCTTTATCTTGTTTTGATGGTCTTTTTAATAAACCAAGATGAACATATCTACCCATTAAAACTACTTCAAAAACAGTTATAGGAAAGTCCCAATCTACAATTTCCTTCTGTGGTACATAAGCTATTTTTTCTCTAACCTCTTTAAATGATTTATTATTGAAAAATTCTATTTCTCCACTTTCTGCTTTTGTAAGTCCTAAAATTGATTTGAATAATGTGCTTTTACCTGCACCATTAGGTCCAATAATACCATATATTTTCCCTTCTTCAAATTCTAAATTTACATCTATTAAAATAGGGTTTAATTCATAATATACTGTTAAATTCGCTATCTTTAAGCTTTTCATCGCATTCTCCATTATAGTTTTTTCCCGTTAAGCCCTCATATATTGCCTTTATATTATGAATTTGCATTTTTATATAAGTTTCTGCATTGGAACCTTCTTTCCCGACCGAATCGCCATAAAGCTTTTTACCAATCCTTATTTTTGTTTCTTTCGCTATACTTTCCATAATTCTTGGATTAACCGTTGTCTCAATAAAGACTGCTTTTGCTTTCTTTTGCTTTATTAAGTCAATAAGCTTCTTTATTTCTTTGGCAGAAGGCTCATCCTCAGTTGATATTCCCCATATACTACCTATGAATTCAAAACCATATCTTTTTGAAAAATAGCTATAAGCATCGTGGGTTGTAATAAGCTTTCTATCTTCATTTGGAATTTTTGAAACAACACACCTTATGAATTCATCTAATTTTTTAAGTTTTTTTACATATTTTTCATAATTTTTATTATAAATCTCCTTGCCGTCTGGATCAGTGGAAATCAAAAAATCTCTTATATTCTTGACATACTCCATAGCAAGAATAACATCCATCCAAAGATGTGGATCATTATTAGATGGCTCAATATTTTTAGCAACTTCAAAGTATATAGCATTTTCTCTTTTGTTTGAAATTAACTTTAAGAGCCAATTTTCAAGATGATGACCATTTGCTATAATAATATCAGCTTTTGAAATTCTAATTATATCAGAGGGAATAGGCTCATAAGTATGTGGATCCCCACCAACAGGAACTAAACTTTCAACGCAAATTCTATCTCCTCCTATTTCCTTTACAAAATCGTACAAAATAGTAATTGTCGTAATAACTTTTAACTTACAACCCTTTGGGTAATGATATAAAATTCCTTCATAAGGATTTATACAACCAAATAATAAAAATAACCCAAAAAATCTTTTAGACATTCCTAAAATTTTAAAGGATAATTCCTAAAAATTTTAGCCTTGTCCAATAATTCTGAAAGTATTTATTTTTCTTCATTTTGCCCACCCGCCCTAAAAATAAGGCTTCGGCTTAAAACTTTTGCCCCCTAAATGAATCCCCAATAAAAACTATAATTTTTTAAAATTTTCATAACTTATTGATTATCAAGAACTTAACACTATTTATTAGACAAATCAAAAAATTTTTTGCGCTATAAGGCTTAACACTTTATTTATTTTTCATTTTGTTTTATTTTAAATAACTCTAATGGTATTGGAAAGGCAATTGTTGTAGTTTTTTCAGATGAAATTTCAATTAATGTTTGTAAATATCTTAATTGTATTGTTATTGGATTTTGAGCTAATATATCGGCAGCCTCTCTTAACTTTTGTGCTGCTTGATATTCACCCTCTGCTGAAATTATTTTTGCTCTTCTTTCTCTTTCTGCTTCTGCTTGTCTTGCCATAGCTCTTCTCATTTCCTCTGGCAAATCTACATGTTTAATTTCAACTGCTACAACTTTAACACCCCAATTTTCTGTTTGTTTATCAATAATTCCTTGTAGTTTTAAATTCAATTTTTCTCTATTTGCTAAAATTTCATCTAGTTCAACTTCTCCTAAAACACTTCTTAATGTTGTTTGTGCAATCTGACTTGTCGCATAAAAATAATCTTCAATTTCTAATATGGCTTTATCAGGATGAACAACCTTAAAATAAACAACTGCATTTACTTTTATTGAAACATTATCTTTTGTTATTACATCTTGTGAAGGAACATCAAGGGCAACTAATCTTAAAGAAACTTTTTGCATCGTGTCTATGAATGGAAGAAGAATTACAAGTCCAGGTCCTTTTACACCTACAAATCTCCCAAGTCTGAAAACAACTCCTCTTTCGTATTCATTCAAAATCCTGATCATATATGTTAAAAGTGAAATTAAAAGGAATATAATAAGAGCAAGAGTAAATAAAGTCATACTGAAATTTTAAAGGATAACTATCTTAAACTTTAAAATTTCCGAAATTGATTACTTTTCTTTTTTCTACAATTGTTAGACAAGAGGCTTTTGGTATTTCAAGTTTTTTAATTCCTGATGAAAATGAGAGGATAATTTTCCCTTCTTCACAAACACTATTTTCTAATGTTATTCAATTTGAAATTACATATAAAAGTGCCTTTTTTACATTTCCAATTTTTGAAAATTTAAATTATAGCTTTTATTTTGATACAATTTATGGAATTGGCATTGCTTATAAATTTGAGAATTTTTCATTAGGTTTTAATGGTTTTAAATTAGATAGTCAATTTTTATTTAATTTTGGAGCTTATTTAAATTACAACAATTTTGAAAGTAAATTTTCATTTACTTATCAAGTAAATAACAATTTTGATTTAAGAAGCTTTTTAAAAATATCATTCTTTGAGCAGTATAGCTTAAGATCATATTTAGAATACAAAAATAATCTAAATGCTATTGTTGGAATTTTTTATGAGCCTTCCAAATATAGATTTTTGAATTTTGGATTTTCAAAAATTGATAATAATTATTTTTCTTTTGGTAGTGTTGAAGTTTTGATTTTTAGAGATTTTTTGACAATTAGAGGAGGCGTTTATGAAAACCTTGAAAATAATGAGTTATTTCTGAATTATGGGTTTTCTATAAATTATGAAAATTTTAGAAGTGATTTTATGGTAAATGAAAGTGCTTTTAAATTAGGGATTTTTTATAAGTTTAATGTATTTTAAAATAGCTCTTACCGAAAAAAGCTTTAAAATTTTTAAATGATTAATAAACCTCAATGGCTAAAAATAAAACTTGAATATAATGAAAAATTTCACGATGTTAAGAAAACTTTAAAAGAAAAAAAGTTATATACAGTTTGTGAGGAAGCAAAATGCCCAAATATAAATGAATGTTGGTCTCATGGAACTGCTACAATTATGATTTTAGGTGATACTTGTACAAGAGGTTGTAAATTTTGTGCAGTAAAAACAGGCAATCCAAAAGGTTGGGTAGATCCATTAGAGCCATTACATGTTGTTGAAACAATTAAACATTTACAATTAAAATATGTAGTATTAACAATGGTTGATAGAGATGATTTATTAGATGGGGGGGCATTTCATGTTTATAGAACAGTTTTAGAAATTAGAAAAAACTTTCCTGATATAAAGATTGAAACCTTAGTAGGAGACTTTCAAGGAAATAAAAATTCAATTAGTTTAATAGCAAATTCTCCAATTGATGTGTTTGCTCATAATGTTGAAACCGTTGAAAGATTAACTCCAATTGTTAGAGATCCAAGAGCAAGTTATAAGCAATCATTATTCGTTTTGGAATATGCCAAAAAGGTTAATCCAAAAATTTTAACGAAAAGCTCAATAATGGTTGGGCTTGGTGAAACAGAAGAGGAAGTTATTCAAACTATGAAAAATTTAAGAAGTGTTGGAGTTGATATATTAACAATTGGTCAATATTTACAACCTACAAAAAGGCACTTAAATGTAGTTGAATATGTTCCACCTTATAAATTTAAATGGTATAGAGATATAGGTCTTCAAATAGGATTTAAAGAAGTTTTTTCAGGACCTCTTGTTAGGAGTTCATATAGAGCGGAAAAAGTTTTTTATGGTGAAGTTTGAAGCTCAATCAAAATTACCAACAATTTATGGAGAATTTATAATTAGAGCTTATAGTGAGAATGATAAAGAGCATTTAGCACTTATAATGGGAGAATTAAAAAATGGCATTATTGTTAGGATTCATTCTCAGTGTATAACAGGTGAAGTTTTTAATTCTTTAAGATGTGATTGTGGATTTCAGCTAAATTATGCTTTGAAAAGAATCTCAGAAGAAAAAAATGGTATTTTAATTTATTTAAGTCAAGAAGGAAGAGGTATAGGACTTATAAACAAAATAAAAGCATATTATTTGCAAGATTTGGGGTATGATACGGTTTCTGCTAATCATCAACTTGGATTTGAAAGTGATTTAAGAAATTACAAAGTAGCATTTGAAATTTTAAAAGATTTAGGAATAAGTGAAATAAAACTTATGACAAATAATCCAAATAAAATAAAAGAGCTTGAATTTTATGGAATAAAAATTATTCAAAGAATACCAATTTTTACAAAAGCAAATGAATATAATAGAAGCTATATTCTCACAAAAATTAAAAAACTTGGTCATCTTATTGACGAAAATCAAATTTAATATGTCAAATTAAAAAGAAATGATTTTTATAAGTTCTTGAAAATCAATAGTTTATTTAATTTATCAAAATAAAATAACTTTAAATTGACAAATTAAATTAAATTTACAAAATTCTTATAAAAACAAAGATTTTGGCAATTTGTTAAATTAAAATATGGAAAATTTAAATCGTCTCTTTGAGCTTAATTTTCCTATGCTTTAAAATTTGAAAATGCTTTTTCAAAACGAATTACTTAAAAATCATACAACATTTAAAATTGGTGGATATGTAAAGTTTTTTTCAAAGCCAAAAAGTTTAAAAGAATTAGTTTATGTTGTCAAATTATCCAAAGATAAAAATTTAAGAATAATTCCTATATCAAATGGATCAGATATTATTTTTCCAGATTATGAATTGAATGCTATTGTTATAAAATTAGATGAATTGAAAGGGATAAACATAAATGATGATATTGTAGAAATTTTTTCAGGTGAAGGATTACCAAAATTAGCAATATATTTAGAAAATTATGGTTTGAGTGGTTTTGAACATCTTTATGGAATTCCTGGAAAAATTGGTGGTGCTGTTTGTAAAAATGCTGGTGCTTATGGTGTTGAAATAAAGAATTTATTATTAAAGGCTTTTGTTGTTAATTGGGAAGGGGAGCTTATTGAATTAAATTCAAGTGAATTAAATTTAAGATATAGAGAATCTGATTTATTGAAATATGGTATTTTATATAAAGCTGTTTTCAAACTTAAAAAAGATAATCCTGAAAATATAAGAAAAAGAAGGGAAGAATTTTCAGAGATAAGAAAGAAAACTCAACCTTATGGAATTCCAACTGCTGGGTGTATGTTTAAAAATCCAAATGGAAATAGTGCGGGAAAGCTTATAGAGAGCGTTGGACTTAAAGGATATAGAATTGGTGATATAAAAATATCTGAAAAACATGCTAATTTCTTTATAAATTTAGGAGATGGTAAAGCAGAAGATGTTTTAAAACTAATGGAAATTGCTAAAAAAAGAGTATATGAAGAATATGGAATTGTTCTTGAAGAGGAGGTAGTAATTATAAGATGAAAGAGTACATAGTAGCAATTGACTTAGGCTCAGGTTATATTAAGGCAGGACTTGGTTATAACTCGGAGGAAGGCTCTGAAATTATAGCAATAAGTGAAGTTCCATCTATGGGTATAAAGAATGGATTAATTATAAATACCCAAAAAGCAAGTGAATCAATTAAGAAATCAATTTATAATTTAAAGAATATGACTAACTTTGAAAAATTTGAATATTTGCCTGTTGTAGTTGGAATAAATGGAAAAAGTATATTTTCTGCTAAAAGCTCAAATGGTATGATTTCAATAAGAAACAATAAACCAATAGATGAAAACGATATTAAGAAGGTTATTGAGCAGGCAAAGATTGCAGCAGTTATTCCAAGTGAGCATGAAGTAATTTACATTCATCCTAATAATTTTATTGTTGATAGTCATAAAAATATAAAAAATCCTATTGGAATGTTTGGTAGGAGACTTGAAGTTGAAACATATGTTGTTAGTGTTGAGTCATTAATGATAAAAAATATAAAAACTGTTTTGAATAATGCAGGTATTTTTGATGCACAAGTTTATCTAAATCCAATTGCTCAAAAGTATGGGATTTTAGATGATGAAGAAACAAATGAAAGTGTAATTATAATTGATGTTGGAAAGAATCTTTCTACAATATCTCTTTGGAATGGAGATGCTTTAATTTACTTAGCAACTTATGAGCAAGGATTGAATATAACTATTGAAGAAATATCAAGAGATATTTCAATACCAAGAAATTTAAGTGAAAAAATTTTAAAAACCGTAGGGGTTCCAAACTTATATCAGTTTGATTATGAAGATAGTGAAATTGAAATTTATGATGAAAAAAGAAATGAAACTATTAAAATTAGTACAAGAAGAATATCAAGTATTATAGCTGAAATTCTGTCATCTATATTTACAAGAATTTATTCAGATATTGAAAAAGTTGGATTTTTTAAAAATGCACCTGTTCCAATAATATATTTATCAGGTGGTGCTGCTCAAATTGAAGGTGTTTCTCAAATTGTAGAAAGTGTATTTAACTTACCTGTATATATTGCAAAACCTTCAATAAAAGTAAATGATACAAAGTATCTAAGTTCAAGATATGTAACGATTGCAGGTCTTATAAAACTCTATTTTGAAAAACCAAAAGATAAAATTACTAAAAGTGAAACAAAGGAAAATATCTTTTCAAAGTTCTTTAATAAGTTAAAAGAGCTTATAGAATAAGGAGGTAGATATATGATAAGGGAAGACTTTCCAGAAGTATATTATCAACCAGGAGAAGAGGTAAAAATAGCTGTTATCGGTATTGGTGGAGGAGGAACGAATGCTCTAAACTATATGATAAAGAAAGGTATAGAAAGTGTAATTACAATTGCAGCAAATACTGATGTTCAACATCTTGGGAATTCACTTGCTGAGTACAAATTACAACTTGGTAAAGGTTTAGCCAAAGGAAGAGGAGCAGGTGCGGATCCTGAAAAAGGCAAAAAAGCAGCAGAGGAAAGTGTAGAAGAGATTAAGGAGCTTATAAGGGATGTTGATGTTGTTATAATAGCAGCGGGGATGGGTGGAGGAACAGGAACAGGAGCATCTCCTGTTATAGCAAAAGTTTCAAAAGAAATGGATAAATTAACTATTGCAGTTGTAACAAAACCATTTTCAAGTGAAGGACCAAGTAGAATGAAAAAGGCATTAAAAGGTATTTCAGAACTTTCACAAAATGTTGATTCAATAATTGTAATATCTAACGATGAAATTATAAAAAGAAAAGAATTAAAGTTTATTCAAGCACTTTCACTAGCAGATGAAGTTTTATATAAAACTGTTAAATCAATTGTAGATATTATAACAAAACCGAGCTATATAAATGTTGATTTAGAAGATGTAAAAACAATTCTAAGAAATAGTGGTTATGCTATTGTTTCAGAGGGTGTTGGAAGGGGTGAAAAAAGAGCAGAAGAAGCACTTAAAAAAGCACTTGAAAATCCTTTGATTGATAATGTAAAAAGCATACAAGGTGCAAAAGGCATATTATTAAACATCCATTCAAGTCCAGAAAATAGTGAATATTCAATAAAAACAGAAGAAGTTAATTATATTTTAACAGGAATTTATAATGCTGCTTCAAGAGGAAGAATGGATGTTGAAATTATATTTGGATTTACATTTGATGATAGTTTAAATGATGAAATTAGAATTATTTTAATAGCTGCGGGAATGGAAACGGTTAAAGTATCTCATCAACAACAGAGTTCTAATATAATAATTCCAAGATATAGAACTAACTCTTTTATTGTTTCTGATGAAATAGAGGAGGCATGATTGTTGAAGAAGGTAAAGGAAAATTTATAAAGCCTGAAAAGAAAGGTTTATTTTACAATCCAAGAGGTAAATTATCAAGAGAACTTGGAATAGCTATTTTAAGAGCTGAAAAAGAATTAAAAGGTAATATTAGTGTTTTTGAATGTATGGCAGGTATTGGTTTTAGAACAATAAGATATTATTTGGAAGCTAATATAAAGAGCATTTGGGCAAATGAAGCGAATGAAGAAGCAATAGAAATCCTAAAAGAAAATTTAAAGTTAAATGGCATTAATGATATTAAAATTACTAATTTTGAAGCAAAGAAAATTTTATTAGAAAATGCTTTAAATGGAAATAGATTTGATTTTATAGATTTGGATAGCTTTGGATCTCCTTCTGAATTTGTTTTCAGTGTTATAATGGCTCTTAAATTAGAAGGTATTGCTTATTTTACATCAACAGATGGATTTACATTATGTGGTTTGAAGCAGAAGGCAAGCATTAGAAACTACGGTGTTCATTCAATAAATAGTAAGTTTTGTCATGAGCTTGGTGCAAGAATTTTAATAAGTCAATTTATGAAAATAGCAGGAAATCTAAATATGCATTTTGAACCACTAATTAGCTTATTTGATGGATATTCTTGGAGAATTGCTTTAAGACTAAAAAAGGGTGTTGAAAATGCTAATTTTGATAAATTTGGATATGTTTTATATGACCCAATAACAAAAGCTTTCAAAATTTTCAAAGATAATCATATTGAAGGTAGAGGATTAATATCAGGACCTATTTATCTTGATGAAATTCACAAAAAAGATTACATTATTAAGTTGATTGAAGTTTCAAAAGATTTTGATAATTTAAAAAAACTTCTTGAAAAAATTAAAGATGAAGAAAATATTCCATTTTTCTACGATTATCAAGAAATTTGTGATGTTATTTCTATAAGCCCACCTCCAAGAAGAAAAATTGTAAAACAATTAAAAAAACTTGGTTATTTAGCAAGTGAAACCCATTTTAGTCCTTATGGAATAAAGACAAATGCAGATTATGAAGAATTTGTTAAGGTTTTAAAAAACTTATGAATAGACATTAAATCACTAACAAAAACAATTTTATTTTTATTTTCAATTAAAATGATTTCCCCAAAGTTATGAATTTTATACAATTTTTCAAAATTTTTAAGATCATATGGGAAATTAAAATCTAAAATAATATCAGGAGCAAAATCATTTATAGCAATTTTTAACTCCTCTTCCCAATTTAAAAATTTTGGATTTATAATAATTACATTAAATCCAACTCTGCGAGCATATTCATTAAATTTAACATTCTTGTCTATTGAAAATGCGAATGTTCTTTCAAATGATAAATTTCTGAGCATTTTGAAAACCAAATCATCATCACCATGACCTATTACAGCAATTTTCATTATATTTTAAATCTCCAACCTATATATAACTCTCTTACTTTTGGATTTTCTATCAATTCTTTTGATGTTCCCTCAATTAAAATCTCTCCATCATATATTATATAAGCTCTATCAGTTATTTCAAGTGTTTCTCTAACATTATGGTCAGTTATCAGAATTCCTATTCCTATATTCTTTAATTGAATTATAATATCTTGAATTTCTTCTCTTGTTTTAGGGTCTATACCTGTAAATGGCTCGTCTAATAATAAAAATTTAGGGTCTAATGCTAATGCTCTTGCAATTTCAACTCTTCTTCTTTCACCACCTGATAATTGATAACCTTTACTATCTTTAAGTCTTAAAACATTTAACATTTCTAATAATTTTTTAGTCTTTTCAATCCTTTCAGCTTTTTTCATCTTTCTCATTTCAAGAACACTATAAACATTATCCCAAACACTTAAATTTCTAAAAATTGATGATTCTTGAGGTAAATATCCAATTCCAAGTCTTGCTCTTTTGTACATAGGAAGTCTTGTAATTTCTTTATCGTTGAAAAAAACTTTACCTTTATTCGGTCTAATAGCTCCCATTATCATATAGAATGTAGTAGTTTTACCTGCCCCATTAGGTCCAAGTAAAGCAACAACCTCTCCTGTTTTAACATTTATATTTATACCTTTAACAACAGTTCTTCTTCCATATTTTTTTACTAAACCTTCTGCTTTTAAGACATCCATATCTTTCCAATCCATCTATTTAAAGCAATTAAAAAGATAACAAGAACAATCGTTATATATATTGAAAGCACAAAAACATTTAAATAATCATTAAATATAACTCTTTTTGCTACTTCAATAGAAGGAATTGTAGGAGGTAAGTTATTATTTAAAATTAAATTATTTAAAAATTTTGCATGGGCTAAAAATCCAATTTGAGGATTAGGATGAAATATCTTTTGAAGTCCTCCAAATGAAGTATTAAATACTACAAAAAGCATAGGAATTGCTGTTATAAAAGCATATTTTATTTTGCCATTATTTATAAGATATGTTGTAGCAGTTATTAATGCTAAACTTGCTAATAGTTGATTTGCTATACCAAATATAGGCCAAAATGTTTTAATTCCACCATAAGGATCTACAACACCTGCATATAGAAAATAACCCCATATTGAAACTGTTATTATTGTAGCAATAATTGAGGAAGTTATAGAGCTATAATTTGATAAAGGTTTTATTATTTTGCCAAATAAATCATGAAAAATATATCTTCCAACTCTCGTCCCCGCATCAATTGTAGTTAAAATGAATAATGCTTCAAAAAGAATTATGAAATGATAAAAGAATGCTATAAGATGTTTTCCAAAAACACTTGAAAAAATTAAAGCCATTCCTATTGCTAAGCTTGGAGCACCACCTGTTCTTGATAAAACCGTTTTTTCTTCAATTGATTTTGATAAATTTTCAATATCGTCAGGAGTTATTTTAAATCCCCAAGAATTTATTTTATTAACAGCACTTTCAATTGTTTTACCTATTTCAGATGGAGGGGAATTTATAGCAAAGTAAATGCCAGGTTCCATAGTAGTAGCAGCAATTAAAGCCATAATTGCTACAAATGATTCCATTAACATTCCTGTATAACCTACAAATCTTGCATCACTTTCCTTATCAATGAGCTTGGGTGTTGTTCCTGACGAAACAAGTGAATGAAATCCCGATATTGCCCCGCAAGCAATTGTTATAAATAAAAATGGTACTAAATCACCCTTCCAAACAGGACCATTACCATTTATAAATTGAGTAATTGCAGGCATTTTTACATTAGGTAAAGCTAAAAATATACCAATTGCTAAAATAATAACAGTTCCAATTTTTAAAAATGTGCTTAAATAATCTCTTGGGGCTAACAATAACCAAATTGGTAAAATTGAAGCAATAGCACCATATAAAATTAAACCAATAGCTAATTGAGTTTCTGAAAATGTAAAAAATTTAGACAAATTCTCATCAAGAGCAATATATCTTCCGATTATCAAGCTAAGTATTAGCATTATTATACCAAAAATACTTGGTCCAATTACTGAACCTGGTTTAATTTTCCACATCCAAATGCCCATTATCATTGCTATTGGAATTGTCATAATAATTGTAAATGTTCCCCATGGACTTTCAAAAAGTGCTTTTACAACAACAAGAGCAAGAACAGCCATCAAAATCATTAAAATTGAATATATTCCAATTAAAGATAAAAATCCCGCAAATTTTCCAAGCTCATCAGAAATAATTTCTCCCAAAGATTTAGCATTTTTTCTAATGGAAATTATTAAAATTACCATATCTTGAACAGCACCAGCAAGAATAACACCGAATACAATCCAAAGTGTAGAGGGTAAATAACCCATTTGAGCGGCAAGTACAGGTCCAACAAGTGGTCCGGCACCACTAATAGCAGCAAAATGATGTCCTAAAACTACCCATTTATTTGTGGGGACAAAATCATAACCATTATTAAACTTATGAGCAGGTGTTGTGTTATTGTCATTTAAATTGAAAACATTATTTGCTATAAATTTACTATAATAACGATAACCAATATAATAACTTGAAAGAGCAAGAATTAAAATCCAAACAGCTGATATATTTTCTCCTCTATAAATAGCAAGAACAAATAATGATAAAAAAATCAAAATTGATAAAATAGTTGGAATTAAAAGCTTTTTCATTTTATTTTTAATATAGGACATATCATTTCCTCAATTGTAATACCTCCATGCATGAAATAATTTTCATATTGTTTTTTAAATTTATGCTCTTCTGATTTGAAAACGAAATATCCATAACCATCCGCTATACCAAATCTTTCCGAAATTTTTGGAAGTCCATAATCCTCTAAATTTTTAATTAAATAACCATCCTTACTCATAAATCTTAAACTATCACCAAATTTAAATCTTAAACCTTCACTTAAATCTTTACCCCCACTAATAGCAATAGGTTTTTTCCCTATTATCCATCCATGGTCAGTTGTTATAAAAACAACATAATTTTGTTTTAAATACCTTTCAATAACATAAATAATTTTGCTGTCAATCAAAATAACATTTATAAGTTTTAAAATTGTATCTAAACTTTTAATATCTCTTAAACTTTCAATATCTGCTCTTTGATGTAAAAATTCATCTAAAAAGTTAATAACATTTATTTCTATTTCTTTTCCCGATGGATTAATTTTTAAAACATCTTCAAAATGATTGATTTTTAAAATTCTATAATTTTTTGAAATTTTATTTTCCCTTAAAAACTCATCAAAAAGCTCAATCTCATGTAAATTGTCATTTAGGTATTCAGGATGTCGCTTATAAATTTCCAAAGGTAATTTTCCTGAAAATAAAGAATTTCTTGAAAATAAAGTAGATGTTGGAATAATTGAGAAATAAAAGTCAATTTCTATATTAAAGAAACTTGGCATTTCTTTTAAAAATAATAACATTTGGTCAATTCTAAAAGCATCAATAATAAAAATTGAAACATTATTGTAATTTATAAAATTTTTCATCAGATTATGGGAAAATGTTTTTTCTTTTAAAATTTTAGGATAATTTTCTATTAACCATTTAGCAAACTTTTGATTTTGTGATTCAATTTCCAAATCAATAATTTCTCTATCATTTTCATTTAGTTTTAATCTTGTTTCAAACAATAATTTTGCCTTCTTAATCCAATTTTCATAGCTATCTTCAAGACTATTTATATAATTATAGATTTCACTAAATCCAATACCTACAAATTTCCTCTTTATTTCTTCTTTTCTAATTTT
>Ga0079996_117751_pt1 | contig 44989 bp, 53 predicted proteins | sample PerSpoAPS_AMetaG_FD_69199 | JGI IMG/M metagenome (GOLD analysis project Ga0079996, IMG submission 69199) | Thermal spring microbial communities from Yellowstone National Park, Wyoming, USA - Perpetual Spouter A (PS_A) MetaG (SPADES assembly)... | ecosystem: Environmental > Aquatic > Thermal... | reverse complement strand
TGCTATAGATAAAATAAAAGTTTGCTCTAAAGCTTGCAGTTTAATTTGTAACGAAATTAAAGTTTCTTAAAGATTTAAAAAGATTGAACACAAAAAATTAAAAACCAGCTGGCTAAGAAACTATGAAAGTAATATTATCCAAGTTATGGTTTAGTAGATAAAATAATAGTTTTGTAGCAATGATTGTCAAGGAGTTTGTAGTGAATTAAAAATAAACAATCAATGCTAGAAACTAGCCAATCAACAAATGCTCTTTTCCTTTTTCCTTCAACACATCTCTCAGAATTTGCCATAACTGAGGATTTGCTTTTTCCAATCTCTTGAAAAATTCAACAAGCACATCAGACCAATCCTCTAGCTTTTTCATTTCTTCCTCACTCAATACTTTCTCAATCAGTTTGCTCTCTTTTAAATCGGTTTTACATCGCCAACAAATTGTAGCATTAGGCGGATTTAATTCGCCACATTTCGGACAAACAACAAACTTCTCTTTCTTTTCATTGTCTGATGTTTTTATGCCATAAACTTTAGTTAAAAGAGATTCCTCAACATCACGCATGCTTAGGTGAAGATAAGTCTGAGCCATTTTAGAATCGGGAACCCACCCGGATATTTGTTTAAGGATTTGCTCAGGCAATTCTTTTGCTAGCTCAGTTAATCTCGTATGTCTGAACAAATGAGGATGGATTCTTTTGTTGATTCCGACTTTTTTACACAATCTCTTTAATCGCATTCTAAAAACAGGATAACTCATCGGAACAATTTGCCCTTTTGAGTTTTTGTAGTAAAATAGGAATGCTTCAGGATTGTCTTTGAATGGATGAGCCTCAATAAATTGTCTCAACAGATTAGCAAACCAAACAATTGGAATAACTCTTTGTCCTGTTTTTCCTTTAACGACAAGCTTAGCACCATAATTATTGAAGCTAACATTTTTGATTTTTAAAGACAAAATTTCGCCGATTCTAGATCCTGATTCATAAAGCAATCCAATCAAAAGCCTTTCCTGAATGTCATCAGTTGCGTTAAATAGCTTATTGAATTCTTCTTTAGTTATCAAATACTCAGGCATTATGCTGTTTTTAGGCTTCTGAACCTTCCAATCCTTTGTCTTTATTTTTAAGCCGTAATTTTCGTTAAGCCATCCGACAAAATTCTTGAAAATTCGAGAATAGGTGTATTTAGTCCATTCCTTCCAATCCTGTTGGCTTATCCAAATCCATATCTTATCGGCTTGCTCTTGAGTTAAAGTTGAGAAATCTAAATCTTTGAAATTTTTCAGGATGTGATAAAACAAGTCTAGAACTCTCGATAATCGATGGTAAGAGATTCTTTCCGTTTGCTTAAATTCGACAAACTTAAGAAAAACCTCTTTAGACTTTTGGTTTATGTTTGAATCATTCTTTATTTTCTCTAGCTTTCTCTCAACAATTTTCTTGAAATAAGCTTCTTCTAATTTCATATGTGAGAATGACTGAAGGTTATTTAAATGAGGTGGTTGGGCGATGAACGTTTTTCCGGACGCCCCGGGTGGGATTCGAACCCACGACCTCCCGGTTAACAGCCGGTTGCTCTACCGCTGAGCTACCGGGGCACTCATTTTTATTTGATGTAGTGCGAATTAAAGTTGATTTTCTTTGACATTTAAACAATCTTTAAATAGTTCTCTATGCCTTCTTTTGTCCTCTTGCCATTTTTATCAATTGTAACAACTTCTCTTATACATTCTGCCTCCTCGCAATTCGCGCTTTTCTTAGTGAGCATCTTATAGCCAGAAACAATGGTATCGTTCTTAAAAAATATTTCTCCATACTTTCTTATTAGGCTAAGACATCTTGAATCAACTGCTTTTGTTATTTTAAGATAATATTCTTCACTGCTAATTCTCATCGATTATATTTCTACTCAGTTTTTTTAAAGTTTTAAATACTTTTGCTTCAAATAAAAAAATGGATCGTCGGATTGAATTATAATTTCTTGAAGCATTTATATATTAAAATTGCTAAAGTGATTTTATGCAACTAAATAGTAAGCTAATAGAAGAGAAAATTCGAAAGTTCTGGGAAGAGAAAAATGTTGTAAGAAGGTTAACTGATTTTGAAACAAACAAACATAAACCAAAATTTTATTTATTAGATGGTCCACCTTACGTAAATGCAGAACCTCACGTAGGTCATATAAAAACTACAACTTTCAAAGATGTTTGGTCTAAGTTTAAGTTAATGCAAGGATACTTTTCTTGGTTTCAACCAGGATTTGATTGTCATGGGCTACCCATAGAAAACATGGTTGAAAAAGAGCTAGGTCTAAAATCAAAAAAAGAAATTGAGAATTTCGGAATAGAGAAGTTCATTGAAGAATGTAGAAAGAAAGCCAAAGGAAATGAAAAAGTATGGTTAGAACTTTACAAAAAGCTTGGAGCATGGCGAGGATACATCGAACCATACCTAACGCTTGAGAATTATTACATAGAATCCGCTTGGTGGACGATTAAAAAAATGCACGAAAGAGGAATGTTATATCAAGGTGAAAAACCTACATATTGGTGTCCTCATTGTCAAACGAGTTTGAGTGGGTATGAAGTTACTGATAGCTATGCTGACGTTAAAGATCCATATGTTTACGTTAAGTTTCCAATTAAAGGGAGAGATAAGGAATACATAGTAATTTTCACAACAACTCCATGGACTTTAGTTAGTAATGTTGCGATTGCTGTTAAAGGGGATGAATATTATGTTAAGGTCTCTCTAAATGGAGAAAAGTTGATTTTTGCTGAAAAAAGATTAGAAGCAATAAAAGATCTTTTGAAAAAAGACCTAAAAGTTGAAGAAAGATTCTTAGGTAAAGAACTGGCAGGCTTAAAATACGAGCCTGTTTTAGACGTTCCTATTCAAAGAAAGTTGGATGATATTGAAAACTCAAGAAGAGTTTATCTTTCGATTCCCGTTTTAAAATCTAAATCTTACAAACATGGAATTTTAGAAAAAATAGAAAAAATGAAGGAAGACTTCTTCGATTTCGTTAATGTTGAAGAAGGTTCTGGTTGCGTACACGTGGCCCCTGGTCATGGACCAGAAGATTACTATTTGGGTCAACATTATAATTTGCCTGCTCTTTCTCCAGTTGATGCGGAAGGAAAATTTACTAACGAGGCAGGATTCTTAGCAGGATTGTTTGTTAAAGATGCAGATAAGTTAATAATAGAGAAGCTGAAAGAAAGTAATTACTTACTTTATGAGGGTTGGATCACACACTCATATCCATTATGTTGGAGATGCAAATCTCCTTTGATATTTATATTAACTAGACAATGGTTCTTGAGCGTTGATGAAATTAAAGACAAGATGATTGAAGAAAATGAAAAAGTTAGATGGTTACCAGACTTTGGTAAAAAAAGATTTTATAATTGGTTGAAAGACGCTGTTGATTGGTGCATCTCTAGACAAAGATATTGGGGAATTCCGCTACCAATCTGGATTTGTGAGAAGTGTGGAAAGTTTGAAGTAATAGGAAGTTTGGGAGAGCTGAAAAATAAATCAAAAACGGAGATCCCAGAAAATATAGATTTACACAAACATCAAGTCGATAAAATTGTACTAAAATGCTCGAATTGCGGGGGAGATATGAAGAGAGTTCCGGATGTTATAGATGTATGGTTTGACAGTGGAATTGCTCCTTGGGCATCCTTAGGATATCCTTATAAAAACAAAGAAGTTTTTGAAAGATTATGGCCTGTAGATTTGGTAGATGAAAGTCAGGATCAAATTAGAGGTTGGTTTTACAGTTTAATGTTCACAAGCGTTGCAGTTTTTGATAGAGCTCCTTATAAAGCTGTTGCAATGAATGGTTGGGTTTTAGATGAGAAGGGAGAAAAGATGAGCAAAAGTTTAGGAAATGTGATCTGGGCGAAAGATGCTTTAGAAAAGTTGGGGGCTGATGCGTTAAGACTTTATTACTGCTGGGAAAGTTCTCCTTGGGAACAGCAAAACTTTAGCTTCAAGACTGCAGAAGAAGTTAAGGTAGCCTTAAACATTCTTTGGAACGCCTTACTTTTCTTCGAAACTTATTCAATGGAGAACTTTTCATTTACTATGGAGAACTTAAAAGTAGAAGATAGATGGATATTATCTAGATTAAATTCGGTGATAAAAGAAGTTACTAATCATTTAGAGAATTTTGAGTTTGAAAAAGCTGGAAGAAAAATTGTTAATTTTATTGTTGAGGACTTAAGCCGGACATATATTAAGTTGATAAGAGATAGAGCATGGATTTATTCAAAAGAAAGAAACACACCTTTATCAGTTTTAAAAGTTTGTCTATTAAGTGTTTCGAAAATTTTGGCTCCAATTTCGCCTTTTATTTCTGAAGAGATTTATCAAAGATTAGAAGGAAAATATGAAAAGAGTGTGTTTGAAGTAGGTTGGCCTAGTTTTGATGAAAATCTTATAAATAAAGAACTTGAAGAGAATTTCGAATATGCGAAAGAATTTTTAGAAGGAATTCTCGCATTGAGAGAAAAGGCTAAAATAAAGATTAGGCAACCCTTAAGAGAAGCGTACATACCATTTGATGTTGGAGATGCAAAGAGTATGATAGAAACACTAGCAAACATAAAAGAGGTAAAGGTGGGGGTGAAAGAAGGACTTCTTGAAGGTGAAACACGATTCGGTAAAGTATACTTGAATACTAGCTTAGATAAAGAACTTTTAGTTGAGGGGGCATTTCGAGAATTAGTAAGAACGATACAAGAAGAGAGAAAGAAAAGAAAGATGAACGTTTGGGATAAAATTAAGTTGAAAATCAGAGAAAGTGAAACTTCATTAAATATTCTTGAGAGATTTGGAGATAAACTAATGGAAGAAGTTGGAGCAGAAAGTATTTTAGTTGAGAAGGATGTTGAGGGAAAAGAGGTTGAAATATACAACGAGAAGATTGTTTTTAATTTCTAAACAGAGATTGATTAAATAAATGAAATTTTGAATCTAAATCCATAAAAAATATAGACAAATCCTTGTTTTTCTATTCTAAACGAGCGTTTGTGATTTCCCATTTTTTAAAGGTATTGAATTAATTTCTTAACCAATTATCTAAAACGAAGTAAAACACAGCACTTTCTATAAATAATAACTTACTTTTTTTTCTCGAGCCATTTTAATCACACTTAGCCTTTAATCAAAACTAGAAACAAAAGCAATTTTCAATTAAAAATATTATGCATGAGTAATACTTGATTAACAAACATTTATTTTTAAAAATATATTGAGAGAGAAAAAGATTTTATTGGAAATTTATAATAAACTTTTCTCTTTTTGGCTAGATTCTATTTCTTTAAGTGTTTTTCTTCTAAATTCTCCAAACTTGTCTTCTGGCGAATACCTAGGCGGATGTGGATAACTAGTTTTGCTCCCACAATAGTTACAAATTTCCTTGAGCGTATATCTTTTGCAATTATTACACTTTCTTAATTTCATTAAATCCTCCTAAAAGACAAATTAGAAAATTTTGCTTTTAATTTTTCTAAGGCACTTAAAATTCTTCTCTCATCCTTTTTTGGATCGTTAGTTATAAATTCTAGTCTGTAAATTGGTGCAGACACGTACTTAATCTTTCCTCCAGTTTTTTCTTCTATTTCTTTTAGAACGTCTTTTATAATCTCAATACCATTTGGTTCCAAGCTTTTTATTTCAATCTCAAACTTAATCTCAACTTCTTTTTCCTTCACATTCTTCTCAGCAATATTAACAATAGCATCAATCCATTCTTTTGGAATCTTCAGTTTTTCTAATTTGCTATAATTTTTCTTTACATTTACTATTGCCTCATACAAGCTACCAAATTTCTGCTGTAATATGAAACCGACTTCTTCATAAGCTTGACGCAAGTCTTTACCCAACATTTTGGCTGCCATTTCTAACAATTTTTCTCCTCTTTCCTCTTTTCTGAATTCATTCATCTTTTCTTTTTCATCAGTCTTAGAAACCCTTTTTAAACTTAAGTGAACAAGATTTTTATCTTCTTCAACTTTTATGACCTTTGCAACTCTAACTTCTCCCTCTTTAACAACCTCGTGCACATCGAAAATCCATTTTCCCGATGCCTCAGAAATTGGTATCATTCCTTTTGCATCATATTCTAGCAAATCGCACCAAGCAGCAAATTGAGTAACCTCTGTGACCTTAACAACTACCAGTTCGTGAACGTTTGGCAGTCCTTTCTTTTTAACCATAAAGAATTATTGTAATTTTAATTTTAACTTTATTGTTGTGTTAAAAGTTTTACCTTTGTTTCTCTTTCATTTTGAAAAACTTATTATATGAAGTTGTATAAAAGTTGCATAAATTTAATATTGTAAAATTAATATTGTCCTTTTGAAAATTCTGCATCTTTAAACTATTTATTATTTTCTCTTCTGATGGTATGGAAGTATTTGTATATTTGCTTCAATATGTATAAATACTACCTGGAGGAACTAAAGTTGTTTAAAACAAAAATTTGTAGCTATTATTTCATTATTAGAATATTTTTTATTATTCGTTATGTAAAAGGTCCTCACATAATTTTTTGATAAAGTAGTGAAATGTAGTCACACATCTCAGACTTCTTTAAATTGTTTTCGATAATCTTATATATGTTTTTTATTTTTACCTCTGTGGATTTTTTAGATTTCACAATTCCAACTAAGTATTCAATTCTTCTTCTTATATCCTTTCTTACACGTTTAACTCTTCTTTTTATTTGCTCGTCTGGCAAGCAGTATGAAGCTTTATCTCGATATAAATTTCCTATTTCATCTAATATTTCTTTAATTCCAAAACCATACAGCACTAACTTCTCATCACTACTAATCTTCGTCATCTCTTCAAATTGCTTCTTTAATAATATGTAAACATTTTCTAAAACTTCTAATGGTATGTATGATCGCTCAAAAATCTTTGTTAAGAAATATAGTGAAAAAAGAATTTGAAAAGTCTCATAAAAAATATCAAATAATTTACGTCTCTTAATTTCTGATAAGAAAAGCTCATCTTCATAACCTTTTATTAGTGAGTTGTAAAAAATAGCGCCACCAATTGCAAACACATTATTGTAAATGTACTCACTCAATACATATAACCTATATCTAGGTTCTACATTTAAAAATTTGTTCAATTTATTAAGCATGTCTTCGATATCTCTTATTTTCTTTATATCTTCAATATTTAATTTATCGTTGTTTTTTATCTCTTCCGATATGCTATCCATCAATTTTTTAAATATAGATACATGTCCTCCGGTTATAGAATATGGGCATTGGATAGCCTTTATTGCTATCCTTCTTATTAATTCTCCTTCATATGGAAATACTCTTTCTAATTCTTCCATTCTTTTTTCTACCATAAAAATAGGAGGATTTGAGATGATTATTTTATTTTGTCCAGGAAGATATCTACCAAAAGGAGTAGTTGTGTTTAATTCGAATTCCCTCCCAATACTATACTTCTCTATATATTTTCCTAGCATTTCATCGATAAGTGATATATATATTTTAACTTCACAATTCATTGTCTCTCCTTTTCTATCATACTGAAAATTATCTTTGCTAGAATTCTAGATTCGTCTTCAAAAGGGATAGAAGATATCAATTCATATTCTATATACTTCATTTTTCTATCTACAACGCCTAATGCATCTTGCAATCCACTTTTAAAATCTATTTCACTTATACTTTTTATTCTCTTAGCTGCTTTATCGATGCTAAACAGCTTTATTTTAGCTTCACATAAATTATCTCTCAAGCATGAGCTAACTCTACCTAGTATATACTCTTTTGTAAAATGATAAGGTAAATACCCTTTTATTATCATTTCTAGTAAGAATCTAAAAGAGAAGGCTTCAGCATAACCCTCATCTAATAACTCAAATAGCGGAAGTCTCGCAACACTATCGTAGTATTCTTTTCCTAAGATCGAATGATGTAAAATAGAATGTCCGGTTTCATGTGCTTCGGTAGATAATTGCTTTAATAAATCATATAATCTCCACTCTGGTGATAAATCTAAAAATTCGATAATCTGCCTAATCTTCCTTACGATAATGGGAAAATCATTTATTTTATCTTCTTTAGCTTTCGCATCTTCTTCAATTTTCTTGAGTAACAATTTTAGTTCTCTGACTTCATACTCGGAGTTATACGGATATTTTATGATACGCATCAAACTAGTTTTTATCTCCTCCCAATATTGCGGATAACTTTTCTCTAATGCTATATTCCCCTCAGATTCATATATAGGAAGCGGTGTAAAAGGGCGAATGTATATTCTATTGTCTTCTGGATCGTATACTCCCAACCAAAACCTACTCTCCTCTATCCCCTCATAAAGAATTTCAGTTTCATCCACCAAAATAATAGAAGTTCCGTTAACCTCTCTATAATTCTTTAATTTATTTAGTATTTCTTCTATTTCTACTTTTATATCTGCACTCATAAGAGGATTAGGAGGTAAAACATTAAAATTTTCTGAATGAAAAGAATTAAACAATTTATAAAAGTGTTTAAAATTTTTTTATGAAACAATTTGAATTTGTCGATATAACTACCGCAGATGTAGCATTTATAGCTTATGGTAAAAATTTAAACGAGCTTTTTGCTAACGCAGCACTAGCTATGTTTGAAGTAATGATAGATACTAATCAAATAGAAAAAAGAGTGGAAGAAAAAATTTTTGCCGAAGGTCACGACTTAGAATCTCTAATGTTTAACTGGCTAAATGAATTACTCTATGTTGTTGATAGCAAAAATCTGGCTTTTGTTGAGTTCGACGTTAATGTCGACGAAAAAAATTATAAGCTAGAAGCAGTTTGTAAAGGGGAGGAGATTAGCCACGAAAAACATCAAACTAGAACTGTTGTTAAAGCTGCCACTTACCACCACATGAAAATTTGGAAAGAAGATAATATATGGAAGGCTCAAGTAGTTCTGGACATTTAAAATTCTATTTTGGGGAGAGACTGTATTCTCTAATAATATATTTAGTTTTGTTTTATGTTTTTCACTCGATCTTAAATCTTAGAAAAGCTCCAATTCCGCCCATGCTTTTAAATCCCTTACCCTCTTCAGTATCATGAGATACAAAATGGACTCTTGCCCCCAACTCTTCCGCTTTTATCACTATATCATCAAGTATTTCTTCTTCTTTTTCAACACTCATTTCTTTACCACATAAATCACAACTGACTCTATCATCCTTTTTAACTATAACTTCTTTTTTATGTCCATTTTCGCAAACTAAACGTTTTCTAACATACTCGAAATCTTCCAAAATTATCAAATCGCTAACTGCTCCCGCCTCTAATGCTTTAATAGTTTTATCCAATCCTACTACAACATTCCCTTTATCTTTCAACTTAACGAAAAACTCGTTTAGCAATTTTTTCTCTTTAAATATTTCTGCTTGTTGAAGGACGTCTTCCGACCTTTTGACTAGTTCTTCCAAACCGTATTCATCAGTATATCCAACATCTTTTACAGTAAGCACCTTATTTCTAATTTGGTAATTTAAATAGTCTTCCTTAACTAACCTTTCTTTTATAGGGCCTGGACCGCCTATTAACACTCCATTGACCTTTTCCTCTAGGAAAACATTTGATGCAACTTCTCCAACTTTAGTTAGGAAATCGTTAATGGCATCCTCTCTTAGTCTGTCATATCTTCCTTGAGAATTGTGAACCAACAAACCGTTGGCAAAATAATTCCCATACGGCTTAACCTCTAAGTCATAAAAGAATATTGAAGCCTCAACAAAAGTTTCGTTAGTATTTTTTATTTTTGCCTCTATGACCTCATTACCATCCAACACAAAAACTGTATCTTGCTTTTCTAAATCCCTAACGAATTTTTCTTCAATTTTATCTTTATCTTTTTTTACGAAAATTAAATGATCGTAACTAGCTATTAGCGAATCTTTTTCGAAGAAAATTTTTCTTGCTTTCTCCACTTTCCTTTTGTAAATATTTTCTACTATACCCGTTTTTATTCTCATTTCTGTAAAATCGAAACAAAGTACTTCATCTCCTTTCTTTATCTTATTTATTGGAACTTCCTTACCGTTTGAAAGCTTCACCAATGTAGATTTATGTAAACACATACCACCTTTAACTGTTTTGCTTGGGACCGTCGAATCTAACTTCTTCCTTACTATTACTTTCTTTCCCTTTAGTATACCTATCGTTGCTTCTCGAGCATCTAAAACTATTAGCCCATAGACATCTTTCTCTCTTAACATATCTTTAAGCGGATCTAGAACAAATACTTGATCGCACCAATAAATTTTGGTTTCTAATTTTTCTGGAGGTTCGATAGCCCAAAGCCTTATGTCCTCTTTTCCCTCAAACTCGGAAACATTCCCCGCAAAAATTGCTAAACCATTATCTGGAGTTCTCTTGAGCAAACGCAAATACTGAATTATCTTTTCTAATGCAGAAATCACGTTCTTTCGAGTTGACTTACTTTTAATGTTTTCCGCAGTAGACCTTTCTTGAACTAATTGATTGATAATTTCGTAAAGATTATAGCCCGCTGGTATGTAAACCGAGACTAATTCGGTATGCCTACCTTTTATTTTTTCTAACTCTTTTACTAGTTTCTTTAACCTTAGAAGGTCTTCGCTAAATTAAATTCACCCTATTCTCTAATTATTTCAACGAATGGTGGAGCCAGAATCAAATAACCATCCGAGGTACCAACTAAATCAATATTGTTTTGCTTACAATTTCTTTTAAGCTTAGCTATAAGTGTTTGAGTGTATCCAAAATCTTTCTTTTGCAGTTCTTGAGTTTTAACAATTACTATAGACTGCTTAGCAACTCTAACAACTTTATCAACATCTTCTGACTTTAAAATCTTTTCCACTTTTATTTTTATCTTTTCCTTTTCTTCTGGAATTCTTAACTCCTCTACTTCACTAACTTCAACTTCTTTTTCTTTCTTGCTAAAAGGTAGAAAATCGCTTATTGCCATAGAGTTTATTGATTTCTTGTATTTAAAAGTTTTATAGAATTTGCTACATTTTTAATTAATAGAAGGGTGATTCTTACCTTGAAAACCGATGTATATAAATTGTGTCACGCGAAAAAATACAAAAAGAGAGCCTTTCCTTTATAATGGTTTAAAGTTTAAAGCTTTTAAATATTATCTAAAAAACTGAATATGGAGATTCTTGGTATAGAAATTAAGTGGCTTGGTCATGCCTCTTTCAAAATAGAAAAAGAACAAAAAATTTTTATAGATCCTTTTCAGATTAGAATCCCAGAGAAGGATGCAGATTTAATTTTAATAACTCACGACCACTTCGATCATTGCAGCATAGATGATATTAAAATGTTAGTCAACAAACAAGCAGTAATTATTGCCTCAAAAATGTGCAGAGCAAAAGTTGATAATTTCAAAGCGGATGTAGCAAAAATATTGTATTTTATTCCAGGAGATAGGGCAAAAGTTAACAATGCGGAAATAGAGGCAGTCCCCGCATATAATGTTAACAAGTTTAGAGCCCCTGGTTTTGTTTTTCATCCAAAGGAAATGGGATACGTTGGATATGTTATAGAAATAGATAAGATAAGAATTTATCACGCCGGAGATACAGATTTCATTCCAGAAATGAACAATTTAGGAAGAATCGACATAGCTATGCTACCAATAGGCGGAACTTATACGATGAATGTTGAAGAGGCTGTAGAAGCAGTTAGAACAATAAAGCCAAAATACACAATACCAATGCATTATGGTAGCATTGTTGGTAGCGAAAAAGATGCTGAAAAATTTGAACAATTGGCATCGGCCTATACGAAAGTTGTTCTTATGAAGAAAGAATAAGCTTTGATATTTTTTCCAATTTTTTATTCAGTTCGTCTAAAGAACCATCATTGATTATCAAATAGTCAGCAAGCTTTAAACACTCCCCAACTCTTTGCCCATACTCGGGCTGATTTTTGCCATTATCTGTTTCATCTATTTCATTGAATTCTTCAAAGGTTTGGGGGTCTCCTTCTTTCTTTCGTTCTAACAATCTTTTAAATCTAAGCTCTTTTGGAGCATCAACAGCAATTAAAACAAAATTCTTTCCAAATTTCTTCTTTAGATACTCTACTTCACCTGGATTTCTTACACCATCAATAATAACGATTAGGTTATTAGTATTTTTCGGAAGAGTTAAAGTTGCCACTTCCACAAGAATTTGGAATCCATACCTTTTCCTTAATTCATTACCTTTTTCTATAAAATTCTCTCTTTTAAGCTCTTTACCTTCTTTTAGAAGTTCCTCTTTAATTATGTCAGATAAAGAAATAAAATAAGAAGAAGAAAAACGGGAGAGGAAAAAATCTTTAACGCTTGTTTTGCCACTTGCTAAAGTTCCTGTTATTCCTATTATTTTCATTTAGAGGTCGGCTCCTCTAACAGTCTTTCTTCCGTTTGCTTTAGCTCTCTCTACAGCTTTCTTAACAAGTTCTGATACACTCTTATTCAAAGCTTCCCAAAAGTCTTCTGATACTCTTAAGTTGCCAACTAGTTCTCTAACAGCAGACTTAACAACTAGTGCCTTTTCTTCTTTCTTTGCCATTTTTTTGCACCTCCAATTAGAATTAAGATGGGGAATTTAAAAATTCATTCTCTAGAAATCTTCTATCAAAGTTTTTGCGTATTCTGCCAATCTTTCAACAAGTTTTGATTTCAGTTGAATTAGTTTTAAAATATCCTCTTTGTCCATATTTTTGCTTTTTTCTAAAGTCCCAACAGCAAAAAAAGCAGAATGCATCTCCAGCCAGAAAAAAGCCCTTTCCATAGCCTTTTTAGATTCTATTCCATCAGAAGAAAAAGCTAACTCTTTCCATTTTTTGTAGTTCCTATAGCAAATTTCAAGCTGTTGCTTTAAATCTAATCTGTTCATATTTACTTTTTAGTAGTTAAAGTATTTAAAGCTTTCTACTTTTCATTACTATTAGATGGTAAATATTTTTAAACCCAAAAATCTATTTAAAAATATGAAAGGGAATTACCAAACAGTAGTAATAACATGCAAATACCATAATGGTAGAAATGGGTATCATGACCCATACTCTTCCAGGGAAACGATAATAGCTGTTGGAGAAGGAAATAAAGAATATTTGTCAATTAAAAAATATACTCAACTTTTTGTAAACCATAATGGAAATTGCATTACTTGCCCGTATGCAAAGATATACTTCTTGGATGGAGAAAATAGAAAAGAGAGAAATGGGAAAGTAAAAATCAACATTAAAATAAAAATAGAAGGAGAGTTAACAAACTACGAGGAAATAATTGAAAAAGCTAGGGAATTAGGCTTTCCTTACCTATAACTCAAAAATTCTATTGTTTGCTAAAGGAGCTATAGCGTCAAAACCTTCTCTTTTTAATTCTTCGGCAAACTCTTCTGTATGATCGCCATGAATGCAGAAAACTTTTTCAGGGTTAATTCTCTTAACAAACTCAAATAATCCTTTTCTTCCTGCATGAGCTGAAAAATCAAATCTTTTAACTCTCATTTTAACTTCTAATTCAAAATTTTCGTAAATAAACCTGCCTGTTTCTAGTAAAGTTCTTCCTGGCGTACCTTCAATTTGCCAACCTGTCAAAATCAAGCTCGCTCTTTCCTTTTTATGAAGTTTTTCAATGTATTTAACAACAGGTCCACCAGTTAACATGCCACTAGTTGTTATTATGCAAGCAGCTTCCTTTACCAATCTTCTCCTCATTCTCCCTTTAACATAAGTAACGAGCCTTAAAGCTTCCTCAAAATCTTCAGGTTCTCTCAAATACTTTTTATATTTGTTTATTATTGTTGTTGCTTTTTTTGCCATTCCATCCATGAAAATAGGATACGAAACTCCATGCTTTGCTAGTATTAATAAAATTTCTTGAGCCCTTCCAACAGCAAAAGCTGCAACTATTGCTGGTTGATTATCAGAAATTGTTTCTTCAATCATTTTTACTAGTTCTCTTTCTTCTCTTTTTCTATCAGGATGTTCTCTATCAGAGTAGGTACTCTCTATTATCAAATTTTTTATTTTTGGTAAATCTTCTTCACACTTTTCTAACAGCCTTGTGTTTATATCATTAAAGTCTCCTGTATATAGCAAATTAGTTTTATCTGTTTCAACAAAAATCATTGCCGATCCTGGAATATGACCGGCGTCAAAGTAAGTTATTTGGAAATTGCCAATCTTGAAAGGCTTGTTGTAATTAACTAAAACAAAATTTTTTATAGTCTGCTTAATGTCGAACTCATTAAAAGGTAATTCTACCCCTTCTTCTCTCGAAACCTTTATTGAATCTTCTAGCAAGAGTTCAGTTAAATCTTTTGTTACATCTAAAGCATAAATTGGAGTTGAATATTCTTTAACAAGCAAAGGGATTCCGCCCGAATGATCTAAATGGGCGTGTGAAAGCAGTAAAGCTTTTGGTTTTTCTACTGGTAAAGGAAATTTTGGTGGAATTTCTCTTGGCTTTGTTCCATAATCTAAAACAATTCTATCATTATTTTCTTCTACTAAAACTCCGCTTGCTCCTACGCATCCCATCGCACCCAAAAATTCAATCTTCATTAGAAAAATGTAGAATTCATACTATAAAAAAACTAAAAAATCAAACTTTTTCATTTCACGCTTTTACAAACTTTCATAATTTTTTATTAAACTTTCTAATTCATCAAAAACTCTAGTAAGTTCATCTTTAGTATACTCGTAAATGGAATCCAAATCAGACCACAAACTCGTATAATCGTATTTTTGAAACAGCTCTCGAGCTATATTCTTCAAACAACGATTTACCCTGTTATCCTCTGAGCAACTTCTTCTATATTTTTCAACAATATTTTGTAATTCTTTTAGAAAATCTTTTATTTTTGATTTTACTTCATAAGGTCCGGAGATTATTTCTTCTAGAAACTTTTCTTTGAAATATTGAGGAATATATGGATTGAATAAAAGGTATAATAACGAGTGGAATGTCTCTATAGTTTCTGGATGGCTTCTAACTTTTTCCTTTAAAAGTTCTAACTTTCTACTAGCTGCCGATTCTATACTTTTTCGTGCTAACTCTCTAAGACTTTGTGGAATATAATTATAACTTCCGCTTGCAATCCGAGTAAGACGTATGAAATCACCATCTTCTAAACTCTTAATAATATCCTCCTTTATTGCATTTGGAAGTAATATTTCTCTAGCTTTATCTTGTGTTTGTTGGTCTAAATATATATTTATATTAGGATCTTCTAAATACTTCACAAGGTGAAGATGATCTCCTTTAAGTGCGACATTTTCTAGGCAAATACTCAAATAGTATTTTTTAACTCTATTCTCTTTGGGATATCCACTGTTAATAAAAATGTGTTGGACTAAAATATCACAACGACCTATGCTAGATACCATATCACTAGCTAAATATGCTGCTTCTTCTCTTATTTCTTGTGGTATATGATGAACTTCTTCGTATATTCCTTGTGCAATTTCTATTAGACCATGATAATCGCCTCTATTTCCTAAAATACTTATTAACTCTTTTAAACTATCAACAAATTCTTTCTTCTTCTCCTCGCTTCTAGTATACTCATATTGAAGTCTTCTTATTCTCTCTATCAATTCTGTCTCAAGATTATCATAAATTTCATCTTCATTATTGCGCACTTTTGAGTACATTTGTTAAGTATGAACAAACAAATTTAAGATTTTATTGAACACTTCAATATATAGTATGAAGCCTAGAATTTTTGTTTTATTTTTTCTATTTTTTTGCTTTAGCTATATCTTTGTTCTTTTATATTTTATTAAGCCAAATACTTCATCTTATACAATTGTTACAAAAAATTATTTTACAGTGTTGCTTATTTTTTGCGTACCTTTTATTACTTTATATTTGGCCAGAATAATAAGTGAAAGAAAAGAAAAAGACTTCTACGATAAGTTATATAATCTTCCAAACCAATTTTTGCACCATATACATGAGCTCGATTACCTACTAGAAGAGTGCAGCAGAAAAGGTTACAGTCCTGATAAAACTCTAAACAAAGTATATAGTATAGTTTCAAAAATAGTTAAAAAATATAGTAACGTTCTACATAATCTTCCTGAGCATATTAAACTACCTTTCTATAGCATTGTTTTTTCTGTTGAGGGAAAGCATCAACACTACTATATTAAAAGAATGGAAAAAGATCTACGCGACTTAAAAATAGCTGTTAAAGAAATAATAGAAAAAACAAGGTATCTATACCTAGCAAGATACTAAATTTACAAATACCACGATGAGCCGTATGAATGAGAAAGTTAAAAATACTTATAAAAAGTAGTAGTTTAATATTTTGATGCCTATGGAAATGACACAAAAAATTCGCCACAAAAATAAAAAATCAAACTAACACATTTTTTAAAACTAAAAAATAGAAAAAGTATAAGACGGGGAAAGAGGCAATTAGAATAACAAAACAGTTTTGACTTGATAAAAAATAAATCAGAACAAGAATTAGAAGCTTTAATAATGAAGAGTAACAACTTTTATAAGCGAAAAAAACATTTTGAGCAAAAAGCTAAAAATGAAGATCTTTTTGAGATAAAGAAATTAAACTCTACAAGTTTAAATCACCTTTCAAAACTACATAGTTTGAGCTTTTAAATGTTGTTTAGAGGAAATTATATGAAATCGCATGACCAAACAATTAGTAGAAGTTTATATCACAAAATAGCATCCCAATCCATAGTTTCAAAAGTTTTGGAAGAAACCGCCTTAAGTAAAGGGGAGGTCGTAGCGACTTGGACTATTAATGAGTTAGGTATCTTAAAGGGCAGTATTTACGGATATGTAGGTAACATTGGTATAAAATCTTTTATTCATTCTTCTTATAGACCATGGATAAATTTATCTTATGATATAGATTTAGCTGTTTCTTCTATTAGTAACTTTGAAGGTTTTAGAATAAAAAAAGAAAGACTCATCGAAAAAGAGAAACGAATTCGAGGAATAGTTAGTAATAATTACGAGATAGTACATTCTCCTTTTGAAGCTTATATACTCCTCATTTATCCAATTAAAATAAGTTCTCATATTGAATTAGAAAAGCTGGATATTTTTGACATAGAAACTGGAATAGGTCCAATTTCTTTATACGAAGAAGATTTTATGAAACGCGCAACAATAGGATATATTCATTCACTACCGCTAGAAACCCAGTTGGCTACACATATTAGTCCACTAACTTATAATGGTGAAAGAATAAAAAGAGCCTTCTTTGCATCAGTATCAAATGATAATATCGATTTGAATTACCTTCAACAAAAACTAGAAGAAAGTGCGGATAGGATTAGAAGCGTAGGTTTATCCTTGAATAAATATAAAAAAGGTTTTGAAGAAGTTGCTAAGGGTTGCGAGGTGGTTGAAGCAAAGTTTAGAAAAAGGGTTTTAGAAGATCACACACATAACATAGAAAATTGGAAGGAAATTGTTAGACTTCTTTTTAGACTAAGCGAAGCTATAAGGGTAGCTTAATTTTTAAATCTTAAAATCAAAAATTAAAGCTTATGGTAAAAAGAACTGGACCGACAAATCCCATGTTGAAAAGGCTTATTGAGGAACTTAAAAAGAAATCTTTAGAGGAAAATGCAAAAATTTGGAAAAGAGTAGCAGAAATTCTTGAGAGACCAACAAGAAGAAGAGCCGAGATAAATCTTAAACACATAGAAAGAGAAGCAAAAGATGGGGAAACAATTGTTGTTCCGGGGGTCGTTTTGAGTGAAGGTGAGTTGAAAAAGAAAGTAACTATAGCTGCGTGGAGATTCTCTGCTAAAGCCAGGCAAAAAATTGAAAAAGCAGGCTCGAGAGCAATTTCTATTGAAGAATTGCTTAAAGAAAATCCAAAAGGAAGCAATGTTAGAATAATGGTGTGAACATGAAGATATACGATGCCACAAATCAAATCGCCGGAAGACTAGCAAGTTATGTAGCAAAAGATTTGCTTAATGGGGAACAAGTTGTGATTGTTAATGCCGAAAAGGCCGTATTATCCGGAAATCCAAAAATGAAATTTAGAGAATTCAAACAAAAAAGAGACAGGGGGGATCCAAAAAAGGGACCTTTTTATCCAAGATATCCGGATTTAATTTTAAGAAGAATTGTTAGAGGAATGTTGCCTTGGCATAAGGATAAGGGAAGAAAAGCTTATAGAAGGCTTAAAGTTTATATTGGTGAGCCAGAAGAATTTAAGAACAAGGAGAAAATTAGAATAGAAGAAGCAGATGTAAGTAAGCTTAAATGTAAATATATTACACTTGGTGATTTGTCTGTAATGCTCGGGGCTGAAAAAAGATGGTGAAGAAAGAGAAAACGATATTAGAAGTTGGAAAAAGAAGGCTTGCCATAGCTAGAGCTGTTATTAAAGAAGGAACAGGTAAAGTTTTCATTAATTCTAAGCCTTTAGATGGGGTACTCCTGTTTTAAGACTTTGGGTTAAAGAGCCTTTGATTTTAGCTGGCGATTTAGCTAAAGCAGTTGATATTCATGTTAATGTTAGAAGTGGAGGGATTGTTGGGCAAGCGGAAGCTGTTAGACAGGCGATTGCTAAAGCGTTAGTTAGATATTCAAAAGACAAGAAACTCAAGCAAAAGTTTTTGGAGTATGATAGAAACCTTTTAGTTTATGATCCAAGAAGGAATGAGCCGCATCACGCAAGCGGAAAGGGAGCTAGTAAACGCGGGAGTAGGAGACATAAACAAAGATCGAAGCGATAAATTTTTTATTTTTTATATGTATTTCTTTACGATTTTGAGATAAAAGTTGGAACAAATTTAAGTAGATTTTTGTTTTCCATTTCTGCTAGTAGAGTCTATAAGCATATAGGCCGAAAAGCTTTTAAATACACGATACATAATTATATGTAGATAGTGGTTGATATTAAACTATTTAAAGTAATTAGTGACACGTTACGAGTGATGTTTCTATAGGTGTTTATCTGAACAAATATAATTATATTTAACCTCAAAAAGTAAGGAATTTCTTTAACAGGTTTCAAAAATTTTCAGAAAAGCCCTTTGAATAGAGGTTATCTTTTGCACCTCGATTTGCAATGAAATTAAAGTTTCTTAAAAAAATTCTACTTTACTCACTCACTCTAGGAGCTAGAACCATTGAAATTCTTGCTTTTCCTTCATACTTAAAATCAATTCTCATTGGATAGTCCTGCGCGAACTTTAAATTGACTTCATCAGAAATTTTTGCTGCTTTCAATATTTTCTCTAAATAGTCTAAAGGATATTTTGCTTTGCTATCTTCTTTAACTTGAAGGTCTACCAAACCTTCATCGCCAGGCATCAACTCTAACTCGCTCTGACTAACATCGCCCTCTGCACTTATTTTAAATAAATTTTTGGTTGCTTGAAATGTTATAGCGTCTGTTATAATACTTGCATCTTTTATCGCATCTTCTAAAATATCTGGCTTTAAGGTCACGCTAGCTTTAAATTCTAATTGATCTATTGGAGGAATCTCTTCTCTAGTTAGCTGAAGAATAGGTATTGTAAATCTTCTTTTTGTACTATTGTAAATAGTAAGAATTAATCTATTTTCAGCAAACTCCAAACTAATTTTATCAGAACCTCTTGCTCTTTTTAGCAAAGATAATAAATTTGTCATGTTCACTCCTATCTCTTTTTCTTCAACAACGTCATACTCTTCAAACGCGTCTTTAGAAATTAATAGATCTATAACAGCAACCATTGCTCTATCTGCTGCAGTCAAGCTAATTCCTTCTTTTCCAAACTTAAAAATTCCCTCATCAATTATTTCTGCTGCAGTAGAAACGCTAGTTATAAGGATCTCAGGCTCGGCTATCGTTACTTTCATTCAACCACCATATTAAGTTATATAAGCCTTAAATATAAGCTTTCCGCTTTCTTCCAAAGATTCAAGTCCAAGCCTTCTTTATTTTGAATGAAATCTGCAAATATTTCTTCATCCAACTTGCTACAGAAAACTTTAACAAGCATACCTTTGTTAACTTTAAAATTACTATTCACTTTAACTTTTCCTGTTTCATCGGAAAGTATAAAGTATCCTTCACCTGTCTCTTCGACCACTCCTAACAAGCAAAACTTGTTATCATCTTTTTCTATAGAAGCTATTTTTCTTGGCTTATAGAATTCCATTTTAAAAATTCCACCTAAAGCTTTTAAACTTAACATTACATAATAATTTTAGATGAATAACCTTTTATTGAGCCAAATTATAAGCTAAATGTTAGAAGGTGATGGAGATGCCTCAACAAGCATATATAGCTCAAATAGGCGGTCAGCCTGTATTAATACTTCCGGAAGGAACTGTTAGATCTACAGGAAGAGATGCGCAAAAGGCTAACATAGCTGCAGCCAAAGCAATAGCAGATATTGTTAGAACTACTCTAGGACCAAAAGGAATGGACAAAATGTTAGTAGATTCTATTGGCGACATTACAATAACAAACGACGGAGTAACAATTCTCCAAGAAATGGAGGTTGAACATCCAGCGGCAAAGATGATGGTAGAAGTTGCCAAAACTCAAAATGAAGAAGTTGGAGATGGAACAACAAGTGCTGTAATTCTTGCAGGAGAGCTATTAAAAAGAGCAGAAAGTTTGCTAGATCAAGAAATTCATCCAACAGTAATAACTAAAGGTTATCAACTTGCTAAAGAAGAAGCATTAAGAGTATTGGATGAGCTTGCTATTCCAATAAACATAGATGATACAGAAACTCTTAAGAAAATTGTAGTTACATCCATGTCCGGAAAATCTGGAAAAGAAGCAGCACCAAAGATAGCAGAGTTGTTAATTGAAGCTGTTAGAAGCGTAGCAGAAGTAAAGGATGGAAAAATAAAAATTGATAAAGACAATATAAAAAGAGTAAAGAAACATGGGGCTTCTGTAGAGGAAACCCAACTTGTAAAAGGAATAATCGTTGATAAAGAAATAGTTCACCCACAAATGCCAAAAACCATTAAAAATGCAAAAATTGCATTGCTAGATTGTCCACTAGAGATTGAGAAAACGGAAACTGACGCTCAAATAAGAATAACCTCACCTGAACAACTACAAGCTTTCTTGGAGCAAGAACAAAAAATGTTGAAAGAAATGGTAAATAAAATTGCTTCAGTTGGAGCGAATGTAGTTTTCTGCGAGAAGGGAATCGATGATTTAGTTCAACACTACTTAGCTAAGAAAGGAATTGCTGCCTGCAGAAGAATTAAGCGTTCTGATCTAGAAGCTTTAGCAAAGGCTACTGGAGCAAGAATTGTTAGCAACCTTGATGATTTGACAGAAAAAGACCTAGGTTATGCAGAATTAGTAGAAGAAAGAAAGATTGCTGGAGAAGCAATGACTTTTGTTACTGGTTGCAAAAACCCAAAAGCAGTAACAATTTTGGTTAGAGGAAGTACAGAACACGTTGTTGATGAAATTGACAGAAATGTTGAAGATGGAATAGGAGCTTTGATATCTGCCTTAGAAAGCGGTAAAATAGTGCCTGGAGCTGGGGCTATTGAAGAAGAATTGGCAAAAAGGATAAGAGAGTTTGCTGAAAAGTTCTCTGGTAGAGAACAACTTGCAATTCAGGAATTTGCAAATGCTTTAGAAATAATTCCAAGAACTTTAGCAGAAAATGCTGGGTTAGATCCAATAGATATTTTAGTTGAATTAAGAGCTGCTCACGAACAAGGAAAAACAACTTATGGAGTTGATGTTTTTACAGGAAAAATAGTTGATGCTTTGGAAGCTGGAATAATAGAGCCACTAAAAGTGAAATCCCAAGCTATAAAAAGTGCTGCAGAAGCGGCTGAAATGATTTTAAGGATTGATGATATTATAGCGGCAAGTAAACTAGGTAAAGAAGAAAAGGGCAAGGATAAAAAATCAGAAACTCCTAGCGAAGAATATTAAATTTTAATTCTCTTTTTTTTCTTTTTTAATCAATATTTAAATTAGTGTAAATTAATTAGATTTATGGAAGCTGAAAACGAAAAAACTCAAGAAGAATTTGAATTAATTCCTTTGACTCCTTTGAGAAGGTTGGAAAGAAGAATAGAAGAACTTGAAAAAAAAGCATCAATAAACGAAAGAGAACTTTATAGAGAAATTATTCAAATAATAAGGATGAACCAAGAAATTGTAGATGCTTTAATAAAAGCTAATGATTCTTTAAGAATAGAACTTTCTAAACTCCCATTAAAAATAGAAGAATTGACTAAAAAGATAGATGAGCTACTTGAATTAATTAAAGCCGCTGGGGAGGAAGAAACAAGACCAACCATAGACAATAAGCCACTAATTGAAAAAATAGAAAAACTAGCCGAAATAAATAACAAAATATTGGAAAATAATGAAGCGTTAATAGCTCTACTTGAAGATATTTCTAAAAAATTATCAAAACCTCCATTACCAATACCTCCAAAACCACCAACAATACCAAAGATACCTTCTACACAATAAATAAAAAGAGGTGGTTAGAATAAAGGCGGTCGCAGAAATAATTTCAGTAGTTATGATTGTAGCTATTTCTATCGGATTAATTTCTGCCGCCTATCTTTATGGGTTGCCGCTTCTTCAAAAGTCTCAAGATAGGTCTATGTTAGAAAGAACTATAAGTTTCTTTGACTATTATAATCATAATTCTTTGCCTAGAAAAATAGAGTTTGTAGCTAATACCGGTTCTACCGAAGTTTTAACTTTAGATACTCAAGGAATATGGGAAGTTTACCCTTTTAATGATAATTCTCCTTTTAACAATTCAATAGTATTTTCGTTTTTTTCAAGGGTAACTAATATTAACGTTAGCGAACCTATATCTTTAACTTCTGGAGCCTCATGTCCGCCCACAACAGGAGCTGTAGGAAAAGATTCTTTTTCTGTCGTCTGCCTTAAAGGAGACTCTGTGTTTAACGGTTTCAACATAACTTATTTTGTGCATTTTAGGAACTTGACGTCTCCAACAGGAGAAGTCTATTCTATACAATTAGTTTCACCAACTGGAATTAAACAAACTAGCACTGGAAAGACCATTAGGATTAGTAGAGAAAACATAGAAAAGAATGAAAATTTTATAGTAACAAAAGTTAAAATAGAAATATCATGAAGGCTCAGACTCAAGTTATTAATTTCATGCTCTACTTAGTAATTTCTATTTCTATATTTGCCATAGTCTCTAATTACATTTTCTCATTCTCTCTATCATCAAAAGATAGGCTTTTATCTTATTTTAGAGAGTTGCTATCTTCTTATACTTCTGCTTTTTTAATTTATACCTATGCAGGTTGTAAGTATTGCAATTATTCAAAGGTATCATATGGAATACCTTACCAAGTGTTTGACAACTTTCATGAAATTAATGCGACGAATAAACTAATTTACGTTAGAAGCATGCCACTTCAAAAACAAACTTTCGTATCTTCACATAACCTTAATTTAACAGTTGACTTTATCGGATTTTATTCTACAGGCGAAACATATTCTATTCATGATTTAAACAAAACATCAATAGTCAACTTCTATTTTAATAAAACTGAAAATAAATTCAAAATAGGTGGATAAAATGAAGTTAGCGATGCGAAAATTTTTTAAAAAAGCAATCGAGGGATGGAAAAAAATCTCACAGGAAAAAGAAGAAAATGAAAAAAAGAAAGAGCAAGAAGAAAAAGAGTTATATCTACCCGTAAAGATTTCTCCTCTTGTCTCACCTGCAACAATACCTATTTATATACCAATAGAAACTGGAATTGAAAAAAAGGACGAAGGAAAAACAAAAATTGAAATAGAAGGAATACAGATACCCAAACAACTTAAAGTAACACCATCTCCACCTCCCTTTATTCAACCTGAGGAATTTTCACTTTCCTATCCATTAATACCAAGAGAGCCGAAAGCTGGAGAAAAAGTTTTTGCCTACGCAAGAATATACTGGGATAAAAGAAAGCAAAGATACATTTATGAGCTTGTAGAACCGAAGCTAGATGAAAGAATGAAAGAGATAATTAAAAAAGTTAAAGATCTTATAGAGCAACGACTTGATGTAGATTTATCAAAACTAAATTTAGTTAGAGCGAAAGAATATTTAAAAGTTCATATAGAAGATGTTATTAAATATTTCAAGTTTAAACTTTCTCAAGAAGAAGTGGAAATTGTAAGATATTATGTTGAAAGAGATTTTATTGGTTTGGGAAAAATTGAAGCATTGATGAAAGACCCGAACATTGAAGACATTAGTTGCGATGGGGTAAACATACCAATTTTTGTTTTCCACAGGAATCCTAGAGTCGGTTCTGTTGAGACGAACATAATATTTGAAGACGCCGAGGAACTTGACTCATTTATAATAAAACTTGCTCAACTAGCCGGGAAATCTGTATCAATTTCACAACCTTTAGTTAATGGTACTTTGCCGGATGGTTCTAGACTGCAAGCAACTTTAGCCACCGACATAGCTAGAAGAGGAAGCAATTTCACCATAAGAAAATTCATGGAGGAGCCTCTAACACCTATTCATCTAATAAATTTTGGAACAGTAGATGAAAGAGTTTTAGCTTACCTTTGGTTAGCAGTTGATTATGGTAGAAGTATATTAATTGCTGGAGGTACGGCAAGTGGAAAAACAACCATGCTAAACGTTTTATCGCTTTTCATAAGACCAGAAAAGAAGATAATTTCGATAGAAGATACCGCAGAAGTGGTTTTGCCTCATCCTCACTGGATTTCTCATGTAGCAAGAACTCCAATTTCTACAGGAAAAGAGGGCGAAATAGATTTGTTCCAGTTGCTAAAAGAAAGTCTGAGACAAAGACCAGACTACATAGTTCTGGGAGAGGTTAGAGGGCAGGAAGCATACGTTTTATTCCAACAAATGGCTAGCGGACATCCCTCCTTAGCAACAATACATGCAGAAAACTTCCAAAAATTAATAGATAGATTAACATCTCCTCCAATCTCACTGCCTGAAGGTCTAATAGGAAGTTTGGATATTGTTGTTTTTATGCAAAGAATAAGATATAAAGAAAAGTTTGTAAGAAGAGTTACAGAAGTGATAGAAATGATTGGCTTCCCACCAGGAGAAAAATCGCCAATTATTAATTATGTTTTTAAATGGGATCCGTTTAAAGACGCGTTCGAAATAGGAGAAAAGAGCGCTATTTTGAAGAAAATTTCCCAAACAACTGGATTAAAAGAAAAAGAAGTTATTGATGAATTTCAAAGAAGAGTAGCGATTTTAAAATGGATGAAAGAAAAAAACATAGTTGATTTTAAAGATGTCTACGCCATAATTTCTGCATATTATACAATGCCAAATAGAGTTTTAGCTTTAGTAGAAAGTGACTAACATGTTTTCTAGATACGCCTTTAGACTTTTTGGAGACTTAGCAAAAAAAATAGAGCCCTATTTTCCATTCTTAAAAGAAGAATTAAAAAGAGCCGACTTAAAAATCTCTCCTCAAGAATACCTTGCAAACGCTCTATTCGCAAGCCTTATTACTTTCATGCTTATTCTTCCTGTAGTATCTTTTTCTATTTCGTTTACTTTTGGTTCTTTTCTTTTTGGCTATCTAACATCTATAACATTAACAATAATCTTGCCGATAATTGTTTTTATTATATATCTGAATTATCCAAAAAGGATAATAAAAAACAGGGAAAAGGAGATCGACAAATATTTGCCATTTTCTTCTTTGTATCTTTCCTCAATATTAAGCTCTGGTTTACCGCTCCACAAAGCTATAAAAACATATACTGAATTTAGTCAACATGAAGCAATATACGAAGAAATAAAAAAAATCGTTAATGACATCGAATTTTTTGGTCTAGACATTGAAACTGCACTAGAAAGAGCAATTAATAGGACCCCCTCTAGAAAATTTAGAGAATTTCTATATGGAATTTTAGCAACTATGAGAAGTGGGGGAAATATTTATACCTTTGTTAAAGAAAGGACGACAGATTTCTTTATTGAGTACAGAAGGAAGCTTTCAGAATTTTCTCATTCGATGACAATCTACACAGAGATATATTTAGTCGCAGTCTTCTTGGGGACCATATTTTTCATAATTTTAACTTCAGTAGTTGCAGCTTTAGGAGAAGCTCAAAACGTGCTAGGCTTACAACTTTTTATGATTTTCGTATTTCTTCCCTCTATTTCTACATTATTTCTATTCTTAATAAAAAGAGCCCAACCATTCTGGGAGTAGATTTTAACTATAAAAAAAAATATAATCTATGGAAGAAAACAAAATTAAAGCTAGCGTTTTAGTCTTTTCTTTGCTATTAGTTCTTTTTGGTTATTTATCTAAAGATTCTGGAATTTTTGCCAATACATTAATCCTCTCTGCTTTCTTTTCTTTTTCAGTGTTTGCATTCTTCGAATACAGAAAGTATAGAGAAAGAAAAGAAATGGAAGAGAAGTTTCCAATATTTTTACACGATTTAACACAAACTCTAGCCACAGGAGTTCCACTACACAAAGCAATAAAGATTGTTAGCAAATATGATTACGGAAGTTTGAATAAAATAGTAAGGCCTATTGCCAATCAGATAAGTTGGAACATTCCTATTATTAAAATTTTTGATAGATTCGCAGAAAAAACTAAAGATAATAAAAGAATCTCGACAGCATTCAGAATATTAAAAGAATCACAAATGTCTGGGGGAAACCTGGTTTCTGTTTTAACTTCTCTTTCCGAATCTTTAGAAATGATTAATCAAATGGAAAAAGAAAGAAGTTCAATTCTTAGACAGTATACTGTTATGATATACGCAATTTCTTTTATTTTTCTTGGGGTTGTTGTTATGATAAACAAACTTTTGATTCCAATTTTCAGCAACCCACAAATATCTGGAGTTGGAGGTATTTTAGATCCATGCTCCACTTGTGCTGGAATATCTTGCAACGTTTGTAATGGTTTGGCTTTTATTTCTTACAACTTTATAGGACTAAAGGAGGGTAAACCTTATTATTACGTATCTATTTTCTTTTTGCTATCTTTTATTCAAGCAATATTTGGCGGCCTTGTTGCCGGTCAAGTGGCAGAAGGTTCTGTTAAAGCAGGAATTAAGCATTCTATAATTCTAACTGCTATAGTAATTGGTGCCTTTTTACTTCTTTTCAGAATAGGGCTTATAGGTGTTTGAATGAAAACACAAGTAGGATTTGAACAATTCGCAGCTCTATCTCTTTTTGTAGTTTCAGTTTTATTTTTGATTTACGAACTTATTTCATACTATCCTAATTACATTAACGAGATTAGAAGACAAGCACTACTAGTTGAAGCTTATCAAATTTCAGAGCTTTTGATAAATGATGTCGGAGAACCGGCAAATTGGAATTCATTAAATGTAAAAAGAATTGGTCTACTTGACGAAAGTTTAAACATAACAAACGTTGTATCAATACTAAAAGTATCGTATGCTAATGATATCTGCAACTCAGATTATAACAGATTTAAAACCTTGCTAGATTTAAAAAATGATATAAATTTTGTTGTTTATTTAGAGGGAAATCTAATAGCAAATTGTTCTAAAGCTGTTGGAGAAAAAATTGCAAAAATGAGTAGAATAATTTCATTTAGCAACAAAAGCTATGGAGAGATCATAATATGGCTTTATTAGGGCAGGCCACAATGTTGGAAGTAATTTCAGCATTAGTATTGCTCTTTGTAGCATTTTACTTCATTTTTAAACCAGTAGTATTAAAAACAAACTGGCAGTTGGCAAATCTCGCTGTTATTGGCAGAGATTTATTCAATTCTCTAGATTATGTTGAGAAGCTCTACAACGCTTCTTTCTCTAATAACTTTTTGAAAGATTTTATATCTAAAACTTCGATAGCAAACGAATCTATTATTATATCTATATATCCAGAAGAAACTATAAAAGATACCATAATAGTTGCAGCAAACTGTACTAGAGAGAGAATAAATAAGTTTTCGACATGGTATAGTTCTGTTGTTATAAACAAAAGAGTTGTTAATATTTTCTTTATTCCTTCAAACTTAACAAACATTCCTTTATATTCAGATTTGCTAATAATTTGCAACTACACTAATCTAACACTTTATAGATCCGAGATATTAAATTATATATCTAAAAACAGGGGAATAATAGAGATTTCAGACCTAGGAAATGTTATAGATGATACAACAAAAGAAATATTCGGAATAGATGTGACTTCTCCAACACAACCATCTTATGATATAAACATAAGCACCCCTATAAACACCTATGTCGAAATCTACAATCCCTACAAGTTTTTTTATAACGTTCCAATAATCATAAACGCTACTTCTTTTAACCAAACTTCTGGAAACTACATTGGTAATTTCACATTCAGAAATTACATAATACCTTTTGAAATCGACTATAATTCTAAATCTGTATACTTTAGAACTTCTGGGGAAGTTAAGATAGTCAGAGAAAGAGAAAGTTTTACATTAGAAAACTATAATTTCTTTCTTTCTTACATTTTATCAAACACTAGCTTTTCTTTGTCTTTTAAGAAAGTCTATAATTTCACTAATTTTAGAGGAAATAATAATGTTATTTTAACTGATGGCAATGAACAACGAATCTTTCTATACGAAGCCTCTCCTTTAAAAAAAATACCTATCTCTGTTCTTAATACTTCAAAAGTGGCTTGGATAGTAGACTTCGACAGAGACAATAATGCTACTCATGACCAAAAGCTTGCTCTTCTTTCCCTCATTCTGACAGTCTCTAATAAAAACCCCTACCTTACAGAACCTTACAGCATTTATAAAATTCCTTATTTGAATGTAGAAAGCTACGACATGTATGAAGTCTATAGAGTAATTCTCAGAATATCATATCCTTAGGTATGGAAAAACTATAAATAAGTAAATATACAACTATAAAGCATGGAACTGGTAAAAATTAAAGGTGATGAAAAAAGCGCACTGATTGAAGTGAAAGAAGAAACTTTTACTTTAACCAGTGCCATAGAAGAACAGTTATGGGAAGATAAAAATGTTAGCGAGGCTGCTTCTTTTAGGGAACATCCCTACTTAAGCGAACCAAAAATATGGGTTAAAGTAAAGAAAGGCAATGTCAAAGAAGCTCTAGAAAAAGCAATAGAAAATTTGATAGAAACTACTAAAGAATTCAGAGAAAAGTTCAAAAAAGCTCTCTAATCTTTTATTTTTACTACATCTGCGATTCGCAATCTTTTATATGATTTTTTATTATTTTCTTTTGGTCTATAATCAAATTTCTCTCTAAGTTTTATTTTTAAGAATTTTTCTAGTTTTTCTATAATTTTATCAGATGGTCTGATCTCCTCACGCTCAATTTTTCTAATAAGGCTTTCTTTTTCTCCTATTCTTCTTGCCAAATCTTCTAAAGATATTCCAATTTTCTTTCTAGCTTCTTCAATTATCTTTCCGTAACCTTCTATTAATTCATATTCATCTTCTTCGTAATATAGTGGAGGTTTTTCTCTCTTTGGCTCATTATTTTTGATTATTATATTCAATATTTCCCCTCCTTTAGAACACTCTTCACAAACCCTGAGAACTGCTCCATCAATTTTTGCTATAAATATTTTTTTTGTTTCACATCCACAAATCTCGCACTCCATTTTTACCACTTTGTGTAAAATTTTCTTAACCAACTTATTCCCTTTTCTGTTGATGAAGATGCTGATATTTCTTCTCCGTATATTGAAAAAGAATAAACTACCCTAGAAATACTTCTAAGTCTTTCTCTAACCTTTTCATTCCACTCGACCTCTTCACAACTACCATGCCATATGACAAAAATGTTTGAATTAGATACAAAATACTCGAATCTCTTAAACAACTTTGGAAGTAACTCTTTAGGTGTGTCCAACACTATTAAATCAAAGAATTGATTTATTTCAAATTTTAACACATCGGCCTTCAATATTATAACATTAGCTTTATTATCAATATTTCTCTTAACTGCTTCTATGTTTTTATCAACACAAACAACTTTAGGAACATTATTCCTTTTAGCAATCTTACTCAAAGCTCCAGTTCCGCAGCATAGATCGAGCATTGATTTTATGGGTAAATTTCTTGTCAGTTTGTCTACTAATATGGATAAACCTACTGCTGGACCTGTTATTCTTCCGTTTTCTTTTATTATATACTTAATTTTTAGTTCTTTTGCTATTAGACAAGGGGGAGAAATAGGAGAGATTTTTTTATTCCTCAATACATCCTCTATTCTTAATATTTTCATTCTCTCCCTCGCTGGGGGCGGGATTTGAACCCGCAAGGGGATAAACCCCACCAGCTTAGCAGGCTGGTGCCCTACCAGGTTAGGCGACCCCAGCACTAATTCTAATTTTCATAGTTGTTTTTTAAATACTAAAAATCAATAAGAATATTGGAGGGGGACAAAATGGTTACTGTTAAAGAAGTTACCGAAGTTTTGGAAAAAGATGTCTTCACTAACAAAGGATATTATCTAGGTAGGATAAAAGACCTAGAAATCGACCTCACTAGCTTTAGATTAAAATCAATAGTAATTGAAACACAACCAAATAGTGAAATGGGTCGCCTTCTAGGTGCCAGAAGAGTAATAGTTCCTTATTCAGTGGTTCAAGCAGTTGGGGATGTTGTAATAACAAAACACATAGTAACTTCAACGCCACAAGAAGGAGAAGTGTCAAAGGGGGAGATACAAAAATCAAGCTAAATAATTCTCTTGTATTTTCTTGCTCCTCTTTTTCTTATAATCAATCCAATTAAATAACCAGTTATTAACCCAGAAAGATGAGCAGCATGTGCAATACTGCTAGGAACGAAAACACCAATAAAAGAAATAATACCCCATAAAAATGCTAGAACTATCAGAGGCATAGGAGCAAAATAAACATAAACTATAGCATATGGCTTTATTGCCGCCAACGCACCTATTATTCCATAGATTGATCCAGAAGCACCTACCGCAGGTATTGAAGGGTTATGAGTTACAAAAAGAAAAAATATGTTACCAAAAATTCCTGAAATAAAAAATATTATCAAATAAGTTTTTCTACTTACCAAAGATTCTAAATATGAACCAAAAAAGAAAAGAGCGAGCATGTTATAGAATAAGTGTTGAAAGTTTGCATGCAAAAATATAGAAGTTATGAAAGTCCACGGTCTATATAACGCTTCATTGGGTATAAAAGAAAAATACTCGACTAACTCTAAAGGATGTTGTAGAATGAAAATTAAACTCATTATTGTAACAAAGAAAATGGTAAGGTTCATTCATTCACCTTTTGCTTTAAGTATTCTCCTCCTTCTTACTTTAATTTTCCCCTTTCTCTTTTCTATTTCTCTCTCGATCTTTTCCTTCATATCCCTTAACAATGAGTAAATATCAAACGCTTGAGAATGTGCCGTTAAACTTTCTCCTTTGATAATAATTTTTATTTTCCCGTCGTATTTGTTTCTAGCTCCAATTTTTTCTATCTGAGCAATTATTTTTTCTACTCCAAGCCTTTTAAACTTTTCTAATTTTCTTTCAAAAAAACTTATTATATTCTCTCTTTCTTCAACACCAGCAACTATTATTGGTATGGTCTCTTTAACTACTAGAATTTCTAATACATCCCTTGGTTTTATTATTCCTATTGGCTTTTTATTTTCTGTAACTATTACCTCTTCTCCGTATTTAAAGAGAGTTACTACTTTTTCCAGTGTATCGTTCTTATCTATAATCTGCGGAAAAAATGAAAAGTTTTTTGCAGGCGAATTTAAAATATTTTCTCTTTCTTTGGCTAATCTAAAAGATTCTATTCTTTCTTTCTCTTTATAAAGAAAATTAGCTAAAGTGAAAAGATTTATACAACCGGAAAGTTCTTCCTTCCAATTTATTAAAGGAACTGAGCTTATGTTATTTTTCTGCATAATCCTAAGAATAGTTTTAAGTTTTTCTTCCTCTCTTGCAACTATTGGTTTATTCATAATGTTTGAAGCATTGATTTCATTAAATCTTTTAATTTTTAATTTCAATACAACATCTGTTTCGCTCAATATTCCAACAATTTTATCTTCTTCAACTACTGGTAAAGCACGCAACCCAGCTTCTACTAAAATTTTTACTGCTTCTTCGATTCCCATTCTTTCTCTAAGAACTGGTGTATAAATTATGAAATTCTCCAGTTTCGTCCTTGTGGGATCGCCTCTAGACTTTATTAACTCTTTTAAGAAAACCATTCCTTCATATTCTTCATCCACTATAGGTATTTGGTGAAATCTCTTTTCTTTCATTAATGAAATAGCCTTCGAAACTGTATCATCTTTTTTAAGAGTGTAAACGTTTTTTGTCATCAACTCTCTAACTATCATCTAATTAATTATTTTAGAGAAATTAAAAGTGTAATTCAACAATATCTTCATCCTTTAGCTTATACTCTAAACCAACTCTTCTACTAGAAAATTCTGTATTATCAAAAATTCTTGCAAATTTAAAAGTTTTTAACCAAGCTGAATTAAGCTTTTCTATAAGGTCTTTTATCGTTGCACCTTCCTTAAGAACTACAGCCCTCTTTTCGACTTCTTTTCCAGGAGGTTTCATAAAAACTCTAACAATATTTGCTTGCTTCAATATTCCATCTAAAAGTTCAGAAAGCTCTTTGTTTGCTTCAATATTTTCGAATAAAACGCTATTATTAATTGACTTCATCATGACAATCTTAGGCTTATTTTTTAGTCTGTTTGCTTCAAGAATTTTATCCATTTCTTTTAACTCATCTTCGTTTCTGACTAATAAAATTAGCAAATCAGAGGAGTGACAAATGCTTAAATGTTCTCTAAGAAAGAACGATGGAATCTCAACAAACTGAATATAAACGCCTTTGTAAAAACAAACCCCAGTCACAGGCTCTTTTGTTGTATATGGGTTGTCGCCAATCTCCACATTAGCATTCGTTAAAAGTTTTAGCAACGTGCTTTTACCAACCTGTGTGAATCCAAGAATAGAAACCAAAATGTCACCACTTTTTTCTATTAGTTTTATTTTTTTGCCAGTTTTCCTACTCCTTTTCTCGAGCATTTCTTCTAATTTTGCCAATCTTCTTCTTAATTCGGCTAACAAATTTTCAGTTCCCTTATGTTTTGGTGTAATTCCAATCAACTCTCTAAGAAGCTCTATCTTTTTCTCCAGATCTTTTTCATTTCTAAATTTTTCTTCTAAAATGTACCATTCCCTTGGTAAATTTGCCGGCATTTGTGAATTTGAAAATTGAAAAATTAAAGTTCAAAAATTCGATTTTGTTAAATTCGAGATTATGTATTCTAAAGCTCAAATTTTCACTGAAATGGGACTTTAGTAGTTGCTGAAGTAGTATATAACCTTTGTCATAAGATAATTCTAAGTTTTTTTCGAAATTCTTCATAAACTAAAGATAAATTGCATACACTATCATGTACTCTTTCCCGAAAGAAAAGAATAGATAAAAAATGAATAAATATTAGTTTCAAGCACCAAACAAATTAAGATGATTAAAATGAAAGAGATTGATGTCAGAAAATTGTCAATTGATTTGAGGCTGAAAATTTATGAGTATGCTCTCCTTCTTAATAAAAAAGGTTTGAAGTCGTCAGAAATTAGTAATGAGATTTTGAAAAAATACAATCTATTAATCAGAAAGAAGACAATATACCGATGGATATCTAATAGACATAAAACCTGCAAACAGCTAAGAATTTTTATACCCACCCCTCTAAGGAGCTTAGCTACATAATAGGAGTTTTATTTGGTGATGGGACGTTGAAGAATGAGAAGAAAAATTATCAATATAAGTTTATTCTTAGAACTAAAGATAGAGATTTTGCTGAGTATTTTTCAAATCAAATATCAAAGTTGTTAAACTTTCCTGGTGGCTACAAAATAAGAACAGAAAATGGTTTCCTTCGTAAAGGTGGAAAAGGTTATGTGGTGTCAGTTTCTAATAAGATGCTCTTTCATTTTCTTTCGAAAGAAACCGAATATCTAATGAATTATGTAAAAGAATATCCAACTGATTTTATTAGAGGTTTATTCGATTCAGATGGATTTACTATTATTTCATGTGGTAAAAATTTTAGAGTTGGTTTTGGTATTGTTAATACTAATATAAAAATTCTGAAATTTGTGAAGAATCTGCTAAGAGATAATTTTGGTATTACTTCAAAAATTTATCCGAAAATCAAAAAAGGACATAAAGTAAAGATATGGGGTAAAATTTATACTGCGAATGAGACAGTTTATGGATTAACCTCCTCAGGTTTGAATAATGTTAAAAAATTCTTGAGATTTATTTCTTCTTCAATCATAAGGAAAAGAGAAAAATTGGAAGATGCAGTTTATATAATTGAAAACTTCCCAACTAATTCGAGAGTTTAGGAGTGGCTAAAAATATATAAGAAAGAAGGAAGAGAGTGGGTTAGGATAGCGGGATAATAGCGGGGGTTTCCCGAAGGCAAGTTAGACTTACCCTCTTTGGATTTGAACCAACGACCTCCGGGTTATGAGCCCTCCGCCCTGTCGTCGGCGGGCACTCCAGGCTGCCCTACCCCGCTATAAACCCCGCTACCCTATATAATATATTCTCTGTTTTTTATATTTATCGAGATTCTTATAAACCCTACAAAGCTTTATACAAAAGAGATAAGCGATTTTCTTTTCCAAGAATTTTAATTAAACCCTTTCTAATCATTTCATCTAAAACTCTATAGAATTTTGCACGACTTATGCTTACACTTTTCTTCAATTCCTCAAAAATCTCTTTTGTTGCTTTTGGTTTATCCAATATTTCGAGAATTCTTTTCTCTTCTTCGCTCAAAACTTTCATTATTTCTTGAATTTTCGGATTAATTTCTTCCTTTATAACTTTTTTCACGTCTTCAACTCTTAGCTTGTCTTTTGCTATTCTTCCTGCTTTCAACAAAATCTCTAAAGCAATTCTAACATCACCTTTTTCAGCAGCTTTTGCAGCAACTAAAGCGGAAACTCCTTCTTCATAAGCAACAAAAGCTTCTTTCATTCTTTGTTCAACAATATCCTTCATTTCTAGAAAAGTATAGGGTTTGAACTCTATTTCTTCCAGATTCAAACTACTTTTTATTCTATCTTCAACATTTCTGAAAACATACTTGTCATTCGATATAAAAATTAAACCAATTTTCTGTTTTGTGTAATTTTCTATTCTTAGCAAATCGTATAAAACGTTTGAATCTCTTTTTATAAGTTGATCAACTTCATCTAAAACGATAATCAAATTTAATCTGTTGTTTTCCATCGTTTGTACGATTCTGCTGAATATTTCATCTTTTGCCCACCCTCTTCTAGAAACAAAAGCACCAATAGTTATTCCAATTTCGGAAAGAACAGCAAAAGAAGTGTTGTATTGCCAGCAATTTATGTAAATGTTCTTTATTCCAGAATATTGTTCAAATTCTCTTAAAATGAATTTCGCAACTGCTGTCTTCCCAACGCCAGGAGGACCATAAATGAAAATGTTCATGGGTTTGCTGTTTTTTAATAGCAAAGAAAGATTTTCAGATATTAGTTTTATCTGACCTTCTCTATGAGGTAAATTCAATGGCAAATATTCTGGGTATAAAGCTTCTTCTCTTTTGAAGACACTCATAATTTTTATTCGAAATTTTACTTTAAACTCATTTTTCCGGTCTTAAAGTTGGAAATGCAATAACTTCTCTTATCGATTGAACATTTGTCAAAATCATCGTTAACCTATCTATACCAATTCCCAATCCGCCAGTAGGAGGCATTCCATATTCTAATGCTCTAATGAAATCTTCATCCATTTCATGATATTCTAAGCCGGAACCTCTTCTTTTCGCTTGTTCTAAAAACCTTTCTTTTTGATCTATTGGATCGTTTAACTCAGAAAAGGCGTTTGAAATTTCCATACCAGCAATAAAACCTTCAAACCTTTCAACAAAATTCGGATTGTCTCTTTTTTTCTTTGCAAGAGGAGAAATTTCTATTGGATATTCATAAACAAAAGTTGGTTGTATCAATTTTGGTTGAACTAACTCTTCAAAAAACAAATTGATTAAATCACCTTTACTAAAATTCTCGTTGACTTCTAATTTTTTCTCTTTTGCTATTTCGATTAACTCTTCTCTACTCAATTTTTCTACATCTATTCCTTCTTCTTTTACAGCATCAACCATTCTAATTCTCTTCCAAGGTGGTTTCAAGTTTATTTTATGTCCCGCATATTCTATTTCCAATTTGCCAATAGCTTTTTCAGCAATGTAAGCAATCATTTCTTCAGTTAATTTCATTATATCATTGTAATCAGCATACGCCCAATAACACTCCATCATCGTAAATTCTGGATTGTGCTTTGTATCTATTCCTTCATTCCTAAAATCTCTTCCAATCTCATATACTTTTTCTATGCCACCAACAATCAATCTTTTCAAATATAGCTCATCAGATATCCTCAAATACAAATCCATATCTAAAGCATTATGATGAGTGATGAATGGTTTCGCAAAAGCACCGCCATAAATTGGCTGCAAAATTGGAGTTTCTATTTCAACAAACCCTTTGCTTTCCAGAAATTCTCTCATTGCTTTAACAATTTTTGCTCTTGTTAACAAAATTTCTCGAGCTCTTGGATTGACAATTAAATCAACATATCTCATTCTGTACCTCAAATCTTCATCTTTCAATCCGTACCATTTTGATGGCAGAGGCCTTAAAGATTTTGCTAATATTTGGAAATCTTCTACCCAAATTGTTAATTCTCCTCTCATAGTCTTGAAAGGAAATCCCTTTACTCCAATAATATCTCCAATATCAACATACTTTTTGAAAAGTTGGTATTTTTCTCTAAGAGTTGATTCATCGAACCAAATTTGAATTTTTTCTCCGTCAAACAAATCGGCAAAACTCGCTTTACCATGTTCTCTTATTGCTAAGATTCTTCCGGCAGTAGAAACTTTTTCATTTTCTAATTTTTCTCCAGCTTTCAACTTTTCTCCAAATCTCTCTTTAATCTCTTTTAGATTTTCCTTTTTATCATATTTTGTTATAGCAAAAGGATCTAAACCAAGTTTTCTTAACTCTTCAAGTTTTCTCAACCTTTCTGCTCTTATTTGCTCTAGCGTTTTTTCCATTAAAGTTATTTTTTGCTAAAGTTTAAAACTTTGGATTTTGATTATTTAAGATGGACAAAGAATTACCAGAGGTTAACATAGGCGTCTTGGGTCACGTAAGCCATGGGAAGTGTGTAAGAATAAATACACCTATTTTGCTAAACAACGAAATTTTGACTGGTAAAGAGTTGCTAACAGGTATTCCTAATTTTAAAGATGAGGTTTATCTAGAAAATGACAAAATAAGGACATATACATTGGATGACAATGGGAAAATATATGTGGGCGAAGCTAAAAGATTCTTTCAAAGGTATTCTGGTAAGCTTGTAAAAATCACAACCTCTAATGGAAGAGAGGTGGAAGTTTCGCCAGATCATCCTCTTTTAGTTCACGAGAATGGTAGATGTGAATGGAGAAGAGCATCAGAAATTAAAGAAGGAGATGAGGTTTTTGTGCTCGGAAGGATAAATTTAAATTCAAATATTCAGGAAGCTCAGAAGCAAATAGACTTCGAGGAAAACATAAAGGAGTTTTGTAAGATATTGGAAAAAGATGGAGAGTTTTACAAGATTGTTTTTAAGAATGGTAAGAAAGCAAAAGTAAAGGGATTTAAATTGGATGAAGATTTTGTAAAATTGTTGGCCTTCATTAATGCAGAAGGACATGTAGGAAAGAGATTGATGTTATCTCAAAAAGAAGAAAAGGAAATGCTAACTGAAGTGTTAGAATATTTAAGCTCACTAGGTTATTCTTTTCATTTGGAAAAGGGGAAAGACTACATAATACAACCTAAAATAGCTTTCTATTATTTTAAGAAGATCTTGGGGGGAAGTAGCAAAAGCTTAAAGGGTTGGTTTTTATATTTACCAAAAGAACTCAGAAAAACTTATCTTAAGTGGTTTTTCTCTTTAGACGGGCATATAAACCTCAAGGCTAGAGGGATAGAACTGTCTCAAGTATCTCAAACTTTGGTTAATTTCATCTTAATTTCTTTATATGAATTTGGAATATTTCCTAAAATTTATAAGAGGAAAGTTAAGGGTAAAGAATATTTCAGGTTGGCATTATATGGTAAAGAGGCAGAAAAGTTTCTAAAAGAAATAGGGCTGGAGGGAAAAAAGAAGTTAAAGGCTTTACAACTTTTAGAACTTTTTGAAAATCATAAGACAAGAATGAAAACATACGACTCTATAAAAATGGATAAAGAAAACATTAAGAGGTTAACTTTCCTTCTTATTAACGATAAAAGAAAAGGTGACGGATTTAAGAAGCAAAAGATTTACAAAGCAATAGAGGAGGTCAGGAAAAAAGGGAGAATCACCTATGAGTTGCTAGAAAGAATTATCGAGTTTGTTGAAGAAAGAATTAAATTTTTGGGTAGTTTAAAAGACGAAGATTTAGAAAAAGTCGTTCCGCTCAGGAAGGTAGCAATAACTACTAATATACCACCTACTTCTTTCTCGAGAATGGTTAAGAGAAAAGACAAGAAAGCTTTGAAATTGCTTAGGAATTATTTGAATGAAAAAATAAGGGAGGCTAAAGAAGAAATACAAAGGATTAAAACTCTTTACTTTGGTAGTTTGAGAGTGGAAAAAGTTAAGAAAGTTGAGTATGAAGAAGTGAAAGATGAAATAATTTTTGATTTGAGTGTTCCCCAAACTCACACTTTCTTTGGAGGTTTAGGTTTCTTCCTTCTGCACAATACAGTTTTAGTTCAAGCTTTAACAGGAAAGCTTACCTTGCAACATTCTGAAGAATTGAAAAGAGGAATAACTATAAAGCTTGGATACGCTGATGCTACAATTTATAAATGTCCTCAATGTGGAAGATATTCTAACAGCAAGAAATGTCCTTTTTGTTTTGCAGATACAGAAATTCAAAGGACTGTTAGTTTTGTGGATTCTCCTGGTCATGAAATTCTAACAGCAACTGTTCTAACGGGAGCTGGTGTTATAGATGGTGCTTTACTTGTTATTGCTGCGAATGAAAAATGCCCACAACCTCAAACTGTTGAGCATTTGAAAGCATTGGAAATTGTTGGTATTGATAAAATTGTTATTGTTCAAACAAAAATTGATACTATAACAAAAGAACAAGCTTTGAAGAATTATCAAGAGATTAAGGAATTTGTGAAAGGAACAATTGCGGAAAATGCTCCAATAATTCCTGTTTCTTCTACTCAAAGAGTTAACATTGATAGAGTTTTTGAAGCTATAGAGAAGTATATACCAACACCAAAAAGAGATGAAACTAAAAATCCAAAGTTTTTAGTTATAAGAAGCTTTGATGTTAATAAACCAGGGACAGAGATAGATAAAATTGTTGGTGGAATTTTAGGGGGAAGTGTTGTTGAAGGAAGACTTAAAGTTGGCGACAATATAGAAATTAAACCTGGAATAAAAATTGAAAATAAATATCAGCCTTTAGAAACTGAAATTGTTGGATTGAGAAAAGCTAATAAAGATATAAAAGAAGCTGGTCCAGGAGGATTGCTTGGTGTTCTAACAAAACTAGATCCAAGCTTAACGAAAGCTGATGGTCTAGTTGGAAGTGTTGTTGGTTTGAAGGGAACATTGCCAAAAGAGACTCATGAAATAAGTTTTGAGTATTTCGAGTTTGAGAGAGTTTATGGAGCTAGAGAAATTCAAGCTTTGCCTCCAATAAAAATTGGGGAAAAGATTTTGATTCATTTAGCAAATCAAAGAAGTGTTGGTGTTGTTAAAGAAGCAAGAAAGAACTTTATAAGTTGTCAGTTGAGCATTCCACTGATATTTGAACAAGGTGTAAAAACAAAAATAGCTGTTTTGAGGCAAGTTGCTGGAAGATGGAGATTAGTTGGTTATGGAATTTTAGGATAAAAAGATTTTTACAACTCCGAGGTCTATTTATTTACAAAAAAAGATAAGAGAGTATTTCCGAAACCTCCTTCATACATAATTTAAAATAGATAGATAAAAAAAACGAAAAATATTAAATTTAAGAAGCACAATATACCATTCCATTTGCTGTTGAACCACTTGTGGTAGCTACAATTCTATAATAACCAGAACCTGTTAGGGTAGTACCTCTACTTACACTACAACTTGCTTGCTGACCAGGCTGAATGCTTGCAATACTACAGCTTCCAGAAGCTCCACCTGGGCTAGTAACAGTAACGGTAACACCTCCAGAAGCAGTAGTTCCGTCATTTCTTACCGCAATGTTTAGAGTGCTTGGCGTGCAAGATGAAGCCTCAGGTACTATGCTTAAAACTACTGCCGTCCTTGCTGTAAAAACTCCACTAATATAAGAATAAGCTAGCCCCACTAGTCCAATTGTTATTACTAGCATCAAAAGCATAGCAATTACATCGCTTATACCTTTCATAAAATTTTCTTATTTTTGGCATTTAAATAGTTTAATGACATTAAAAATTTTGCTTGATACAAACTTTTTGCTAGATATGCTTCGTTATAAATTAGATTTTTCAATCTTTCAAGAACTTGATGAAAGTGTAGAGCTATTCATAAGTTCAGAAACTTTGAGAGAGATAACATCAATGGCAAATAGAAAAACGAAAGAGGGAAGATTGGCTATAGTTGTTTTAAAGCTAATAGAAACTCAAAAAATTAAGATTGTTCAATCTTTAAAAAAGGAAGTCGATGAAGATTTGCTTGAGTTAGCGAAAAAAGAAGGTTTTATTGTTGCCACTAACGATAAAGATTTAAAGGAGAAATTAAAAAAGGAAAATGTAAGAATTATTTGTCTAAGAAATAAAAAGAAGATAGAGGTGATGTGAATGAATCTTATGCACGATATTGATGCTGGCAGTAGCGAGGAAATAAATGTTGTTGTTGAAAATGTGAAAGGAAGCTCCAATAAAATTGAATATGACAATGAAAAGGGATATTTTTCTTTAGATAGAGTTTTATATTCTCCGGTTTTCTGGCCGTTTGATTATGGTTTTATTCCAAGAACTTGGCACGAAGATGAAGATCCTGTTGATGTTGTTTTGCTAACAACCTATCCAACCTTTCCTGGTTGTGTAGTTAAGGCAAGACCAATAGGAGTTATAATAATGGAGGATGAAAAAGGAATTGATGATAAAATTGTCGCTGTTCCTGTAAAGGATCCGAGATTTAAGAATATTAAATCAATAGACGATTTGAATGAACATTTGAAAAAGGAAATTCAAGATTTCTTCGAGAGTTACAAGAGACTAGAACCAGGAAAATTTGTTAAGTTTAAAGAGTGGCAAGGTGTGGAAAAAGCGAAAGAAATTATTGAAAAAGCAAAAGAAGCTTATAAAAAGAAGTTTGGTTGATTAGAATGTATAAAATAGTTACAATTAAGGAAAAAATTAAAGTAACCCCAGAAAAACTTGGTTTGTCCGCTAGAGAAGCGATAGAAAAAGCGATAGAAGAAAGTTTAGAAGGGAAAATTGATCCAAAAAGCGGTTTGATTTTTCTATCTTTGGTTTCGATAGATAAAATTGAAGAAGGAAAAATTTATCCAGCAGACCCTAACGTTTATTACCAAACGACTTTTAAAATGCTGGTCTTTAAACCAGAATTGCATGAGCTAGTAATAGGGGAAGTTGTTGATAATGTAGATTTTGGTTCTTTCATTAGGATTGGGCCTATAGATGGTTTGGTTCACATTTCTCAATTGATGGATGATTATGTTTCTTTCGACAAAAAAAATTCTGTATTCCTTGGTAAGCAAACAAAAAAGACTTTGAAAATTGGCGATAAAGTTTTAGCTAGGATAATTTCTATTTCATGGAAAGAACAAAATAAGATTGGATTAACAATGAGGCAACAAGGCTTAGGGGCTTTACATTGGTTTAAGAGGAAGTGATAAACATGAAAAGATTACAAGCTTGTAGAAAATGCAAAAGAATAACAACAGAAAAAGTTTGCCCATACTGTGGGTCTACAGATTTAACAACAAGTTGGAAGGGTTCTTTAATAATTTTAGATCCGGAAAGTGAAATCGCAAAGACGTTGGAAATTAAAGAAAAAGGAAGATATGCTATATATGTGGGTTGAGAAAATGGAGATAACAATTCAAGAAGAGAAATATAATCCCTTCTTGAAAAGAAGAGAACTAAAAATTTTAGTCAGACATGAAAATGAAGCAACACCATCAAAAGAAACAATAAAAAATTTCTTAAAGGAGAAGTTTAAAGTAGACGAGTCTCAAATAAAAATAGACTTTATCCTTTCTAAAGTTGGTTTAGCTGAAAGTTTAATAAAAGCAAAAATTTACGATGAAAATGTAGAGGTGAAGAAAGTTGAAACACAGCCAGTCAAAAGTGAGCAAAGCGCTAAGCAATAAAAGATGCCCAAAATGTAACAGCATAATGGCTAAACATGTAAACAGATGGTATTGTGGAAAATGTCATTATACTGAATTCACTAAAACTTGAATTTTCTTTGTTGCTAAGAATTTAATAAGCAAAGAAAGTTAGAAGATGAAAATTGAAAATCAGGTGTATCTATACAACAGACGTCGTTCTTATTTTTTCAAAACAGATAAAATTTTTAAGCACTGAATTAATATTTGTAATGAAGTTAATAATTTTTGGTCCCCCCGGTTCAGGAAAAGGAACTTATTCTTCTCATCTAAAAGAAAGGTTTGGCTTAGAAAAAATTTCAACTGGAGATATTTTTAGAGAGGAAGTGAAAAAAGGAAGTGAATTGGGGAGAAAAGTAGAAGATTATCTGAAAAAAGGAGAATTAGTTCCAGATGAAATAGTTATAGAAGTGGTTAAAGAAAAAATAAAGAATTTAAATAATTTCATACTTGATGGTTTCCCTAGAACTGTTAAACAAGCCAAAGCTTTAGACAAGATGGTAAAAATAGATGCAATAATAAAAATTAACGCCCATCCGGAGGTTTTAATAGAAAAAATTTCCGGCAGAAGAATTTGCTCAAATCCGAAATGTGACGGCAATTACAATATTGCCGATATTCATAAAACGATAGATGGGATAGAATACATACTACCTCCCTTGTTGCCAAAAGAAGATATGAAGTGTGATAAATGTGGTTCGCCTCTGATTCAAAGAGAGGATGATAAGCCAGAAGTTGTTAAAGAGAGATTGAGAATTTACGAAGAGCAAAGCAAGCCTGTTTTGGAGTATTATGAAAGAAAGAGAAAAAATAAAGTTCCTTTTGTTGAGGTTTGGATGAATAGACCACCAGAAATAATTGTGGAGAAAATAATTGAAGGATTGAAAAATTTAGGGCTTGTAAAGTAGCTCTAATTTAAACAGAGAAATTGCATTTTCATCAGTTTTTCTTTCTACTTCTTCTAATGAAACATTTTTCACCTCAGCAATTTTTTCAGCAACAATTTTAACATCTATTGGCATGCTTTCCTTTCCATCTATTTTTATCCAAGGCGAATCGGTTTCTAACATTATTCTTTCTAATGGTAATTTTTTTACTATTTTCTTATGAGTTTTACTTCTTAGCAGTATCGGTCCAACTGAAATTTTCCATTCGTTTGCAAGAACTTTATCCAAAAATTTATCTCCTCCAAACATGTGAAGATGAACCTTTTGATAGTCTATACCTTCCAAAATCTTTAATGCATATTCGTAAGCATCTCTTATATGAACAGTTATTGGTTTGCTAACACTTTTTGCAAATTCGATTAATTTTTCAAACAACCATTTTTGCTTTTCTCTCAATTTCTCATCTTTTATCCAAAAATAATCCAAGCCAATTTCACCAATTGAAATTATATCGTTTTTGTTAGTCTTTACAAATTCTTCAAAGTTATCTAAAGTTTCTTCAGAAAATTCTTCAATATATTCTGGATGTAAACCAACGCATGCAAATACAAAGCCTTCAAACTCTTTTTTCAAATTTAGTGTATATTCGAAATCTTTTGGATGTGGGGAAGAAGTTATTATAGCTTTTAAATATTTTCTAAAAGATTGGATAATCTCTTTATTGTTTCTAAATTTTTCATGTTCTAAATGGCAATGAACATCAATCATTTAAAAGAATTGTCTAGAAAATTAAAAACTCTTCTTGCTTTTATTAGACTTTCTTCTTTTCCTACATCAAACCATCTTCCCTTTAATGAATAAATTTTGAAGATATGTTTCTGATTAAAAGACACTATAGCATACTTCAGATAATATTCTCCACTTTTTTCACTTCGTTTAACTTTATCTACTTCTTCTAAGAATTCTCTTTTCGTTTTAACTAAGCCAACAAATATGAATACTCTTCCGGTTTCAGCTTTTTATTTAATTTCCTTTAAATAAGCATCTTCTAAAACTATTTAACCCAAATGAGAAACATTCTCCAACTTCATAAACACCAATAGCATTTTCTTCTCGAATAAAATCTTTAAGATCGCCTTAAAAAATTATGTCAATATAAACAATTACTATTTCATTATCGTCGATAAGATTTTTTGCATAGCTTACAGCAGCTGCTGTACCTTTTTTCTCCCCTTGTGCAACAACTCTCACTCTTTTATGAAATCTATTGAGAAAACACAATCCCTCTTCTTTCAGATGTGAAACAACAACAATTATTTTTTCATTTGGAATTCCCAATGAGTTTAATTTATCTATATGAAAAGTTAACAAGGGAATACCATTTATAGTCATCAGGGGCTTTGGAATTAATTGAGTATAAGGTCTTAATCTTACTCCTTCTCCTACAGCTAAAATTATTGTCTGTATTTTTCTCACTTTAAATCCATTCTAAACTCATAACCAAATTTTTTAAATCCTAGTTTTTGATACCATTCGTGAACATTTTCTCTTTCAAACCTGCTTGTTGCAATTATTTTGTAACAATTCAATTTTCTTGCAAGTTCTATTGCCCTCTTCACCAATTCCGTTCCAA